>Ga0307979_1002991_pt1 | contig 11541 bp, 9 predicted proteins | sample OrgLakmetage1058_FD_201833 | JGI IMG/M metagenome (GOLD analysis project Ga0307979, IMG submission 201833) | Saline water microbial communities from Organic Lake, Antarctica - #1058 | ecosystem: Environmental > Aquatic > Non-marine Saline and Alkaline > Saline | place: Antarctica: Organic Lake...
GATTAGATTAGATTAGATTGGATTGGATTGGATTGGATTGGATTGGATTGGATTGGATTGGATTATACTCCCCAATTGCAAAGAAACAACAACAAACAGCACAAAGCTGCGTTTTGATGTATCATCCAGAACAAGTCTGACTGTGCCGAGTAGTAAAACATCAACACGATCGAAGTCCCGAGACTACCGGTCTACGATTTACGGGACCCTGCATGTGCATACAATCCAACGAGGAAGCCCCCTGCCGACAAACTCTGAGCATAAAGAAAGGGGCGAACTATTTTTGAGACAGGCCCCAAAGGGCCGGAATTAGAAGACTAACAGGTAGAGAAGAAAAGCAAAGCAGTGCAAACTAAGAAGCTTTTTCGTCTCGACTGTCTTCATATCAGGCGACAGGCCGCAAAAAATGATGTCCTTCGTTGCACCCAGACGAATGCTCATCAGTTTCACTATAACATTGTTCTAGCCGCCCTTTGGCCGCTTCACAATAGTGGCTAAATCTTCAAATCATTACGATTTTTAATCGAGCATTGAGGTTGAAGGGTTCGCCTGGCAGTACTAAGGTTCACGGAGGACGGCGACTAGTTCGCACTCTCCCGAGTCCCGAGTCCCAAGTGCCATCTCATGATACCGAGATCTCGAGGCCCCGTAGAAATCTTCCACGAGTCGATTCTTGCGTTCTTATTTAAAGGATTTCTAAGGCAAGAAGCGTGCCACTTTGGACCGCTACCATCACTTCCATGGCCACTCGGGCATGTGCGGCTGAGTACCTTCTTAGTTTTAGTTTGCGCTGCTTTGCTTTTCTTCTCTACCTGTTGGCCTTCTAATTCCGGCCCTTCGGGGCCTGTCTCAAAAAAATCGTGAAAGCCTCCACTCTAAGGATCTTGGCAATTTTTTTTGTATTCATTTTCTTTTCTTTTTGCGCTTTTCCCACGGGAAAGGCCGGTGTATCTTAACAGGGAAGGGTCCCATTGAGGTGGCATCGTAGGCATCCATTGGCCCGGCTCGGATGCTGTTGATGTACATGGGAGGTGCTGTGTTATTGAGGAATTTCCCCTTTGTGGGGGACGTTCGACTTACCGTCCGGACAATCGACAGATGCCAGGCCCAGGGATCAAGTACTTACGACTTACGACATGCAATTCATTCGCCGTACTCCTTTTAGATTTGATTATATTACACTCCACAATTGCAAAGCGACGTCAACAAATTGGCACATGGCTGCGTATTATTCATGAAACCTCGAGTCTGACTGGGCTGCGTGACCTTTCCCTAAGCCCCCCCCCCGAGGGGAGACTGAAGTTAGCAATTGACAGACAGGCTGCCCTTTTTTTGATGCTACTTGTATGTAACGCAATGCCCATATGAAGTAACGAGCATTCTACCATTAGAGCCATTCACGGATTTTGGTTTATTTGAGGAAATTTATTTTCCTTGGGTTCTTGGGTTCTTGGGCTCTAAGAAAACTAAAAACGAGTTCAAGAACCCAAGAACCAAGACACAAGAGGAAAATGATTTTCCTCGGGTAAACCAAAATCTGTGAACGGCTCTATTGTGGTCCAAAAGTCCAAAATGCATAATTATCTCAAAGCGCTCAAAATGCTTATTTTTGCCTCTGATTGGTCGAGACTTCTGCAACTCGTTTTCGTTTTCATTTTCACCGTCTTTCACCCCACTCCGCTCAGTACCAAGGGTAATACCGGCGCAGCCTTGGCTTTTGTGAACGAAGTACGAAGTACCCTTGGACGTATATTGAAAGAGATTTGGAAAGACTGAGATAGTGCACTAGCTCAGGCGATTAGGGATAATTTGAAGGTCGTTATTGGAGAAGCAAGCCGGCAAACAACCAGTCTTATCACCAGGTTCATTCTTTACTTGCCTTTAAAGAGCACCCCACAAAAAACTCTTTCAGCCGGCTGCTTCGACTTGAATTTCTAAAACTAAGAGCACAGAAGGAGGCCGTCAGTGTTTGAAGGGAAGAGCCACTGTTGTGAGGGCAAACGGTAGCGAGGCCAGCGACTTTGAGCCAGACATTTAGGTGGAAGCCATATTCAGAAGACCTGCGCCAGAAACGTAAAGAACGACAATGAGCGACGAAGGGCTGGGCTTATCTAGCAGCGAAGACGAGGCGCCACCGAGCCGGGCAGAGCGAAGTGGTCTTGGTTTGGATTCCGATGACGAGGAAAATGCTTCGCAAGCTATTGCTCCTGGTGGGGCGCCTTCATGAATGAATTATCCATAGGATGGTGCTATCGTATGTTTGTGCCGCTGAGAGGCATTATTCATTTTAATTGCATTTCTGTCTTACTGCTACCGCTAGGACCCTCAAAACCTCTTAAACAAAGCGACGGCCTCGGTCTTTCCGATTCAGAGGACGAAGAAGAAATTAAGATAGCTCCGGCACTGCCGCCAGCAGCTCGAGTTCCCACGCTGCCGTCGAACGGGCTTGATTCAGACCAAAGTGATGATGAGAACGGCAATGTCAGTAGTGGTGCTGGTGCACGTGCAGAACCCTCATCAGAATCAAGTACGGTGCGTGAAACTTTGAAGGCGCCCACCCGGGAGAGTAAGCTGCACACCTTCAGCATTCCAAAATTGCAGCGCCCCCGGCCGAACGTCTCTTCCCATGTCGTCAAGCTGCCGCCCCAATTGGGGGTGGACCCAGAGCAGTTCGCGTTTGCTCCAGGCCAAACCTTGGCCTCGATGGAAGAAAATGTCAAGAAACTTGAAGGAGAGGGAGGCTTGGATGAAGACATTGACCGTGCTGTAGCTGACCTGGAGGCTGCGAGGCGCTTTGTGGACCGTGAATCGGCCTTTCAGAGCAGCATTCTGTGGCGCTCCAAGGACACCAACGGGACAACTCAAGACAAGCCTGCGAAGAGGTGCTACTCTTGATACTTTATGACATTGTCAGGATATGCTATTCTTGTTTGTAACGCGAGTAACGCCTTTATTATTGTTGATTTACAGGGAAAGTAATACAAACCTCGTCAAATGGTCCGATGGGTCCATGCAGTTGCATGTAGGAACTGACGTCTACGAGGTCAACACGCTGCGAACCGATCAAGGGTAATAGAAATTGCGAAAATGCATCTAGGGTGCTTCGTCTCTACGCCCAACCCCTTCCTCTATTACTTAACTTCTGTACCTTCACTTCCTTTCACAGGTTTATTTACGTCAAACAAGCTGACATTTCGGGTGCTCGCAACCAAACAGTTCTCGAGTGCCACGGGCCAGTAGACAGCCGCTTCGGTCTTCGGGTTGCAGGCATCAACAGCAACGCATTGAAAAAGATGAAGTCTAAAAGCAGTGCGCAAAATCCCAAAGCCTCCAGGTGGGTTCGACATCCTCGAAACGATCGTTTTCTTCTTTGGCTCTCTGGGTCTAGGGTGTTTTGTGGCATTTTAAAATTAATTTCTGGTGCGCAGGATTCAAGTATTCGCCGTCACTGAGGACCACAGTCAAACTCAATCAGAGCGCAACAAAAAAGCCAAAGCGCGAGTCAATCGGAGTCGGGACGGTTCCTCTGGGCTCGCGCGTCCGCTTCGGCCTCGCCCGCGGATGGGAGGGGATTTCCTGGAATACGACGAAGAAAACGTGTCATCGCTGAAAGCGCAGTACCACGGCAATGACAGCGGTGGTGACGACGACAGTGACAGCGGTTTGGGCAGGCGCCTGGCGCTGCGCCGTCCCCGTAGCTCCGATGGCTCCAACACCGACGAAGCTTCAGAGGACGGAAGCGACGAAGAAGAAGAGGATGAGAATGTGATTCGTGGGAAGAAAAAGCGTCGTGCGACCACACTCGATGACGACGATGACGACGGGAGTGCTTGATGCCTGGACTTGCACCGCAATCTGGCCTATGATTCTACAGGTAATTCCTGACTCATAGATTGCACCTTATGCACATTTATGCTTGACAAACTTCTGGCCAGCCACAAGCAAAATTTTCGTACATATCGCAAATGAGACTAAGATATGATTTTGGGGGGTTCAGGGACAATTCGTATTTCAGGTGTACTGTCTTACTCTGGCGCTTATTGTTCAGGTAGCGGAAGATAAGCGGCAGGCGCAAGTGGTCACTGCATACCTCGACTGCCGCGCTCTTGTCTTTCACGTCGCGAGCGCTTTGCGTCCCGGGGTACCTAGGCTAATGTATACCGCTGTACCGCAGTGGACGCGCGCGGACCGCAACTTGATGGCTCTAACAAGAGGAGTGTGGCTTTTCTTCGTGGTGGCTGATGGTAATATTTGAGGCGCACTGTAAGCTGTCTGTGCGCTATCACCCATCGCCATGGGAATCTTAAAATTGATACGCAGCACACAGACAGCTCGATTTATACTGTTGCCATCAACAAAACTCAGATCTGCACGTGGCACGTGGAACTTAGCCACTGCGCAATTCGCAACTGCGTTTTAGTGTTATCGTTAGTTAGGTAGATTAGGTTAGAAGTTACAAAGAAACAAAACAAATACCCGACTGGCGACTGGGTATTGCGATAAGTAGTAGTTTTATCGTCAAAATTTGCCGTATATTTCGTTATATCGTTAAATAACGAATAACGCACGATTTCGAATTTTGGCGTAATTATAATTACGTGCTATCCTTTAACGAAATCGAAACGAAATCCCGTATCGTTCAAGAGAAACGGACGTTATCCGCAGCCAAGGACAAATAGCTAACGTATTCATGAATCTTCCAAAACAAGTCTCAAGTAAATTCCGACTGGGCTGGGTGTCCTTTTGCGCAATGCAATGTCCATCTTTACTCTCATGAACCCTGCAGGATCAAGTCTCAGAAAGAGGCATAGACTTCGAGTACGTCCGCGATCTCCACTCTAACCTATCCTCTGCTATGGTACACCATTCGTTGAGGTTATAACCGGGAGCTCTTTGCACTTTAGAGCCTTTTTTGATGTCCGACCCCATGACATCTCTAGTGCAGTGCCCAGTGCTTATTTGAGACAGGCCCCGAAGGGCCGGAATTAGAAGACTAACAGGTGTCACCTTAATACTCTTAGTTTTCTTTATGTCTTCGTTTAAATGTTTCAGATTTCTTGTTTTTTAGTGCCCATTGGCCATACGCCATACGCAGAGTTGCGTTTCACGTGTACGCCTGATTCACGCGCGGAGGCTACAAATTTACTTCACGCATGATTCAGTTTCACGCGAAAAATTTACGTCTAGGACATATTTAAGTTAGGTGCGAATGGAATCACTTCGATGACTTCGATGTCGTTGAAAACTCACTTTCCGCATGATTTCCGCTACGCGGAATTCCTAACCTAGGCACCTATAGACCATACGCCATACCCATATCCCAGTACCCCCTACCCATACTCATACGGCTCATATTTATATACTTCCCCTATCCTCTATTTATACCTATTTATACCTTATCCTTATACTTGTAGCTTGTAGCTTATAGCTTATAGTAACTTATAGCTTATACTTATACGGCCATACGCTCGGATCTCGAATGATTCCGAATGTTCGCATACTCATGCATTCATGCACATGCACCGTTTGGTGTTTAATCCTCACCTCACGAACACGTAACTAAACGCCGGAGCTCTCTCTCTCTGCCTCTCTATTTCTAGCGTATTTCCAATCTTTTTATCTAATATTTGGGAGTTGGGAGTATAAATATTATTAAGTCATATTGTTCGAAGGTTTGGTGTATAATTGCGCTAGGAACGAATCATAAAAGAGCAAAAGGGACCATAACACCTATCGCGAAGAGGGACCTCTTGGCAGAGCCGGCATGACAAAGAAACGGGTGGCTCCCGGGCGCAGTGGCGATGTCGACTGCGGAGCCGGTGGACCTCCCTCGCCACGATGCTATTCGTTGTACTATCGAATGCAAGCAAAAGCAAATGCTATGACCATCACCCACTCTAAGCGTCTTCTTCCTCGCGGATCTTAGCATTCGCGTTAGTAACTTTGACATTAAGCTGCTGCGCCCGCGACACGATTTCCTTCCTCTTCTTCGCGGAAACATTGCTCGCAATCTCAGCGCAATACTTTCGGTTGTGCATCATGAGGAGGTCAAGCTCGTCTACATTGCTCACGACGTACTTCAAGAAGCCACTCGGCATCATGTTGCGGGTTTTCTTATTAGAACCGTAACCAATCTGTGTAGTAGGTGTCGCATAAGAGCTAGTGGTAAGCATTAGGACAAAGAGGAGACAAGGACAAAACGGCTATACATACGTGAGCGAACGGCAAATGACCCTTGAAGCGACGGCGCATCGATGAATCGATACCGCGAGGCTTGCGCCACGTATCCTTCACCCGCATGAAGCGGTTAGAGAAGTGTCGCGTGAACTTCTTAGTGCGCTTCTTGACGATAGCCACATTGTTGATGGGGGTAACCTTCGTCATGGCTAAACCTGAAAAACAGGAGAAAGCAAGCGAACGGGTCAGATGAGCATTAAATTATTCAACCTGGCTATGTAGCAGAACGTGGGAGGGCTGAGGTCCAGCGCACACGGGGGCTTTCTCTGTGCAGGACCTTGATCTCGCCCGAGTCCACAATGCTACGAGTTACGAAAGACGAGCGATTTTGTTAGCAAATTCCCGACCGACAGAGAGGTTTTATAGAAGTATCCCAGTCCTGCAGCAACACTCTATCAGAAGAACCGTATTTTTTAACGGGTGACTTGTAAGTTGTGCCCGGTCGGAAAATAAGCTTGGCTTTTAGCTTTTAGTCGTGTAGATAGGCAAGAATATTACCGCGAGGACAAAGGAGAGAAAGGAAGAGTGAAGTGATGGTGCGTGACTGCGCTTCCTAGTTTCGCAGCCATTACGGTGCAATCCTTGTATATTTTTAGCACTTCTTGATTAAAATTTTTATTCGCTTTTTGTTCTTGCGTATCTTACGTTCTCAGTCTGTTCCTTCGGAGTGGTGGCTAATTACGCTGCCGAACGACCGCAGCGGAAGCGACTCCACGTTTAGGCGACTTGAGGGAGCAGTGCCGGGCCTTGCAAGTAATGGATTTCCACCACTTTCAATAACTACCTTTGTGAAATTTCACCTTCGTTCAACTTGCTTCACGTACAGCCCCGTTCAAGTTGGAGCCTCCTCAACTCAAGATTGGAACCCTCGATACACTCATGGTATCCACATGCATTTGAAGTATATCATTTTAAGGCATTCTACTTGACAACATTTGTGCTGTTTTTCTTCTCATTTGGGTGCTGTTTCTCAGTCCCTTTCAGACGAGCTGGGGAAGCACGACGCCGTCATTGAGGTGCGGGCATATGGTGCATTTCCCGAGTTTTCGAATATGTATTTAACTAAGCGTGCATGCACAATCACAGATGGTCATCCGCAAGATTGAGCGCCAGTATATGGATATGGCTGGAGTGTCGGCGCCACCTCTTCTGATTGGGAATTGTGCGTTTTCTTCCCCTTATCTCGTGTTTTGTACCTACGATTTCATGTTTATGACCTGGCCTCACTCAATTGTATAACTTGCTTGCACAGTGAACCCGCAGAGGTTTGTCGAAAATTTTAACTGGGATGTGGCCAAGTACTCTAAGCGCCGTACCCTTCCCGAGCTTGTTGCCCTTATCTTGTCTGGGGTTGGGAACATTGAAGACGAACTTAAGCAGCTCGCTTCGAATTTGACCGAGGCCACGCAGCACCTAGCTGGTTTGACGAGGAAGAAAGGAGGCAACCTCGCATCTACTCCGCTCGAGGACGTTATAAAGCCTGAAATGGAGCGAAGTTTTATTGAGAGTGAATACCTCAAGACCGTTTGCGTCGTCGTTCCCAAAGCGGCCGAGGCTGAATTTCTGAGCACCTACCACACGATTGGCGCTACGATCGCGGGCTACGGTGGACCAGACTGGCGCAACTCGAGAGGCTGTGGCGAGCCAGACAACAACTACGGCCCATTTTGCGATCGGAAGCGGGAAATGGGTTCGCCAGTCGTTCCAGGAAGTGCCACGTAAGGCATCGCTATCATAGGAAGTTGCGTTGCGTGGAATCACTTTTTTTAATTTTGTCGTTTTTTTTCTTCCGCAGGAAATTGCTAACCGAAGGGGAGCATATCTTGTTCACTTTGGTTATCCTCAAAGGCCAGTACGAGGTAAGTTCTCTTGCGCCTTAGATTAGGTCGCTTTTTTTAGAGAGCTGTCGACTGTCTAACACCAAGGGTGCGTCGTTAGGCGGGCTACCTGGACGAAGATGACGCCTTTCAGTCGGGCAACTTCGTCGAATTTTACGATTCCTTCAAAGCTGCTGCGCGCGAGAAGCGCTTCATTGTGCGCGAGTTTGTGCGATCAGCAGGCGACAATGCTGGTGACACCAAGAACGAGCTCGCGGATGTGGAGATTCAGGTGGCTGAGAAGCAAGCGGGCTTAGAGCGGTGGTGCCGCACGCACTACGGAGACGCGTTCAGCGCCTGGATGCACCTCAAAGTCATTCGCGCCTTCGTTGAATCGGTTCTGCGCTACGGCCTCTCGCCTTTTGGTGGCGCCGTTGGTGGGCGGCCCGAGCAACAAGAATCCAACTTCATGCTGGCTGCAATGAAAGTGTCTCGAGGCAAAAGTCTACAGCTCAAAGCGGCTCTCGACAAACTTTTACACGTGACTGCGCCCACAGACGCTGACGAAGAAGAAGGAGAATATCACCCCTATTGTAAGCTGGAGTTCATGATTACATGAGCGCATCGAACTGCGCTTTTTTGCTGTGATCGCACATGCAGTCAACATTGTTTGAGTCCACTTCTACATCTAAACTCGAGAGGTGGGCGGTGAGGACGTGAGGACTTTAGTTGGGGATATCGCTATCGCTTTTCATATTATTCCGGCATTACGCATTAGCGCTATGACTCATGATTCTGACCTGGTGCCTTCGACCTTCCTCGCATTGCCCATAGAGCCTAACTTTTAATTCGTCGCGGCGCGTAAATCCATATACAAGCCCACAGCTCACAGCTCACGTGCACTAAAACCTGAAACACAAACCAGGTAATATAAATATAAACCAATACCAATACACTCAGTGGGACCCAGTCCGGTTTTGGTTTTGAGAACTGCGAACTGTGAACTGGGAATATATTCTGTAGGGCTAATGTGAGTAAAAGTTGGACATTAAATTAAGCAAAAGGGCGTTTAAAACTATCAGGCTTGTTCTGGAAGCATTATCAATGCACGGCTTTGCGCTATTTCTTTAGTAGATTAGATTGGGTTATGACTCGGGCGCCGCGGCAGTTGCTTACTGGTTGGGTAGCAAACTCCAGGCCGAATGGATGCCCTGTCCTGAGATGATATGGAGTCGGACATCAAAGAAGGCTTTAAAGTGCAAAAGGCTTCCGGAAAACTTCAAGGAATGGCGTGCTACAGAAGAGGATAGGTCGGAGTGGAGATCGCGGACGTACTCGAAACTTATGCCTCCTTCCGAGACTTGATCCTGCAGGGTTCATGAGAGTAAACGCAAAAGGACGCTTAGCCCAGTCAGACTTGTTCTGGAGGATTCATCAAAACGCAGCTTAATACTATTTGTTATCATTTCTTTGCAATTGAGGAGTACAATATAATCTAATGATATCCCAGTGCAAAGAAAGATAATCGCAAAAAACAGCATGATCTCAGAGTCCTCAATTTACACTTGTGTTATGTAAGCGCACGCTCCAGAAACATCTGTCTGGTGTCTTTCCTCCTGTCAAGTCGGCGGGGTCTGCGTGCCCGTTGTATGTCACGTCGCAGGTTCACGAGGAATTTATCCGAGCTATTTTTGCTCCTAGCGTCGCATCCACTCGGTGTCCTTGTCAGGCGGCGGGCGCCAGCCGCTCTTTGCATCGCTTCTCCCCTATCTTGCTGCATAGGGTAAATGATGGATCACGTCAGCTAAGACTCACTTGCTATCTGAGTTTGGTGGGGGATTCTCACCGCACATCCTGAACAGACTTTCTTATTGCTCCAAGTCAGTGGTCTTGCTCACTCTAACTAATGGGATGCCTTCACTCAGCGAATAGTTGCGAGCCGAGGCTCACTGGGAAGAACCCTGGTTTGGAAACGAGTTACGAAGTACAAAGCAGGGGAAATCATTGCCTTGCAATTGGGGAGTATAATCCAATCCAATCTAATATGCGCTCTGAAGACCCCAACTGGATGCTAGATGGGGCCCTGCCCGTTTATTACTAAATATACTAACAGTAATATCTAGCACTTACTTTACCCATTCATCTCTCCGGGGAAATTCAGGAGAACAGAAGTAAGAGTGAGAGGGGCATTCCGCGAACTATATGGCGCACTGCTCAGTACACTGCACTGTAATTTGATTAGCTGTTACTCAGCTAGGCCAGCTGCCTTATTTCTGAGTTCTAAGCTCGGGCCGTACCAGCCTCCGCGTGTACTTTCGCACATACCTTTCGGTCCGTTTATCAGCATTAAAACCGGAGCTTTTCCGTACCTCCACGTGACCCTATTTCATACCTGCTACGGACACGCCCCACGTAGTACTGTGCGGTACCGAACATACTGACCTCTGGCCTGATTTTGAGTCGGAGAAAGGACAATAGCATACAAAATAGTTCCATCAGGGTTAATGCCTATTAGAAACTGTGATACATGCCTTATGTGCAAATACAAATCACCTTTGAGAGCGTGTTATTTCTGCCCTTGTCTTTCTTTACACTGGGGGAGTATAATCTAATTCAATATAATTGCGAGTACACACCAAAAGACTAAAGCCCGCCTTGCCAGTGCTTTTTCTGAGCCCCCACGAGAGGGGCTGGATTTTCTGCCTGCAGCATTATTGGCTTCTGTGTCATTTGGGTTTGTATTAGTTCGAGTTCGAGTTCGATTTACTTTTTACGGCTTTGTGCAGTACGTGGTCTTCCTTGTCTTTGGCTAGGTAGATCAAATTAGATTTGAAACACGAATCCACCATGCTGCGATTTAGAAGTCAAGTTAACCCTAATATCTTTGAAGTTATGATACTTCGCATCACGGAAAAAACAAAACAAATGATATTACATTAGGACCAAATCACTTTTTATCGATCTATTTTGGTGAAATTTGAAACAGTCGTTTTTAAATTGGTCAAAAATCAAGATGGTCGTTCAGAAATTCTAGAAAATCAAGACAGTCGTTCGTAAATTCAAAATATTCAAAAGGGTCGTTTTCCTTCTTTTTCAATCAGAATGGTCGTTAAAATTTATAAATAATCAAGATGGTCGTAAAATAAGTTTTCATTAAATCAAGATGGTCGTAAAACAATTTAAAAAATCGGTACGGTCGTTCCGAAATAAGTTTGCGCTGCTTTGCTTTTCTTCTCTACCTGTTAGCCTTCTAATTCCGGCCCTTCGGGGCCTGTCTCAACAATAATCAAGATGGCCTCTATTATTCCTTCAAAAATCAAGATGGTCGATCAGTGCAGTGGCTACGTCGCTACAACATTCATACGTATAATTATCGCTCGAAGTTAGCCGTTATTAATTGTTTGGGCTCTTTCTGGCAACTGTAAGGTCGTGCTTCGACAAAGGCGACGATTGGGGTTATGTACGAGGGCACTACCAGGAAAGCTTA
>Ga0307979_1002996_pt1 | contig 11534 bp, 4 predicted proteins | sample OrgLakmetage1058_FD_201833 | JGI IMG/M metagenome (GOLD analysis project Ga0307979, IMG submission 201833) | Saline water microbial communities from Organic Lake, Antarctica - #1058 | ecosystem: Environmental > Aquatic > Non-marine Saline and Alkaline > Saline | place: Antarctica: Organic Lake...
AAAACCCCAGCTCTAGAGTTTTTTTTGCACATATAGCGCTTTTGAGGGGCCCATAACGGCCGTTTTTGCCCAAACTGCGCCAGTTTACCTCTTTCCGTCACCCAAATATAACATCGAAACAATTCAACTGTTCATAGAAGGCACTTGAAAAATGGACCTATCTGGGTCCGGGGCTACGCTCCTCGCTTTTCGATCAAAATTTCCGATATCATAAAACTTTTTATTCCCCATGACCCTTTAAGAGTTTACTTTTGAGGTGAACATAATATACCCTGGCGGGGGGTTTGGTTTAGGCGCGAGGCCGTTTTTGATAAAGCAGTCCGGATTTAGGTGTTTGAACTGGTTCCCTTGGGTGGGTTTTTGATCTTTGTTCTTTGATTGCGAATTGTAATACTCCTTCTCCTTCTCCTAATTCGATGGTCCCTTAAATGTTAAATCTCATGAACTCAGAAGACAGATGAGAAGGACTCCATAAATATGTGCCTTCCTACAAGAAATAAAATGGAATAAACCAAATGCGCGCTTATAGTCCAGGCTTCATGTGGGTACTTCCAAATGGCCGTGAAACCTGGCACGCATCGAAATCAATCGGCAGGTATCTTGACAAATTGGTCACACAGAAGGCAGCAACACAGCTGGTCTTAAAAAGGGGTGACTCCTTCGAGCGAGCACTGTTTAGCAACAGCCCTTGCTGGGTTGCGCAGCTGCCGCTCCGCCGCCACCGCCTGCCGGTGTTGGCCCTACCTTGATCCCGTGAGCCTCGTTATTTACATCGTAGATTCCATTGACAATTTTCTCGTAAATTTTTTCCGCCGTCTTGATGAACGCCTGCACGTACGCGTTAAGTGTAATAACATATTTTAGATTGACATATTTCCAGGCAAAACAAAAACGTAAGCGAAGAACAGCCGTAATAAACAAAGAGAGTTCTGATGACGTGCGAAAACCAATCATAGGTAGACCTCAAATCCATTACCTGCTCCACGTTGGCTGCTGATTTGGCTGACGTTTCCAAAAAGACGAGGCCGTTTTGCTCGGCAAACTGCTCGCCTTCTTTGTAGCTGACGGCCCTTCTGTGGTCTAAATCCGACTTGTTCCCAATCAGCATGATCACCATGTTGGGGTTGCTATTTTGCTTCGCTTCCTCCAGCCAACGCGTCAAGTGGTTAAAGGTGTCTCGCCGCGTTATGTCGTACACCAATAGGGCACCTAGGGTCCAAAAATATATGCCATGGTTAGCTACAGATTATTTCAACGCCGCTTGCGGGCTTAGGTGCGGAAGATATCTTCCAAATAAGCAGCTGAGCCTAGGGAAAATGATGGGCCTTTCACTATGCACGCACCAGCAGCGCCGCGGTAGTACGATCGAGTGATTGATCGAAAGGATTCTTGCCCCGCCTGAAATAATACAGAAAAGAACAGCTCATTAGAGCCACAAGTCTAGGTGTAGCTCCCTGCCTGCGTGCAGGTCGCGATCAAAAGTGGTTAGCACGCACCGTATCCCAAATTTGGAGTTTGATTTGTTTGTTGTCGATGTTGACCATTCGGGCCCCGAATTCGACTCCAATGGTCAAGTCATGGACTGGCTGAAAGCGTTTGTCCGTGAATTGTAGGAGCAAACAACTCTTGCCTTTGAATACAAAGACAAGTAAGTAAACACGTGTTAGAGCGATATGCACCAATCAATCTCCCATTACGAGTGCAATGCTAATTTGTACGCACCGACTCCTGTATCGCCGATAATAATATATTTGAAAAGGTACGCGTAAGGACTCATGCCGAAGTGTGCTTTATGTGGACCAGGTATCTATGCAACAGCTCGAAATCGAAGGAAGACCTGCGTATACAAAGAGTTCGGGAGCGCCGATATAAGAACAGTCAGAAGACACGGAGCATTTCGAATTAAACTCGACGAAGCAGAAGGTAAAGGCAGGGCATTGATATAAATGCGAATATATGCTGCGCTTGCTTCCGAAACAATGTGGAGCCATCCTCGCAGCCATGCCTGAAGCCCCAGTCCTCGGCTCACCGTAATCTGTGCTGCTCCTCCTCGATACGAAGCAGGCGAATGATATGACTTACTTAGCGTTTCTTCGTGGGTTTACGATAAACATGAATAAACCCACGTTTTTTTTTTCGGCTGGAAAAAGTTTTGAGAGCGTGGCTTGTCCTCTGTGTGGGGTGTGGCGACTGAAGAAGCAGCGCGCAAAGACCTGGTGAGACTTGGGCGCGAGACCTGAGTTTAGATAATACGATTTCTGACCTTGCAAGTTTTCCGGAGGTCCAACTTGTGGCAGCTTTAAGAGCCGGTCGGTGTGGAATTTGCCTTCGCGTTGGCACTACAAAAGATGTGCCCTGCATCGCATCCTTATGTAGCCGGCCGCTCGGGGCACTTTGTGGCGGTCCTTATTGCTTCTTGGCAATCAAGGAAGAGAGCTATAGAACATATGTGGTCACCAGTTGGCAATTTCAAGAGTATTGCCCTCTGTCTGCTGATGTGTGAGCTTTGACGTGATAGGGCTCTCATGCCGTCTCATGCGGAAGCTTTTTCGACTCGGCGGGAGTCCATATGAGCAATGAGAGGCTTCAGCCGGCTGCGCATTCTCTTCTTGAATGTTTTGTACAGTATGACTATCTCTGCTTCAATGTGCCTTTCTCATGAGCTTTTGTGCCCGCTTCTTTGGTTGTTTTTCCCTTGTTTGTGTGTGCGCGTCCTCCGTGGCAACTCTGCAGGAACCATGGCGGCTCCCGTTCCCGTTGTGTTCAATGAGACACTCAACCTGACAGCAGTGGGCGCTGCCTCTGAAACTATCAAATTTGGGTCATGTGCTATGGAGTCGGATAAGTACATCACGGTAAGAAATTGTAAGGATCGCTTGATGCACAGAGTAGCACCAATCATGGGCAGCCCCTTTTGCCAGGGTGCATTCTAGGAAGCCTTTTCATGGCTAGGTTCCCTCAGAGATATATCGATCTACCTATTCGTCTCTTGTGTATATAACGACGCTCTGACTATGCCTCTCTGTTCGTGTTTTGTCTCTTCTCGTGCCCTTTTTTTTCTCGTGCAGGTGTGTGCCGACGGTGAGATGACGATCGTGAACCTGGCTGACAACTCGGTGAAAAAGCGGCCCATGAAAGCTGAAGCGGCAATCATGAACCCCTTGTCTCAAGTGCTTGCGCTGCGGTCGGGTACTACCCTGCAGATCTTCAACCTGGAGCTGCAGGCGCGCATGAAGTCGACCACGGTGAACGAGCCCATCATCTTCTGGCGCTGGACCAGCCCTAACAACATTGCCCTCGTGTCGGCCTCCGCGGTCTTCCACTGGTCGATTGAGGGGGAATCGGCGCCCACTAAAGTCTTCGACCGCCACCAGTCGCTGGCGGAAGGCGTGCAGATCATCAACTACCAAGTGAGCGGCGACGGGAAGTGGTGCCTGCTCATGGGCATCAAGGCGGGGGCCGGCGGCATGATCGACGGCACCATGCAGCTGTACTCGGTGGACAAGCGCGTTTCGCAGGTACTTTCGGGCCACACCGGCGTGTTCACCACCATCCAACCTGAAGGCCGCTCGGACCCAGCGCAAGTGCTTTGCTTTGAAGAAAAGAAGCCAGACCAGCCTTCCAAGCTCTTCGTCATGGAGGTAGGCCGCGAGCAGAAGGAAGGCACCTTTCGCCTCGCGCCGGTGGCCATGCCCGTGCCGGCCGACGCCGCCACCGACTTTCCGGTGGCGATGCAGGCGTCGCAAGAAGAAGGGGTGGTGTACATGGTGAGCAAAATGGGCTACCTGTACATGTTCGACATCCACAGCGCCAAGTGCATGTACCGCGCGCGGGTCACGCAGGGCACCATCTTTGTCACGGCGCCCGTGACTGGCGGCGGCATTTTGTGCGTGACGGCTCGCCAAGGCAACGTGCTCAAGATTGGCCTGAACAAGGCCACCTTGGCTCCGTACATCGTGCAAACTCTGCGCGACTCGGAGCTGGCGATTTCGCTGGCTGGTCGCTTGAGCCTGCCCGGCGCCGACGACTTGTACGTGCAAGCGTTTCAGTCCATGCTGGCCCAGGGCAACGTGGGGGGCGCGGCCAAGCTGGCGGCGTCGTCGCCCAACGGCCTTCTGCGGTCCCCGGACACCATTGCCAAGTTCAACGCCCTGCCTGCGCAGCCCGGGCAACCGCAGCCGGTGTTCCAGTACTTTTCCACGCTGCTGGAAAAGGGCAAGCTGAACGCGCTGGAGTCGGTGGAGCTGGCGCGCCCAGTGCTGCAGCAGGGGAAAGCGCAGCTGCTCGAGAAGTGGCTCCAGGAAGACAAGCTGGAGTGCACCGAGCAGCTGGGCGACCTGATTGCGTCGGTGGACATCAACATGGCGCTGTCGGTGTACCTCCGCGCGAATGTGCCTGAGAAGGCCATCAACTGCATGCTCCAGCGCGGCGAGTTCGACAAAATCGTGGCCTACGCCACCAAGGTGGGCTACCGCGCCGACTACACCTACATGCTGCAGACTTTGACCCGGCAAAACCCCGCGGGCGCCCTGGAGTTTGCCAAGCAACTGGCAACCGCGCAGCTGGTGGACATCTCCAGCGTGGTGGACCTGTTCATGGCCGGCAACCGGATCCAAGAAACCACCGCGTTCCTGCTGGAAGCCCTCAAGAACAACCGCCCCGAGGAGGGCTATCTGCAGACCCGCCTGCTGGAGGTGAACCTGCGCGGTGGGTCCCCGCAGGTGGCGGACGCGATTCTGCAGAACAAAATGTTCACCCACTACGACCGGTCGGTGATTGGGAAGCTGTGCGAAGCCGCCGGCCTGACCCAGCGGGCCATGGAGCACTACACCAACGTGGACGACATCAAGCGCGCCCTGGTGGGCATGTGCAGCAACCCTCAGCTGGCCAACCCGGATTTCGTGCTGAGCTTCTTCGGGAGCTTGTCCCCCGAAACCAGTTTGGAGTGCCTCAAGGAGCTGCTGGGCCGCAACATGCGGGGCACCATCGGCATCGTGACCCAGGTGGCCGCCAAGTACAACGACAACATCGGCGCGGCCGCCCTGTGCAGCATGTTCGACGACTTCAAGTGCTACGAGGGGCAGTTCATGTACCTGGGCCAAATCGTGAACTTGTCCACCGACCCCATTGTGCACTTCAAGTACATTGAGGCGGCCGCCAAGACCCAGCAGTTCAAGGAAGTGGAGCGGGTGTGCCGCGACTCGACGGTGTTTGAGCCGGCGGCGGTGAAGTCGTTTCTGATGGAAGCCAAGCTCGCGGACCCGCGCCCTCTGATCCACGTGTGCGACCGGTTCGACTTCGTGGACGAAATGACGGCCTACCTCTACGGGAACAACGCCAACAAGTACATCGAAGTGTACTGCCAGAAAGTGTCCCCCGCCAAGACCCCCGCGGTGATTGGCAAGCTCCTGGATCTGGACTGCAACGAAGACTTCATCCGGAGCTTGCTCAACAGCGTGGGCATCAACTGCCCCGTCGAGGACCTGGTGGAGCAAGTGGAGCGCCGCAACCGTTTGCGCCTCCTCCAGCCGTGGCTCGAGGCCCAGGTGGCGACTGGCAACCGGGAAACCGCCACCCACAACGCGGTGGGCAAGATTTACATCACCTTGAACCGCGATCCGTCGGCGTTCCTCAAGTCAAACCAGTTCTACGACCCCGCAGTGCTCGGCAAGTTTTGCGAGAAGCTGGACCCCAGCCTAGCCTTCATTGCCTACCAGCGCGGGGCGGGCGCCTGCGACGAGGAACTCATCGCGGTCTGCAACGAAAACGGCTTGTTCAAGGACCTGGCGCGGTATTTGGTAGAGAAGCAAGACCAAGAGCTGTGGAGCAAGGTGCTCACCCAGCCGGAGGGCGAAACCACCGAGGCCCCCAACCGTCGCAGCCTCATTGACCAGGTGGTGCAAACCGCGCTGCCGGAAACCAAAAACCCCGACGAGGTGTCGGCCACAGTGAAGGCGTTCATGGCGTGCGAATTGACTTCGGAGCTGATCGAGCTCTTGGAGCGCATTGTCTTGCAGGGCTCGGACTTTTCGGAGAACAAAAACTTGCAAAACTTGCTGATTCTCACGGCCATCAAGTCCGACGGGTCCAAGGTGATGGAGTACATCAACCGCCTCGACAACTTCGACGGCCCTGAAATCGCCAAAATCGCCGTCTCCTCGGAGTACGAGCTCTACGAAGAGGGCCTGTGCATTTACCAGAAGTTCAGCAAGTTGGAAAAGAACGCGGACGCGAAGAAGGAGTTGGACGTGAGCGCCATGAAGGTGCTGGTGGAGAACTTGCACGCCATGACCCGGGCCAAGGAGTTTGCCGAGCGCATCGGCCACGCAGAAGTGTGGTCCACCCTCGGCTCCGCGCAGCTCAGCAGCGGCCTGGTGGACGACGCCATCACCAGCTTCATCAAGGCCAAGGACCCGTCGTTCTACACCGAAGTGATCGCCAAGTCCGAAGAAATGGGGGCCTACGGCAACTTGACCCCGTACTTGAGCATGGCCCGCCAGAAGGTGAAGGAGCCTGCCCTCGACACCATGCTCATCTACGCTTTCGCCCGCTCGGAGAAGCTGGCGGAAATGGAAGAGTTCGTGGCGGCCCCTAACGTCGCCAACATTTTGGCGATTGGCGAGCGGTGCTACGGCGAAGAGCTGTTTCAGGCGGCCAAGATTCTGTTCAAGTCCATCAACAACAACGCCAAGCTAGCGCTGTGCTTCGTGCAGCTGGGCCTTTACCGGGAAGCAGTGGACGCGGCCTCGAAAGCCAACGCGGTGTCCACCTGGAAGGAGGTGAGCAAAGCCTGCGTGGAGCACGGCGAGTTCCGCCTGGCCTCTACCTGCGGCATGCACATCATGGTGCACCCAGACCACCTGGCGGAGCTCATTGCCCTGTACACCAAGTCGGGCCACGCCGACGAGCTGATTGCCATGCTGGAGCAAGGCTGCGGCCTGGAGGGCGCCCACGCGGGGGTGTTCACCGAGCTCGGCGTGCTGTACTCCAAGTACTTGCCCGAAAAGCTGATGGAGCACATCAAAATCTTCTGGTCCCGCATGAACATTCCCAAGCTGCTCCGGGCCTGCGAAAAGGCGCGGCTGTGGAACGAGGCGGTGTTTTTGTACAAGGAAGACGAGCAGCACGACGCCGCCGTGAAGCTGATGGTGGCACACCCCACGGCGTTCAGCCACGAGCTGTTCTTGGACTGCTGCCAAAAAGTGCGCAACACTGAAGTGCTGTACATGGCGGTGGGGTTCTACCTGGAGTACCAGCCCAAGGAGCTGAACCGCTTGCTGAAAGTACTGACCCCCAACCTGGACCACAGCCGGGTGGTGCACTTGCTCCGCAAAGCCGAGTCCCTGGCCCTCGCGGCCCCGTACCTCAAGGCGGTGCAAAAGGAAAACTTGTCGGCGGTCAACGACGCGCTCAACGACTTGTTCATCGAAGAAGAAGACTACGCGAGCTTGCGCGAGTCCATCGACACTTACGGCAACTTCGAGCAGCTGGAGCTGGCCCAAAAAGTAGAAAAGCACGAGCTCCTCGAGTTCCGCCGCATCGCTGCGTACCTGTTCAAGAAGAACAAGCGCTTCCCGGAGTCGATTGAGCTGTCCAAGGGCGACAAAATGTACAAGGACGCGATTGACACGGCTGCGGAGTCCAATTCTTCGGAAATGGTGGAAAATCTGCTGCGCTACTTCGTGGAAGAGCAGGGCGACCAGGAGTGCTTCTGCGCTTGCCTCTACACCTGCTACGCCCTGGTGGCGCCCGACGTGGCGCTGGAGCTGGCGTGGCGCTACAAAATGACCGACTTCGCCATGCCCTACGTGGTGCAGTACGTGCAGCACTTGCACGCCAAGGTGGCTCTGCTCGAGGAGCGCACCGCGCCGGCCTCGAACGGCGAAGGCGAAGGCAGTGCGGCTGACGCGGCGGCCACGGCTGCTGCGAACAGCATGCTTGGGGGCATGGGCGGCGACGGCGGCATGCTGATGCTGGGCAACGGCGGCGGCTACGACCCCTCGATGCAAATGCAAGGCGGCATGGGCGGCATGCCCCCACAGGGGATGATGCCTCCTCAGCAAGGGATGATGCCGCAGCAAGGGATGCCTCCACAGGGGATGATGCCGCCGCAAATGGGTTACCCAGGCCAGCAGATGGGCGGCTACGGTGGTGGCTACTAAAGCGACGCGGGTGGCTGTTAGAGATGGCGGTACTAAAGCGGCGCAGGTGGCTGTTAGAGATGAAGTATGGTGAATCCAGAGCTGCCTTGTGGTGATGGAGAAGCACAAGACAAGCGCTGTAGCTCTGTAAGCTGGGCGTGAAAGCACATGAGTGAATTGAATAAAAGAAGAAGGGATTTCCATTTGAGGTCGCAATCACTTGCCAATTGTATTGGCGAGGTCGAATCAGAAGATTGGAGTTGAGAAGCCATCGCCTTGATTTGGCCCTTTTTGTGGTAAATGGTTATAATTACGAGATCCGACACCGACACACATATATCATATCACATCAAAAACTTCAGTACTTAATGAGTCCGGGTTTGCGACTCTTTGAGTTCAACACAGAACGCAGAACACAGGCCGGGATTAGAAGACAAAGACTAACTGGACGTTCAATTTTTTTTATTTGAATAATATTAGGTGAACCCGCGCCTGAGTGGCCATGAAAGTATGAAAGTTTCATGGAAGTGATAATGGCGGTCCTACTAGCTACTAGTACTAGTACGAGTAGGTCCGAAGTGGCACTTGGCTGCTTTTTACGGAAATTCGTTCCGTCTAAATTAAAGGAAATTTACGAAATTTCGTGGCGGCTCCTAGATTGGACGAAATTGAATTCTCAGCGTAATTTCGCCATATTCCGGCTTTGTACACATTTGGCCTGTTGACTGCTGAGTCAGCAGCTGGCGACGACAACAGCGACGACGACAGCGGCAATACCAGCGACGAGCAACGAAGCCCACGCGTGACCATCCAGCGCTCGTCGCAAAGCAGCGCATTGAGGGATTACGGAATTATGCCTCCCGCAAGGAAGTGCGTTGGGAAGGGGAGATTCTCAAATACAGTGGCGCAGGGGGGGGGGGGGTAGGCGGTTTTTTACCCAATTAGGGTAAGCATGATATCCGGAAATTACGTATCTGGTAGGTACCTTGCGTTTGTTCTGTGGCTTCAATGCCTTCGACCCTCCCTCCCCCCCTCCTCTCATTTTGGCTGCATATGGCACTCTTTAGCATTTAGTGGATTTGGGCAAACGAAATTTTGTCGACTTCGTCTGAAACGAAATAACGCAATACATCTTGATGGCCGCCGTAAAAAGCGGCCAAGGAGTGGCACGTACTTCCTACTTCCTTGTGAATTTATACCCAGATCGGCGAGGCGGCAAGAAGATTTGAATTTGAGGTAAAAGGCAATTATTCTACTTTCAGTGATAGTTATTAATGGGCCGATCGGTTTAATGTAGTTTTTAGTCTGCTTTGTGTTGTTTTGGAAGTGGTTTTGATGGAATGGAAGGGGAGAGAAGTGGAATGGCCCCATTCAAGTCCAGTTGAAGATGGCGCTTGCTCTTTCTCCCATGAATAGCACAGTAGCAACTGCAAGTAAGCTGGAACTGATTGCAGAGTCGTGAGTCGCACGTAGTGCTTGTGCTACGTTCTATGTTGTGCAAAAAAAAAATGAAAAAAACTGTGCTGCTACTAGCTAGTTTTATCCCGGGTTGAATGGGGGTTCCGGTGATTACACGATCGCCGGTTTAGTTTGGGGTCGTAGTTGTAGAAACGAGGGTAAGGTGACAAGGTGACGCCTTGGCAATAGAAGGGCCATCTTGTGCAGCCTGAAAGGTTACAGGGAGGGATGAGCAATTCTATGAAAATCGGCGAATCTTGCTTGATATCTTGGCAGCTCTTGTTGGCGAGCATGGCGAGCATGTCATACTTGAGTCGTCGATGACCTGCGCTTAAGAGCCAGCCAGAGAGGCTCCACAAGGCAACACGATAAGCAGTCTAAACACACGTAGAACCTGGCTTGCTGTACTTTTCATCAGGCTAGCTAACTCAACAATATTGTCTCAACTTCAAGCACTACTACTTTAATGGCCATTAAAGTAGTATACTAGTCCACGGCTTTGCTAATCAAACGAACCTACGCTATTGCCTCAGTAGTACGCTCAAGTTATTGTAAAGGCTGAAGTCGCTCTTGGTAACATGGACGAAGTGAATGGTTTGTTTGGTAGTGACAGTGACAGCGATGACGGTGGCTCGCCTTGTGGCTCTGCTTCAGCTGCTTTGAACACCATGTCAACCCTCGTAGATAGCGAAGGCCGTCTTCGCAGCGTGCACCCATCGGCGCGCGTTGAGCTAGTGAAACCACACGACGATGCTGACGAAGCTATGGCACCTGCAGCCCCTGCTTATGTGGGGCCGATAGTGCTCGACCATGGCCTCGACCCGAGCGTTGGAGGCTGCCGCGGCTTCACTGCAGCAACAGCGCTGGCTCCGGGGACACTGCTCCTGGCTGAGAAGCCTGTAGTGCTCTGGCGAGACTTGGGCATTGCCAACGGTGCACGCGAGGCGGGCGACGTGCCTTTTGAAGTGCGAGCGCTAGCTGGCATGCTGGCTCGGCCAGACGCGAAGCGATTGGTGCATGCGATGGGACCATTGTACCCTGAAAGACTGGAAGAATACGCTGATCAGGAAGTGGTGGAATCTTTGAGAGCAGACGAGCAACATACTGAATGGCTTGCAAACTTGCCATCTGACTATGTGGCACTGAGTCTAGACGAAGTTTTGCGATTAGTCCTCGCGCTCCGCTCCAACGCTTTCGCCTCTGGGGTAATGAAAGCTCTGGTCATCGCGCCTTCGTTTTCTATTTTTGTGGGCTTTTGTGCTAGGCGCCTGTGTTTGGTCTGACTGACACCAATTAGTTTGTTTATCATTCTTGCGTATCTTGCTATTTTGCTCCTTTATCGTCGTATTTACTTGTGCTGCAACTCTCTGCAGTTCTATTTGTACTTCGCCATGTTCAACCACTCGTGCACGCCAAACTGCATCAAGTACCAGCCGACTACTCACAGCGGAGCTCAGGCAGGGAGCAGCAGCCAACCTCGTTCTTCTCCTTCTGGCAGCGCCAATGGCGATGCGCCATCAGCCGCAGCTAGTTCTCCTTATTCCGCCTCGGAAGTGCGAGCCACCCGATGGATTGCCGCTGGCGAACCTCTCACGTTGAGCTACTTAGACCCTCGCGAGCAGGCACGGCAAGTGCGAGACCGCCAGCTCTGGGATCAGTTTCGGTTCAAGTGCCAATGCCCTTTGTGTTCACCACTGCCGTCACCAATGGCTAGCCAGCCTCCGCCCTGGCTTACCACAGCCGTTCACAACAGTCCACAAGACAGCAGTGGTGGGATTAGTGCTAGTAGTAGTAGCAGCAACGGCAGTATGCTCATGGTGCGATCAAGAGCTGACATTCGAGGCCTTTCTACGGCAGGTTTGCAGGCTCTGGTGTTCGCACAAGGTGCCTATGACCCAGGCAAGTACAAAAGCTCGACCGTGGGACGAAAGGAAC
>Ga0307979_1003001_pt1 | contig 11516 bp, 12 predicted proteins | sample OrgLakmetage1058_FD_201833 | JGI IMG/M metagenome (GOLD analysis project Ga0307979, IMG submission 201833) | Saline water microbial communities from Organic Lake, Antarctica - #1058 | ecosystem: Environmental > Aquatic > Non-marine Saline and Alkaline > Saline | place: Antarctica: Organic Lake...
TCTTGCTGCGGTCACAGATTCGCGCTCAAGAGACTCCTTCGGGCACGCACGACCTGTGCAAGAAATGCTTGCGCCATTTTCTTGCTCGAAAACACTGCCCCGTGTGCTTAGTGCTCTGGAAAGAGACGCCTTCTCCTTCTTCCCGTCATGCATTAAGCAGCAGTAGTGGTGGCAACGCGCTTTTTGATGACAAAGATGGCAGTATACAGGACGGAGAAAACGGCGACGGCAACGACGACAGCAGTGCATTAGTAGCAGTTCATGGCGACAGTATCACCAGCACCACCAGTAGTACAGCTGTCGTCGCGGCTACAGCGGCTGCCACAGCACCGTCCGTCGAGCCCGCGATTGCGTGCGACCAGTGCGCGTTTTGGGTGCACCCTCAGTGCGAAGGCTTCAGCCTGGAGGTGTACCACCGCATTGCCTTGGACCAAGAGCCGAGCCTGGTGGACGGGTTCCTGTGCCCCGCGTGCCGGCCCGCGAAAATCGGCAGCCTGGTTCAGAAGCTCGAGGACATGGACTCCCTGTACCTCTTCGCCGAACCTGTGGTGCGTGTGGGATGTACATGTGTGCGAGATGAGCGATGAGATGGGCGTATGTGTGTTTGTGCATGTGTACATGTGCTGTGCATGCGTGCAAGTGCGTGTGTGCGTTGTGGTGCCGGTGATGTGATGTGTGTATTGTGCGTGATGTGAGTATATCAGTACGTTGCATTTGACATGTACTGTTTTGTATCCCTGAAATTATGTATCTCCTCAAACACGCTGCTGCCTCAGACCGAAGAGCAGGCGCCGACTTACCGCGACATCGTCGCGCAGCCCATGGACTTAAGAACCATGAAAACCTTCGCCGAACAGGGCCGGTACAAGTCCTTCCAAATGCTGAGGCACGACGTGGAGCTAATGGCGCACAACGCGCTCGCGTTCAACTCGTCAGGAGACCGGTGCGTGGGTATTGGGTGTGGGGTTTAGATGCTGTGTGAGTGGTTTGTATGTAATACGGGTGCTTCTTGATGGTTGCATGGGTGTTCACCATGTGGGCTTCATGCGCGTCTGTGAGCGTGGGCAATGTTTGAGCTCGGTGTTTTTCACTCTCTCTTTTCCCCTTATCCTCTTCCTGTCCAATCTTCCTCTTCCTCTTCCTTGAACAGGTTATGGAAAGAAGCCCGGCGCTACTACCTTGCGGCCACGGCGCTCTTCGCCGAGCATTGCCCGAAGACCACGCCTTCCGAATGGGGGCGCGCAGTGGTAGGCAAGGAACAGGCCGAAGAAACGCAGAGAAGAGCGACCAAAAGGGCTACGGCGAAGGTATACAACAGACATGCGGCATTCTTTGGAATAGTTGTGGACCCGTTGTTCTCTTTCTTGTCTTTTTCGTATTCCTGAAAATTAAGAACATTCGGGTCGTGAAGTCGAATTCAATGAATGTGAACGAAATACGTGTGCTTTGATTGAGGGTCCATGAGATTGTGAATGAATGTAATCATGTATGTGTGTATCTATCAGGTCAAGGGCGATGGCAAGGACGTGGAAGGTCTGCCACCGGTGATGGTGCCTACCGCTACAGGTAGCACGCGTACCGGCAAACGCGCAGCTGACAAGACTGCACGCTCGGCGGACGACGCGTCTCCACATTCCTCTTCTTCTTCGCTGGATGCTGCTTCCTCCCTGGCTGGACCAGCAGCCAGTCACTCCGATGAGCCAAGTTCATCAGCAACAGCTGGCAGTGCGCTGGTTGCGCCATCGGCTGTCTCGTCATCGTCGTCTTCATCTTCTTCTTCTTCATTGGACTCACTAGGAGGCGGTTCTAATTCTGCAGCGGAACAAAAAGCTCTTACGACAAAAGATTCGGCACCAACTACGAAGGGCAATAACAACGACGAGGATGACGATGACATTGATGTCGAGGACTTCGTGCGAAAGGTGCAGGAGAAAGATAGCTTACGAATATGATATTTGCCCTCTTTTGGGCCGCTTTTTTGCGTTCGTTTCTATCCTTGTTTCTACTTGGAGCACTTTGTTTTCTCATGCTTGTTTCGCTCTTTCTGCATGTCTTTCGTGTGTGGTTGTTCGTGACATTCTCGGTGGTTCCTTCAAATAACACCACGACCACACCTTGCCATCTGCTCTCATTGTTATTCAACAGGACGTTATTGTGGGAGCCGCGTTGGGCGATTTAGCAGCCGATTTGTCCCTGGCTCCTCCCAAAGACCCGTTCGAGTTCAACCCTGTAGCGTGGCTCCTGCAGACTCCGCGAGAAGCCCAAGCCATGTGCTGGTTCGACTTGTGCGCAGCGTGCGGCGCGCGTGGCCTCAACGAGGAAGAAGATGACGAGAATGAGCCTCAGGGTGGTTATCAGCAACACGACGACTACGGCAACGGCAGCTCTAGTAGCAGCAACGGCAGCAGCAAGAAGAGCAGTACTGGTAGTCTTAAAGACCCACTGCGGCTTGAAGACGGGCAGCTGTTGTTTTGCGCGGACTGCGGCGAAGGCTTCCACCCTTTCTGCCTGCCCATGTCTTTGCCGCTCGCCACTATGGACCCCGTGACGCGCCTCGGCTGGCGGTGCGTGTTTCCTTTTTTTTCCTTCGCTTTTTGTTCTTTCCCTGGATACCTACTGGTGTCTTAGTGCTGTGTATTTCATCATAGACCTGTAGTGACCGTATGTAAGTAAGCGTGCGTGCGTATCTTTGTTCGCTCGTGTTCTTTTTTGTTCGCATTTCTTCTTCCTCCCAATACATCCCCTCATCGCCTGATTCTTTTGTCTTGTTTTCTCCAGGTGCGTCAACTGCAAGGTATGCGAAGTGTGCCGTTCGGTCGACAACGAAGCCAATGCGTCGGTGGAGTCCGAGCTCGAGCTCCTGTACTGCGAGCAGTGCGACCGCGCCTACCACCTCAAGTGCCTCGCGCCCAAGCTCTCGGCGGTCCCCAACGGCCATTTCGTCTGTGGCCTCTGCGTTGCGTGCACGGCCTGCACCAAGCCCAGCGCGTGCGGCGCCGTCGCCATCGCCAAACAACTCTTGCAAGACTTGCCACCGGTGGCGTCATCCGAGCAATCAGCAGCCAGTGGAGGAGTGGCGAACACTAGCAGCAGCAGCAGTGCTGCAACCACCAGTAGTTCTAGTTATGGCCACAGCAATGACAGCGTTGTTAGCATTAATGTGAGCACAGGAGCAGCAGCAGCTGAAGTTGGAGAAGGATCAGGAGCGGATACTGCACAACTATCTCTATCAGTACCCGTTCAAGCGGAGAACAACAACACTGCTGGCTCGGCCGCTCATGCCGCCGCGCAAGCCGCGAAAGCGCAGAATGCGCACCGTTCGCGTGCCATATTAGAGGCCGCCTCCTTCCCGGGCGCTTATTGGTCCAGCCGACCGGACCGCTGCTTGCCCTGCGCCAATCGCTTCACGCAGACTTTTGCCACTGTGTGCCCGGTGTGCCGAGTAGCTTGGGACCAGGTGAGATAAAGAATCTCGATTCTTCGTGCGCACTTTCTTGGTGTTTTTGTTGTTCTCCTTTTAATTCTACAGATCTGGCGTGTTTCTGTTTTTATTTTCAACTTATGTCTTTGGAAACATGCACTGATGTCTTTTACAAAACACGCCTGTTGTATTTTCACCTGTGCATGTTTCTTTTCTTTTTTTTGCACTATCTCAATTACCTCTCTGTATGTATATATATCACTCAGGACGGCGGCGGCGAGATGGCGCAGTGCGAAGGTTGCGCCGCTTGGGTGCACGCGCACTGCGACGAGCATGCTTGGCGCCTCCTGCACCCACCTCCTGGAGCATCCACGGCGAGCAACAGTGGCAGCACCACTGGCAGTGCGAGTAGCAAGCACTTCTTTTGTCCGTCCTGCGTGGTGGATCCGCAGTGCACCCAGCATTTTGGCCCGCTCCCGCTCCTGCCGCCCTCTTCCGTATCTTCTATGGATGAGCCCCTCGAGTCCGCGCCTTCTTCTCAAGAGCAACAACATGCGCAATACAATGCAACAGTAAAAAGTGCAGAAGAAGCAGAAGAGTGTGCCTTGAGCGCAGGAGCAAAAGCAGGAGCCAACTCCGCTGCAAGTGCAGCAGCTGCACCAGTCACTGCTGCTGCCGCTGCGGCCGGCGCGAGTACAGCCCCAGAAAATGCCACTCCAGCGGACAAAGCCACGGCCCTCGCCATGCAAGCCCTTGGTAAAGCAGAGAGGCGCGCAGCGCGGCAGAAGGTGCGGCAACAGTGGGAAGCGCAGCGAGCCCAGCGCTCGAATTTGACCTTGATGCGCCGTGCGGAACGCCACCGAATTGGCGAAGCGAGGGCGAAAGCGATTGCCTCGCACAACCGGGCCCGAGATGCCCTTGCTAGAGCGGAAAATCGCCACCGGGTTGCACAGGTAGTTGCGTGTGTGTTCCTTCTTTTGTAATGAGGATGAGGGGAGCGCAAGGGTTGCATGGTGAGAAGGAAGAGTGCAAATGCATTTGACGCAGTTTTTGAATGGTTCCTTAAGATGTCTGGCAATTCTAGAACTTAATACGTCGACCACCAAACAAGGCATGGATGTTTTTCTTGGGCATAATTCTTCTTTCTACTCAGAGTTACCTTTTTCGCACGTCAAGGCCATTTTTTCTCTCTTGAGTTCTGTTCATCTCTCTTCTTATCTGATTTCTTCCTTGCTTCATTCCGTGTTGTCCCTGGGTACCTCTCTCTCTCGTCCTAGGCCAATGTGCAACGCTTGGAACAAGCAGCCCATGCCTCCGCTGAAGCCGCAAACTCCGAGCGCAGTGTGGCCGAGGCCGCAGCAGGGGCGGTAGAACGATATGAGGTGTGTTGGCGTGTGACCGGGCGCGCGCGGGCAAGTGTTGCATGTATGTGTGCGGGTTCTTGGAGGCGTGCGAGTTTGTGAGGGAGCCTTCGAGAAAAGGGTTTTGGACAAAAATCACGCTTTTGATTTTTTTTTGTACATGTTTTGTTTTGTTTTTCCCCGTTAATTTTCAAACGGTCTTCAACGTTTGCGCCCCCGCTCCGCTCTACACGTGGGGTGGTACTACTACGCACTACAGATGGTGTACACGCAAGACAAGCTCGGCATGGGCATTTGTGCGGCGACTGACGAGCGCAACTTGCCGCAGATCTCTTATGTCCCCGATGGCGTGACTCGACCGCAAACCAGGGATTATTTGGAAGCGGTAAATGCTCGCATATCTTGCATTGGAAGAGTGGTCTGGGGACGTGGGAATAGAAGTCTTCCTGATTTTTTCTTGCTTGCTTGAAGTTGACTTTCCTGTGTTTCTCTCCAAACTATAACCTCACCTCACGTCAATTGTGGCCCTTGTCAATGTCAAAGGTCAACGGCGAGCGGCTTCTGGGGCATGATAACCCCAAAGAAGCTGCGGTCACACGCATCGTCGGCGGGGGCCGCCCGCTTCGCATTTCGTTCGTGACCGAAGCCTCGTGGAGTCACGCCACTCAGGTTCGTCGGCTTCATCATTTGACTGCTTTGGATTTGAGCCTACGGCAGTCTTCGGCGTCTGTTCTTTCTTGTTGAGTGTCTCAAAAGCATTCTTTTTCTCGCAATTGTTTTTAAAGTGAAGTTTTTACTCTTTGCGTTTGGGTTCAAAAGATTCAAATAGATTGTGCTACTCGTCTTCTCTTTCCAACCTCGCTCTTCGCCTTCTTGCCTGAAACCCTACTCACATCAGCGCGCCAAAGGAGCCGCGCGAGCGGTTGCGATAGCTCACAAAGCCATCGAAGCTCTCAACATGGCCCGGAGGCAGTTGGAAACTTTGCCGCCGCTGCCCAAACCGCCCAAGCCTGTGCCGCCAGACCCAGCCACTGACGCCTGGCTCGAAAAACGGGCCGCGAAGCAAGCACAGAAGCTGGCAGCGGCTCAGCAAGAACAAGGACAAGGAAAGCAGCAGCAGCAGCAGCAGAGGCAACAACAACAGTCACAACAACAGCCGCAACAAGGAGCTGAACAGCAACAACAGGAGCAGGTCCAGGAAAGCTCAATCCAATTTCAGGGTAATAGCGCAGCCACTAACGACAGTAGTAGTACTAATAGTAGCAGCAGCAGTTCTAGCAGCAGCAACAGCAGCAGTATGAGTAATTCTAGCAGCAGTTGCAATTCTCGTCTAATCGCTCCGCACTCAGGGAGCAGCGGCAGCGTCAAAGTCGACGTTGCTATGATGGACCATGTCAGTAGCAGCGACCAAGATGAAATTGAAAACAACGGAAACAGCCGTGCCTTCGACGAATACGATAAGCAAGTAAAGGCTCTGCTCGAGGACAGCAGCGGCAGTGACAACGACGATGAGCTCGGAAGTGGCAGTGTTGCGTTGGTGCCACACCGCGGCTGGCAGAAAGACCGGCAGCATTTTTACCACGAACCTCTTGTTGAGGTCGAGAATGCATCTCCTCTCGCTGGTGCTGGTGCTGGCGATGACGCTACAAGTGCTAGGAATGGTGCTGTAACTGGTGCTGCTACTGCTGGTGCTACCACTTTCAACAGTGAGGGTGTTGGTACTAGTACTGGGACAGGTGACACTGGCAGGAGCACAAACAAAGCGCAGCCATTGCCTCTGTCGCGGTACGTGCCGCCGTCCCTCTCCGCGAGCCGCCCGGCGTGGCAGCTGGCGGTGACTGTCGCGGCCGTGCAGAGGCGCCGGCATTCGCTGATGGTGCACGACAAGAAATACGCTTCGTTGTCGGCGGCGGCGGCCACAGCTCGCGGGGGAGGTCAAGGAGCCAATAGTAATAAAAGTAGTGGCCAAGGAGGGAAAGGTGGCGTAGGACTACCTGGAGTAGCAGCAACACCAGCAGCAGCCGCCGCATTGGCCAACAATGCACCGGTGTTACCTGCAGTGCCGTCTGCGTGGATGAAACCGGTGCCTCTGGGGCAGCCGCCGCGGGAATACTTCATGTCTGAAAGGGCCGCCTCCGCGTTGGCCGAAGATGCCGAGCCAGATTCACCGCCGCCGACAGACACCACTGATGCAGGCGCACCAGCACCACTGGCAGGAGGTGCAGCGGGAGCTTCGGCAGCCTTGTACGGCACTCAAAATGGTGGCAACGCCAACTCGAAAACCAACGACATGAACAAGCTAAGCGCCTCTGTGGAGACTGTCACCGGTGCACTCGGCACCAAGCGCGGCGGCGGTCGCGGCGGCGGTCGTGGTGGCGGTGCTGGCCGAGGCAGAGGCCGAGGCAGCCTTGGGCGCCCACGAGGCGTGAAAAACGGCGAAGGGCGCGCCCAAGGAGGCCGCGGCAACGGCAGCTCTTCTACTACTGGCGGTGATAGCAGCGGTGTGTACCATGGAGACGAAGGGGCTCTGTCGTCCATCAAACGACCAGCCAAGGACATGACCTCTGCCACCGCATCTGCTCGTGCCTCAGCTGCTACTGCCGCTCCTTCAGCTCCTGCTGCACCTGCTCCTGCTGCTGCTGCTGCGCGTACTCCACACTTGAAGTCGGGCTACCATTACTTCATGCAAGCGCAGTGCGCGGGCCCCATGCGCCACTTGAGCTTTGGGGACATGTGCATGGCGACCGCCACCCAATGGCAGGCCATGCCTCCAGCGCAGCGCCAGCAGTACAACGCCTACGCGGAGCAACGCCGGGCGGCAGCCGCCGCAGAAGCAGCAGGAACTGCAGGAGCTAAAGGAGCAACGACTGAAGTCTCGGGCAGTGCCGCTGCTGACGCTGGCGCTGCGTTTTGGGCTTCTTCGAGTAACGCCGCAGCAAAGGGCACTGCAAGTGGGAGTGGTGGGACGTATGGTGGCAGTATCACTGCAGGAGCAGCAGCAGGAGCACCGTCCGGAGAGAAGGAGCGGTCTTCAAATTCCCCCCTGTCGCCTCTGCAGACCCGCGTCGCTCAATTGGAGGCCCTCTCACCTCGCCTGCAGCCGCCTGCGAAAACGGCAGGACTGGCGGAGCAAGAGACGAAGTATGCTCAAATTGCAGCCGTAGCCACCGCGCCGGACCTGATTTCAGCGCCGATTCCTCAACCAACAGGTTCTCCTTCTCTTACCGCTGCACCTGCTGCTAACGATGGTGATGTTACTTCCCCATCCAAAAGAAAGAAGACATTCCCTGTGAAGCCTCCGAGACCGTCCGAGACGAGCCTCGGAGGGGTCAGCTGGCAGCCCAGGAACCACAAGTGGCAAGTGATAGTTGAAGTTGAAGGAAAAATAGTGGGCTTGGGTGAATATGAGAGCGAAATCGAAGCAACACTAGCGTACAATGCTCATGTGGGCCGCAGCAGCAGCAGCAGCAGCCGCAGCACTGTGAGTGTAGGACTCGTCAACGACTCTGCAAGTGGATCTGCTGCTGCCGAAGCTCCTGCTGCTCCACCTGCTTCTATTGCTGCTGCTGCAGGTACAGATTTATTGATCGCTCCAGTCTCGTCTACTTCTAGCAACAGCATTGAAGGCGCCAGCGACCTCGTCAGCGCAGTTAACAGCAACACAAGTAGCAATAACGAAATGAGCAACAGTAGCAACAACGATAATAGTAGTAGCAGCAGCAGCAGCATTCCTGCTCACCATGGCGCCTCTACGAATGAGCGCGCGCATGAGAAGGAAGGTGCGAATGCCCAGCCTCTGGCTGATCCAAATATGCAGTCGCTTTCGAGCCAAAGTGCAGCAGCCGTGGTGGCGGGAGATGAGTCAGTCAACGAAGCATCGAAGGCTATGGCTATGGACGAGGATGGTGCTAAGGGTGGTCTTGAGACAATCGGAATTGCAGCCTCAGGAGGAGGAGGAGGAGGAGGTGCTGTGACTGAAGATGAGATTCTTCATCAGTCTGCAATTGGCGATGCTTCGAGGACTCCTACGTCCGCATTGCAAATTCCAGCAGCCACGACAACACCTGCACCACCAACAACAACGGAGACGACAACAGTGACCACACCCGCAGCAGCTACACCAATAGCATCACCGTCAAAGACGCCTGCCACCATAGCTGCTCCGACGTTTGTTGTTCCACAGGTACCTCGCGATAACAACATGAGTATTACCAGCAATAGCCATCCTAGCGGCGGCAGCTATGATGCTAACAGCGCTAGCAGCAACAGTCTAATCAGCAGCCCAACCTCTACGACTGCCACTGCTACCAACGCCATCAGCAGTAACCTCGGGTGTTTGCCTTCGCCTCCTTCGCACATCACTGCCGTGCCGCCGCCGACAATACCCTCTCCTAGCGCAGGAACAGGTGTTGCCACAGCTCATACAGCACCGGCTCCTGCCCCTGCTGACAGTGCTGCTGCGGTCACGAGCAGCAGTGCCGTACAACATGGTGGCGTTGCTGTGGATGACTTGTCCGTGCTTGACAAAGAGGCCCTTGTAGCACAAGAACTAGCAGCCAGGAAGCAAGAAGAAAAGCGCAAGAAAGCGGCTGCCTACCGGGCGAAGAAGAAGCTCGAGAAACAACAAGAAATGTTGGCGGCAGCAGCGGCGGCAGCGGCGGCAGGGCTAACGGACAACGGTGGAGCGCTCGAAAGCCTCACGGTAACGTTGAGAATATAACGAATGATGATATTGGTCCCTCTGTATTTAACGCACACTCGCATCTCTTTCAATATCTCAGATCCTTCTTGATTATTGGTTTTTAATCTTTATAGCTATCATTATCCCATTTACTTCTTTTTTTATGTTTCTTGAATTTGGCAGGTCCCTACTGTGCACGGCCAGCCAACACAAGAGACACTGACTCCATACGGCAGCAATTCTGCAGCCGCTGGGCATCCCACTGGAAACGGCAAGAATGTCAGTGGTAAAAAGAGCAGCAACAAAAGCAGCAGTGCCAGCAGCAGCAGCGGCTTGAACGGGAGCAACGTTGGCTTCAATGGCAGTGTCCCTAAAACCATACAGTTCGAACCTCTCGCCCTGCCGGTGTTGCCGGTGAAGCGCCTCAAGTGGCGGCCCCTCGGCTTGGCGCGCGGGTCGTTGTGGCACGAGCCGCGGCTGCAGCGAGCGTGGGCGCGTGCCTTAGCGTCTCAACCCGCTCTCAAAGCAGCGTCGCAGGTGCTGCAATTGCTGGGGGGCTCACCTCGCGTGCCAAATGCTCTGACAACGCCCCGGGCGCTGCCTCCCTCTTCCCCGTCATCATCGTCGTCATCTTCGTCGTCGTCATCATCATCAACTTCTTCCGCCGCCTCATCGAACAACGGCAGCAATACTAGTAGCTCTAGCAGCAGCACCAGTGCTAGCATTGCAGTTGACGAGGAAGCCAAAGAAGAAGTCCAGAAAGAAGAAGTCGACAAAAAGCAGCAGGTGGTGCCTGACCTTCGCTCCTGTGCGCTGTGCCGCGGCGCCGGCGACAATTACGCCCCCTATGGGGTGCCAGCGGGTAGGTTGCTCCCGTACAACGCGCCCCCGAGCGTGCAAGTGGGCGGCGCCCCCGCCACGGGCTACTGGTGCCATGCGCACTGCGCTATGTGGTCCTCTGAAACGGTAAAATCAAATAGACAAGAAGTTGGACTTGGTCGGGATTCACTGCTGATCAGGCCATCCTTGCTTTTTTTTAATTGTCCTGTTGTGCTTCTTTCTCTCTCTTACTTTTACTTTTTTGAAAATGAATGACTCTCCTTGTTATGGCGTACACCGTGCACCTGAGGTCGTTTTCTTCTTGTTCTCTTCTTCTTCTTCTTGTACAGGGGGAAGCTGGAGGGGTGGTGTGGAATTTCGCCAAAGCCAAAAGCCGGTCTTCGATGCTGAAATGCACGAAATGCAACGAGCCCGGCGCCACGGTGCGTAGACAACTATATATGAACACAAGGCAGTTCGTGTGGCAAAGTAGTAGCTCATATTCTTTCTTTTTCTTGGAAGGGGGCTTTTTTCTGTTTGGCTCCTTGTCGTCAGAAGTATGTTATCGTATAGTGGGACTTGACTTCGTACTTCCGTTTGCTTTGAACTTTCTGGGTAGGTGGGGTGTTGCACGCCGCATTGCAAAGCCAACTTTCACTTTCCCTGTGCTCACGCCGCGGGCGCCATTCTCCTGTCGGATTTTCGGGTCTTTTGTGCGTTGCACTGGGAAGCCGCGGGAATGACGTCATCGTCGTTTTCGTCGTCATCGTCGTCGTCTTCAGCAGCATCTTCTTCGTCAGCACCGTTCTCAGAGTCCATTCCAGCAGCAGCACCTCCAGCAGCAGGACCTGCAGAAGCATCGATGGAGATAGTTGGTGAAGTTATTGATCCTATGCCAGCACCAGGAGTTGAAGGAGTAGGAGAATCGCTATTGCCAGCAGCGGCAGGAGGAGCTGCGGAAGGAATGGACCTCGATGTTCTCGGTATTGGTTTAGAGAGTGAGTTAGGGTTCTTTGCAGCCTCTGAAGACAGCAACAGCAGCGACACGAGCAGCCAGAGTAGCAGCATGAGCAGTAGCCTAGGCAAGAAGACTGCAGTTCCGGCGGCAGGAGGAACCGTGCCACCTCCACGATTGAGCAAAACGCAATACGCGGCTTTTGCAGGCGTGAAAGAGCAGCGCATCATCCGAGCAAGTGACGTGCGCGAACAGTTGCGGCCTTTGTTCCTGGAGCAA
>Ga0307979_1003003_pt1 | contig 11515 bp, 8 predicted proteins | sample OrgLakmetage1058_FD_201833 | JGI IMG/M metagenome (GOLD analysis project Ga0307979, IMG submission 201833) | Saline water microbial communities from Organic Lake, Antarctica - #1058 | ecosystem: Environmental > Aquatic > Non-marine Saline and Alkaline > Saline | place: Antarctica: Organic Lake...
CAAGTTCCATAATTAAGCCCAAGTAAAGTTCTTGCCACCTGAATGACGCCAGCCTTACAGAAAATAAATAGGTTATCTCTGTAATTAATGTTATTGCTAACATTACTTTTCACTCCGTATCATACTTTATAGCTTTTGACTGAAAATAGCAACTTCTCAGCCTGCCCCGTTTTTTCGGGGACACCTCTTCAATGGTTCACTTTAGTTCAACTCCTTTATTCGTTCCTGCTAATCTCTAGGACTAGATTCTCCTAAACGCTCAATACCAAGACTATTAATCAAAGCACCTTTAGGTGGTTTTAGAGCCTTCGCTCATACATTAAATTTGATGGACCTACCATCATCTTACTTACAGCATTCAACCATTTATTGCCGTATTCGATTCTTGGCATAATGTGAGTCATTGCGTGTCTCACACACGAACATTGAATGTACAAAAATCCGCTGGAAAATTCTTGGAAATTTTCCAGATAAGCATAGATTCAGCAATGGCTTAAGTTTGATTTCTAATAATAGATATTAAAGCTCAATTGATAAATTTCTGACTTCTTCGCTCAAAGTCCAATACTTGGCACAACCATTACAATAGAGCGGTTGAAAAAGAGGGGTTATATTAGTCTAGTAGAATACTACAAACGATGATGTATCATTATTGAACGGCCGTATACGAGACCCGTATGTACGGTGGTGTGAGGGGTGCACTCCGTCAATTAATGGCGGAGCATCCACTCGATTAGCAGTTCGGGCTTTCTTTTAAATTCCATATTAGTTAATTGATTTTAATTCTCTTAGTTTCTTGTCTAAATAAAATTTTCAGCATCTCTATTTTGTTCCCTTTCAATATCCTTGTCAAGATAACCAATATATGAATTTGCCCAATCTCTAACGCTTTCAATTTTATGGTCACTTATTTGTTTAAATAATTCCTTTTTCGATTCAAGAAAAGGAACTACAGAACCAGACCAAGAATACGTCCCCATATTTGAACTCAAATGACTAAGTACTTCTTTTATGTCACCAAATTCATCAATAAGTCTAAGTGCAACTGGATGCCATTTTTGATAATCTGTATTGTTATTGTCAAATATTGGGGTTAACTCTGCTAGTCTTGAAGGTGCCAGAGGTTTGTTGTGCTCACACCAACTAAAAATAGAATTTAAGTCTCCTTCAAACAACACTCCAGCACTTCTACCAACACCACCAATACGAGAACCAAGAATATGTTTTAACCCGTAAAACTTAATATAATCTTCATCGGTTGAAAGTAGTGCTTCAGATAAGTCTTTCCATATTGAACTAAAATGAACCTTCAATAAAATTTCATACGTATTTTGAATGTAGTGGTCAAGGTGATATGAATTTTCCAAAGAAATAGAGTCTATTACTGCCTTATTAATAAATTGAGCAAAATCAACCTCTTTTTCGTTAGAGATAATAAGAGCTATTGCTTCTGACCATTTGTAATCGTCTAATTGCCTTTTAAATTTTCTGTTAAAGCCTAATTTTAAAATACAATTTTTATAAATAGGAATCAATGATTTCTTTTTAGCTTCATCACCATATCCAAGGTCAAAAAACAAATCAGAAACCAACGCATATCCCTCTTCTTTATACGCGAATAATTTTTCACTAAAAACTTCAAGTTCTTCTAAGCTAAATTCTGACAACACATTGCTAAAACCGTAAGAATAAAAATTTGATAATTCGCAAATATTGGTTTCAATTAGTTCGAATAGTAAATCGAAATATTGATTTCCTGTTTTGTCTATGGATAGAAAGTAAAACAATTGGCAACTAAAATCTCCAGATTGAAATAGGTTAGAATAAAATTCTTTTTTTGTTGCTTCATCTGAGTTTGCAATAAAACCACCCAGAACTGTAAAGTTTCTTTCTTTTATTGGAATCTCTAAAATTACTTCTAAAGAATAATTTATAAAACGACTGACTTTTTCCTTATCGTCTTTCAATAATTCTGATAATCGTTTACCAAAGTGATAGGAAAAGACTTGTTGATTTTTATAAAATGAGGGAAATGTTTCCTCCCACGAAATTTCACTTTTAATAAATTCATCTGCTAATTCACTAATTGCAGAAATTACTTTTTCACTTGAATAAGTTTCGTCATTATCTAAATGATAGGAACTTGATAGATTTAGGTATCTAGTTGAGAAATCAGTTTTAGTAAGTAACTCAATTAAATTATTAATTTCCTCAAGTTGTTTTTCTGAAATAGAGTGTTTTTCATATTTTCTTGCAAACTTTAAGCCTTTTAACCCACTATCCCAATCATTGTTTTTAAAATTCGATATTTCGGTCAAAAATGGCATAATTAATTCTCCCATTCTTGTATGAAAAATTGTTCTAACACTATTGGCAATATTATCACTTGCCAATTCTGAGTATTCATTATTTGATTTAATGATTTCAAGAAGTTTATTGAGAATGTTATTCCAGTAAACTTCTATTTCATTCCAAGTTGGATTGTTGTCAATTAATTTCCTACTACCTTGTTGCTCTGCACCACCCATTCTACTAAAATGCCCGAAATTTAAACCTCTCTTCATTGCTTGTAAAGCAAATTCATAGTGCTGTTCATCTCCATTCTGTAATGCCCATTCAATTACCTTCCAACGTTCATTCAAATCAGCTTCCGTTCCTGAAAGGTGCGTATTAAATAGATGTAAAAATTGATTTGTGGCATTATTACCCCAAGTTTCATTTTCGGCAATTGCGAATTTTAAAAGAACTTTTGCACTTTCCAAAAATGTTCTTTTGTCAAAACATAATTTTTCCAATGTCCAAACAATGTTTCTTCGTCCTTCTTCTATTTTTAATAACTCTTCTTTTGTTTTATTGAAAAATTGACGTTTGAAATTTTTGGAAACAGCAATGGGATTCACTTCTACAAATGAGCGAAAGAGGCGTGAACCCAACTCTGTATTTAAAACTTCCGCATTATCAAAAGGGCTTTTAGGCCCTACAATTTTATCAATAATTTCTACTGCCTTTTCATTATAGCCTAGATATTTCATTTGCTCTGCAAACGCTTTAGACAAACCTGTTTTATCAGGTTCTTCTAGCATTGCTATTTCACTTATTACAGCAATTAGTCTTTTTGGCGTTAATGGCTCCAACCATTCTTGAGCTAACGACATAGCCAATGGGAAAGGTCGCATTCCGATAAAACGACCTCTTTTTTCAAAGATTTCTCTTTTCAAATAATGGTTACAAGTATCATTAAAATCATTTACCTTGACGTTGTCATCACCATTTAAACTTGTGATGTTTGTGCTTTTAGCAATAAATTCAGTTTGCGTTGCGAACTCATCATAAAAACCGAAGTAATTAAAAATTGAACAAGATTTTAAAATAGTTCTGTGTTTTTCCTCATTACCTTTTGTTCCGAGTAGTTTATTTAATAATTCCTTGTCGTCCAATTTACCAATGAATTTCTCTCCTTTTTTTACACTTTCACCTAGCAAAACTGCCATTAATGGAATACCTTGTGAAAAGTCCTTTATTTTAGCAACATTTTCTTTACCGACATTTTGGAAATCACTATCTACCAATTGCGTAACAATGTCAGATAAATCGTTTTTCCCAATTGAAATATAATTTGTGCCTTCTGTACTACCATTTTCTTCAGGATTGGAATCAATTGTAATTAATGTTAATGCATTAAGGTTTCTAACTATTAATTTGTGTGTAGAAATATCGCAATTATCAACAATTAAAATTGCATCTTCTTTGTCGCCTTTTATTTTGGTAATAATTTCAGCAAAATTTATTTGATTAGGGTAATCATTACAATTTACATATAGAACTCTATTTGAAGATAATAAAGAAGAATTATCGTTTTCTTTTGGTCTAAATGTTTCTAATAAAATACGTGTCTTACCTAATCCTGATAACCCTAATAATCTAATAGCACTCGGACTATCAATTGTAGTCAAAATACTTTTTTGAATTTCTTGAATTTTTACATTTAAGATAAACTTATTTGATTGCGGACTTTTCATTAATTCGTTCCATTCTCTCCAAGCAATAAATGGTCGAAATTTACTTTTCTGCGTTTCTAAAACATTTTGAATAGTTGGTTTTAAAGCATTAATTAAACCCTCCACTAATTTCTTTTTGATTTCAGTTTTTTGAGATTCGTTTTTGTTTGAAAAATTGTATTCTGTCGGAAACCTGTCGTGTCGTAAATCAAAAGGAATTATCTCTGCATTATTTTTTTCTGTTGGCGAACCGTTAGAGTTTCTATTGAGAACACTAATAATTCTTTGTTTTTTTAATGAGTTCAAAGCAACACCATACTCAGTCATAACATTAGGGTTTGGCGTAGGTTTGTTTTTAAATAACCATTTTGCAACCTTATTAACTCTATTTGCTGTTAAATCTGCGATAAAAATATCACAGTTGGGAATTATTGTTTGAATTATTGTATCAGCGATTGGAACTTGTCCTGATTCACCTCTTACTGCGTCCTTAACCTCAAAATCAATATTTTTGAAATCAGGAATTCGTTTTATTTTTTTTACAGCAGTTTTTATACAATCAGAAATGAAATTCTTGTTGTATTTCGCATCTGTTGTTAACTGCCACGAGTAAAAAATCTTTATTTTCATTTTCTTTTATTGATTGCACGATGTTTTTTCGCCTGACTGCTAACGTTTAGTATAAAAGGAGTAGGGTTGGTAATAAGCAATGTCATTTCGGATTATCCACAAGCCAAATCTTTTGCATTTTGTTTTATCTTATTTTATTAAAGCCAAATCAAAAGATTTGGCGACCTCGCAAATAAGCCTGAACCATTGGATTTAACACTATTTGCCCTATTTTTTTTATACAGTGTGTGTGCCCAGCATGGGCGTCTTTACTATATCGAAGATATGGTATTAATCTAGAGGGTGCAAGTCCCTTATAGGCAGGGGTAACGCCTTGAACCATTAGTAAGCTGCAAGGTTGCCAACCGTGAGGTTGGGACTGAAGGAAGCAGGACTACAAAACTCGGTTCTGACGAACAGAAACCGTATACGAGGCATTTATGCACGGGTAAGCAACCACATCATTGCAACGCCCAAAGAGTAACAAAAGTGCATCTATGTAGATACGGCAGCAATTGAGAGAAAGAAGATGTTTTTACCTATTGAGGTCTTTATAACCTAAAGTTGGTTAACTAGTCAGAGGTTGGGTTAATTATTACAAACAAGCATCCATTCAAGCCAAACTTAAAAAGTTGGAAGAATGGCTAAGAAACAGACTGAAATATTGTGTTTGGCATCCCCGAAGCGTCGGGGGAAAAAGCCCGAACGGAAGAGGAAAAATCTAATTCAGTTGGGGAAAGACCAAGGACAAGCTTATGCTTAGAGCAGAACGAGAATGGGAGGATGGGCAGTAGCTCAGTCCAATACTTGGCACAACCATTACAATAGAGCGTTTGAAAAAGAGGGGTTATATCAGGCTAGTAGAATACTACAAACGATGTTGTATCATTATTGAACCGCCATATGCGATACACTTATGTACGGTGGTGTGAGGGGTGCACTCCGTCAATTAATGGCGGAGCCATCCACTCGATTGGCATTTCGTTTTTTTATACTAAACTAAATATTGGCTCTTGTGGATGTGTTTTATTTCTGTCTGGGTCAACCAAACACATATTAAAAGTATAACCGAAATTTTTTTCTACAACTTTCTTTATACATTCTTCTCTGTTCTCAAAATCTTGTTTAGTTGGTGACATTAATACGTTTTGTAAATGTGTTTCATCATTATTTTGTAGGTTAATAAATTTATCTTCGTTTGTATTTAAATGGTGTAATATCCCTGACGGTAAAAACTCAAAAAAATAAACCCATTTCATTGATACTTTTATTTCAAAATCTGCATTATACTTATAACCCGATTTTTGTTTAAGTTCATATAAAACATTGTTATCAATCAATTCAAATTCCGAATAATTAGTGAAGATACTTTTGTCTTCTATTTCCCTCAATTTTAATCTTATTAACCTGAATACATTTTGTTGAAAAGAAATCCGTTCATCTCCTTTTAAAATGACATAATCATTTGGATTTATAGCCATTAAATTTTGTTGAGGACTTTTGTGAGTTGCAGTAATAATCATTTGTCCTAAATAGCCAACTCCGATAATAAATGGTATGTTTTTTATTGGAACTCCTAATTCTTTGGGCTCAATTAATTCAATTCCAATTTGTTTGGCTCTGTTAATTGCTGGTGCTGTATAGCCTTGATTTGAGAACACAATAACTTTATTCGCCCTAATTTCACCAGATAAATATTTACCTACTAAACCATCTATTGTTTCACTTCCTACTGGTTTATTCCAATTCTTTGATTCACCGCATATTAATATATCAGAAACGCCCAATTTTCCTTTAATTTTAGTGTCAATTTGTCTTTGGTTTTCACTTTCTCCACCAATGTCTTTAATATCGTGTTCTACTGTAAAATTTTTGGGCAAATCCTGTTTGCTAAATTCACACAGAAGTAGTTCAAATTCTTTTGGTGTTAAATTCATACTTGGTCTATATTTTAAGTGAATGCAAATGTGTGTTTATATTTCTTCAATTTCTAATATTTTTTATTGCCCACTTTATTCCGAATATGAAAATTCGTAAAGGATAGGCTAATATCAATAATCCTAAAATTACAGTGTAAAAAATATTATTGACGTTTATAGAATAATCGCTATTGTTGATTTTCTCACTTAAATTATTCTTTTCTTTTTTAAGTTGCTCTATTTGGTCGAAATCAGATTTTTTGTTTGAAATTGATTGATTAGCTTTTTCTTGAATTACAGTTGGTTTTTCTTCAGGTGTCAAATACTTTTGGTCAAGTAAAGTGTCAAATCTTTTTCCATATTTGTCCATTAACTCTGTTGCCTTAACTTTTGTTCCATTTGGCGTTTCGTAAATTTTATTAAAACCTAAACTTTCTTCAAATTCTTCAAACGTTCCTAAATCGTAATCGTTTTTAACTGCTTGATATAATATTATTCTTTTTGTAGGCTTATACATTTTAGAGATATATTCATCGAAAGTCCCAACATCATATTTTTTGTTAATTTTCTCATATAATTTGCGTAATTCGGTGTTTGGATTTTTCACAACCACTCCATATTCGGCATCGAAACTATTTTCTTTTTCTCGAATTTTTTTTAAAAGAGATGTTTCTTGTTTTATTATATTCTTAAATGTTTCTTGTTTGTGGTTCATCCATAAATGAAGTGCTCCATAAATTATAAGTGCTAAAACAAGTATAGAAGATAAAATCAATATTTCTTTAGCAATTATCTCTTTGGTTTTCCGTTTCATTTAATAGTCTGGTGTTTGTTCAAAATGAATGCGTAGAGTAGAGCCTGATTGTTTTATTATATTCGCTATACGAATATAATAAAACAATCAGCGACCCCTTCATCAAACCGTGCATGAAGTTTTCCCTCACACGGCTTACCGATAGATTTCTTTATTTGCTTTTCATATAAATCTATCCAGCATAGGTATAATTCATAGGCTTAATGAACCACGAATGCTTTCTCTTCATATTTGAACAAACATATAGCGACATTTAAAATCAACTATTTGAAATTTCAGCCAATAGGACTAAGCCAGTACTGATAGTATTGATTCTATATTCGCACATCTAAAGTAAAGTCCCTTTCCTAATTAGAGTTTTGTTGTCTATAACATCATAGGTACTATGAACACCTCCGACTTCTCTTGCTACAGCTAGTAATTTCGTAATACTTATGTACTAGCTTTTATAGTTGCCACCATTTGTAACAAGAGACCTCCCACTGCCTGCCCCGTTTTTACGGGGTTTCGTAGTTTTCCATCTATAACCACGCCATCCTTATGACTCTGGTAGATTGTTACACTTCATATTACTGTTTATCCATGCAACATAACAGGGTTCGAGAACGTCGAAACTCTCCCCAATCTACAGATACACGTATCGAAGCTAGTACGGGTTCACACTTGCGTATTACGGCTTGGTTATTTGAACATGCCGAGCTTCAGCGGATTCCTCACGAAAACTACTCTCCGATTTTCTTCAGGGTGAATAGCCAATTGCCCTGGCGGGATTTTAAACCACTGGAGGAGTACTACTTCGTGGCACACCAACTTTTGCATAAGAATAGTTGCCAATTGCGTGTTTCAAAACTGTCAAAACCACTAATATCCATGCGGGCTACAGCCTTTAATATTATTGACATACGGCAATTATTTTGATGCGTTGTTATGGGCTTTTATTTTTGTTCCCACGGAAAATTTAATTGCCCTGGATTCCAAAAGAATATTTTATTATCAATCTCGAAGGATATTGGTTTCTGGGATTCTATAATATTCGAACTATCATTTTTGTGCACCATTTCTGTCATTTTTTGATTTACGAGTTTATCCAACTCACTTTTAAGTCCATCCAGTTCGGTTGGTTGATTTCCAATCCACTCACTTGCAAAAACAGCATACATATCCCAACCATTAGTTTGCATTCTTTGTGAAAATATAAAAGCAAATTCAATTGTTTTAGTTTCGTAATTCAAAATATCAGTTACCATTTTTTTAAATAATTCATGTGGCAAACTATATAAACCAGTATTGAATAGGATTATACCAGAAGACTTAATATCCTTAATCTTTTTATATTGTTTAATTTGTCCACTTGCTGACTTAAAGTGATTTTTGAGTGTGTTTTTTATAAGTCGATGATAACCATATGTCTCTTCTCCTAAATCTAATGACGGGTCAATATTAATTGCGTATTCATCTTTATTTTCAAAGAGTTTCGCTATACTTTCTTGGCGTTGTTTGTTTTCTAAGCTTTCTTCTTGCAAATCTTTTAATTCTAATAAGATATTGTTCACATCAAAATCGGGTGTTCGATTTTGTGTTTCTCTTATTTTACATCCACCAAGACAATTAACTACATATTCAAACTCTTGTTCTCCAATTCTAGGAAACTTATAAAAATTCATATTTAAATTTCCATGGTCTGAAAAATCTGTAAATGAAAATCCTTTATTCTCTGCAATACAATAGGCTTCCCAAAATTCTCCACCTTGTTCTTTACATTTATGTTTTATTAAACTATCAATTTTGATTTCTGAACAAATAAAATAATCTTGAGACACACAGATTTTATAAACATTTGAGACACAAAAATTAAATTCTTGAATCAATACAAAACATTGAGCAAACCGATTCCTTATCCTATTATATGCTGAAAATCGAACCCTTAAAATATCCATAGATTGTAATATTGACTCTATTTCTTTCTTACCGATAACTGTTTGCAGGATAAAACCTTGATGCTAAGACTAAGACTCGAATAACTGCTTAACCCCCAATGTTTTATCCTGGTTGTCCTGAGCTTTTATTTCATTCTTTCTCGTGCTACAATCTGTTCATTATACCAATATTTCTGTGTTGTAAAATCAAGTGGAAAATCACGTTGTACCTGTTTCATTACACAACCTTCAACACTACTACGAATTAGTCTGCCACACATACACTATTGGTATTCTGCCTCTATGTTCTGCCTGTTGTACATTTCCCTTTGACTTGTGTCGAATCCTAATGTGGTAACCTAACGCAAGTCTATCATCCATAAGCAGATTCCCAAGTATAAATAGGCCTAAATAAAGTTCTTGCCATCTGAATGACGCCAGCCTTACAAAAAATAAATAGGTAATCTCCGCAATTAATAGTATCGCTACTACTACTTTTCACTGCGTATAATACTTGGTAGCTTTTGACTGAGGGTTCCTACTTCTCGACACCTCTTCAATGGTTTACTTTCGTTCAACTCCATTACTCACACCTTGCCAACCTCGTGGATTGGATTCTCCTAAACGCTCAGCACCATTGCTCTTTACAACAGCACCTTTAGGGGGTTTAGAGCCATCGCCCATACAACGACTCTGATGGACCTATCATCATCTTAATTACAGCATTCAACCATTTTATTTATTGCCATGGTTGATTCTTGGCACACTATTGTTAGTGGCGTGTTTTAAGCACTAAAGTTAGCAAATAAGAATATATTTAAAGTCTGCAAGGATTTTCGTAAGTAGGCTAGGACCAAGCAATTAATTATACACGGTGTTCACTACAGTTTTTCTTCCAAGTTGTTTAAATCAGACATTAATTCTTTACAATTATTGTATCTCAAATTAATTGAATTCAGACATTTGCTTATGCAATTTATATATTTTGGCTTTAAATCCACTATCTCTTTTAATTTACTAATTAAAGAAGTTCCAGCTGGTGGTTGTCCAGTTAACATAGTAAACCATATCGCTCCAACTGAATAGATGTCGGAACGTTTGTCGATTAGTTTTGGATTTTCTACTAATTCAGGCGCATTGTAATATCCACTAATTACAGTTTCTCCTGTTGTAGTCAGTCGTGAGTGTAATTCATTTTCTATAAAAATCCCAAGTCCGAAATCAATAATTTTAAATTGGCTTGGCCTTGAAGCCATAATGTTACTTGGTTTCAAGTCCCTATGAATAATTCCAACATCTTCGTGAGCATGATTTAATCCATCTACAATGCTTTTAATCATAACCAAAGATTGCTCTGCTGATAAAATTCCGTGTTTTGATAAAATTTCGTTCAAGTTTAATCCATCGAAATATTCCATTCTAATAAATGGTCTTTTTCCAATTAATCCAGCGTCATAAATTCTAATAATTGAAGGATGATTTAAACTAAAAAGCATTCTTGCCTCTTGGAAAAACCTTTCTAATTCTTTTTCTCCGCCTTCGTGAAAAACAGGTGCAAATACTTTAACTGCAAAAGGAAGTCCTAAAAGTTTGTGTTTGTATAGATAAACAAGTCCATAACCTCCATTTCCAATAACTTCAATTTCTTCGTAATTCCTTTTAAATTCTAACGAACCTTCTCCAACTTCATATTCAACGAATTCAAGTATTGGATTTATTTCTTTTGATAAAAATTCACGTCTTTCTGCATATGTGGCAGACTGTCCTTTGATAAAACCCCAAAAATCATCTACTGTTCTACAAAGTTTTAAAAATCTCGGGATTAGTTTTTCTGATTCTGGAATACTTAAAACTAATTTACGTAAGCGTCTATATTCATCGTTTTCAAAATCTCCACCTGTTGCTATCGAAACCAATCCCATTTTAAACTGTTCGATTTGTAAGACTAAATCATCTCCTTCTGGGATGTCTGGTAAATTTGATGAGTTCATTTGTTAGCGTGATGTTTTTTTAAATTGTAGAGAACGTTTACTGTATGGTTAGTGGCGTTTTAATATTTAACTTTATTGCTGAACTTAATAGAAAGGAACTAAACTTCAAATTTAGCACTATGTAGCCATTAACTATACAGATTGTGTGTGCCCAGCATGGGCATCTTTTTAACCACAGTAATGTAGTTAATTAATCTAGAGGGTGCAAGTCCCTTATGGGCAGGGGTAACGCCTTGAACCATTAGTAAGCTGCAAGGTTGCCAACCGT
>Ga0307979_1003008_pt1 | contig 11501 bp, 12 predicted proteins | sample OrgLakmetage1058_FD_201833 | JGI IMG/M metagenome (GOLD analysis project Ga0307979, IMG submission 201833) | Saline water microbial communities from Organic Lake, Antarctica - #1058 | ecosystem: Environmental > Aquatic > Non-marine Saline and Alkaline > Saline | place: Antarctica: Organic Lake...
TACGCCTATATACGGCGTTTGCCATGCATATAGAGAGAATATGCCCTAATATAACGATATTTACGGTACTGACGTATTGATTGACGTATTTGGGTCAAATATTTGACGTATTTTTGTAAGGCCTAGCAGCCACAGAACCACAGAAGTACAGAGCCTATACACAGCAGTAAACCAGTTAAGCCCCGTGTAACAGTAGATGCTAGCTAATAAATTGCTTGTGTTGCTGGTCAGCTGCTTCATTTTTAGTCAAGACAGAAGGAACATCAAAGGTTCATGAACCGCCACTGACGGCTTTATTGGATTCTTCGTGGTATTCGGGGAGACGCATACAAGCATACCAATGAAGGGATGAAGGGGTGACTATTCTTGTGCATGAACTGCACGGTATGTTTGTTCAGGAGAGAGTCACTCCAGGCGGCCATTCAACTAACATGCTTTAATGATAAATTTATGCTTGCGTGCCGTGTGAAGACATCTAGCGAACGCACCAATAGCTAGCAAGGTGGCACGGTAGTTCCTCAAGAAGTGATGAAGGACGAGATATATGAGCCCGTTTCGGAACCGACACCGCTGTCCCTGAGCCGATCAGTGGCAATCATTTGTATCATTTGCAGCTTGACTTTTGGTGCATATTACGCCTATGACTTACCTGCAACACTAACCAAGGATTACAAGAACATAGCAGAAAGCGAATCGAATTACGAGTTCCTCTACACTGCCTTCGCTGTCCCTTCTGCAGTAACGCCGTTATTAGTGGGAGCCCTTGCAGACACAAAGCTCGGTCCGCATGTATGCACAATGGCAGCCCTCATTATGGTGACAGTTGGATGCTTCATGGTATCACTGGGGTGCTCTACGTCGTTGTATTGGATTATTCTCTTCGGTCGTTTTGTCATGGGATGCGGAGGTGAAGCCGCTTTTGCATTACAACAAACATTGTGTACCTGGTGGATGGAACCCCGCTTACAGCCTGTGGCCATGTCAGTGAGTATCTCAGCAGGTTCCTTGGGAGAAATTGCGAACTTTTTGCTGACGAAACAACTGAATGATGCTGTGGGATTCGTTGGAACAAACTGGTGCGTTACGGTTTTATGCGGCACGTCGGTCGCTGCGGGTGTGCTCCTTTGGTTCATGTCCCGACAACGCCAAGCACCCACAGCCTCCCAAACTCTGACCATTACCGAGAACGTAATCATTCAAGATCCAGCGATTATGTCGCCAATTTTACCAGAAGATGTGAGCGATAACGTGGTGCAGCCCAAGTTTTCTGAACAAATCGAGGCCGGCTCGTGGCGTGAACTCATTCGTTGCGAGGTTCTCTTGCTTTACCTCATCAATGCTGCTGGGAATGGCGCCTATTATCTTTTTCCTTCGATATCGTCTGATTTCATGGACGAACTTGGCGCTAGTGGCGCTCAAAATTTGAACGCTTTATTTTTCGCGATACCAATGTTCGTCTCGCCGGCTCTTGGCTTAGCGCTTGGAGACACTTCTAAGCTGCGTCTGAACATGTGGCTTACGCTCGGTTGCGGGGTCATTTGTCTCGGCTTTGGGTTCATGTCACTGCGGATAATTGCGCCTCTGCTTGGATTTTCCCTCGTCGCTGTAGGCTCAGCTGTGATAAATGCTTCTTTGACACCGTCCCTGTCCCTTGCTGTTCCGATGTCCCTCCACGGTACCGCTTTCGGCCTCTGGAGCTGCACACAAAATGCTGGTCTTGCGCTGATTAGTGTCGCTGTTGGCGTCATATCTGATCACAACTCAAAAGAAGTCGCTGTTGGGTTTCTTGGGTGGGTTTGTGCTGGAGCACTTGTCCTAAGCTTTTTTCTGGTGTTCCAGACTTATGTAGAACCCACTGAGGAGGACAAGAATAATTCTAGTCTGCCGGGCTCTAGCGACCACGTTGAATCAGGCGAGCAGGATGAATGCCCTTGACAGAGAAGACCGGCGCTACTCATTGTAAAGAAGAGATGCGTTTACCTGAAAGACGTATGGGTTTATTTTTAATTGCCTTCGTTTGCTGCGATTTTTATATAAATTGCCAAAATAAATTAGATTGGACTGGACCTGGCTACTGACTATGGCTAGGCCGGAAACTAGAAAGCGCATAACACAAAAGAGAACCAGTCGGTTGAACCAGAAGGCCCGTATCGCCGTGTTATTCAGCATCCAGGATTCATATGAACCGAATTAGAAATCTCTCTTGCTACCTGAAAATCTAAATGGAAACTGTGGTCTCTGTCTCTGGCTTGGCTGTCGGTTGCGTGTCTCTGGAAGTGCTTATGCTTATGCCGATATAGTCGTGAACAGTAAACATTAACTGGACCTAAACGGAAGAAAAGAATCCATTGGGCTATGAGAACGACACACGCCAGGCAGCAACCCCGGGATAAAAATTTCTGCAGAGCCACCTGCCTTGCTTCATGCCATTGCCTTCACCTCCAATATCGCACTTCAGAGCAACATCTTTCTATCCTGTGCCTTATCTCTGTCTACGGCCCACAACTCCCTTCTTCAATTTTACCCACACCCACTCTCTGTGGACTTGTAGTCGACAGCCACGGTTTCGCCTTTGCGGTTGCGGCGCACTCGCGACTCGGCCGGCGAGAAACCCTCTTCTTCGGCTCCCGGCAGCGCCCATAACGGGGTGTCCGCCAAATAATCCCGGCTGGTAAAAGTCTCCCCTGTAGTGCGAAACTTTTCTTCCAGTTCGTGGAACTTCGCATAGTCGATCCAGGTGCGCCACACAGGCCCAGCCTCGGGGGCTGCGGGAGAAGGCTGGTAGTAAATGTCTTTGCGGGCCAAAAGAGTGCAGCAGCTGTGCGCATGGACGCAGGCCAGGCCGTACTTGCCCTTGGTGCCGGGATGGTTGGCAATTGCGTTCGCGAAGTCCACCACCTCCCGGTGCCAGGGCACGTTTTCCATCGTCAAGTCCGAAGCATCCGACGTGCCGCAGAAAGTCACCGCTTTGATTTCAATCAAGTCGGGCTCGCCAATCTTGTAGATATGACAAAGAATAACAGAAAGAGAGACGTGAAAATATGGGTGCATGTGTAATCACGCCTCTCTTTGCATCAAATACTCGGACTCTGTTCCACTAAAGTACGACCACGTTAATTTCAACCAAACAATGAAACGCTTACCTCAAGGAGCTTGATATAGTCTTCAACTTCTTCCATGTTCCAGGATTTGACCAGCGTCAAACGGTACACAGTGCGCTGCCCTTTCCCCTTCAGGGCCTTCAGACACGCCAAAAAGCGCTCCCAGAAATCCTACACACGAGCGCGAACAAACACACATATGCAAAATATAAATAACTCTATTGAACGATGATTCGGTATTTTGCTCTTAGAATCATTCGTTTTACGTCGTATACTCTCCCGCAGATAAACAAAGCATATCGAACACGTACCAACACAGCCATGCGTGTGAGTATGTATGAATCTATTGAATAAGGTATCTTTTCCTTCGAGACATTCGTTTTACGCCATATGTTCACTAAACCTCCTCAGCCACATACCATACTTGGCAAAGATACAAATGCCTCCTGCCAAAACGTACCCACACTTCAACCTACATACATCCATCCAAGCATGCACGCAAGCCCTGCAACTACCTGCTTGACTCTCAGTCCTCCTTTACCTTGAACAAGGGTCGGTCCACGGCCTTCAGCGATTCTTTGGTGGCCGCGTCAATCGACACGTACAGCTGCGTCAGCGGCACCATGTTCTCGATTTCCGAGGGGAATTGCGCATTGGTCACCAGAAAAGTGGAAATTTTGCGCTTGTGCAGCGATTGGCACAGCTCGTTGATGTGCGGATACCTTACAATATAAATGAAAAGAAAAAGAAAAAGAAGAAAAAATGAGAGGAGTGAGTCAGAGAAAAGGGTCGGTCCTGAATACGACAGGGAAAATATAGATGAAGGTGCAAAGAGCAGAAGTAGGCGACTTTAAAAACTTTCAAAATTTCCATGCACATTTGCTACACGCACACAGCAGCTCTCCTTACATGATTGGTTCCCCGACCAGACTCAGCGCACAATGCCGCACGGTAAAGGCTTCTTGCAGCCGCTCTGGTTTCACCCCTACTGCACCCTTGAACTCGTTGATCATCCGCACGTGCAGCGAGATGGCGTCCTCCACAATCTAGGCAGAGAGAGGGAGACAAAGACGAAAAATACACAAAGATGCACATGTGAAATATATCATCAAGGAAAAAATGGAGGAGAGATAAGATTAATTACAGCACACGGAAGACGTAATATATCAACACAAAGTAATCACCTGAGCAAATAGAAACAAGCAAGACATCCAGCCTACTTCAATGTACTTAGTCATAATCACCTGCTCGGGGGGGTCTTCTTTCCAGCGCCACTCTCTGCCAACGGGGTTTTTGTGGTGGCGCCAGCAGAACACGCACTTGTTGGCACACGCCAAAGAAGGGGTGGCTTCCATGCATTGATACCTAGGTATATTTGTGGGCAAGACAATCAAGTATGCAATACAATAAATTAAAATGTGTAGCACAAATGGCACTGGATATATACTAGTAGAAAGGTCTGACGAATATGATTTTTTAAAAAAACGGGTCTACTCACAAAAACGAAGAGACAATAAATTTTCCTCCTTGTCTAACTCACGAAGTGATTCCGTAAAAGGTGTGCTTGTAGCAGCCGCCGCGGCCGCGGAGCTGATGCTTGGTCCAACGGCACAATTTCACGGCCGAGTGCGAGCCAATGATCTTGTAGCCCTCTTTCGTGAGCGCCTGATCGATAAATGAGAATACGCATGCAAATTCATGTCGAAAAACGAAAAGTTGGCGGGATGCACCATGGGTCATTATAACAACAACTGCCAGCTCCTATCTCTGCATATTTCCATTTTGAAGTCTTAGCATTCCTATCATATCATTTCCTGGCATTTTTTTTACCTTCCGTTGCAGAGGCGTCACCATTTCCGGTCGCACTACCACGGCACCGCCATCGCCGCTATCAGCATCTTTTTCTTCGCTTCCATCCACTAAATCCTCGGTTAATCCAGCCAAGACAGCACCCTTGCTGCCGTCTGCCTTCTCTTCCGCGGCGGCTACGGCTGCAATAGCGGCGGCGGGTTTGGATGTGTTGTTTCCTCCCGCGGCTAAGACTGCTGCTCCCATATCTTCAACCTGAAGATTAGGAGAAGGAGATGATGATGAAAAAGAGGAGAATTGAGGCGGGTGCAATGAGGGATAGTCAAGACAACGGATAGCTTCTGGGGCTATGCAGGATACTCATCGAATTTGTAAAGAAAAAAACGACGAGAAATAGATCCACCTCAAAAAGTTCTCCTACAAAGTGTGGCACGGTGATTCGTACCTCTGTGAACTCGTCATGGTCGCCCTCGCCAATTTCCATGTTCGCCAGCGCAGAAGAACCAACTTCTCCTTGCCTTTTAGCCTTGGTGTTGCTACTGCTGCCATCACCTCCTTCGCCTTCGCCTTCCACCTCCAAATCGGAGTCTGCGTCACTGTCTTCCAAATCAGCTTCGCTCATGAGACGATCGTTCTCCAGGTCTTCCGGGGTGGCTTCTGCCGTAGACACCAGTTGAGCAGCTTCTCGGCTGCCCTTGGCCGCCGCTAACTGCCGCCGCTCTTCTTTGCTGCGCTTCACGGGCACGGCACCCTTGATGACCTGAGAACGAACCAACGAATGAATGGTGTTGATGAGGTAGTTACGATCATGAAAGGACAAGTATAGCAACAAAAGATAAAGATGTAAAAACAGGTTTGGGTTTGAGAAGGAAGAAGAAAAAAGAGAAGTATTGCATGTGTGAATAAAATGGACCAATATGCGGTGATTCGGAATGAAATCCAATTCAGTTCTTTCAGATTTTCAACATAAAACTAATCAGATCTGGCTACACGGGTCGATGCACAGGAAGTTAAACACACATCCTCGCTCTTTCTTTGTCTTCTGTTTTAGAAGGAAAAGTGAAAAAGATTAAGGTTGTGCGCCTCCCTCTATACTACCGTCAGACAAATAAATCAGAGAGCTGGGTTTAAGTAGCGTTGAACTCATCATTTGAGAACAGAAAAAGGGTGAAACAACAATAGAAAGGAAGAACACAAGTGTAGAAGCAGAATAAAAGGTCGTTCTTTCAGATTTTCAACATAAACCTAATCAGATCTGGCTACACGGGTCGATGCACAGAAAGTTAAACACACATCCTCGCTCTTCCTTTCGCTTCTGTTTTAGAAGGAAAAGTGAAAAAGATTAAGGTTGTGCGCCTCCCTCTATACTACCGTCAGTCAAATAAATCAGAGAGCTGGGTTTAAGTAGCGTTGAACTCATCATATGAGAACAGAAAAAGGGTGAAACAAAAATAGAAAGGAAGAATACAAGTGTGAAAGCAGAGAGGAAGGTAGTTCTTTCAGAATTTCAACATAAACCTAATCAGATCTGGCTATACGGGTCGATGCACGGAGAGAAAAAACACACATCCTCGCTCTTCCTTTCACTTCTATTTTAGAAGAAGAAAATAAAGAAAAAAGATGTGTGCCTCCCTCTATACTACCGTCAGTCAAATAAATCAGAGAGCTGGGTTTAAGTAGCGTTGAACTCATCATTTGAGAACAGAGAGAAAAAAAAAGGAAATCGAATCCAAGGCAGGCGTGGTGTACACTAACAAAGTAAGGACTGAAGCATTAAATTTCTCATTTTTTTGTCGATGATACCTTCCGAGGGCCTTTCTTCTTGCCTCCAGCTACTGGCGCGGCCTCTGCACTCTGTTCCGCGCACCCGCATCCGCCACCATTCTCGTCGCCGCTACCACTGCCTCCGCCTCCGCCGCAGCATCCGCCACCGCCGCTCTCATCGGCCGCGTTCGCCACCGTCTTCGCTGGCGTGGAAGACGAAGGTTTCGCAGGTCCTGGCGGCGCTTTGCTCAAGCTCTGCCACAGCTGCTGCCGCCACTGCGCGAAATGGGCTTGCATGTCGGACTGGTCGTCGCCTTTCCCCGCTGGCAACAGGGGAGTAGCGCCCAAGCTCGCAAGCTGGTCGTGCGCTTGCAGGGCGCAGGTCGCCCAATCCTCGTCGTATTCCGCGCTCCCGAGGCCATACACCGCGTAACGGGCCCCCGCGAGGGCGGAGGAGCCCACTCGAAAGTCGCAGGCCATGTCGCGCAAAGCTTCGCACCTGCGGGCATGCGCACGCGAAGCAACACAAAGATTTGAGTGGCCCGCATACGCATGCTAGCAGAACCAGAACGGAGAAAAGGCAAAGTTGAAAGCAAGAGAGAAATAGTGTAAGCTCTTCTCCTTTCTGCGTGTTGCTACCATTTCTGTGTTTTAGTTCCTTACCAACGCACAGCTGTAGCTGGAGCCGTTCCGCCTGACCACGTAGACAATACCAGCACGATCACCAGGGACACGTCGTCGTCTTCACTGTACGCTCCTTCTCCTGCGTCGGCTCCTTGTGGCGGCGGTGGCGAAGGCTCCAGTAAGTCCCACGCGTCAGCTTCGTCGCAGTCACTTGGCTTTTGCACCGTCAGGGGCACCAGAGCTGCTGCTTGCTTTTGTGGGACAGCGGTGTAATGAAAAGCTTGTGTAGGCGCCTCGGAGCTTAAAAGCGACGCAAATTTACGTGCCGTGCCCTTCACAAAAATAAAAAGGAAGATTAGTAATCAGCGATAAAATATCTTTCTTTTTGAGGCCAATCATCTAAGACGAATGGAATGTTCACGTTCATCGAGGGAAAGAGGCAATTATACATGAAGCTACAGGTGTCGGTTGTATGCAGATGTAGAAGAGTTCATTGCATTCGTCGTCCATTTCCTAGAACTGTCAAAACCATACTATGGAATGCATTCAGAAAGCTGATGCTAAAGATTTTACCGTGGTTGTGCCGTAGATTACGCGCATTTCGACACGCTTGCGCCTGGCTGTGCTGCTACTGCCGTTTCTGTGGTCAACCGCGCTGTCATCATCCTCAACAGCAGTATCAGCCTCAGCGAGAGGGGCCTTGCCCGACGAATGTGCTCCAGCCTCAGCAGCTTTCGAAGTGTTGTCGGCAGTTTCTGCAACTACAGGAGCAGCTGCTTCTGCAGAGCTCTTTCGTGCGAGGAGAAGCCACGCAGAGACGGCGAGGATCACCACTACATGATTGAACATAACGTAGCACGCACAAGCACGACCACGCCGATTAATACAAAGGATCAGGAATGGCACATCAGCTCAATGGATAAGTACCTTGAATGGATAGCCACGTCCAAGTATCCATGCTGTCCAAGAACGCCGCGACTGAGGTAATCATGGCAAGAGAGCTCGCCGAAGTTCCCTCTGATGCTCTGATGCTGCACCGCTGCACCTCCTCCGTCAATATTTTCTACAGTATACTACATTATAGCACAGTAATGTACTCGCTGGTCGCTGTCTGTCGCGTATGTACTACTATAACCGCAATGGCAGTGGGCAAGCAAGCAGTAAGAGCAAGCGTTCAGCAACCAGCAAGAACAAGCCCATAATAGAATCCTGAATGCGCACGAAAAGAGAAACCAAGAACTGAGGGCAAAGCTGGGTTTTAATCGCCGTGTGTACGCGCTTTCCATTAACAACTGCCTGCCGTTCCCGCTGTCGTTATTTCGTTATTTTATTTAGTAATTAGATGTACGATTTTCAATGGAGATTACGGAGGTACTCAAAACCTATGTCTCCTTCCGAGAATAATTTTACAGGGCAAAAAACTGTATAGGTGAGTATTGCATTACGCCAATGTAAAAGGAAACTCAGTCCAGTCAGACCTGTTTTGGAAGATCCATAAAAACGCAGCTTTATGCTATTTCTTGTTGCTACTTTGCAATTGGGGAGTATAATTCAATCTAGTCTAATCCAGGTAAGAAACCAGTAAGCGCTTTGAGGTAGAAAACCAGAAATCCTTAGATGGCGCTGTTTCTTTCTTTAGCTCACTTCAAAATCTATGGACCTCTTGGCATGCGCAAGAGGGAAAACTCTTAAAACCCGCGGTTTTCTTGGTTCCTGCATCGGATCCCGCAGTTTTCTTAGTTCCTGCATCGGATTGAGGGCACATGCAGGTCACGCAGACTCATTCAGTGGCGCAGTCGCATCTAACAGCCATTTGCGGGCTCGATCGGTGAACAACAAAGGTGTAAGAGCTTCGCGAACGTCTCCGTGGTAGCTGTCGACCCAGGCAATGTCCGAGGCGGACATCAGGGATAAGTCCATGAGATTGCGCTGCGGAGGGAGACAGAGAGAATAGGAGAGAGATGGTGAAAGGGCAAATCAGAGGAATGGAGCAAAAGGTGTTTACAAGGAGTTCAAACGACGGAGTTTCCTTTCAAGGATTAGCGGAGAAACCAAAGACAGGGTAAGTGCGTACAAATTTATAAGAAAACTGTACTCTAAGCCATTACCTGAATCGGGATCAGCGTGAGGCGCTCAAACTGTAAGAACGATTTCGATGGCACTTTAGCAACTGAGGGACTTTTGGAAATGGTCGTTCGAGCACTCGGCGCTACGACCAGCAGGTTTTCAATGCGAATCCCGAAATGACCCTCCAAGTAATAGCCGGGCTCGTTGCTCACCTGTTGTTGTAATAAGAAAGGAATTTCAAAGAAGAAGGCTGGATTTAAAATGGTTCATTGAATGATGAAAATGCTTTAACAGCGTCGTTTATAGCGTGTTCTTCACAATGCAACTAATTGCATACTGCATGCAACACTTATTGCTTTGTTGCCTTTATTTCAACGAAACCCTTGTTCACAGGTACCACCGCCGTCTTACCACCATGCCCGCCTGAAGGGGGGTCAAATTCGTGAACCTCGGCGCGATTCCCTGCGGCCCTTCGTGCACGTTTAAAGCAGCGCCGACTCCGTGGCCAGTGCCGTGCCCGTAATCCAGCCCCGCGGCCCAGAGGCTCTGGAAAGAGAGTGAGTGGGTGAAATACGATGGTGAAGGAAACAGTGATGTCAACGCATATCATACACGAGCAAGTTGAAAGCAGTATCTATAGTTGAAGCGTATAAAATCATAGTTGAACACCAAAAAGAAGAGCAAGAAAAACACTTCAAGATGGAAAAAAAAAGAATCGAAACAAAAGCTTCACTACATGTGCACGGCCTTTCTTCTTCTTCTTATTATTATTATTATTCACACCGTACCTGTCTCGCTAAGGCATCCAGCGCACAGCCCGGCGTCCCCTCTGGAAACACGCACGAGTCCAAGTTGAGGTTTCCCTGCAGCACCCGGGTAAAGCACTCTTTTTGGTACAGAGAAGGTTCGCCCAAATGCAAAGTGCGCGTCACGTCGGTGGTCCCGTCGGAATATTGGCCGCCGGAGTCGAGCAAGAGCATCGAGTCAGGGCCCACCTGCGTTTGCACACAATCACAAAGTAAAAGAAGAGAAAATACGAAGAATAGAACATTGTAGCTGGAATGAAGGATAAAAGTGAAAAAGAAAGAATGAGGAGTCGGAGAAAGAACGAGGAATAAAATGCGTGAACATGAAAAGTACAATGAAATGAATTCGTAATATTACTACATTTGCTGACAAAGAAATATCAATTCAAACCTCAAACTTCAAGCGCATTAATACTCATACCGTGCGGCAGGTCTCTGGAGCGGCAAAGTAGTGAGGGTTAGCACCGTTTGGGCCTTCAGCTGCGATCGTGGGGAAGCTCCGCCCAATGAACTGTTCGTGGCCGTCTAAGTGTGTGTGCCATAGAGAAGTATGAAACAAAGATTCCACAAAAAAAAAAAAACAATTATTTGATGAATAAACTTCGGGAGTAGTACAATTTGTAATGCGCTTGCACAGAGTAAGTTACGATATATTTCAATTATGATTCGTGAAACCGCATTCATCTTCGATTTGAATGGCACTGAAAGATATGCTTTTGCGTTATTTACTGATCTGATTTCTCCACCTCTTTCGGTCATTTCTTGCCGGCAAGCGGTGATTTTCAAGTCAATTTCCACTTCCGAAAGGGATTGCTTCTTCTCCGACACCTTCAATTGCATTTTCAGAGCACATATTTGAACGTGAGATGCGGCCAACAAAATATTTAATCTTCATCCTGCTATAATCTTCGTACACAATCTTTTCAGTATACTGTTATTCGCTTGATAGTTTCTCTCTCCATTTCAAAGAGCAACATAGAAGAACAGACCAGACTTTTTATTTTCACTCTTGCCTCTTCGAACAGCCAGGATAGGAATTCAACCACTGCGGCGCCGTCTCGCACATGTGCCCTTTTCATCCCCGCTAACTCAGCCTCGTTCTTAGTGCTTTTGGTTAATGCAAGAGGCGAGGGCGCAGCGGCCACACGGGATTCAAGAGGTACCAGAGACCACAAAGCATAGTTGACCTGCCAGGGAAGAAAAGAAGAAGAAGAAGAAGAAGAAGAAGAAGAAGCGGAAGGAGATAGAAGGGGGAAGAGGAGCCAAAAGGATAGAAACAACTGCTGAATCGCAGAACTCACTTGTGTTATACACAGAAAGAAGACAGCAA
>Ga0307979_1003010_pt1 | contig 11496 bp, 14 predicted proteins | sample OrgLakmetage1058_FD_201833 | JGI IMG/M metagenome (GOLD analysis project Ga0307979, IMG submission 201833) | Saline water microbial communities from Organic Lake, Antarctica - #1058 | ecosystem: Environmental > Aquatic > Non-marine Saline and Alkaline > Saline | place: Antarctica: Organic Lake...
AGGGCATTTCGAAGGATTTAGATGAGTGGATCGCCATTGCCAAGGACAGGTCGAAGTGGAGACAGCTGACTCACTCCATTCCCAAACCTCCTGATGCCTGATGGCTGAAGGACACCTCGAGAGTAAAATGATTACAATTGCATTACGCAAAAGGACACTCAGCCCAGTCAGACTTGTTCTGAAGGTTACATTTTTCTGTTGCTATTTGCCACAGTGGTGTTTCTTTGTATTTTTGGGGAGTATTGACTAGACTAGACTAGACTTATTAAATTGGGATGGAACTATGGAAGCGAGATAAAGCACTAACTTACTAAGGACTCCAAACTTCGTGGCTCCGTGCAAAAACTGACGGCCAGCGGCCAGGCAATTAACTCGACTTACCTCTCGTAGTTAGTAGTTAGATGCAGCAGGCAGTAGCGTAAAAGGATTTTCTACTTTCAAACCTTATTGTTGCTTGGTATATCATGGAACCTGCTGCGAAAATTTCCACTGGGCGCCCTCGGGACTAAGGAGTAGAGATCACAGGGCGATGGGACAAAGGGACAAGGTCCATCGACAATTTTTTTCTGCTTGTTGAATAGGAGCCTGGGGAAATGATGAACTCCTGAGCAATCTCAAAAAAGAATTGAACTGCCCAGGGATTCCAAAAAGCCCGCAAAAGTGCCGCCGTCTTCAGGTTTGTTCTTCCACATAATTTCGAAATCTTCCAGCGAGATCTTGTCTTGGTTTTCGAGTCCCACGGCTGTAAGCATCTTGGTGACCGTGACATCCGATGGGTCAGAGTGACCCATTTCACGGAGGCCATTCTTGAGCTCATCTTTGTTGAGGTACCCGTCGTCGTTTTTGTTCAACTGTGCAAACACTGCCACCATGAAGTCCTTTTCTTCCGAAGATACTGCCACACTCTTTTTGTGATCGACTTGAACGGATGCCCGACGGCGGCTCTTGGGGGCACTCGGAACAGCAGTAGGTGGTAGTGTCGACTCTACAGCATTACTAGTACCTGACGACTCTGCGACGGTACCAGCGCTAGGTGCCTCCGGAACAGGAGGGGCGGCCAGTGCCGCCATGGCTGCCAGAACCGCAGGATCAGACTTCCACTTTTCAGCTTGCGCTTTCATGATTATCTTAGCGGCTTCGTTGTCGTTCGCTTTCTGAGCTTCTGTGAGGTCACCGCCATAAGGAAGAGTTGGGTCTAGTCCTTTCTGTACAGCCACTGACGCACGCACGTTGCGCTTCGAGGTATCAGTGACTGGAGGACCTTGCGTCTCAGTATCCTTTGAAATCTCTTTACTTTCCGGCTGACTGCCATCAAATGACACAGTAGAACCAATGATTGCTTCCGTAGCTCCACCCATTGCTCCACTCAAGAAAGAACTAGATTCTTTGATGCCCTCCATCATTGAAGACGCACTTCCGGAGGCGCCGTCTGCAGCATTGCTCACTAACGCACCCGGGTCACTTATGCCGCCAACGGCGACGTCCATCGCGCCACTCATCAACGACCCAAGTTCGAGGAAGCCTTTGTCAACGCCTGCAAAGCTCCAGCTTCCGTCCTCAGGCTTATTCTTCCACATGATTTCGAAGTCCTCCAGGGATATCTTATCCTGGTCTTGGAGCCCAACCGCTGCCATCATTTTATCCACAATTGCCACCGAGGGATCTGCTGTCGCTTCAGGGTGCCCCATTTGTACGAGTCCTTCCACAAGTTGTTCTTTGTCAAGGTAGCCATCGCCATTTTTGTTCAACTGAGCGAAAACAGCTAGCATGAACTCTTTTTCCTCGGGTGGGAGCTCCACACTCTTTTTGTGGTCGATTGCAACGGATGCGCGACGGCGCGTCTTTGTTGGCTGGGTACTGGCAGCAGCTGGCACGGTCACCGTAGAGGCTGCGCCTTCGCTAGGCGGACTTTGAGAAGACAGTGCTGCCATGGCTGCCAGCACCGCAGGATCAGACTTCCACTTGTCAGCTTGCGCTTTCATGATGATCTTAGCCGCTTCGTTGTCGTTCGCTTTCTGAGCTTCTGTGAGGTCACCGCCATAAGGAAGAGTTGGGTCTAGACCTTTCCGGATCGCTACTGACGCACGCACGTTGCGCTTCGAGGTATCCACCTTAATGGCGTCCTTGTCAACTGGATCCTCCGAAGATCCCTCTGCAGACGCAGCACTTTCTGACTCTGCTTCGAGAGCAGCTATCTCAGCAGCAGCAGCCGCCTCTGCTGCTGCAATATCAGCCTCTGCATCGGCTTCGAGTTTTGCGATTTCTGCAGCTTCAATTATTTTCACAGGCAAATATGTATCTTTGATTAGATGTATTTAGTTGCAAGTGTTGATGGAAAATGAATAGACACTTATAAGTCAGATCACAAGTTGTTGTTGGAGACGGTGCCTTACCAGCCTCTGCTTCAATTTTTGCGATGGCTTCAAGCTCGTCATCGCTATCTTGCCCCATAATTGTACTACTAGAAGACCCCAAGCTATTCTATCTATTGTGGTGTATTAGCTTACAGTACCGGCTGTACCGGTGCGGTATAGCTTGCGCTACTACTTACAGCAGTAAACTTTTAATCTAAGCTTAGGTAAGTAAGTTGTGGTTTTGATTTTTGATCCAATCAAAAGAACGTCCGAATCATAAATCCGAAGAAGCATTTTGAACTGTGCGTCATCTCTCCCTGTCATCATTCATCATATCGAAATCTTTTGCCGAATGAGAAGGTAAATAGTAAAGAGTAGGTCAGCTGGACATAAGGGTAGCTTAGCTCCGCGACCACTCTGCAGTTGCCAAATAGAAACCGCAAAGCCTAAAAAAAGGAGCGCTTTAGAGCTGCTGCTGCCAATCGGTGCTTGAATGCGGCCGTCTCACTTGCTTCAAGTGTCGTGGCTCTGCATAGGGCACCTCAGCCTTGTGCCCCTGACTCACGGGTTCTTGCGACCAAAGCGAGCTGCGCTGTACGGACGAAGCAAGTTAGCAAGGCCATCGTCTTCCTCTTCCATTGCCCTTGAACTGTTGGGCGTGGACAATGCGCTCGCGCTCCCGGCTGACCTGCTGTCCTACGAGATTCAAGGCACTGCGAAACAGTTGTTGGTAGCCTGCGTCTTCAATGAAGTTGGAGCTGACGGCCTGAACCGCGAGGCCCTCGATGGGCCCAATACTCAGCTCAACGAGCTTCTCACTACGTGCTTAAGCAAAGCGCCTGATCTCGTCTCCGTGGAAGGCGGCTTGCTGTATCTCGCTCGCCTCGCCGCTTGGGTGCCGCGAGATATGTGGGTTCGACCACTAGACGAATGGACGGCGCCCGATCCTGAAACGACTGCCACGCCAGAAGACCATGTATGATGTTCAATTTGTATCTAGTACCATTTTCAACATTCGTACTCTGCTATGAGGGCAGTGTACAGATTTATGAATTTCTTACGTGTTGGCTAAGGATAACTATGACGTACTCTGAGGGGGCAGTCCTTAGCCGAAGTCACCATTTTGTTGAATAACAATTTATCTTATTCTCGCCTGCGATTCACAGGCGGCACACTTGGCTGCTCACTTAGTTGAGAAATGGTCGGACTTGGGAGGTGCGGAGGTTCCACTGCGGCTGGCGCTAACCTACGTTGACGGCCCTTTTGGGTGCTCCGAATCCGCGCAAAAAGTGAGCTGCGCCTTTCTGAAAACCTACGCTGCAGCAGCCACCGGCTCCAGCAACGTTAGAGCAGCTCTGCAAGCTCACGCAGTGCCGGACCTGAGCAAACGTGCCTCCAAACTCTTCGCAGCGCCTGCAGCAAAGAAATTACCGGCGCCGGACGACAGTGCTAATTCTGAGAACAGCCTCAGCGACAACAGCAACAGCAACGACAACAACACTACCACCAGCACCACCAGCAGCAGCAGCAGCAGCACCTCTGCTATTAGCGCTAGAGGAAACCCCCTTAAAGCACTTCGGGAAGCACAAGTGTATGCGCTCTTTGGCGACGCTCTGGACGGGCCTGCAAAGTCAAAGGACAATAAAGAAGAAGAAGGGGTGGCAGATGATGCGTTTTGGGTGTCTGATGCTGCGTGGAATGCAAAGCCATTGCAGAGATTGAGTGCAGGCGACCGAGAAGATTTCTTACAGCAAGCCTTACTATGGGTGGTGACGCATCGCACGGAGCTCGCAGAGCCTTCGCGAGTGACGGCATGCCTCAACTTTTTCGACGAAATGCGCAGCATTGAGGTGAAGATGTTGCAGAAGAAACTAGATGAGGAAGAAATAGAAGTAATCTGCACTTGGCTTGATTAGCGAAATAAGCGATTTCTACTTTACACAACTCTCCTTATGCGTGCGCTCACATACAAGCGCGCATACCCTGGTTCCTTTTACTCTCTCATCCCGCAGGGCCCTTCTTATTCCCCCGCGGGGCGCACACCGAAGTCAGTGTTGGCGGCCCTTGAAGCTTACGAGCTGTCCACCATTCAATTCGACGAAGAAGACGAGGAATTTCAGCCCAACCCTTGCAACATCGCTGGGTTCTTCAAGCAACAAGCTACCATTCCGGTAAGTGTGAGCACAACTTGGCGAAGCTCTAGTTTCATTCACGCTGTCTTCTTCGAGTCAGCTACTACGGCAATTTTTCGTTCTCGCATGAACATCGCTTTTCTTTGTGTTTTGCATCGCGCTCTAATTTCTACATCCGGTCGTCGGGGACCCTTTTCCTTCTACAGGCTGGCACTGAAGTGTATGTGCCTTATGACGGGGTGCACCAGCTCGGTGGGCCTCCCAGGACTATATTAGGGAAAGAAGTGGAGCCGCCGCAGCCGGGCCACGGCCCCGTCACAGTGCGCATGCAAGAAATCAGCAGCTTGCGGCGGCTGATCTTCGAAGGCGAGCAGCTCGGAAACTGCCTCCGGGACCGGTACAGTTCCCAGGTGAAGTACGTGTCGAGAGCGCGCCAGCGCGCGTCGAGCTACTGGAGCCTCACGCTGCAGCGCGAGAGATCGCCTGAAGAGGCGGCAGCGGCAGCCGCGAAGAGCAATGGCAGCAACGCTGCGACGAGCACTTTGGGCCCCGTGGAATACATGTGCTTGGTTGAGATCTGGCATCTGCGGCGCGGCAATGTGGTGCACCAGGCAGAAGGCCCTCGGCCGCGCACGATCCCTTCGCCCGAAGCGTGGTACTGGCTGGACCAATGGTGCAAGCAGGAAAACCTCGATTTAACCGAGTGGGAATGCTATTCGTAAAGACAAAAGAATCGAGACCAACGAAAAAGGGCTGCCGCCTCTTCAGTCCATTAGCCGGCATATATATATACGTATGCGGCAGTGAAATGGACATTCATCGAGTTTGATGATTCTCGCAGGTGAACTTTGTGTATTTAGTACTCAAAAGTCCAATTCGCAATTGCAATTGCAATTCAGTTCGGAATCACTCACGTGCCGTGACGAGGACGTCCGTAGCGAGGCGCACTAGAAGGAACAGGGAGATATATTTGGGAAGGATATAAAGAGCGGGGCTATAGGACTCTCTGATTATAAGTAGGTGGGAGGTAAACGGAGGTTTGTAGGTATATTGGAAATGGTTTGGGTGCTAGTGCTAGGTTAGGATTCCCGCGGAAAGGGAAATTTTTACTAATCAGACGTGATTTCCGCGACGGGAATTTAGCAGTACCTTTGTGACCACCCGCGGAAACCCGCGGAAACGCCGCGGAAATGCCTCGTGAAGTGAAATTTTTAGCCATCGCGTGGGAATTCCGCGGAAACGGGAATCGCAACTCTGTTTGAGTGCGAAGTGCAGTACGTGGAAATACCTTACACTTTTGTAATCATATGTCGTTCAAGGCTTATACTGGCATCTCAGTATTCGTCTTTGATATTTATTCGAGCATAAACACCTCACGTGCAGCGCTGCGGCCTAACCGCGTCAGCTCAGCTATTCACTTTTCAATTGATACGGATCCATCTTGACAAATTCCAGAGGCGGATTTTTATCTGGGTGAGTGGATTGTTCTGAGAACTTGAGCGGAAAGTGCGCATCTTGGACGAAAGCTACGCGGCTTCGCGGAGAAAGGTCAATCTGAACGAGGACTCTTCGGAGGTCAGTGCTGAAAGATACGGGCCAGTCTTCAGTCAAACACAACATTGAAGCATTCACATTGCTCCACTTCGCTCCACTGCAGGCTCTTCTTAACCGTTATTGCCTCTTCAGTACGTAAATGCCTACGCTTCGTTCTCTTCCACCCGATGTCGTCCACATCATCTTCACACATTGTTCTGCATACGATGCACTCGAAGTCGAAAAGACATCTCGAGCCTTTCGACACAATGATGGCATTGTTCGAGCTTGGCCAATAATGTTACGGTATCTTGGCATTGTGGTTCCAGAAGTCGCTGATCTGAGTGCTCGCCAGAAGGCCCAACATATTTTAGTTGAGCTCGCACTGAAAGGTGCGTCGGTCGGCTACGGTCAGGTCAAACCCAATGTAGAGTGTGCCAATTGTGCTGCTGATTCGGCAGTAGCATCAAAATCGCTTGACCTGGCCGAAAAAACTTGCGCAGTATCGGTACCTCAATCTGCGTTATGCTATGGCGACAAAGGCAAAGATGTCTCCCTCCTTCACGATGCTTTGACAAAACTCGGCTTCATGCAACTTCGCGCAGATGACGACGGCGAAAAATTTAGCGCATGGACACGCGACGCTCTCTTGACTTTTCAATTTCGTCACATTCACACTTTTGAGCACCGCATGTGCGATACTCTTGGAATGTATGGACCTGAAACGGCAGCAGCTTTGGAGCATGAGTTGACCTTATTAGAAGCCGGCAGACGCAGCAATGCATGTGCTGGGTCTGAGGTACGAATGCGGACAGAGGCACGATGCGTAGCAGCACAAAATGTGCGTAATTTTCGGGGTGGTAACACGGCACAAGTTCAACATACCAAAGCAGCTGCCGCAGATTCAAACGAAAAGAAAGTCGACCGAGGCTTGGATGTTAACTCGGTCCATCGGGCACGAATCATCATTCTCGGCGGACGGCGCGCTGGTGCTTCGTCACTTGTGAAAGCTTTCTTGGGAAAACCATTCAATCGTGACGGTGGTGCGGAGGATGCGCAGCACGCCGATGTCGCAGTGTATGGATCGAGTGTTTCGTTGTGCGGAGCACCCGTGCATTTGCGGCTTACTGAAAAACGCGCCACAGCACGCCGCACGCCTTTTTCATCAAAATTGTACGCAGGCTCCGACGCAGCTGTGCTAGTATGTTTCAACGTACGCGATTCTGCGTCACTGCAAGAAGACGCCGTCGCATGCCTCGCCGAAGTGTACAGTCTCTCTGCCAGCCGTCAAGTCTCCAATTCATTACCCATTATTCTCGTGGGCTGCCAAGCCGACGACTTTCACGTGTCGGGACACAACAACCAACCTGAAGAGGATGAAGGCATGTCTAATGCAGCATCTGCAGCAGTGCCACCGCTGCTACACGCTGTCTCGTTTGATGAAGCAGCTGCTTTCGCAGCCGCGCGAGGCATGATTTACGTTGAGACCAGCGCTTTCCGCGACGAAGTGGAAGCGCCCTTCTTGCTTGCAGCTCTGGCAATTGCACGCAACAATAGCTGGCTGCCGTTGGGGCAAGCTGCAAATGCGCGCCACCATGCGCGAACAAGTGATATGAAGTTACGCGAAGCAAATTATTACCAAGGGCACTCGAATTAGGCTGTTAGAAAAGAACTCAGGGAGGCGCATGAATGTCGCGTATCAACTGGTGGGCGGTATTTAGAGGCGAAAATCGTTTTGATCCGGCTTGATAGACCCCAGAGATCAAGGGCCGTAGAAGGAAACGGACATCGGCCCAACAAACAACAGAAGACATGTGTAGCTGCGTAATCCTAGGAGAAGACTGACTAGGTAGCTCAAAAAAGAATCATACGGGGGGCTTGGCGTCCTCTTGGGTTATATAAGATATAAGCCCTGCCTCGTGAATTGGGCAGCTCCCGAGCAATATAGGAAATTCGAAAATGGTTCTAATTCCCTCTGACGTATAGCCCAGTGGCTTTGACACAGGCCCCTATGGGCTGGAATTAAAATACTGACAGGAAGGATACCAAACCAAAGCCGCTCATACAAAGAGAGTTACTAATGATAGAAGAGAGAGCTGCTAGGCATACTGCCCCTGCCGCTGTGATGCCACAAGAGGCACTTTCTGCAACCACGCATTGCTCGGGTTTTGCCCTTATCGGGGACGCTTACGTCACTATTGATCTGAGTCTGGGTGTCAAAAATCCGTTCTTTCGTTTCTTGTTTGGAAATGCATCAAAGGCGATGTCAATGCCAGTGGCCACCTGGAGTGGCAAACTGCATCTGAATCACGTACCTGAGCAAGTCAAATTGGATTAAAAAGTCAAAAAGTGCAATAGAGTAATTGACACCAACAAAATCGAGGCAACAAATACGAGTAAATCGAAAAATTAAACACTCGAAGTAAATTACGTTCTCTCCTAGTTGGTGCATTGGTTGAATCTTCAATCTGACGAGCGCAATCGGGGTTCTTACCGAATGCGGCATTGCGCTTCGTTGTAGACCAAATACTCCGACTGAGAAAAAGACGTGTCCCCACTGAGGTCGGGGTTCGGAATTACTGGCCCCTGTTTAGAGAAGAGGCAAGCAAATGTGATATAACGGATACATTACTACACAATTTCCATACATAAGCAAGGGAAGAGTAAACTGTAATGCAGGTGAGAAACTGTGGTTCTCCTCGTACCTGTGGCACAACTACATCACGACCATCCATGTTCACAGTTAGGTCATTCTTGGGGTCTGGTTCGGTGCGACCAACGGCTACACAAGAATGAGCGCCGTGCTCCGATGCAGGGTCGCTGTCGTTCCAGCCAACTTGACCATCTTTTGTGATGAGGCGCGGCGTTCCAAGGGCAGCCTGCATGAAAAAGAAGTAGTTTACAAGGAAGAATATGACGGAGAGAGAGAGTGCAAAGTGATTAAAGAAGCAATGCAGCATCAAAATTTCAAGGATTTTTTTTATAAACAGAATGAATGTGAATGATTAGATGGAACCCAAATATAGAGGCGTGCTTTCCCAAGTGCACTCACTTCACACAGGAACATGACGCCGGTGGTGCCTTGCGCCGTGCAATAACCCGCAGACTTCCCGTTTTCCGATGCCAGGTACACCCCCGCCCCGACGCGCCCCCCCGAGTGGGGCATAATGCGCAAACCGCTCTTGAGAATGGCAGCCACCACGGCTACGTTGGTACCGTGCCTAATGGCCGATCAATCGATGTTTGCAAATGCAATATGCATTAGTGATAAGGAACGAAATGTATAAAATTCGAAGTCCAGATACATGAGCAGGCCATACCACATAACAATTACGGCATAGAAATTTGAAGAGGTAAATTGAGTGCCAATAGTATTCTTCTTAATGCAAAACTTATTGCTGTCAGAGTACATTTGAAAGAAAAAGAAAAGCAGACATCTAATGTAAATTTTTGGAATATGCCGCACCATAGAAGTTTTCGATTGTCCATTTTCGCGCAATGTTTGTTGAAACGTGCGCCATCGCCGCCGCTGTCCACCTACAGCGCACAGAGACAAAAATATTGATAATGTTTCACGGCTCAGCAGAAAAGTAAGCGCTCTTAGAAAGGAACGAGCGAGAAAACAGAGAGATTAATATCAAGATCGAGAAAGAAAGGTGTTCGGTACAAGCCACGAGCGATGCAATAGCTTCTGTCCTTTCCTTGTAAAGAGCAAACCTTGAAGACTTCTTGCACGCGGCATTTGCGGGTGCCTTGCGTGCCGTCGGTGTATGCTTGCACCATCTTGTACTCTTCCGACGCTTTGTCGAGAAGCACCAAAGCAGCTCCGAGCGACTCGTAGGCCGCGTCAATAGGCGCCGGCTTTTTATTGCATGATGTATACACACGCGCATGGTGAAATTCGCAAATACAAGGAAGAAATAGACAGAAATATGCATAAAGCGGCAAAGGTAAAGTCATCACGTGTGTCCATTTCAACCTAACAATTGACCAACACTTTTCAAAGGAAAGTATTCAAGAAAGAGGGAGAATAAATGAAGACAAAGACGAAAGAAATCAAATCATTCAATTAAAAACGCCCAAAAGATGCATTTGCTCTCTCACTCTTTCCCTCCGTGCTGTACCTCAAGCGTTGCTTTGCCTCTGCCTTTCGCCTTGGAAGCCTTGGCGCTCGCCACAGCGGCTCCAACGTCGCCCAGCACGTTCAGCATGTCTTTCTTAGCCTGCGAGCACGAAATCCGCCCACATATTAGGGCGCGTAGATGGAAAAAGAAGAATGTGATTGGTACACGAAAAGACTTCTCATGTCAAGTGTCAACGTGATCTCTCATGAAGAAGGCAGCAAAAGCTTAAAGCGATGCACCTGAATGTCCGCCAGTGTCAGGAGTGGGGCTTTGCTGCGCCCGAAGTTGTGCGGAATGTACGTGTAAAAGGCTGAACAAAGCTCGGCGAGGCGCTCTTGCGATCCTTTCTTCGGAAGCTGCTTAACAACGCGCACACACAAGCGCAACCATGAATGTAATGCACAGCGATGCAGAGAGCTGATACGGGTCGATCGTGGAAAAATTAATGCTATTCATGCTTGTCTTGCTATTTGTTTTTAGGAGCCAAGACACCAATAACATGTATGAAAGGATCTAAGGAAAGGGCGAGAAAAATATGAAGGGGAAGCTACAAGAGCAACCACCGGTGCTTGGCCCGTGGTCAACAGAAAAAAAAGGACGAGAAGAGAAGAAGAAGAAAGTCCAAGGCAGTGCTCGTTTTCTTCTGTGCGTTTTTGTATTTATAGACGTGGTCGCTAACAAACAAGAACCTTGAGGTGAGTTTCAACCGCGAGAAGGGCTTCAAAGCCGCTTTCCACGGTTCGTGGGCTGATGTCGCCCAGAGGCATCTTGTTGGTGTCAACCCCCATGAATGCGAGTTGAGCTTGAAACATGTCCGCGTTTGTCACCAACTGCACGAACGAGGCCAGCGCCCCGTTGACTTTGGCTGGCGCGTACACCACCGGTTCAGCAGCTGCGGCTCCACCGCTGCTGCTAGCTAAGCTATTCAGCTTGTCGGCTTGGCTGCTGCTGCCGTCATTCTTGGCGTCGTAAGCTTCGAAAATCACGCTGTACTTGCCTTTTTTCCCGCCCGGGTAAGCACCCTGGTTGCCTGCCCATTTGTGGGAAGTTTTATCCTTGAATTTCGCTTCAAACTTGGAGATTGCCGCGGCTGGGTCCGGAAAAGGCCCGTCGAGGCCGTTTTGGCCGCTTTCCCCAACGCGGCCCCAGCGCGTCCACGCGTAAAACGACGCTCCTTGCTTCACAACTTGGCCGCGGTAAAACCTAATAGCATCAAAAGATAAGAGCAAGTGGCACGCAAACGACGCGCAATTACTACATGCAAGCGAGCAAAAGCACGAAGTCAAACGTCTATCAGGAAAAATACATTCTTGTTTATCTTGTTCTTTCCTTGTTGTTGTTGTTGCTGCCAGA
>Ga0307979_1003016_pt1 | contig 11473 bp, 14 predicted proteins | sample OrgLakmetage1058_FD_201833 | JGI IMG/M metagenome (GOLD analysis project Ga0307979, IMG submission 201833) | Saline water microbial communities from Organic Lake, Antarctica - #1058 | ecosystem: Environmental > Aquatic > Non-marine Saline and Alkaline > Saline | place: Antarctica: Organic Lake...
GCAAATGCTATAGTAATAAACCAAGAAGCCCTGTTAACATCCTGCCGCTCTTCATAGATTGTCGCTCGAGGCGGAGCTAGTTTTTAAATCTTCTTCGAAACATCACAATGAGCATGCAGCAGCGGCAGCTCCTGCAAAAGCGGTCGTCTCAAGCGGCGGCTCCCATGGAAGGGAAGCGGCGGCGTTCCTCGGGCGATACCCTAGAAGACCCATTGTGGGCCAAAGCCTGGGAAAGCGTGCTCCGCAAGAAAGCGATCCTGAAAGGCTTAGATCAAGTCTTTCTATTGGCACAAGCTAATGACAACTTCGCGCTCTTTGGCAATGACATTCTGCAGTGCTTTTACGACGTTGCTACTGTAAGCACCTCATTGAAAACACTCCCCACTCTTTCTATCCTTGACTTGGCTTCATCTAAAAAAGGCAAGTAGGATCAAGGGAACTATTTGCTTGTGCCATTAGATTTTACATTTATTCTTTGTAGTAGTATCTATGATGTTCTCTCAATCCTTCAATGTGTTTCTTAGGTGAGTGGGGAGCCTGTACGAGGGCGTTGTCTGAAGTATGTGGAACAGCTAGCGCACCGCTGGAAGCACGGGGTGATGCTACGCGGATGGAAGGTAAGAACAGCGAAGATCAGGAGCTAGTTCAAACCTATCGGCATGCTCGTTTCGAAGCAAATGTATTGGCCATACGTGATGACCAGCCGCGAAGCTTTTGCTGCTTTTGCTTATCCTGTTGCTACTTTTGTTTCATCTATCCTCAACACCCTCCTCCTCCTTGTCTCACTCGCACATATAAGGTTGGGCGGAAGCCCACTCCTGACGAGGTGGTGCAGTGCAACATTGGCATGTATTGCATGGAGCGGCTAGGGATTCACCACGACCTGAAGCCAGAAGTGGAGGCTTTCCTCCAACAAGACCCACCCCCCTTCAGCGCAGTGGATTACTTGGGTTGGAACCCTGTGTCTGGCCCGCCGCCACTCTTCGGCCACCGCGATGAAAACGGCCCGATTTCTGTCTACCGCGCACTCAGCAACAGCTTGATTTACACTTTCTATGCTGAACGGGTAAGAAAGATACACACACGCATGTCTTTGTGAACATGTTCTTATCGAAGAGCTTGCCTCTCTATGTATACTCTGATATGCAAAAACCTGTTAAGGTCTAGTAATTTTTTAGGCGAAGTATATCCTCTAACCAACATTACTACACAAAGAAAAGACTCACACTAACACCTTTCGCGCCACACTTTCCTGCAGGTGGGCCTGTCCCTGGGTTGCTCGTATTTCGACGTGTTTCAGCACGTGCACGCGTTCCGCCCGTGGGGTGGGCCCACGGACATGCCGCGGCAGCACTACGTCGACCAGGTACTTGTTTGTGGTGCTTTATCTCAATGTGCTAGGTACCTGTTTGCGGTGCTTGGCCTTTTGTCTCTTTTTCTCTCACACGCACACACATTACACATTGCTCTGCTTCCTCCTCCTCCTGTCGTGGGCTCGTCTTTTTGTTCGCTAGAATGCTATGCCTCGGTCAGCATACTTGTTCCTATCGTATGAATGCAAACCCCACTTCATTTCCTTCCCAACCTAGTCGAACCCCCACCCCCCCCTTCTTTCATCGTCGTCTCTTCCTGTGATTGTATCGTTTCGTTTCATCCAATCCTCTCGCATCGCCTTTGTTCGTCCTATTACATATATTTCTAGTGCTATTTGGTGACTCACGTGGTGTTTACCCTCACCAATTGGGGCGAGCTTGCGCTAGACCCCGCCCTCACCCCTCACGAATACTGCTTCGCGCGCGCGCATTTGGCGAGGCAAATCGAAGCTCGGGACGTGCATCTGGTACATACGATGATGATAATAATTCATTCGTTTGTTACATGTGATAGATGTTCCTGTATTGGAAATACTTCTGCAATCCAATCACGCGTGCACTCAAGAGCCGAAGCCAAAGAGGAGATCATAATTTCGTTGCTTACTCTATGAGAAGCATTTCAAATATTACTTTGGCATCTTTCATCTTGTTTTAGTTTGTCTGTTTTTTTGGTTTTAGCCTCTCATCATCTCATTTGTTGCTTTGTATGGCTTGCCTATGGTGGATGTGGTCAGGTGGGCGAGTTTGTGGAAGTGCTGCGCTGTTTCGGCGTGTCCGACGAGGACCCTCTCCTGAGAGCGGGCTTAGCCTTCCTGCTGGCCTCTCAAGACGAAGACGGGACCTGGGACACGGGGAAAGATGCCTACACCGTATATCATGCGACCATGGTGAGAGCTCAACTAGAGAGCAGAGTATCGCTTGCATTCACTGAGAGAGATAGAGAATATTTCGGGGAGTTTTTCAAGCAATGCTCTCCTTACTGTAATCCTTTTGGTGATCTTGTCTTGTGTCGTTCATTGCATGTTTTTCTTTATTCTTTTAAAAGAATTTTCGTTCTTATTTTTAGGTTGAATATATTCCGAAGTTTCATTTCTTTTGCCTTTTTCTTCCCCATTTGGAATAACAATCACCTATTTTCTGTGAACGAGCAGGTGGGCATTCAAGCCCTCTTGTGCCACTCTTACCGGGGCTATGGGCCGGGCATTACCTCCGTCAGTGCCCTCATGGCCCAGTGGGCGAATGCCGACGGGAACCTCGGCTCCGCGGCCGTCGGCATTTATTCCCGGGCCGGCCGCGGCTGGACTCCACAAGACGCTTCGGAGCAAGCCGCTGCCTGCCTCGAGTGTGCCGCTGCGCAGCTGGGGTTTGATTCCAAAGCGTTTCAGGAAGCCGGGCAAGAAGTAGAGGCGCTGTATGGGAACCAGTGGTTCGAAGCAAGCGTGGCAGGGGTGCTTCCGAAAGGGAAAGGCTTGCGGGTGAGTTAGAACTTTCAATATTATGCTCTTTTTACAAAATGAGTACATTTAATGACTCAATTCTACGTGGACTTTCTACTTTTTTGTTTAAACATCAGATTCGCTTCCATGTCGACGACACCACAACGGTGATACCAGCCGAGGGTGCTTTTATCATGCTGCGGAAACCTGGCAGCAGCAGCAGCAGTGCTGTTGAAGGCGAAGACAGCGGTGGCAATGACAAGGTTGACGAAATGGAGGATGAATTCGAGGGTGATGATAATAGCAGCAGCAGCAGCGGTGGTGCCAAGGCGGCAGCAGTGGAAGCAGGAAAAGCGCCGGGGGCTACTGCTGCTGGGGCAGAAGCTGCAGAAGACGACGAAGAAGAAGAGAAACAAGGCGACAACGACGACCATAGCGGCGGTGCAGCACAAGGAAACACCATGGAAGACGACAAGAACGATGAAGACAACGCAACACCAACATCGCAACCTTCCGCTGATGTCGCTCCTCTTGCTCCTGTTGAATCCGACCCTCGCGTAGACTTGATCTCTAGTGTCTCCAAAGCTTTTGCGCTGGGTCATTACGTGGGCGCGCGCGTGAAGGCGCCTCTTCCTCCTCCTTCTTCTTCGAATCCTACTTCAGGCCCTGCGGCAGCCACTAACGCTGCGTCCGCGCCAGCAGTCGCAGGAGTTTCAGCGAAAGTAGCGCCAAAATCAGAAGCGCCAGCACCTTCGACTTCATCTTCCTCAACAGCGGCTCCAAAGTCCGCTGTTCCAACGACGTCCGCTCCATCTTCCACCTCGAAGGCTGCTGCTGGGGCAGCACCTACATCCACTAGCACGAGTGCTGCTGCTGGAGCTGCTGCTGCTGCTGATGGAGGTGCCGTGGATGCCGAAATCACCAAAGCACAAAACGTGATTGCTGGCATTGGGAAAGCACTTGATTCCAACAACGGCCCAGCACTGGCGTCGTACCTGAAGTCAGCGGCTGGCCTGGACGTGAGCCTTCGGCTGCTGAAAGCTACAGGGATAGGGAAAGTGGTCAAGAAAGCCAGTAAAGCGGCTACGGCTCAAGGGTTGAAAGAGTCCGCAGCGCAGGCCGACGCGATCGTAACGCGCTGGCGTAACATGTTCTCTGCTTAAGGACCCAGGAGTTAGCAACTGCGTGGGTGTTGTATTTCGCTATTCCTCCAGAGGACGGGCGTGTGCTTGATATAACCAGCTGTTGCTACCGTATGCGAGGTTGGAAAGCACCTTTATGACTTACAGCTCGAGAACTAGAGAAATAGATACCATATAATACAATGGTTTATAAGAACAAGAGCGAGGTATAAAAGAACAGCTGGCTGGGTTTTAGTTGTGGAAGTCTTTGTCTTAATATATCTCGGCGTTTCGGCGCGCGAGGCTGCTTCACTTGACGTCTCTAGGTCTCCAGTCTGCTTTCTTCACGTCTGTACCTTTTACAGTGTGACTGGAGATCGGAGCACAGGGCCAGAGCCATCGCGCCAATGACGTCAGTTTTCTTAGATCTGTATGCCTCGTGCAGCGCCATGGACCCTATTTCTCGCTTTCACTTTTTCCGCCTCGCGCGTCGTTTCTTCTGTCTTCGTCTTCACACACTGCACACTGATGCATAACTGCAAACTCCCCCTGTACTGGTGACTCATGTTTGCCGTGCGTGGCTTGTATCTTTTTGTATCAAGCAATGATGCTAAATACGCAATCACTAGCTAAGCTACAGCTAGCAGTCTGCCCGAGGAGTTAGGCTAGATCCAGCTGACATTTGTTTCATCTATTATTTCATCCTGTTTTGCTGTTGATGCATGGCCCGAGTGGCTAAACAACGAGCACCGCTGCTTTGGACACTGGTGATCCTAGTGGTTGTGACTTACGTCGCTGTCGTTGCCTTCTATAGCCGCCCAAAGCTTCATGCTGCAAACAAAGAAGAGCAGTTGGCCTATCATAACCCAATTGTTGAACCTTTACCTGAAATCAAGGAAGTATCACATGTGCTAGCGACCAAACCTGTCAATGTCGCGAGGCCTTCACCGAAGGAAAATATCCCACTACTGAAACCTGCTGCCGATAGCATCGTCGCAGCACCATTACCTGAACCCCGCAGCGACTCTATCGCAGAAAAGGCTACCTTAGCCAAACCTGACAGGTTTCCTACTGCTAGCAGTATTCCTGCTACACAAAAACATGAAACAAAGCGAGAAGCTAGCTTCAAGACTCCTGCCAAAGCTGCCAACTTGTACACTGGTCGACCATTAGCCGATACGCCGCCCATTATTGTTGGCGGCACCGATGGTTCAGGAACTCGAGGCGCTGTCGCGCTCCTAATGTCACTAGAGGTTAGCATTTTTTATTGGTAGCTATAAACTATAGCTTATAGCGTCCTTTATTAGAAATCGTTAGCGGGCTCGCATTCATAAGGTTATCCGAAAGTGTGCTCCAAACAGTTTTTCGAAAGAACATTGAAATCCTGCGATAGTTAACCCCTCATTTGATCATGTTTCACCTCAATAATTAGGTGCTCATGTTAGCGGACGGCGGTGGTGCTGATGGCGGTTGCCAATACGACGTGCATGGCAAAGGTACTGTTTTTGCTTTGATTTTTATGCTAGGTTTCGAGCATCACATGATTGTATATTGCTGACCAGGGCGTTAACCGATGTTAATCAATTCTTGTTTCTCCTTTTCCCTGTACTAGAGCTTCATCCTAATGGTTGGCCACCCGTCGTCCAACGTGTGCTAGCGAGTAGCCACAGCGCAGACTACAAGCTCCAAGACTTGCCAAGCGACATAAGACGCGACACGGTGTTTCATTATTCCAAAGAAGTGACACACATTACTTCAAATTTTCCTTCCTTTATCGTGAGCTCGTTCTATTTTCTGCTTCTTTTTTTTGCGAATCATAGCTTCGTAAAGTTCAATGTTTCAAGTATGATTTGATGGTTGTATTTTGTCGAAGGTCAACTGCCTATTTATTCGCTTCTTGTACTTTATTATCAGCTTATGTTTTCCCAATATTTTTCATGAATTCAAACAAAATAGGTAGCAGCGCTCCAAAAGATGAAACGGGCATTTCAAGGACGCGTGAACGCTGAGCAAAAGCGCCCTGAAAACAAGCACGCGGTGAGTGCGCGCATCGTGTACCCTGGTGAAACTGTTTCAACAGTGCGTCTTGGTACTGCTTTGCATTCCTCTTCCTCTCATTTGTTGAATCATTACATTTCTGTTGGCACTTTTGTGAAAGCATACGCGCTATTTCTGATCCTATCGAATTCTTCTTCGTTGACTCCTTCCTTGCTCACAGGTCCGGTGGGGCTTCAAAGCCCCCGTAACGGTGTATTTCTTGCCATTTTGGGCTGCTGTGTTCCCCAACGCCACGTTCGTGCATGTGGTATGCATATCAACTCTCCAACCCTGTAGAAAAATCATATTGTCTTCTTCTGCCCACAATGTGAATGTGTTTATTTTTTCCGTCCACTTTCTTTACCTTTCATGATGTCGAGTCTGTGGCAAATATCATATTGTATTAGGTGCGCGACGGCCGGGACATGACTTTTCATTGGTTGCAATCTCCCGTAAAACGCTACTGGCCACACCTTTTCCTCGACCATTACCAAGCTCTGTCTCGACCGCAACGGGCGGAAAATCGCTTGGTTAGTGAAATCATAATTGCGTGTGGCATAATTGGTTGCTTGGTCGACCGTATAGTCAAGGGTATCTCCGTAGAGTGGTTACCTCAATGAAGAACCCTCACACTAACACACACAGTATGCTATACAGAACAGGGTTATCAAGTAGAGTAGGAGTATGCGTGTGCTTATTCTTTTGTATAGAGTATTCATTTCGTGGGCTTCTACAACTGTTTCGTTTCATCTCCTTTATGTGCTGCTCATTGTTTGATTGTTCGTTCTCCTTCTATTCTAGATTCCGTCGGCGGGTTCTTACGTTGGGCGTGCCTACGTCTACGACCAGCCATCTCCTCTCAACACCGCTGCGCACTATCGTATCGCCGAGTTATGGGAAGCAACCAACCTTCAAGCGATGGCGGTGGGCAGACACTTGGCCGATAAAGATGGCAGTGGAGTTGGCAGGAGCAGCAGTAATGGCCAGAATGAGGACCAATTAGGAGCTTACGCAACGGTAATTAGACCTTCTGCAAGAATTATCCATGCACCTTGATTTTTTACCCTTACTACAGATAGTCCTATATCCATTTCGCCTGATCTATCTTTCCATTTCCTTTCATGGTACCCTTTCGGTTCAATTAATTTCTTGTATTAGGTCCGGTCTGAAGATTTCGTGACCACTAAAGCACGCTACTTTGAAGCTTCAGCCACGCTTCGATCGATAGCCCGGCCCGATATGAGCGACCATGCTCTATGCTGCATTGCCTCAAGTCACTGGGAAGCGGAACAGGTTGGCGAAGACATTGCTGGTTCTAATGTACTTTGCCTTCCAGTCTTGATCTTCCTCTTTAATCCCATCTTTAAAAAAAAAACGCTCTGATTCTTCTTCCTGATGATCATATGCTCCACTCCGCTCATAACCTCAATTTTTCTTGGTTTATCACGAGTTACATTTACTTGTTCATTTACACGATGCGGTGTTCTCACAGGCAAGCTCAGGGTGGCGCAAAAACGTCGCCAATTACGGGAAATGGAAACTTGCGGTAAACGCTCACGGCGGCTTCAAGGGAGATTTCTACGCTGGAATCTTGAAACGCGCACAGAACGGTCTTGCGATTTTTGGATACTTATCCGACGATTCCCTTTCAACATTGTCATCATCACCTGGTGTTAATGCAGATGTTGACATAGGCAGCAGCGGCAGCAGTTTAAATCAAAGTACCCAGGAGTGGGATTACGGTGATTTAGGGGCCGTGAATTGCGCAGCTGTGTTGGAGACACCATGCCCGGCTGCGGCGGCGCACCAGCAAAGGTGCTTAAAGTGAGCGATAAATAATGAGGGGAAAAACATTATAAGAATAACCTACTCATTTTGAAGCGAGAGATATCGATGCCCATTTTATATTTCATCGCGTTGTGACATCACCGATACAGCATACAGGGCGATGTATAGGGGAAGTTTTCACTAAGAGCCTCTCCTTTAGCCTTTCGAGTTCCGAGTTACAAACAACCCAAATAACATTCCATCTATAACGTCGGGATATTTTTACTTGTGCGGGGACACGGGGGTGGTAGCTGTATTAATCAGCAGGTATTAATAAGAAACACATAAACACTCACGTTAAGAAATGGAGGGGTAAAATTCGGCATTTTACTAGTTAGAAAAAAAATTCCTTCTTGTATTGAGTATTGTAGTACAGAAATCCTGCTGAGAAACAAGGGGGGGTCGCCGTCTTTCTACATTCTTAATACCCGCAACTGACTGTATCTTTGTATTTTGTATCTATATCAATCGCCGAAAAATTTCTGCAGTCCGCCGTTCCGTGCTTATATGTCTTAGTACTTAGCATACAAAACTCATAAGAAAATAGTAGCAGTAGCAGTAAAAACTAGAGGACTAGAGGTGGCAACTCATTTATACAATGCGAGAGGAAAAGGATTAACTCGGCGTTGGCATACATCCCATACTGATCCTTCGTTTCTCTCTCGGCGAATCCCCCACTTTTCCTTAGCTTTTTCAGGTCTACTATGCGAGGTCAGGCGCGTCTGCTTGAAGTCGCAGCACCGTGGCGTCCACTCCACCTTTCTTTAAGCCCATTCTGAGAAGCGGGGACAAGTTTAAAAAGGTAAAACCAACGTACAATGCAGGAAAGACAAAAGCACCGCAGTTATAAGACGAGGCGAGAAAAGGATGGGAGGAGACAACAGTTGGAGCGTGGTTGAGTCATACCCAAATCTACTTCGTGATTCCACATGATAATTCTTTCTTCGTACTCCAAAAGCCAGCATTAAAAAGATCAACAAGTGCCCAAATATAATATTAAAGTAAGCTAGTATTGTACCGTTTGGCGATGTCAGCTTCGGCCCGTTTGTCCTTCAGCTTCTTGCGCTGGTCTTGCATCTTTTTGGAGGCCTTACCGAGGCTCAAAATTGAGAGTCCTGCAAAGAGCAAATCTGCGTCTTCTTCAAAATCGCATTCCATCAAGAGTACGCGCGTGGGGGTAACCACCGACACGCATCTTTACATGTGAAGTGGAAGAAGCAAGAAGAGAGACAAGAAAACCAAGACGTGAGTACAAATATGACGAAGAAAGCAATCAGAAAACGAAAAAAAAAAAAAACACGTCATCTGGAGTCGAAGTGCTGCGTTTCTGTCGTGGCGTATGTGTTTTTCTTTCCTTTACACGATGGCTCGCATGCTTCAAGTGTAGTAACTCTATATGCTACATTATGCTACATGCATAGTTGTCGTGTACCGCTTCACGAGGCCCATCCGCATCGCCACGCTGCCAGGAAACGCACCCCGGTTCACCTCCACCACGTCCTGCAAGTTGATGCCCTAATATATACATGTACATACATATTTATATATTTACATATTTATATGTATGAGTGTACTGTAGCAGAATGGTATCGAAAGCGAATACGACGACCGCGCTCGAAAATCAGATGAAAAAAAAAAGAAGTGGAATTGCGTAAGAAGCGAACAGAAATGATCAGAAACGAGATCAGAGGGAAGCCGCACAGTATTTGTGCAAGCGTGGTACACATCACGCCCTCCCTTCTCTAACATAATACATGTGCACAGAGAGAACACCACGCTTTACCGCGGGGCGCAGTTCTTTGGAGGCGGTGGTCCTCGGGCTGTTCCAGGTTAAGTGCGTGGCTTTGTTGTTGAGGCGCAAGGTGCGGCGGTTTTGGTTGGTGCGCCCGTGCTTGGTCATCTGCGAAAGGCAGACACACAAACATGCGGACAAACCGGCACGTTCACAATAGCGCACAACATTAGGAGAAAATTTGCACACCGAGTAATGTCCGAAGGGAATCAGAAGCAATGTGTATAGGTTGTCGCTAGAAAGTGTGCTTCCATTCTTCCCTGTATCCAACATCCTCAACCCCTCTTCGTACCTTCATGCCATCCCGGCGCATGATTGAAATGAACTGCGACAAGAAAGCACGGTCGATGTCTTCGAGCGGCGCCTGCAGAGCCTTCAGGGACGCAAATCTTGTACCATGGCAAGAACAAAACAATAACAAAGTGAGACACCGAGAGGCAGAGATTGAGAGCGAAGAAAGTGCACAGCTGCGCATGTATCATTAATGAGCGCTTAAAATTGGAACAGTGGAAGTCGATATGTGTCTCACAAGGAAACACAACAGGCACGCTCCATGCGTGTGAGCAAGGCATGGCACGCACCGGAAAGCCACGGCATTTTTGGAGATGTCATTGATGGACCAATGGCTGCTGCCTCGGTTGGGGTCCCGCCAATGCGCTTTGTCCAGCAGCACGTCCTTGGGCTTCATCACTTCGTCGTCGTAGGTCGCTAGAGCGAGCTCAAGAGACGGAAAGGTCGCAGCGGAAGGGGAGACAAAAGAACACATAGAGAGAGAGAGAGAGGCCGGCTGAAAATAGAAGGTGGTGGGCGGAGGACGAAGCAGTGTGAGTTTGTCGCGTGGTGAGAGTTCTACACAAAACGAAAGAACTAGTAGAAAATCGAAATATTACCTTCACGTCCTTGCCCTGCGTCCTCTCTCTGATTCCCCTCTCTCTCTCTTTCTTTTACTTCATCTCTTTTTGGTGCCCCTCAGTACCTGTCGTGCCGCAGCCAGCTCTACTGCTTTCCCAAAGGTTTTCCAGAAGATGCGCCCGTCCTGCATGGTGTCTAACTCCTTGACCAGCAATACTGCTTCTTCCGCAGACACGGGCTCCGTCAAAGGCAGTGAGGTCACGTAGACCACGAAATCGCGAGGCGAAATCCACCCCGACTTTTCCACGTCATAGGTGGAGTACAACTTCACCTAGGAAGGAGGGCAAGGAAAGGCACCCGTGAACGATCGAAGAAAGCAGGAAGGAGTGACGGTCGAAAGTCTGGGTAGTCGGGGCACATGGCTACTGCAGCCAACGAAGAGTGAGCGCGCAAGTAAGTTTTTTTTTTTCTTAGGTAATCGAGGACTTTTTCAAGACAACGTACCGCTGCTTGTGCTTGCTCTGCGACTTCAAAGTGCCTGCGTGAATGTGTTGTTAGGGGAAGAGGGTTAGACATAAGCGCTCGGTAGAGAAAGAGTGGAATAATTATTTGGCAAACCATTCCACAAAATATAGCCCCCGTACTAGATATGCTGTAGATGCATACGCGCCAAAACTACATTTATAAACGCTTAGTTGACGATCAGGACTTGTCTGTTTCCAGCATACCTGGACAACCGGACGAGCGCTCTCTGCCCCTGTGGCCTCAAGTGGGCGTCGATGAGTCCCTATAACAGGCGAGATCATCAAAGATAGAAAGTGGAGCGCGGGTAAAGTAAGATTGGCAACGTATATATCCCAACGCTGATTGGCATGTAGCTGTTGCTGAAAGAGTGGCGGCGCCATCACGTTGACTAGGTCAGTCCTTGCAAGTCACGCGAGGTTTGACTGATACCACGCCTTTTTCTATGATTTGGGTGCTGCGTCGCGATATCAAATCTTTACCTGAGTGCCATCTAAAAAGCGAGTTGCTGGG
>Ga0307979_1003021_pt1 | contig 11465 bp, 13 predicted proteins | sample OrgLakmetage1058_FD_201833 | JGI IMG/M metagenome (GOLD analysis project Ga0307979, IMG submission 201833) | Saline water microbial communities from Organic Lake, Antarctica - #1058 | ecosystem: Environmental > Aquatic > Non-marine Saline and Alkaline > Saline | place: Antarctica: Organic Lake...
GTCTCCGCAAATTTGGCTAAAATTTGCGGAGAAATATGCTCTCCGTAAATCGATTCCGCAAATATTTGTTGCCCCCGACCATAAAAACACGAAATTCCGCAAATCGCAGCCACTCTAATGCTGGACAGTAAAACTTTTTTGTCTCGTCAGCAGCGTTCTATTCTCAGCATTCTGTTTTTCTGCAATCCCCCCTTCCCCTTCGTGTTACATGTTGGGATTAGATGGCTGCTGATGACACTCGAAGCTGTGTACCTGAGTCATCAGCACATCAAAGCATCTAAGCATCATTTGCACTCAACGTGACAACACTCCTTGCTTACTTGCACGGGCCACCATTTCAAATGTTTTGTTCAGCGGTTCTTGAACCGGAAGGTTTTCCACCACCAGTGGTGATGTGGCAAAAGCGTAGTGATTTCATGATGCACCAAAAAATTGAGAATCAGCCCGTTACTTCGTTGGCGGATCTCCTCGCTCAAGGTGGTGGTCATAGGTCTCGAAATGGCATCAAAAATCCGATTGAATTCTTTTCCGAAGAGCATTTGGTTAACGTTGTTTCTAACGAGCGGTCGCGCGCCCTTGGAACCTCCCTCGACTTGACTTTGCTTACGATCCTGGAGGAGGACATCCAGCGTGAGAATTACTATCATGGCGGAAGTGGCACAGAAAGTGCTGGATCCTCATCCATGGATACGAGTACCTCCCGCGACTCGCCTGTTACATCGAGTGACCTCGTTGACCTTTTACCCTTAGATCTGGATGACAAAGTCGCCGTGAAGAAGCATCCACCCCGAATCGCCCGCCCATCTTATCCTCCGAAGCAGCAGTCTGATGCTCACGGTGAGCCTTACACCATGCTGTATTATCGTCTTGAATCGCGTAGACGCGCCTGCAATGCAATATCTATTTCATTGGGCAATGTACTCTTGTCGATGAATCGCTAAAGCATGTCTCATCTCATTTCGTGTGAACTGACCATAATTGTTCGTGTGTGTTCAGGTTTGAAGACGGAGTCTGTTTGCTCGCCGCTTCCCCACCGGCAATCACCAAAGCGTCCTGTTGTAAAGCGCACGGGAACCCCGAACTCTTCGATGTCGCGCAGTTGTGATCGATCTTCGGGCAATAGGCACTTCGCCGCAAGGAGCGAATTTGAAGGCACCGTTAATCCTTTACCACGCCGTTCACGTTCGCATGAAAGGGGAATGCCTCAGTTCCAACGACACATAGCAGTTACAACAAGTCGTTCGGGTAAAGCACCTCGAACAACTTTGAAAACTGTGGGACATTCGTGCAGCAGTCCAACTTCGCTAGCATGCTCTCGAGGTGGCTGACTAAAAACAAAACCATTAAAGGCCTCAGTATCTCTAATTAATCGCACCAATGAATTTAGAGCTGCCTTAACCTGTATGTCTCTACTTGTGATGACAACTTCTAGTCCGATTTCTAGTGAACCCAATCACTTATTTATTATGCATCAGTTCTAAAATAACTAAAATTTATTACGTGGTAGATTGCTCTAGAAATGCCTATTTTAGCCCAAAATTGAATTAAAGAATCAATTTCCGACAATCGTCCTTTTAGCACAGACTTTACTGACTAGGTGCACTTTGCTTAACGAAACTTACTTGCTACTTAATACCACAGAGAATGTAGTACTAATAGGTCAAATTGGGCTGTGGATTGCGACAAATCGTATCGTATAAATTTGCTGCACATGTGCCATTATTCTTGATGCAATACAAAACGTGTATACTGCGTTTTCTAGCCCGAAAGCAGTCATCAGTCACTAGATTCACTGACAGAAAAAGATGGCCACTAATATGCTTAAGCTTATAAATTGATAACATTGGAGGAAGATAGCTGGTGTTAAGAAATGACGTTGACGTTGCTGTCATTTCGATGTTTTATCCCTGTTAAAACGAAATTGAAAAACTCGTATATTATGGACCAAAATCAGCGTAGTCTGCTACGAATGTCTAAAATGTGTACCACGAGACCAATTCTGATAAACAATGCAAATTGACGATCACGAGACTTTTTCCCACTGCCTCAACTTCACTTCCGAGCTTTCAAGTTCTGCTCTTGCAACGGGACTGTAGACGTGTGTTCGTTCCATCTACGTACTTTATACTTTGTAAGTATGTCTGCGTGTGTTTTAAAAAGTCATATTGATAAACCATTTACGTGCGTCTTTTGATGTTGTCAGTATCAATTCTTACCATCTTGATGTTTCAACTGCGACTAAAAATGATTTCTAACTTCTTTCAAGGTATGCCTTAAGTATGTTTTTCTAGTGTTAGAATTGACAATTCTTCCCGCTACATGTATGACACTGCGTATCAACAACAATCATAACGCAAAAGGGTATTCAAAATGGCTTCATTAGCCTCCATGAAAGCACGAAAGAGTAATCATCTCGTCTGCCTTATGAGCAATAAAGGCAACAAATCAATTCTGCCGCCACTGTCGAACCCTCTTGGAAATGCGTCGTCGGATTCACCAACGATGCCACCACCAACGCTTTCACCACCAAGCAACTTGGCAGCTGTGACATCCTCTCACGAAGATTTTTGGTCGGATGCTTCTTATGATTCGTACTTTGATTTGATTGACGGATTTCTAGCCTCATTAGAGTCACCTCATGAACTAGAATTCGAAGAATCTGGAAAAATTTGGTGCGTGAGTGACCTCCACGTAGATTGTGCTGAAAATCAAGAGTGGCTCCGTCAGCTTTCAACTCAGTCTAACGATGCAGTCATTGTCGCTGGAGACTTGTGCACTTCGATGAAGAAGCTGCGAGCCGCCCTGGACATGCTCCAGTCGAAATTCAAGCACGTATTCTTCGTCCCAGGGAACCATGAATTATGGACGTACCGAGGCGGTCCAAATTCTCTGCAAAAGTTTTACCAAATTTTGAAGCTTTGTGCTGAGATTGGCGTCCATGTCAAACCTACACTTCTCGGCGGCCGTGTTGCAGTTATACCAATGTATAGCTGGTGGTGCCCAGATAACACCTCCACTGAGAGCTTGACAAATTCTCAAGTCCAAACACAGTCTGATGTTGAGAAAACTTTTGATGCAATGTGCATGTGGCCAGCCTCAGTTGGCGACCCAGAAAATCCACACAATTCAGGCTATAGTCGAGTCGCCGCTTTCTTTCTGGGCTTAAACCAAAGAGCACTGAGTACTGACTTCGCAGGGCGTGACATCGTGAGTTTTGGTCATTTTCTACCAGATCCATGCCACTGCTCTACCACGCCAGAGCTTGCAAGCATCCTTTGCTGTCCTGCAATGGGCAAGCAGATTCAAAAACTAAACCCATGTGTGCACATCTTTGGGCACAGCCACGTCAACGCAGATGTTGTAATTGACGGAACTCGCTTCATTCAAAATGCCCTTGGACATTCCAAAGACAAAGGTCACATCAACAGCAACAAAGTTTTGGTTCAAGCTTGGCCATCTCAGTCCACAGACTACTTGTCTATTGGGCAGCCTTCAGAGTCCCTGATTAGTGGGCGGACCGCAAGACTGACGCCCATTGAACGCAAAATGACTTGAACGTGGAAAGCGCGCAGCAGGAAGTGGCATGGTAGACATAGAAGGCAGAATATAGATAAATGCAAGTTTGACGAGAAATTCCTAGGAATGGGAATGATGATTCCGCATGTCAGACTTTACGAGCTTACGAGCTTACGCACCGCCCTTGCGTCGTTCATGTTGAGTCCTCTCGCTTCGCTTGTTAAAACTATGTTACATAAAAAAATGGAAGACGACTTTAAATACTTTGAATATGAACAAATCTAAAAAAAGTGAAGGTTTTGTCAAGTGGCAATGGGAACAAAAAGAGAATTGGTAAGTTCTTGTTTATCCTCTCTGAGCCCATACGTTTTACTCCCCAATGAATTTTTAACTGGCCAAAAGAGTTTCTTTACCGGAAGCTTCATCACTCAATGACAGATTTCTGAGGTCGCTTTTTATATTTCGAGTCCTTGATGTTACTTATATCTATTCCAGACACAAAAGGAGCCTCACTTCGAATCTATTGAGTGCGAGAGCCACTCCATAAGTTCAGTGTCATTGCAAGCAACTCGGGCGTTCCCGCGGCTATCAACAACTCTACTAGCCTCAGGACTCTCCTTTAACTGCCGATTTTTGTAATCAGACGCGGCCTTTGTGATCGTGCCGCTGTCTTCGCCATCGCCATAGTCGTCGGCACTAATACTACTTCTTGACGAAGAAGGGCTGTCGCTCAAGTCAAGGTTTTCTAACCGTGAAAGAGCTTCGCCACCTGGTGCATCTAAAACGCGCTGCAAAATCACGGCCGCCGCAGCAGAATCTTTGCGTTTTTGCTGCGCGCGGGCGCTAAAACCCAATGCCCGCATCGGCCCCACCGTTTCGGCTGTGCTGAAGCGTTCATCGACAAGCACAATAGGCAGCGGCCGCAGCACTCCTGTACCTGAGCGCCACGCCCTCGCCTGCATAACACCGGCCAGAAAGTTTTCAACTTCAGCGCACTGGCTCCCCCGCTCTCCGTTGAGAAGCAGCGGCCAGCCTGCGACACAACCGCAAGCGCCGCGGGATTCTGCGACTACCCTGTTCACTCGTTCGAATAAACCAAAACGATCGCTCGTAAGGTCATAAAGTAGCCAAAACAAATGCACTAAATTCCAGAGGTAGTCAGTTTTTAAAGAGCGAAGAAACGAATGACAAAAGTATCACCTGAGACGCCGGGCAAAGGCTTCGATAGATTGCGGTGAGCGTACCGGAGGCTTTCGATCTAACCATCCAAGCGGCCATGCTGCTGAAAAATCGGAGTCTGTGGCTGCTACTCCACACCTAATCATACAGAGTAAACGAAGCAAGTTCGGACACGGCTAGTTGCAGCAACAAAATTGCATGCGTTGCCTTCAAGACGTTTATCGTGTTGATTTACCGGAACGTGCCAACGTCAAGGCCAATCAGCCCGCCCTTGCGGCCCGAAGCTCGAGCTCGCCGCACCAGGGCTAGCGCAGCCTCGTGTCCAACCAAAAAGCCTACGCGCTCCCGCATTCGTTTAAACCTAGGTAGTGCTGCTTTAATCCGTAGCTGCCAGGAGCTAATTCTGAATAATTGTGCAGAAAAATTGATAGGAACTCTTATGAGGTAGCTTTGACTGTTTCTAAGATTTCTGCGTTTCTTCTATTGCGGTGATGATGGTGCCATTTTTCACATATTTACGAAGGCTAGCTACAGGGGGATATCTTCTAAAACAAATACGCGTAACTTTACCGTTGATCTTATCTTTGCACGACGTGTGGAGGATGTGTGGACAAGCCACGTTTCTGCGAAGCGTGCCGCTTGTTTTTTTTTTTTGTGGAACCTGTGACGAAGAAGCCAACGGTGTGTAGAAAGGGGTCGCGCGCGCTCCTCTTGACCTGGAATCCTACTCGAGGCACCCCTGCGCACTATATCGCGCCTCCTAACCTTGAAAGAAATTTTGAGCCATTTCTTTCAGTGCGCATCATCCACCTGCGCATCCTAAAATTCGAAATCTTATGACTCGACTGCCGCATCGCTCGATAATATACATCCTTTTTTTTTGTGCATGTAATTCCAGTCATTCACCATGGACCTCCCAACGATGCTAGCAAACCTGCGGTCGCCAGATGGCACCACCCGCGCGCAAGCTGAGACGATGATGCAGCAGGTGTGGCGGGCTTCCTTGTTTCGGCAAGGGTTACCCCTAGCCCCATTCTACTGCTGTCTCCACCTGCCTCGTATCTATTCCTTACCGTGTGGCGTGGCAGATTAAGCTTTCTTCTTCAATGAACGCTTGGTTTACGCGGATTCATATAGCATGAACTTGAATGAGTCACCGCTTTTCTTACTGCTTTTGCATCTCCATCCTTGGCTTTGCGTGTTTGGTGTGCTGTATGAACAACAGGCCACGGACTCCACCCCGGGCCCTTTCCTGGTGGCCCTGGTCGGGCAACTGGGCTCTTCCGCGGCGGTGCCGGATTCGCGCCAACAGGTAGTAGCGGGTACATTTGGGTGAAGGTAGTTGTAGCCGTGTCACCCTTCCCGTTGTTTTATGCTCGTCCCCATTGCCCTTGTGCATTGGGCGCGTCATAGTGGATTGTGCATACAGCCTAAGTCTACCACAAAGAAAACACCACTAATGAAGTACATGAATACCGACCTTTAGTTTCGTGTGTCTTACCCCTCATTTCTCTCGTTCTTCTCCATCATGGCTCCAGGCGGGGTTGTACATCAAGAACGTGCTGATTGCCGAGGACGACACGCTCCAGGAGCAAAAGGTAATTGCGCGATGTTGTAAATATTAGAGGTGGCCGGCCCTCCTTTTCAAAGAATGCATCAAAGGTCACTTCTGAGAGCTTGTCCTATAATGTGTGACACATCATGTAATTATTTCCAACCTCATCCTTGTCGACTCCCACTTCGCCCTTTTTTCCCCTTCCATGCGCCTTGTGTTCGCCCTCTCCCACTGTCCGTAGCTTCCTATGTTAGTTATCGAACTCCTCGCTTATGTTGTGCTCACTTTCTCTTTCTTTATTCTCCTGCTAGGCGGCGCGGTGGGCGGACAACGTCGACGAAGCGTCCAAAGCTGCCGTGCGCGCAGGTGCGGTCAAAGAGAAGATCCAGGAACAACAACAACCAACGTACCATCAGCTACAACTATTTACCTCTGTGCCGCGCTTTCATTTTTGTACCTGCATTTCTTGCTGTTGCCATTCTCGCTGTTGCAGCGCTATGTCTTTTTAAAGCGCTATGTCTTTTATTATCTTTTTTTTTTAATTGTGTTTTTCATTGCCTCCAAAAGATCTGTCCTCTGTCTTTCCTACCCCATCCTCTGTTTTGACGTATTTCACCCTCTGTCCCATCCCTGTAGGCCTCCTGCAGTGCCTCTTGGACCCGGAAGCGGTGATTCGCCACACCGCGGCCCAGGACATTGGCGCCGTGGCGGCGCTGGACATCCCAAACAAGCGTTGGGGCGGGCCCAGTGGCCTCATTCCAATGCTCCTGCAGGTGGGACACATGCACGAATTGAGTTTTGAGAGAGGATGGGTGGGTGGTGGTGGTGGTTGAATGGATGAGAGGTGGCGGAAGCACACAACGGGAGGGAAGGAGGGAGCAACAACATTTTTTTTGTGCGTATGTGCGTGAGCAGCGGCACACAGAGAAAAAAATCGTGTCTTGCCATCACCCTCACTTTTTCCTGCCTCTTTGAATCTTTACCTTCACTTTCCATATTAACGCGCATCCTCCTTCTTTCTTTATTTTTACAACAACAACAACCCCAACAAACGCAGGCGGTCACCAACCCGTCGGTGTCGGAGGGGTCCCGCGAATCGGCGCTGGAAGCGTGCGGCTACATGTGCGAGCAGCTGGAAGAAGGCGACCTGGAGCCGCAGCAAACCAACGAGGTGCCCTTTTTTCTTTTCTTTTCTTGCTAAGTGCATGGGGGTGATTGTCGTGGTGGTGGTGGTGGTGGTTCAATTCGTGTTGAGCAGTCGTTGATTGAGAGGAGTTGCCAAGCGGCAGAGCCAGAGTGGTAGTCAAAAACTAAACGAGACATGTAATTGTAGAAATCACTTTACTTGTTTTTGCGTTATCCTCCCCCCTCTCGTTCTTCCTTTTTCCTTCCACCCATCCTCCCTCTTTCTCCTCTCTCTCTCTCCCACACCCCAGGTGCTCACGGCCATTGTGGACGGGATCAAGGCGGGCCGTCCCGACGCGACCCGCTTGGCCGCCACCAAGGCCCTCATGAACTCCCTCGACCTGTGCGGGGAAAACTTCAATCGCGAAGGGGAGCGGAACATGCTCATGACGGTGAGTGCACTGTAGCCCTAGAGGAGTAACACGAGCAAAATTGAAGGCGTATTCGGTAAATTTTTGTTCGGGCTTGAATAGTGACTAGGTATTTGAGATACTTGAATCATAAATCCCTTTTGAAAACCGACCTGTTTAAAAAGCTGCGTGTTGTTCTGAGCCAGTGTTTCAATCGCATCGTCATTTTGTACCATCAAGTTTTGACTATTTTTTTGGAATGTATGTGCCCACCGCCATGTATAACCAAACCAGACCAAATTGAATCACCCAACCGCAAATTGCACATCCACTCAACCCACTTCCAACCTACTTCCACAGGTGGTGTGCGACGCGACGCAGTGCAGTGACGCCCGAGTCCGCGGCTGCGCCTACGAGTGCGTGGGGCGCGTCTGCGAACTGTACTACGAGCAGCTCGAGCAGCGGTGCGTACCGTGTGTCTAGTTCTGAGTGCATCTCTGGCTTTTTCTTTTCTGACGCCATTTTCATGTTCCACGCGAAGCTTCGCTCGCTCCTCTTGTTGCTTCATTCTGTTCTCTTGTTATACAATTTGCATCTCCATCCGCTTCATTCACCCTCGTGTGCTCCCTCGTCTCTTTCTCTCTTTCTAAACCCCCTTTTCCTTCTTCTTCTTCTTCTCTTTTTTTTCCGATACATCTTTTCACCCGCACTCTTCGCAGGTACATGGACGTGCTCTATCCCATGACGGTCGGCGCCATCAAGAACGACGACGAAGACGTGGCGATGCTCGCCGTGGAGTTTTGGTCCACCCTGTGCGAGACCGAAATGAACTTGGACGAAGGTAAGCCAGCCTTTTTAGAACCAACTGTGCCTATACCAACTCACACATACACAAACAGTGAGCCCTTTTATCTTTCTTTATTATTATTATTATTATTATGTTGCCCCCCTTTATTCGTTCATTTTCGTGAATATTTACGGGTGCACGAGCCTCTAATGAGCGCTAAATCCTATTTTATTTCGTCACTCTCTTATGTAGGCTTCGAAGGCTACAAGTACATGGAAAAAGCCATGCCCCACTTGATGCCCACCCTGCTGGCCACCTTGGAGCGCCAAAACGAAGATGCTGACGACGAAGACTGGAATTTGGCCTCGGCTGCCAGCGTGTGCATTCAAAACATTGCCCAGTGCTGCGAGGACAAGGTCAGAATGACTCGCACGTCTATTTTGTTTTTGTTGTCTCATGGGTTTATCTCTGTGTTTGTATACGTACCGTACTATGAGGGACTGAAGTGTCCTCTGTTTGTTGGGTTTATCCGTTGTTTCAGTAGTGTATTTCTGCCTCTGTTTGTGTCTCTGCACCCTCTTGGTGACCCTCGCTCAACTGTTCTCTCTTCCATGAAATCACCCACCCATCATCTTCCCTTTTCCTTTCCCCTCTTCTCATTCGCGTGGTCCCAAATGGACAGGTGGTGGAGCACGTCCTCCCCTATGTCTCGGCCTCGGTGTCCCTGCCGGAGTGGCGCAAGCGGGAAGCCGCGCTCCTGGCGTTTGGCAGCATCCTTGACGGTGAGTCATTGGGGGGGGGGGATTTTGGGCCTGGTGGTCATGGTTTGATTCGATGAGGACACTGATCCGGCTCTCATGATTGCCTTGAAGTGATTGGTGCATGTAAAAAAACTGTGAGTATGCCCATCTTGTTTGTGTTTGTTCTTGCACTCTTTTGTTTCGTGCATTCCTTTCGTGCCTTCTCAAACCTTCTGGCCTCTTCCTGTCGCTCACCACATTCTTTTCCATTTTCCCCATTCTATTCTATTATATTTTTGCCATTCTTTTCTAGGCCCGGTGAACACCGAGGCGATGCAGGGCACGGTGCGCCAAGCCTTGCCGGTGCTGGTGGCAGCCTTGGCCGATGACAACGTGTTGGTGAAGGACACCGCCGCCTGGTCCCTGAGCCGGTAAGATGGATGAGGTTGAGATTGAGAATGGATTATATTGCTGTCGAGTTGCCAGAGGGAGGGTGTTAATTTCTGTCGTACGCACTGAGACGAATGAGCGCAAGCTCAGGTGTTCACGGCTTGTGCCGTTCGTGAACGAAAGAAATGTATTGCATCACACTGGGCGTGTTCTGACTATGCATGACTACAACACTACATATATTTTCCCACCACATTAGAGTGGCCGCTCATATATAGGAATACAATTGTGGTGATCCATATTTTATTTCATGCTTGCCCACCACATTAGGGTGGCGGAGCTGCACCCGGGCGCGATGGTCGACCCCCAGGTCCTCATGCTCTTGCTCACCAACGTGATGAGCGCCCTCGATGCGGTGCCGCGGGTCGCGGAGAAAGCTTGTTTGGTGGTGCGGAATATGGCCGAAAACCGACCCGAGGTAACGGGATGGGGCGGGATAAGATGGTCGAATTCTCAAGGATTAGAATAGATGAGCGTGGGGATGGTTATTGCATGAGGATAACGATGGTGAGAAGTTGCGCTCCTTTTTGCTCGTACACCGTGTGACAGCATTCACGCCCTTTCAAACAGCTTAGCTTTAGCTTTATCTATCCCTCCCTTTCTGCGCGCACTCACTCAACTCACTCGCTTCGTCCTGTATCTCATACACGTGTACTGCACGCACATGTGACTTACATGTGCACGAATGAGCAGGTGGGGGGCGGCGCGCAGTGGCTGGGGCCTCAAATCGTGGGGCCGCTGCTGCACAAGCTGGTGGGGGTCACCGACCGGCCGGACTGGGAAGAGCACAACTTGCGCGTCACGGCCTACGAAGCCATCAACATGGTGCGGCATGCAATCCTTTCATAGCACGAGTGGGAATTATTGTTGGCGTGCTTCTCTACTTCCCTTTGTCACCCTTGAACTCTCGAAAGATTTTTTTCAATTTCATAAGAGACAAGCGAGAGATCTTTTTTAATTCTCTTCATTTCTTCCTGTTTTTGGCCTTCTGGATGTTCTGGTACTTGTGCACATTGTGACTCTTCATTCTCCACCTTTTTACTCGACTATGATATCTCCCCCCTTCAGGTGGTGGAATCGCACCAAGACGACTGCCGCGGCATTGTCCTCGAGCTGAGCACTTGGGTGAGCGAGAGGGCTGTTGACGTTCATAATGATGACGTTTAGAACACTTTTTCAAGAGACGAACGAAAGCACCCCCTATTTTGATCACTCTTCTGCTCACACACCCTTCCCGTCCTTTTTTTTTTCTGATCCTCTCTGTAAAAAAAAATACCCACCGACTAGTAGCATTTCATGATTCACACAATTTCTTCTTCTTCATCATCATTCCTTCAACCGTCCCCCCTCCTTACGTCGCAGGTGTTTGGGAAGCTGCAAGCGTCGTTTGCGGCAGTGCCCCTCTCCGAAGACGACAAAAGCACCAACGCCCAACTCCAAGGCCTCCTGGTGTCCACGCTGTTCTACATCGTCTCCAGCTGCGAAGCGGCACAAGTGCAAACCATCGCCGACACCACCATGCAAAACTTGCTCCAGGTGAGGAAGAAAACGGAGTAGTATCTGATTTATCGTTCTTTGTGTTGTCTGTTCGTTGAATTTCTTTTGGAAACCCTGTTACGTAACAGAACAGTGCTTGTTTGTCTCTTCCTTCGCCCTCATTGCTTTTGCGTTGTATTTGCCATGCTGATGATCAACATCAACCT
>Ga0307979_1003024_pt1 | contig 11461 bp, 15 predicted proteins | sample OrgLakmetage1058_FD_201833 | JGI IMG/M metagenome (GOLD analysis project Ga0307979, IMG submission 201833) | Saline water microbial communities from Organic Lake, Antarctica - #1058 | ecosystem: Environmental > Aquatic > Non-marine Saline and Alkaline > Saline | place: Antarctica: Organic Lake...
TCGCAAAAAGCGTTCATAGGTGCTACATTTGCATTCGCACATCAACATGTGTCATCCAAATTAATCCAAAGGCATGATGGTGTTCGATAATCATCATAATGACAGGGAAGAAAAATGGGGGGGGGGGCATCATGAGAAAGCATCATGAGAAACGCAACAACAGTGCAGCAAACAAAAGGTACAACAACAACAACTATGCTAAACAAAGCCAAGAAACGCAACCTACATGCACAGAGACACACCACAAACACCTACACTCACCACTACATCTTGTGGGTCAATCAAGCCACACAGTTCCGCGCCGCCGCTGCTGCCATCGATTGGGTTCTTGCGGAAGCCCAAGATGCGAATGGCGCCGCGCCCGCACTCCGTTTCGCCAATGTTCATGAGCAAACCTTGAGGCCCTCGGCCTAGCACCACGTCAACCTGTTAGTGATTGTTTAAAAAAATGATGATGATGATGATGATGATGATGGTGATGATAATAATACACATGTAGGTTCGGTTCAATGATTCCACAAGGGTTTTTTATCGAGAAGAAAAAAGAAAAGAAAAGAAAAGAGATAGAATAAATCGTAGAAAATTTAAATTTCTATGAAGGAGGAAAACAAGATGGCACATCCAATACGCAGTTAATAAGACATGAAAGCATTGAAATATACGCACTTCTCCCGGCCGGCAGGCGCCTAAAGTTGAGAAAGGTGGAGCACGAGAGCCAGTGGATGCTTGAAGGTAGGCACTAATACTAGAAAGCGTTTCTTCTTCTCCTTCTTCTCCTGGTTCGAATACTCCATTCTGGCTTCTCTTTTCCTTCTTTTTCTTCTTCTTCTGGAGTTGCTGCTGCTGGAAGTGCTCTCGGACCAGGTGCGAGGTCACCATATTAGGGTACTTCTTTTGGCCTCCGCGCGCGATCGCATGCGCCATGTCAGTCAACACCTTGAATTGTTTTTTTGAATTACGGTAGCAGTGGAAAAAGAAGGGTAACAAAACCAAGCAAGTTTATGCTTCTTCTTGACATGGCACGTGCAATCCTTCTAAAGAAGATGAAACGAACCCTAGACCTGGCTATTGCGAAAGAAACGAATTCAATGCTTCTGCGCACCTGCGCGACTTCCACTCGAATGCTGACTTCGCGCCCTTCTTTCTTAACCGACTCCTTTCCAGCTCCGCCTACTTCCTTCAAATCACTGCCTGAAGTCGTCGTTGGTGCATTTTCGGGATCCGTTGAAGTGAAGGTGTCCAAAAGCGTTGTCATGACCGCTGTCGCAGGCCCGAGGTCCTTCATGAGGTCTGGCGGGGGTGTCAGGTTCAACCGCAAGTACTGCAGGGCGCGAATCTAACGGATATGCATACGAAGAGTGACATAACAGGCATACGCGCGGGAGGCAATGAGAACACATGAAGGAGTGTTTGAAATGCATTTTTTAAAAAAGGAATAAAATGGCCGTTCCTAAGATGGCCTCCGTATTCTGCGGGTGTGCACAATTGACCACGCTCAGCACGTCGTTTTGGGTGCAAGCACACGGACATACACGTCTACATGTGCAGTGCGCCTACTGTACTCAAAAACATGCACGCACGTGCACATGTATACATGTACAAACACATGTAAGTACCTGGGCGTGCGCTTGGGCCGAGGCTTCGGCTCGCGGGTCAGGCTCTCCTTCGACAGCAGGAAACGCTAAATGGCGCGCCAAGGAGAGCTCGGCTTTGATCTGAGAAAGTGGTCACGGTGTGCAGAAGGAAAAGAAGACAGTCGAGGATCAGAGAAAGTGGTCACGGTGTGCAGAAGGAAAATAAGACAGTCGAGGATCAGGAACAATTAAAGCAAACCAACATCTAAACATGGTGAGTTGGAAGTTATACAGTAGTACAGCAAGGCAGCGCGAAATCTTGCACTTGATGTTGTCAAGTATCATTGAAGGTAAAGTATTTAATGAAAGAAGAACACAGAAAAGAAGAAGCAAAGCATACGCACGCGCCCCCAACCGTACTTCATTGGGAGTCATCAGAGGCTCCGCGGGGGCGGTGTCATTGACCGCGTGATAATGCGCAATTTTACTGCCCACGTCCAGGAAGGATCCCTCGGGGTCCGTCAACACCTCCGCCGACTCCCAAGTGGATGCGGCATAGGACTGCCCCTGCCATTTCACCAGGTACTCTCGGACGGTGATGGGCTTGGTCGGGCGGTCGTAGTCGTCGTGGCGCACCACCTGGGGGGCACATGTAAAGTAAGATTGGTGGATGGGGCACATGTAAAGTAAGATGGGTGGATGTGGGTATGGATAGATGGATGTTTACACCCGGAATAAAAACAGTGAAGGCACATCAAAGAAAAGCAAAAGGAAGAGGAAGAAGATTGCAGGAAAAGGAAACAAAGAAAAGGCTGGTGTAAGTGCACCAGACTTTTGCGAACAGTATTGAGTAGGAAATACGTTCATTGGCATTGAGATCACCATTGGCATTCATGCATGACTACCAAAGTCTACACCTAGCCCTTTCCCTCGTTCCTCTCACCGGTTTGAGCCCGCCTCCCGGCAGTTCCCAGGGCCTCGCCCCCTTGTCGCTCCACGCCAGACCACTCTTGCTGTTGCTGTTATTGCCGTGTACTACATTCGTGCTGCTGCTGCTGTTGGGTCGAAACGCCATCACCCAATCCGCCATGACTTTTTCGAAGCCTTCTGCAAAGGCTACGGCAAGCTTCCAAATGGGCGAGCCCGCCTGGTTGTAGCGCTTGCAGTTGGCCCACACCTAATATAATACGAGAAAATATCTGTATGAAATGGAGGATACATATATATATACCCCATCGAGGTGAGGCCCCAGGAGGCCGCAATACCAGCGTGTGTATGTTTGATGCCGATTGTGACCGTTTGCTGCCAACTACTTTTCCTCGTCGCCTACACACTTACTTCCCTACTCACCCTCGAGCCACTCTGTCTATCTTAAACTCACCAATCGCACGTCGCGTTGGACCGCTTCGGGCTCTTTGTACTTGCCGTTCTCCAGCCGCTGCTGCACGGTGCCCAAATCACAGGGGGTCTCCACGTACTTGAGATAGTCGGGAAAGACCTCGAGGGGCACCGGGGCCGTGAAGGGCTCGGCCATCGGATCCTCGAGCAACGCCTCAATCACCTAATGTGGTAATAGTAGAGAGCACATGCTTCATGAAGAGGGCATTGGGGTAGTAGGGCTCCAAGAGAAGAAGAAACAGGAAACACACAGGGCCATAGGTGCGTCGATACCAATAAACTTTACATATCGAAACAAGGACAAGAGAAAACAAAGGGCAAAGTTCACGCGCGACGATACCGGAGTTTTTCACCTTCTGAAGAACATCACTATTTTGCCACCACTCATTATGAAAAACAACGACAGACATCTGCCCCCTATGGTTTCTTTTACCTTCCCGCACCGCCGCAGCGGCTGCCACACGGGATCCGCTTCAGCTTTCATTACTGTTAAGGTTTTGCCTGACCGTGTGACCGTACGGTATCGCGCCAAACAAATATACACAAGCACGCACAGAAATAGAAAAGGTAAAATGACGAGTAAAAGTGTACTGGAGGGCCAGAGGGGGGGGGGAGGGTCGACAAAAGTGAAATCCCTTATATTCACACGCACGCGCACCTTTTCCACCGCCCAGCGACAATCCTTTGCCGCCACTGCCAATACCACTGCTGCCACTACTGCCACTTCCTGAGGCGGCTTCCTTTTCAAGGAACGCTAAGTCGTCCTCCATCTCCAACCCTTCTTCTCCTCCTTCCTCAAGGCCAGCAGTAGCACTAGCAGCAGCTGCGCTACTGCTGCTGCTGTTGTTGTTGTCAATTCCTTTCTGTCCTTCTTCTTCTTCCTCTTCTTCCTCTTCTTCCTGAACCTGCTTTTCTTCTTCTTCCAGTGCGTCCATTTCAGCGTCTGTGAGTGGCACTTCGGTAGTGCGGTCCCGGCAGTCGATGATGCGGTCCACCTCCACACTAATATAATAATATACATGAACAAAAAAAAGTAGTAGAAGAGGTGATGCAGAGATAGAGACGATGACAATGAAAAAGGAAGAAATTGCTGCAAGTTCACTGCATGTAAAAATTGCTTACTTATTCTTCAAAAAGTAATACTGGTGCTACTGCTGCCACCACCAATAACGCGTTGAACACGAATATAGTACGCACTTGAGGAGCAGTGGGTCGGGGTTGGCTACCGAGGCGACGTCGAAGTGCGGCTTGGTGGCGGCTTTGGCTAGGCCGTTGAGGTACTTGGAGAAGGCCTAACATAGTATATGAGAAGAAATAAAAAAATATTGAGCGAGGGGCGAAGTTGGAAGAATTCGCTGAGTCTGACAAGGCATCATGGTGAAAAAAGAGATAAAGCAACAATCGAAAATCCTCGTACAAAACCGGTAATTCATGGGATCAAGTCCCTTGTTCCTCAAGATGTCCTCTGAAGAACGATAAGCTTTCTCTTCAAGAATAATAAACACATACGCGTCCTCCACATGTGCAGATCGTACCGTGCGTGCGCGCACCGACAACGCTTCAATTTCAAGCGCCGAGCACCACGCGGCATGCAAGTAAGCCACGCCGCGGTGCTTCACCAAGAACTCAAAGTCGCCTTTGGTTGCGAGGGTCGGGACCTGCTTGTGAACGAGGAAACATTAGGAAGACGAAAACACTGTCGAAATAAAAAGAGTGCAAAACACTGTAACAGTCAAACATGTCTGAACAGGAAAACTACAGGTGCTAAAAAAGGCACTCTTCCGAAGTTTGTTTCTATCGCCAGCACGACTCTTAGTCTTTTATCCAACTGGTTTCTCGTCCCTCGCCTCGGCTCATTCGTACGCCTTGCAGGCAATAGATTTGCACCTGGTCTATCGCAGTGTTGTTCCCAGGGCGCGGTCGATGGCTGTTGCTGCCACTGCTGTTATTATTAGATGCAGCCTCATTCTGACCCCAGCGCTCGCGAAAGCCCAAAATGCGCTCGAGTTTCAGGGACCCGTCGTCTTCGCGCTCAGCCTTTGGGAATTGAATACAGGGAGACGAGGATATTTCAAACCCAAAACGCAGAAAAAAAAGATGAAGTAGAAGTAAGACGCAAGAAGCACGAAACAAGAGCTCCCTTGCCCCATCTCTAACATCTTCACCCACCCACTTACTTGCTACAGCATACACGCCACTGTCCATGCTTACCTCGAACGGCCCAGTTGGAAACGCCGCAGCTGTCACGCTCACACTGCCGCCGCCGCCTCGACTAGCTCCTCGCCGGCCTTGGGCTGCTTGCGCATTGCTGCTATCGTCGTCGTCGTCGGACACGTCTTCGTCCGACCCAAAGCGCTGCTGCTCCGTCGTTGCTCCCCTGTAGAGATGACGCGCACATGTGCGCAAAAACGAGGCACCAGTAGGCGCCGAGTTCACTGGAAGAGAACAACGACGGCAGTACGACGGCAGTACACAGGACCAGCCCCACTCCCCCCCACACAAACTCCTTCCTGCGCCATCCATAGTCTACGGGAAGCACTTTTGAGCAAACAGTGATGCTTGTGTTAGTATGCGTGCGGTGCACGTTAGTACCTCCCCTAGGTACTACTGTAGTATATTTCTCTGTGCGTTCATTTTCGCACCCACACCTGGCAGAAGAAGACCGCTGGCGGAGGCTAGAAGTGCGCGCCGAGTCCCGCACTGAGGCTGCTGCACTACTGCTGCTGGTGATGCCTAGTTGGCGCCTCGACGAGTGGGTGATGTACCTGTTTTTTTAAATAGGGTAAGGAGATAGAGCGCGCAAGAAAGAGGGCGTGTGAGCGGTTTATGTGAAGGTGGGCTAAATTTAAGAAGTGAGAAAGGAGACAATGTCGCCTGTAATCAAGAGGTAAACAAGAAGGAGAGACATAGGAAATAATCAACTGAGAAGAGTAAGCACGCACGCATCATCGTCGTCGTCATCATCGTCGTCGTCGTCACCGTCGCGCCGCTTGCGTTTTGATTTCACCTGAGAATACGCAGCACAGGCAGAGAACGTCAATTGATCCGTAATGAGCATTGTGCTCACGCCCTTAAGACTTGAAAGCAGAAAAGTTGCTATTGAACATTCAAATTTGAACGCCTGAAGCTAGGTTTTATCCTGCCTTGCCAATATCAAGACACGACAATTTTCCTCTTTGTGCCCACGAAGAAAAGAGGCCTCAAGCGTGCTAGCCTCAAACGGCGGCGCAAAAAATAAAGCATTGGACAAAAAAAACACAGCATAGCCCTGAGAAGAATGCATCACATCCACCTTCCGCCCGCCGAGGATTGCCGACTTGGGCTTTGGCCCGCGGCGTTTTTTCACTTCCACCGGAGCTGAAGGAAGGCGGTCGTAGTCCCCCATTTTCGAATTGAAGGTCGATCTAGAGAAAGGAACGAAGTGTTTGACGGAGAAGCTCACCCGCTCGAATCCAGCTCTTTTGATGTGCCTGGCCAGAGTTAGGTCAAGCACGAAAAAAACGCGCGAAAAATCGATGAGGTGTGAATGGAAAGGGAATCGGTAAGGTGAAAAGAAGGTGAAGAATGATGTGGGCATGGCGAGATAGAACGCCAAAAAAAGGCTCGCCCAAAGTGTCAACACTAAAGGCAACAACCAATGGGCGAAGAGTGCATCTAGTAGATCGCATTTGAGAACTATTCACGAATCGCAAGGCCTTCAGGACCCTGTTTTTCTGGGTCTGTGATTTCACGACGCATGTGTGCATGGGCCCCGATTTGGGGGACGCCACGTTTGGCGAAAATGCACAGTTCAAACATGGAAGAGGTCTCGGGGCATTCAAACAAAAGCAAGAAATCACCATTCAAATGCAGTGCGCGAAGGGAACCTTCTCTCAGGCCCCTTTTTTTTTTTTCCTCTCTTCGAAAGCACTTGCAAGAAGAAGCACCTGGCAAAAAATGGCAGAGCGGGAGACACAACCAACCGAAGACAATTATTTTCGTTCTGTGCGTAAATTTAAGATCATGTGGATTGCCCAGTCCTCCTAACTACTCTTTAGATTTCGCCAGAACAAGAACGAGAACAAGAACGAGGAAAATACAAGAAAAAGAAGAAGAACAAGAACAAGAACACAAAAAGAACACAAAAAGAACACGAGAGAACAGCAAATAGTGCGGTTGCATGGAAGGGGGGACGGGCGAAAGAGCGATGGGGCGTTGAGCGACGGGCGATGAGGAGTTTTAAGCTGCTTCAGTAGTACCTAAGACTGAGACCAATGTTCGCTATGTCAACTGAAAAGAAAGACAAGAAGAATACCGCTCCTGATCTCAAGATTTGCAGCAATTGTTCCGCTCCCGAAGGCAGTGCTAGTGCCCCCAAGCTATCGGCATGCTCCCGGTGTAGTCTCGTGGTGTACTGCAGCAGAGACTGCCAACGGGCTCACTGGAAGGCCAACCACAAGCACCACTGTATCACTAAAGCCGATAGACTATTGCAGTCTCAGGATCCATCCGACGCTGACTCTAGCGCGTTAAGTACGGGGGAGAAGTGCGTTATTTGCCAGGACCAACTAACGGATGCATCAGCCACTACTCTGCCGTGCAACCATGTGTTTCATAACACATGCGTGAAGGAACTCCGAGCATTTGGTGTGGAGCAAGTGTGCCCTTTGTGTCGAGTCCCGCTACCTCCTGGAACTGACCAGCTTTGCGAGGAGGCCATTCTTCGTTACTTCACAGTTCTACAACTGGTGAAGCAAGGAAAAGCCTCGAAGTCTGCTCTCCCGGACTGGGCAAAGCAAGAAGTCGACGCGGCGCTTGTTGACTGGCGTGCTGCGGCCGAAGAAGGCAACTTAAGAGCGCTATATAGCCTGGGGCACCATTTTAACAGCCACGTTGGTCTTGCTCAGAACGATACGGAGGCGGCATCTTGGTACGAAAAGGCCGCCGAAAAAGGTTTTATGGAGGCGCAATATAATTTAGGTTTGATGCTTAGGGAAGGCCGAGGTGTGCTACAAAGTGACGCGGAGGCATTTCGGTGGTTTCAAAAGGCAGCTGATCAAGGAGATGCGAGTGCACAATTTAACGTTAGCAGAATGTTTCAGAACGGTCGTGGTGTAGTGCGGAATGAAGTGAAGGCATTTCAGTGGTCTAAGAAGGCTGCTGACCAAGGCAGTACGAAGGCGCAGTGCAACCTTGGAACCCTATACACGACCGGCTGTGGCGTCGCGCGTAATGACGTGGAGGCAGTGTCTTGGTATAGAAAAGCTGCTGAACAAGGAGATGTAACAGCTCAGTGTAACCTTGGAGTCATGCTTGATGCAGGGCGCGGTGTGGCACAAAACGACACTGAAGCAGTGCGTTGGTTAAGGAAGTCAGCTACCCAAGGCAGTTCACATGCGCAGTGTAAGCTAGGGTTGAAGCTGATGTCAGGAGGTCATGGTGTTGCTCAGAACTACGTCGAGGCCGCGCGTTTGCTCCAGATGGCAGCTGACAGTGGAAGTGCAGATGCTCAGTGTGCGTTGGCGACATTGTTTCTCAATGGCCAAGGCGTTGCGCAGAGTGACAAGAAAGCAGTTCAGTGGTGTAAAAAGGCTGCTGGCCAAGGGAACATCGAAGCTCAGTGCATGCTCGGGAAATTCTTTGAAAAAGGCTGCGGTGTCGCGCAGAGCGACGTTGAGGCGGCGCAATGGTACTCAAAAGCTGTTGCACAAGACAAAGCAAATACTCAAGCAGTGGTTGTGGAAACACAGTGCAGCCTGGGAAGCATGTACGAAGACGGCCGCGGCGTGGCTCAGAACAACTTCGAGGCAGCCAAGTTATACAAAAAGGCTGCCTATCAAGGGCATGCTCGGGCGCAGTGTCTTCTAGGAGGCATGATTGGGCAAGGCCGTGGCGCGGCAAAGAGTTACACGGAGGCGTTTTACTGGTGCAAAAAAGCAGCTGACCAAGGTTTAGATATTGCGCAGTTCGTAGTTGGGCAACTATTCGAGAAAGGCCGCGGCGTGGAGCAGAGCAATACCAAGGCGATGCATTACTTGAAAATGGCAGCTAATCAGGGGTGTGCTCCTGCGCAAGAAAAGCTGAGAAATATGCGTCTATAACTGAAAATCTTCGATTAATGTGGGGATACATTACCTCCTATATGATAAGTCTACCCAAGTCCAAATGCCTTTCACGTCGCCTTTTTTTTTGGGGGGGGGGGGGGGGGGGGTAGGTGTGGCGATTCGGCATTTGGCACATGCTCTTCCAAGAAACAAAACAGAAAGTCTCAGAAAAATTACACCGCACTTCCAATTTCCAAAGACGAAAGCGTTAGAGCGATTTGATTACCCGATTGGCCCCAAGTATTCCCCTCCTCCTAGCAAACCCCATCCCCCTGTACTTTTTGCTGGGAGATGCCAGAATAACTCTTTCTAACTCTATCTCGCATTGAGCTTACCCTGTCGAATGTCCGGGAAACACGTATCGGCGTATCGCACTATCGCACACTCTATAAATTTCTTTATTACTTATTACGGTAAGTCGAACCTTCCCAACATACATCAACAGAGACGTTTAGATCAGTGCGAAATTGCGAAGTGCGCAATTACAAGTACGCGCGTGAGTCCATTCGGGCAGCTCAGATTCGACACGAGTCCCGACTGGATTATATTACACTCCTCAATTGCAACGAAACAACAACAACAAATAGCATAAAACTGTGTTTTGATGAATCCTCCAGAACAAGTCTGATTGGGCTGAGTATCCTTTTGCATAATGACATGTTCGTCTCTACTCTCATGAACCCTGCAAATATCGAACTCGAACAAATATATGGATATATAAGGCCTCTATGCCTTCAGAAAAGAAGTTGATCTTGCAAGTTTTATTAGAGTTCAGATGAAGATGGACATTTCATTTTGCAAAAATGCCACTCAGCCCAGTCGGACTTGTTCTGGAGGACTCATCAATACGAAGCTTGTTGTTATTTGTTTATTTTTCTTTGTAATTTTGGAGTAAAAGCCAATCAAATCTAATAGAATCGAATCGAATTAAAGAGGGAGGTATCCAAATATACAACCAATAACCAAGAAATCCGCGGGGTTTCCGGGGTTTAACCCACTTCGGCCACGGAGATGACCCGGACACAAATCCCAACTGGAGAAAAAGCCAGTAGTGCCGTGGGATTTCTTGGTACAAGAACAGGGCTTAATCGGATAGGCTGACTAATATGCGGCTTCTGCCGTTAGCTAGCAGTTTACTTCGCTTATATCAGTAAGTTACATGATCTGTTTAGCCGCACGGGACTCTCCTGGAGACTCGCGACGCAGCCAAATCCAACTTCGGTTGATTGAAGAACTCGAACTTTAACTCATACAAACCTAAATGGCAACAGAGCCAATCCTCTTTGCAAACGTGTATGCGCGTGCGTTTGCGTTTGCGGTCAAGTCAAAATGGTGACGAGGGTAGTTTGTAGAGTTTCGAGAGCCGGAAGCACAATAATAGTCCCCTCTAAAGTGGAAACTCTCTGTGAAATAATTTTGAAACCAGCCATGAATCCTAGATAAGATTTCTTCAAGCACCGATCAGACGCGCGAAAATTCTGCGGTAACGAGTATCGCAACCCTCACTAGGTAAGGATTCCCGCGGGAAATTCCGCGGAATTCCCGTGGAAAGGGAAAATGCCAATCAGAAGTGAATTCCGCGACGGGAATTTAGCAGAACCTTTATGACCACGGCACGGAAAACCCGCGGAAAACCCGCGGAAATACCGCGTGGAGTTAAATTTTAAGCCATTATGCGGGAATTCTGTGGAGACTGGAGACGGGAATGTGAGGGTGTGCTCTCACGGGAATCGCAACCTTGAACCTTGAACTTGAACCTTGCACCTTGTACCCTCCTGCCTACATCCTTCCCTACTACAGTCGGCGGTCCAATACCAATCGACCACTCCACCCCGGATTTGCACATGGGCCATTTTCATTATATTGATACAAAAATACATCGCGCATAGAGCTTTCAGTCATTTTGGTGGTGCCTTTCTGATGTTTTATGAGTCGACTTTGCACCTAGGATCCATTTTTGGGCCGTAAAAGCGCAAAAAGACTCTTTTTGGGTGGTATTTTGCTTTGAGGCTACACCCGCCTTCGCCGCCCCCACTTCCCAATTCCGGCACTACCACTTCCGCTTCCTACAACAAACCCAAGGCCATTGCGAAGCTTTGATTAATCCATTTCTGTTGCTTTCCTCTTGCCCGAAGGGTAAGCATTTGGCCGCCTCAAAACTGCCATTTCCCGCGCATGGGGAACTAACCCAGATTTCTGTACGGTACAGCGGAATGCCTCCCATGAAGCCACGATGAGCCATGCATCGAGTCTACACACAGCTGACAATGGCCTCCTGTAGCATTCTTCCAAATTAAAGTCAAAGCATTTGCATGTCGGGCACCACACCTTCGATACACGTCGATTTACAGGGACGTTTCCACCCGAAATTCGACCGGGGCTCGAGCCACGACTTCTGACAGGGAG
>Ga0307979_1003025_pt1 | contig 11461 bp, 12 predicted proteins | sample OrgLakmetage1058_FD_201833 | JGI IMG/M metagenome (GOLD analysis project Ga0307979, IMG submission 201833) | Saline water microbial communities from Organic Lake, Antarctica - #1058 | ecosystem: Environmental > Aquatic > Non-marine Saline and Alkaline > Saline | place: Antarctica: Organic Lake...
GAAAGTGATTCAACGAGAGCAGAGGCACTTTTCCTGATGAAGGTTCTCGCTCCCTGGTCCTTGACTGAAGGCTTCGGTGCAACCTTAGAAAGGGCTTATTCCTTAGGGTTCGCCAGAAATCCATCTGTTATTTTTACCTCCAATAGCTTTGACACTGATGACGAATTCAAGGTGCACCTTGCAGAGGCGCTGCCGTCAGCCGCATACGTGGTGGGACAGCACGGGAACAACTCCGGCACATCCAAGACGTCAGAGATCTGCCCGGAACAGAATGCATCCGACCTCTTTCTTAGTTGGGGATGGGGCGGGGAAGCAGGTGACATTCATGCTTTTGGTCAAATAAAACCAGCCTTGAAGGGCAAATATCCACGCAATGTAAGAGGTGTCACTATATTCTTGCGAGATGAATATGGCCTCCGCTTACAAGCAGATATGCATGAACTAAACCGTCGATACTTTAAGAGGATAGAGCAACTTTGCTCTTACTTGAATGACCTTCAGATCACCACTCATCTTCGACTCCACACTTCTACTTCTTCATCTACGAAAAATTTTCTGGAAAAGGCGATTGAAAAAATGCCGTTCGTGGCGATTTCTGGGGACAGGCCTTCCATGAGGAAGCTTCTTGCCTCCGGCATGGGGATTGTTTTCGGCTACGACTCGACAGGGATGCTAGAGATGGGGACCGCGAGTATTCCATTCTTCCTCTTCGCGCCAGATGGACTCGGGCTTGTGCGGCAAGAGTTCCAGACAAATTACGATTCCCTGAGGTCTGCCGGTCTCCTTTCCGAAGATCCTGCCCAGGCAGCGCAACTTATATCGACTTGGATTTCTGCATCTCGAGAAGAAAGAAAAACACAACGCGAGGCTATACAAAATTTCACCAAGGGGATTGCGCATAGTCCTAAAAAGAAGCTACGCGAGTTGCGACGAATTCTCAAAAATGCTGACGGATATGTCGCCCACTCGAACTTCGAAGGAAGAGCGGGAAATCTTTAATAACCTTCATTTGGACTCAATGAGTTTGACCTAAATTCAGGACCCCTGTTGAGATAGCCCTCCCCGCCCCCTTTTTTTGGTGGACATACAAGTCAGCACAAGTGAATGGGTTATTTCGTACTAGATTTAGATTTGATTGAGACTGGAACCAAATTGCGATTGCGCTCTGTTGGTCTGCCGAAAACTTTGCGCAAAGCAGGTTTACTATTTTTGATACGTAATTAGCAAGCGCTTTTTACAGGTCTGCACCGTATCTCCTGAAAGGATTGAGCAACTCCCAAGCCAAGAAGTAGGACATTCTCCACTGGTTATCTTTATGTTCGAAGAAAGGCGAATCTAAACCAGCGCCCTCATCTCTACAGCGACTATACCTTCCAATGTTGGGGTTGAGATACACTCAATTTAGGTCGACTAGTGACACACCCGCTTAGGGTCTATTGAACCTAAGCTCGCCGCAACACTAGTAAAAAGGTTAAAGAGAGGTGTGATTTGCGAGTTGTTGTCATGTCAGAGTCATACGAGCGCGGAGGGCTTTCTGAGCATGTAAGGGCAGTTTCGTTGTCAATGTTGGACTTGGGACACGACGTTTCTGTTCTTGTCAACGTGGACAAATCGGCCTGGGAAATCATAGAGAATGATGCAGTCCTGTCCTCAAGAGTTCATTTGTATTCGGCTGTATTCACCCCAGGAGCTACCGGATCCAAAATTTTTCGAGCTTTCATCTCGGTAGCTGTGAACCTTGTCGAATTTCCTTTCTTGCAAAAGTTTAGGAGACGACAGTTGGCTAGAGTTTTAGAGACTCTAGAGTGCGAGCACCTAGTAGTGTCGAATGGGGGATTCCCCGGTGGGCTTTATTGCCTTGCCGCTGCTGACCTAATGAGACGAAAGGGCTTTCGGCCAGTCTTGTTTGTTAATAGCTTGTATTCTCCTCGGGCGTTGCGTTTTGCCCCCTGGGTTGGCAAATCCCTGGGGAGAACTTTAAAGGGATGTACCATAGCAGCGCCTTCTGCGGCAGTGGCTCATTCCCTAAAAAAGGTATCCCCCCAAGCCCAAGTCAACGTCTTGCCAAACCACGTTGAGTTAGTACCTGGCCAAAAGCGGCCCCTAGCCTCGTACTCTGAAACGTTCACCGTAGTTTGTCCTGCGGCATTTTTTCGCTATAAGGGGCATCCAGATCTGATTGATGCAGCGAACCTCTTGAGCAATCTCGGGCTTCGAATTTTCGTTAAATTTTATGGAAGCGGCGATTCTAAATACCTGAGTCAGCTCAGGGCGAATGTAGGCTCCAAAGGCTTGGGGAATAGGGTCAGTTTCCATGATTTCGAAGATGACAAGGCGGAACTTTACAAGAGTGCTGATTTGGTGGTGTTGCCCTCAAGATCGGCGGAAGCATTTGGCCTTGTGCTCGTAGAAGCTATGTCTCTTGGCATCCCGGTAGTAGGTTCTCGGACGGGAGGAATTCCCGAAGTGATAGGCAGTGAGGCGGATGAACTCGTTTACGACCCCGGCAACCCTGGACAGATGTCGCAAATTATCCTCAAGCTGATGACTGACAGGAGTTATTACACTTTCTGGTCAAATCACTTTCTGAAGAGGTTCCACCAAACTTTCAGCAAGGAAAGATGGAGTAAAAGCCTGGCTGCGCTATCGAAGGTTTGAGCAAAGAAGTGATAGACGAACCAATGTTGCAAAACACGGCTTTTTGACTTTGGAGCGTTTTCGATAATGTAATTGGGCTTCTATAAATCCTAGGTTTATCAATTTAGTTCGCTATTTGACGTTCAAGCCTCGGTTACCCGCTTTTGGTTGCGTGAACAAGGAGTTGGCATTTCGGCTGGCTTACGAGTGCAAAGGTTTCATGGTTACGGAGCATTCGCGCTTCAAGAGATCGTGTCTTTCACTTACTCTAAAAGAGTTGGGTGCTGAGGTGTAGGTATTGTCTCGGGGCGTCCCTGCTTCTTCCCCTTTTGACCATTTAATGTCTCTTTACTTGTTCGCAGGACAGGCGGGTGATGTCACGAACCAGTCTGCTTTCGTTGCCCTTATCGAAAAAGTGGCCCCATATTTTCTCTATTATTTGGCAGCACCGCCAATAGTGAAGACGTCCTTCGAACAACTTTCCGAGGCACTCTCAACCCATGTGCTGGGCATAGTTTCTATTCTCGATGCACTTTGAGAACCCACGCTCCCGAAAACTGCCGTCTTTATAACAAGCGACGAGGCACACAGAAACCAGGAATGGTCAAATGGAGGGGATCAGTTATTTATCAGGGCACCGATAACTTAGTGGGGGGTTTATCCGAACTTTTTGGACTGAGGCTAGAATTGGAAAAATAGGAGCCTAAATCAATGACTATTTGACTCGAGACGTTTAGGGAGAAAAACATTTTGAATTTATACGCTGCTATGAAGGGTTCTATTGTTTCCCTTAGCAAGCGCGTGATAGTGAAGGCATTCAATACAACATCTTTGAGCGACCGCCCGAAACGCGAGCTCTGGTTCTCTAACTGCAATTCAGTTACCAGTAGAGACTGAAAGCAAATTACATTTTCGCTCTGCTGTTCCGACGAAAACTTGGCGCGATGCATGGTTCGTGTTATTGGTGGATAATTAGCAATTAGCAATTAGCAATTAGCAATTGCTTTTTATAGCTCTGCACCATATCTCACAAAAGGCGTGACTAGTGCTCGACGTAATTGAGTGTAACATGCGAGATGGTGGCCCTTAGGGTCATCGGGATCTTTGCCAAGCTTGACTTCGTATCTCGGCGGCAACAGAGCTCGTCTAGACTGTTGCCTATTGTCATTGCAGTTTTAGAGGTGTCGAAGCTGATTGAAGTTGTTGAAGCGAGACAGCCATGGGAGCGCATTAGCGAGAGGCTTATTGATCATGAGTAGTGCTGGAGCAATCTTTGCGAGTTTTAATGGCAGAAAAGTTTTGGTTACAGGCAACACGGGATTCAAGGGTGCTTGGTTCTCCACGTGGCTGAGAGAACTAGGTTCCGAGGTGCATGGACTGTCTCTAGACGTCCCAACAGAGCCATCTTTATTCAAAGATGGTGGGGGTGAGGCAAATCAGGCGACCTCTTGGGTAGATGTCTGTGACACTGAAAAGGTTCAAGAAATACTAGAGGCCAAGAAGCCAGATTTCATATTTCACCTAGCTGCTCAGCCAATTGTCGGAACTTCATTTGCTGACCCATTGGGAACTTGGAAAACCAATACTCTGGGGTCAGCCTCGATGCTAGAAGCCCTGCGTCGCAGCTCTCTACACGGAGTTAATGTCGTGATGATAACCAGTGACAAGGTTTATAGAAACCATGAATGGCCTTGGGGGTACCGAGAAACGGATGAGCTGGGCGGTCACGATCCCTACAGCGCTTCGAAGGCCGGCGCAGAGTTGGCAATACGTTCCTACGTAAATTCAGGTTTCTTTGAAGATAGGAACATAAAAGTAGCATCTGTTCGAGCCGGTAACGTGATTGGTGGTGGTGACTGGGCCCCAGGCCGTGTCGTTCCGGATGCCGTCCGGGCTTGGTCGGAAAATAAGCCGCTGGTTCTAAGAAACCCCTCCGCAACTCGCCCGTGGCAGCACGTCCTAGAACCACTGGGTGGATACCTATTGACGGCCGCCGCTCTGGATAGAAACGTGTTGAATTCTGGAGAATCGTTCAACTTTGGCCCTTCGGAACAGGCATCTAAGACTGTTGGCGATCTGGTTGTAGGACTGGGATCAAGACTAGGAGGAAACCCCCCTCTCAGGGTCGAATATGAAGAAAGCACTCTCTCAGAGAGTGGACTGTTAAGGCTTTCCAGCGAAAAAGCACAGCAGGTGCTTTCTTGGCAGCCAGTCTTGGAATTTGAACGCAACCTTGATTGGACGGCACAATGGTACACCCAGAAATCACTTGGTGCTGACGCACTTGCGCTTACTCTCGAGCAAATCAGGAACTATCAAGACCTGCTCGGCTCCACCCCTAATTGGGGGCAAACTTGAAAGCCGAATTGATCGACCTTGAGTTTGTAATGGCAGAGGGAGGAGGCATTCTGAAAATAATCAAGAAAAGCTCCGGTTACTTTCAAGGTTTTGGAGAGTTGTACTTTTCGCAAATTTCCTACGGTGCCTTCCGTGGCTGGAAAAGGCACCAGGAAATGCACTCATTACTTTTTGTCGTGCAGGGCGCTGTATCTTTTCACTTTTTCAACGAAGACAAATCCTGTTACACATTAGAACTGACGGAAGGTATCATGGAACAGAAGGCGCTTATGATTCCTCCGGGTTCCAATTTTGGATTCAAAAGCACGTCGAGCGATGGGGCTGTGGTGGCAAACTTTGCAAACATTGAGCACCGCACCAATGAGGTTTTCAGACCAGAACTAGATGAACATAGTTGTGGGTGGGGAAAATGAAAGTCGTTATATTGGCCGGCGGGTTCGGCACACGATTAGCAGAGTACACGGATTCGATTCCGAAACCAATGGTTACTATTGGCGGAAAGCCAATTATTTGGCATATCATGCAGCACTACGCCAAGTTCGGTCATGCTGACTTTGTTATCGCCCTGGGTTATAAGGCCGAAGTAGTCCGAGAGTACTTTTTAAACTTCAACTCGCTGAATTCGGATTTTACTGTCGACCTTGCAACCGGATCTGTCCAGTGGATCGACTCTTCCGCACCGAATTGGAAAGTCACCCTGGTTGATACAGGGTTGGACTCCCTTACTGGAACCAGGCTTCGTAGGCTCGCGCCGATTCTCGGTGAAGAGCGCTTCATGCTCACCTATGGTGACGGAGTCTCGAACGTCGACATCGATGAACTACTGCAATTTCATGAGAGGCACGGGCGAAAGGTGACGATGACTGCAGTTCGACCTGCGGCTCGATTCGGTGAACTTGAAATAAGCGCGGGTACTGTGCAAAGTTTCCAGGAAAAGCCTCAGCTACACTCGGGCTGGATAAACGGTGGTTTCTTTGTCCTGGAGCCGGGCTTTTTTGATTACATACCCGACGACAACGTAATGCTTGAAAGGGAGCCATTCAACAAAGCTACTGCAGAAAAGCAATTGATGGCATTTGAGCATCAGGGTTTCTGGCAGTGCATGGACACTAAGCGAGACAAGGAGAGTCTTCAAGCTCTCTGGGACTCAGGCGAACCGCCTTGGTTGACCTAGAAGCTAATCTACAAGTTTTGGTTCTTGGGTCCTCTGGCATGGTGGGCTCTAGGGTGGCCGATCATCTGGCTAAGGTCGGCTTCCAGGTGACGGGAGTAAGCAGACAACGGAAGCCCGCATTGGAACAAAACTGGAAGTCACTCGAAGTTGATTCTTATGCTGAATTAAAGTTCGATTTTGAAGCCTTTGCCATAGTTAATTGCGCGGGCCCTTCATCACAATGGGCGGCAAAACACCCACAAGCGTTCAAATCCTTTGTCCAAAAGCATGCCGCCAACATCCAGGAAGCAACACGCCAAACGGGAGCACGGCACGTCATCAATACTTCCACAGTCCACGTGTACGCAAAAGAGTTTCGAGGAGTGATATCAGAAGCCCACCCACACAATAGTGACCACCCCTATGCAACGGGTCACTCGCTGTTAGAGGGCCTGCTCTCTGAACAAGTCAATGTGGCGAACCTCCGACTTTCAAATTCTTATGGAGCGTCGAGGGGGCTTTCAAGTTCTAGCTGGGTCCTCCTAACGCAAGACTTAGTTCGACAGTTCGTTGCCACCGGAAACGCCACGATTACGGGCAACCCTCTGGCAGGGAGGGACTTTATTCCCCTGTCAGAGGTAGTAAAAACAACACAGCACGTTTTAGAGACCGGAATCACAGGCCCATTTAATGTCGTCAGTTCAAAAACCTTACGGCTGGTCGACTGGGCTCAAGATTTAGCCAATGTTGGTTCAAAAATCCTTGACAAGGAGCTCTTTGTCGATTCGCCAAACCCCGGATTTGAGGTTCCGGACTTCTCGTTTGCTTCCGAAAAGCTGAATCGGACTGGTTACTCTCATCGGGTTGACCCAAGGTCCGAACTGGAGTCTCTATTCAAACTTGCAATCGAGGTCAAACGTGAAGAATGAGTTCACTCCACTGGTGTCAGTCGTTATACCAACTTACAACTACGGTCACTTCCTTGGCGAAACAATAGAGTCAGTGCTATGTCAAACATACAAAAACTTCGAACTGATAATCGTGGACAACTTCTCGCAAGACAACACCGCCGAATTAGTGCGTTCATACCTAGACGACCGCGTCAAATTTCTGCAGTTCGACAACGGGGGGTCAATAGCTGCTGCTAGAAATTTTGGTTGGAAAAATTCGAGCGGACAGCTCGTGGCGTTTCTCGACGCCGATGATTCGTGGCACCCCATGAAGCTTTCTAGGCAGGTGAGGCTCCACGTCTCTAATATGACAGTTTCCCACCATGACTTAAAACTGTTTGGGGCAAGGAGCTTTGGAGTAGCGAAGGGACGCCGTCTTAGGGGAAACCCAACAGTTCAAATGCTCACGGGCGGGAATCCAATTTTGACCTCGAGTGTTGTGATCGCTCGACAACTTCTACAGTCTTCTGGGGGCTTCCCTCAAAACCTAGAAATTGTGTCGGCGGAGGATTTTGCCTTGTGGCTGCGAGTTGGAGAGCTAGGTGCGGAGTTCGCCTACACTCCTGAGGTGTTAGGGAAATACAGATTGCATGAGTATTCCAGCTCATCAGGCCGATCTGCTAGCGCTGCGACCATAGTCACAAATAAATACCGAGCCAACATGTCTCTGGGGCAGCTAAAAAGACTTGATGGCTGGCTCTCTTACGCCCATGGTGTCTCAGAGGCGTCTAGTGTTGCCAGGCGCGGACACCTCATGAATGCCGTCATGAAGGCAAGCATGAGGTTTAAGTGGAGGGCATTGGTACGAATCCTAATGCTCAAGAGTTAGCACTTCGGCGAGGACCTGGGTCGCCTATGATCGCAAAAAGAACAGCGGAAATGGTCCCGAGGCTGGCAGCGGCGCTGCATTCGATTGAAGCAACCAAGAAACTTTTCAGACCTATCGCCTATATGTTGAGGTGCGTCTCGCTTAGAATTTAGCTTAATGGCAAAGCGAACAAGATCTAAACCAAATCGAATCCTAGCAATTGGCATGGTCGATAGTATCCATTTTGCTCGGTGGCTGGACTCTGCAAACGGTATGAATGCTGAGATTACGATTTTTCCATCTGGACCGAGTCGAAGAGTTCACCAATTAATAGTTACTTTGCTATTGACGAATTCACAGCGGTTCACTCTGAGTAAGTTGATGACCAGCTTATCTCTACCCATATGGCTCATGGACAGGCTCCTCGGAGGAAAACTGAGGGCCTTGATCCTTCTTGCACTCTTGAGGCTAAGGCCATTCGACATCGTCCACTTCCACGAAATGCAGTCTGGTGGATACCCTCTCACTTGGCTTCCAGCTAACTTGCTATCCAGGTCAAAGGTGTTCTACACCCCCTACGGAAGCGACTTATTCTGGTTTCAGAACGACGCTAAACACCTAGCTAAAATTCGTCAGACACTGCGCCTTGTCGACGGCATTTTTCCTGAGTGCGAAAGGGACGGCAACCTCGCCCGCCAATACGGCTTTCAGGGCGAGCTTCTGACAAACATGCCTGCTGCCGGCACTCTGCAATTCGATACTATAGAGCCTGTGCCAGTGTCGAGCCGCACATTGATTACCGTGAAGGGCTATGGAGGAACCTGGGGCAGGGCGATCCATGTTTTACATGCCCTCGAGGCAATTCAGGACCACCTTCTTGACTTCGAAATTCACCTTACTTCCGTGACAAAAGACGTTGCGAAAGAAATCGGAAAATTGCAGTCGTCTTCTAAGCTTAACCTTGTGCCACACCCCAAGTTTTCACTGTCTTCTGACGAGATGAAGGCTCTTCTAATGCAGTCGAAGTTCCACATTGCCCTTTCAGCTTCGGATGGGTTTCCCGCGAGTCTTATCGAAGCTCTTCTGTGTGGAGTAATTCCGATCCAGTCTGACACTGCTTGCCTTCCAGATTCTCTGGTTGAAATTTCATCCGATAATTTTGTTTCTACTGAAAACTGGGGGCAAATAGGGGAGGTGCTACTTAGCCTTGAGGCGGACCCGAAGGGGCTGCAGCTTCTTTCAGCGAACTTTACCGAATGGGCCAGAAAACAGGCCATCGAACCCGAAGAATTTCGGTCAATCATCTCAAAGGCGTACGGAATCGCTTCTAGCTGACCCCTTGATTGTCCAATTTCTAGAGAGCCATTTCGGCGCGGAGTAAGAATGTCACCATTCCCCCTAGTATTTAGGCATCCAGTAAGACAAAAAGCAACTAGGGCTGAGTTGCCAACCGCCAGTAAACAATTTGGCCTACGGGCGAGCTGGGCATTGTCTTGATTGTTTGTATTCATGGTAATAACCGCAAGCGTGGTGCCAAGAATTCCAGAAATTACCACGTCGCTTGGGCTGTCTGATGGTGAGTTTGGTTTGGTGCTTGTCTCTTCGAGTTTTGGGGCGATAATTTGGTCTCAACTCTCGGGCAGACTGATTCAAAAACCAGGCTCCAAGGCACTACTACGGATCGCACGGTTGTCTATGCCGTTGGGTGTAATGATGATGGGGTAAGGCCGAAATGTCTGGGCGCTAACAATTGGTTTATTCTTCGTGGGCTTCAGACACGTCGGTATGGATGTTGCAATTTGAAGTTCAGGGAGGCCCTGCGGGTGCAACCCGTTCAAAGATTACCGTAAAGGGCTAAGGAGGTAAATGGGGCGAGGCTATCGCTTCCCTGTCGGCTCTAGAAAGCATTGAGGATGAACTTGAGGAACTCCAAATTCATCTAGCCTCCGCTACCAAAGATGTGCCCGGGAAGTGGCCAGACTCCAATCTTCTTCTAAATTAAGCCTTGTGCCTCACCCAAAGTTTTCGACATCTCCTGATGACTTGATGGCCCTTTTGAAGCAATCGAAATACCCCATAGCCCTCTCCTTGTCCGGTGGCTTTTCGGCCTCCTTCGCCAGAGCAATGTTGTCCGGCGTCATCCCCAGACCGTTTGACACTTACTGCTTGCCGGAATCTTTGATGCATATCGACCCCAGTAATTTCGTGTCAACTAGCAATTGAAATTGAAATGGAGATCTAATTGCTTGCCTTGATTCTGGCCCGGTACATTTCAAGGAGTATCGATCGATACTCTCGCAGGCGTACGACTTGTCCAACAAATTTTCGAGCTGGGCTTTCTACACCGCTCTTACTAACGTAACTGATCACAATGACAATTATGAACAGGTGCATTGGGTGGGAGTCTGAAACGATGGATGCTTTGAGTCCATTTGCCCTCCCTGATGGGTTGCATTACACCTATCGCCAAAATGTAGAGTGAACCGAGGCTCGCCTACTCTCTCGGTTATCCACAAAGGATAACCTGCTCTAGTCTTTTCTCTTAGGTTGCAGGACTTCTGGCACCGATGCCATGGGGCCCTCGCATGCGATACCCCTGAATCTCTAACAATTACTGCGCAAGAAAGCTTGTCTACGCATCTGAAATCTTAGACTGCTATTCCCGAAGTGAGGGGTAGCTCGTGCAGTCGCACCACGTTAGTGCCAGTGAAGGCTTACATCCAAGCCGTGAATTGCTTTTAGCACACGGTCATAGATATCCCCTCACCCAACTATAACCGCTTTCGCACACACCTTGTAGCTTTGAAGAGCCGGGACGCCTGCCTGATTAATCGTCACTAGCGGAAGCATTTTGCCCATGCGGTTCCAGCGTCCTCTGCCAACTTCTACATCCTGAAGAAGAACCGTGTGTTTGCTTCTCGGTAGAATCTAGCGATGGAATCAGTGGGATTCATCGATGATGATTTCAATTGAGTTACGTAGCCAAATTTTTCCATTATGTCACCAAGGAAAAACTCAACTACTTCAACTTCGTCCTGAGACAACCTGCTCTTATAGTTTGCAACATTCTTGCTGCTGACCACTCCGTCAGGAATCTCAGATGACCCATATGTGTTTGAGGCGTAGGGTTCTCCTGCTTCTGAGGGGGACACTAAAGAGTCATAATATTCAATTCCCAAGAAGGCTGCGACCTTCTGCATTTCAGCTTCCGTCTCCTTCACCAAGCTTTCAAAGTTCAAAATGTGCAGGCTTGCCTCCGGCACGCTGACCCAGTTTAACGCCGCTTGAAGATCAGTCCTCATCCTAAAAATAACACTCATAAGACTGTCGTTTAGATTTTCTCCATACTTAGAATAATGACCTGGGACCCCCTCCTTGATTGCCGCAAAAACATCGCGAGGGTCCCGCGCTAGAAAAATTGATTTCCAGCCGGACGAGAAGTATTCTCCATAATAAACTGTCTGGCTAGTCTCCTTGATGATAAACAGGTCAACATCTTCGACACCGACGTTCTCAGCAAAATAGCCCATTAACGTGTCAATAAAGAGGGCTCGG
>Ga0307979_1003027_pt1 | contig 11455 bp, 11 predicted proteins | sample OrgLakmetage1058_FD_201833 | JGI IMG/M metagenome (GOLD analysis project Ga0307979, IMG submission 201833) | Saline water microbial communities from Organic Lake, Antarctica - #1058 | ecosystem: Environmental > Aquatic > Non-marine Saline and Alkaline > Saline | place: Antarctica: Organic Lake...
ATTCAGAGAAATCGACCCGGCGCCACGGAATTCAGCCCGGAACGAAAACTTCACGCGCCGAATGGCAAATTGGACTCACCCCGAAACTGACAATAACCCCTACCGCGGGGGTGCTTGGGAGTTACCCTAAAGCGGTCAATCAATTCTGCGTGTCAGCCAATGCGGTGGGGTATCAGGCGCAAGACCCGTGACCGCCGCTTCGACACAATCTTTGAGACCAGCCAGACACGCGTGCCGCCCCGACAAACCATGGGCGTAATGCGCGTATTTCCCGGAATTCGTCATCAAGCCCTCTGTTTCTGGCGGGAAGATAGGTTCAATGATCGAGCACCAGCATAGATCCGGAATGAGCCGCACCCCTGCGTTTTGAAGTCGATTGGCAGTGCCATCAAGTTGCGCAGCGCTCAGAACATCCCTTCCGATCGTGATGATCATCTGGGTGGACGCGGCACAGACACGGTCTTGGAAAATATCCGCGACCTTTTGGGCTTCGGACAACGACGCGTGCGGGCTGCCGATTGCGACAAGGTCGATCTTGCGCGCACCGCGATTAAGTTCGCGCCACGCGTTCATGATGTCCGCGGGACCGACGCGAAGCCGTGTCGAATCCGCAGCCGGTTCAAGATGTGCCTCGGGTGTGTGCCCTGCGACATGCAGCATCGGCGCTCCGGACGTGGTCCCGAACGCGGCGCAAAGGGCCTTCAGGTCATCGCGCGATGGGCTGAACGATTCCAGCCCGGTCAGAAGGGGAATTCTATCGGAAGAAAGGCGCCCGGCCAGCCAGCCAATCAGGGGCCAGAGCAGGTCGTCATGCCCGTCAAAGGATATGTCGAACTCAATCACCGTTCCGGGGACACGACCCTGTGTCATATAGACACCGGCGGCCGGGGCCCGGCCTGTAATGGCGATGAAAAGATCAAGATAGTCGGGGTGTTTGGGGCTGCGAGCGCCCAGAACACTGTTGGCGTAGATGACCGCGTTGGATTCCGACCAGCCGATCACCTCGCCGGGTTCGGGCGCTTCTTCCAGCAGATACGGTGCGCAGGTAAAAACGGGCTTTGCGCCCATTTTGACATAGGCATCTGCAAGACGGCTGGCGCGGGTGCCGAACCCGGTTGGCACATTCTGGGTGTGCCAGTTTTCACGATCGACCGAAATTGCATTGATCGTGGTCGGGATCGTGACCTGTGCACCCATGTCGGCCAGTTTTTCCGCAAAGATCAAGTTGGCGGAATGCGCAAGGATACAGCCGTCGATATGCCCTCTGGTCACATCGATCAGGCTATGTGTGCCTTCGCGCGCGGCCATGAGACAGATGATTTCCATCGCCATCTCTGTTGCAGGTCCGGCGTCACCACGCAGGTAGGCCCAATCTTTTGCGGAAAGCTGCACATCATCCGCTTTGGCCGCCACGAGTTCGACATCGACGTTGTCGGCATGCAAACGTCCTGCGGTTATGGCCGCCGCCGGGCACTGGGCCAATTGCCGATAATGTGCCCGCGACAACGAGACAACTGGAAGCGGGCGCCCGAAAATCCGGTCCGAAACCAGAGCGCCGAGTGTCAGCACTTCTTCATGCTCGCAAAACACAAGGGCGGCTGGGGCAAGCCCATTCAGCGACAATTCCAGCAAGACGCCGCTACCACTGCAAGACCCGCGCGAGGTCGGCATCATCAAAATTTTTCCGGCAACCGAAGCCCCATGATCGGGATGGTGCACATCTATGATTGTTCCTGTTTCAGGGTCGACACCGCCCCAGAAACTGAGGCCTTCGACACAGGCAAGAACCTCGCCTTGCGCGTCCCCGTCGATCAGAATGCGGCCGGACATTTCGGTCGCGCGTGATGATATGGTCACAGGGCCTCCGGGCGGGTTGGGCCGGCGCTATTTGCGCACAGCGGGACTCGGGAAATGTTCCAGAAGCGAAAACTTCGCCCCGATGATGTGATCGCGCAGCAACAAGCTTGCGCGATCACCGTCACCATCTTCGCAGGCTTCAAGAATGGCCAGGTGCTCTCTGTCGGCGCGGGCCATGCCGTCGCTCATCAACAACTGGGCGCGGATATAGCGTTCGACCCGGTCCATGGCATTTTCGGCCACTTCCTTGAAATACTTCAGATTACTCGCCGAATAGAGCGTTTTGTGGAAGTCACGGTTCAAGTCGCCCCATTCCATCGGCTTGGGTGAGTTTGAAAACGCTTGGCACTGTTCCCGTGCCTTTTGCAGGCAGTCTTTCGGCATTCTGGTCATGGCATCGCGCAGGATCTCTGGCTCCAGCAAGGCGCGCAGGTCAAACACCTCGGCAGCTTCGTCGGCGGACAATCCGGCAACCACGGCCCCCTTGTAGCGCTGTGTCTTTACCAGACCCAACTCTTCCAGACGCGAAATCGCTTCGCGCACAGGGATGCGACTGGTGCTGAACATGTTTGCAATCTCGTCCTGCCGCAGGGGCGCACCCTCGACCAGCTCTCCCTCGATAATGGCTTTTCGCAACACATCGAACACGATGCTCGACGCGGATGCGGTCCTTGAAATGTCTACCGCCTTGAAATTCATCGCCTGCCACCTTCGAAACCAGATGCGGTCTTAGGACATCACCGCCTTCAGGGGAAGCCTTGGAATATATCTTGGACATTCCATCCAATATAAGATATTTAAGAATTATTCAATATAGCACCCAACAACCAACATGGAGGACAACAATGCTGAAAACGCTTTTCGGGATCGCAGCGGCATCGCTGCTCGTAACCGCCCCCGCCACGGCCGATACGCTGGATGACGTCATCGACCGCGGCACTTTGCGCTGCGGTGTCGTGCTGGACTTCCCGCCCATCGGCTACCGCGACGAGAACAACGATCCGGCCGGTTTCGATGTCGAGTATTGCAACGATCTGGCGGCCGCGCTGGAAGTTGATGTCGAAATCATGCCCCTCACATGGTCCGAGCGTTTGCCGGTGATCGTGACGGGCCGCGCAGATGTGGTGTTCGGCGCGACATCGGACAGCCTTGCCCGCGCACGCACAGTCGGGTTTTCCATCCCTTACGCGATTTATTACGCACAAGGCGTGGTGAATTCCGAAAGCGGCATCGAGTCCTTCGAGGACATTCGCGGCAAGCGCGTTGCAGCCGGTGTCGGCACCGTTCCGGAACAGGAATGGCTGAAGATCGCTGCCGAATGGGGCGAAGAAGACCTGTATCAGGGCTATCAGTCAGAGAACGAGGTGTTCCTGGCCGTAGCGCAGGGCAAAGCGGATATCGGGATCACCACCAACACCGCAGTGAAGCCGATTACCGACCAGTATGACAATGTTGATCCCGGCCCGCGCATGCCTTGGACCACGGACTACACGTCGGTCGTGGCCAAGCGGACCGATGTCAGCTGGCTGAACTACCTGAACCTGTTTGTCACGCATCAGGTGCGGTCCGGTCGCTATCAGGAATTGTGGGGCACGTATGTCGGGGGCGAAGCGCCCGAACTGCGCATCCCCGGCGTGATGTACTAATCCGCCACCGTCAGAGCTACCCCTGCCCGGCCTGTCCGGGCGGGGATTTTTTTGGGATCATCGCGATGTTCGACTATAATTTTCACTGGCGTCCGGTGATTCGCAGCCTGCCGGAGTTGCTGGAAGCAAGTCTTGTGACGCTTCAGGTGGCAACGCTGTCCATGGTGATCGGTATTGTTGTCGGTCTGGGATTGTCCGTTATCCGCCTAAGACTGCGTGGCCCGCTTTACTGGCTGGCAACGGCATGGGTGGAACTGGCGCGCAACACGCCTGCGCTGTTCCAGTTGTTCTTCTTCGGGTTCGGGCTGGGGGCCTTTGGCTGGCATCTGACGCCTTACATGATTGTGCTGGTCGGACTCAGCTTCAATAACGCGGGCTACCTTTCCGAGAATTTCCGCGGCGGCTTTCAGGCGGTGCCAGATACACAGATGCGCGCCGCACGCAGCCTTGGGATGAACCTTTGGCAAACCTACACGCGGATCCTTGTGCCGCAGGTCTTGCGTATCGTGTATTACCCGATGACGAACCAACTTGTCTGGGCCGTTCTTATGTCGTCGCTCGGAATGCTGGTCGGGTTTCGCGAATTGTCGGGCGAGACCCAGTTCTTCGCCAGCCGCACATACCGCATCTTTGAATATTTCGCCGTCACCGCCGTAATCTATTACGTCATGGTCAAATTCATCTTGCTTGCGTCCCGGCTGCTTGCGACGCGGCTGTTTCGGTATTGAGGGGCGCAAATGGAACCAACCATCAGCTTCTTCAGCGGCTTTGGGCGCCAGGACATTCTCTTTATGGCCGAAGCCGCATGGCGGACACTTCTGATTTCGACGATCTCAATCGCGATCGGAACCATCCTCGGCACGATATTCGGCTGGTTGCTGTATGAGGGTCGTATCTGGGCCACGCTGTTCCTGGCCCCTGTGCTGGACGCGTTTCGGTCGGTCCCGCTGATCATCCAACTGGTCCTGTTCTATAATTTTGTGCCGATCATCGGCCTGAGCCTTGATGCCTTCCAATCGGGGCTGGTGATCCTGACGATTTACACGGCCTCGCTTGTGGCAAATGTCGCACGCGGCGGAATCGAATCCGTCGGCAAACCAATGCGCCGCGCCGCGCGCTCGCTCGGAATGAGCTACTGGCAGGACTTGCGCTATGTTGTGCTGCCCATCGGCACGCGCGCCGTGTTCCCGTCTTGGGTCGGTGTCGCCTTGGGCGTTCTGAAAGATAGCGCGCTGGTGTCGGTGCTCGGCTACGTCGAATTGCTGCGCGCAAGCCAGATCCTGATGACCCGCACGCAGGAACCGCTTTTGATTATCTCGATCGCGGGCGCGTTTTACTTCGCGCTGTCCTATCCGATCTCGCGCTATTCGGCCAAACTTGAAAAGAGGTGGTCCCAATGATCGAAATTTCCGGTCTGCACAAATATTTCGGCACGCTGCATGTGTTGCGCGGGATCGACCTGACGGTGCAGAAGGGCGAAGTGCTGTCCGTGATCGGAGCATCGGGCTCCGGCAAATCTACGCTACTATATTGCATAAACGGGCTAGAGCCGATTCAGAAGGGCCGCGTCGTTGTCGATGGCACCGACGTTCATGCCAAACAGACCGACCTCAACACGTTGCGCCAGCGGATGGGAATGGTGTTCCAGCAATGGAACAGTTTTCCGCACCTGACCGCGCTGGAGAATGTCGCGCTGGCACCGCGTATCGTGAAAAAGAAATCGCAATCCGAGGCACGCGAGATCGCCAAACGGCAGCTTGAACATGTCGGCCTTGGTGACAAGCTGAAAGCCTATCCCAGCGCCCTGTCGGGCGGCCAGCAGCAACGTCTGGCGATTGCAAGGGCGCTGGCGATGGATCCGCAATACATGCTGTTCGACGAAGCGACATCGGCGCTGGACCCCGAGCTTGTCGGCGAAGTTCTCGATACGATGCGCATTCTTGCCGAGGAGGGCATGACCATGATCTGCGTCACCCACGAGATGGGTTTCGCAAGGGATGTCTCGGACCGGGTTGCCTATTTCCATGACGGCTTGCTGGAAGAGATTGGCCCTCCCGAACAGATTTTCGGCGCGGCAGAATCCGAGCAAACCCGCAAGTTTCTGGCCAAGGTGCGCTGACCGGACCCGGATTTTCCAGCCGGGGCCAGCAAAAAAATTGAACACAATTGGCGCAAACGCCTTCGAGACGGAAAGAGGAGATCACCAATGTCGAAAGAAGTGTTTTCGGGATGCATGCCTGCCCTGATGACTCCATGTGGGGCGGATAGAAAACCCGATTTCGCTGCGCTTGTCCGCAAGGGGCAAGAGTTGATCGATGCCGGCATGTCGGCGGTCATCTACTGTGGTTCCATGGGTGATTGGCCCTTGCTGACGGATGACGAGCGGATGGACGGCGTCGAACACCTTGTCAAAGCCGGTGTGCCGGTGGTTGTCGGCACCGGTGCGGTCAATACGCAAATGGCCGTTGCCCACGCCGCCCATGCCGCGCGCGTCGGCGCGGTAGGGTTGATGGTGATCCCGCGCGTCCTTTCGCGCGGTTCGTCGTCCGAAGCGCAGCGCAACCACTTCAAGTCTATCCTGTCAGCCGCGCCCAAATTGCCGGCGGTGATCTACAACAGCCCCTATTACGGCTTTGCCACCAAGGCAGACCTCTTCTTTTCACTCCGTGCCGAGCACTCCAATCTTGTCGGCTTCAAGGAATTCGGAGGCATTGCCGATTTGCGCTACGCCGCCGAAAACATCACCTCGCGCGATGAGAACGTGACACTCATGATCGGTGTGGATACCGCCGTTTACCATGGCTTCGTCAACTGCGGCGCCACCGGTGCGATCACGGGTATCGGAAATGCCCTGCCCAAAGAAGTGCTGCTGCTGATGAAGCTCTGCGAGGCAGCCGCGAAGGGCGATGCACTGGCACGCCGACGCGCGCAGGAACTCGAAGAGGCACTGGGCGTGCTGTCCAGCTTTGATGAAGGGCCCGACCTCGTCCTCTATTACAAACACCTGATGGTCCTGAACGGTGAGGATGAGTACCGCCTGCACTTCAACGAAACAGATTTCCTTTCAGACTCGCAGCGCCATTACATCGAGGCTCAATACAAGCTGTTCCGGACATGGTTCGACAATTGGGCCCGCCAAGAGGGGCTCTGACCGCATGCGGGTGATCGACAGCCATACCGCCGGGGAGCCGACACGTGTGATCCTCGAAGGGGCCATTGACCTCGGTGCCGGGTCGCTCGCCGAACGTGCGGCGCGGCTGGAAAGCGATCATAGTGATTTTTGTGCAGCGGCGCTTTGTGAACCGCGCGGTCATGACGCCATGGTCGGCGCGCTTCTGGTGGAGCCATCGCACTCCGATTGCGCAACGGGTGTCATATTCTTCAATACCTTGCAAAACCTCGGGATGTGCGGGCATGCGGCAATTGGGGTCGCCGTGACCTTGGCGCATCTTGGCCGCATACAGCCCGGAACCCACCGGCTTGAAACCCCCGTCGGCGTGGTCGAGGTCGCGCTACACGACCCACATACCGTGTCGGTCGTCAATGTGGAAAGCTACCGCCATCTGAAAGGCGTTAAAGTCGCTGTTGAAAACTGGGGCGAAGTGACCGGCGATGTCGCATGGGGCGGAAACTGGTTTTTTCTGGTCAAGGACTCTCCCGTTGCAATAGAGGCCGCGAATATCCGCGCTTTGACAGAAATGTCCCTGGCTACACGGGACGCGCTTGAACGAGACGGCATCACCGGGCGGGACGGTGCGTGGATAGACCATATAGAGTTTTTCGGGCCGCCAACTGTCGCGGGCGCGCATAGCAGGAACTTTGTCCTCTGTCCGGGTGGTGCCTATGACAGGTCTCCTTGCGGCACGGGTTGCTCTGCCAAATTGGCATGTCTGGCGGCAGACGGTGATTGGCCCGCCGGAGCAGAGTGGATGCAGCAAAGTGTGATCGGCAGCACCTATGTGATCAGCTATCAGCCGGGGCACGACATGGGGATCATACCCAAGATTACAGGGCAGGCATTCGTGACATCGCACGCCACTCTCATCTTTGACCCGACCGATCCCTACGCCAAAGGCATACGCTGCTGATCGCCCGCCAGGGAACCGACACACACTCCAACGTCAGGAAAGCGACGGACCATGCGAAGCACGAAGACGATACATGTCATATCTTGCCACGCCGAGGGCGAGGTGGGCGACGTGATCGTGGGGGGTGTGGCACCCCCAAAAGGCAAAACACTCTGGGAGCAAAGAAGCTTCATTGCGAGGGACGAGACCCTGCGGAATTTTGTTCTGAACGAACCGCGCGGCGGTGTGTTTCGCCATGTAAACCTGCTTGTTCCGCCGATCCATCCGGACGCAGACGCTGCCTTTATCATCATGGAGCCCGAAGACACCCCACCTATGTCGGGTTCGAATTCCATTTGTGTGGCCACGGTGCTTCTGGATTCCGGGATCCTCCCGATGACGGAACCCGTGACCGAAATCATGCTAGAGGCACCCGGCGGCCTTGTCCGCGTTCGCGCGGCGTGTCGCAACGGCAAGGCCGAAGAAATCAGTGTCCGCAACGTGCCCAGCTTCGCCGACAAGCTCGGTGCTGCGCTAGAAATCGAGGGGCTGGGCACAATTTGCGTCGACACCGCCTATGGGGGCGACAGTTTCGTTGTCGTCGATGCCCAAGCGCTCGGCTTTGATCTGGTCGAGGATGAAGCGAGCGAACTGGCGCGCTTGGGGGTCAGGATAACGCAGGCGGCGAATGAACAGCTGGGGTTTTCGCATCCTGAAAATCCTGAATGGGATCATATTTCATTCTGCGCCTTCTGCGGCCCTCTGACACCCACCGCGACCGGCATGCGCGGGCAATCCGCCGTTGCGATCCGCCCCGGCAAGATCGACCGCTCGCCGACTGGAACGGCGGTCTCTGCGCGGATGGCCCTGATGGCCGCCCGCAATCAGTTGACGGTTGGCCAGACCTTCGAAGCCGTTTCGATCATCAACTCTACCTTCACCGGGCGAATTGTCGGTGAAGCGCAGGTCGCAGGCCGCCCCGCGATCCTGCCCGAGATCACCGGACGCGGCTGGATCACGGGCATCCATCAACACATGCTCGATCCCGATGACCCATGGCCGCAAGGCTACCGTCTGAAGGATACTTGGGGCGTCTGAGCTTGCGCAGGCCAAAGCCAGACTCCCGAGATCGCAGGATCGGGCGAAACAAGAAACACTCTTTGAGGAAAGGAAACCATCATGATTGGCAAACACCTTATCGCGGGCAACTTGGTCGGCAATAACGAGACCTTTGCGAACATGCCGGTCGATGGCAACGCCGACCATTTCGCCATCGGGACTGCAGGGCATATCGATCAGGCGGCACTGGCCGCAGAACAGGCATTTGCATCCTATGCACAGATTTCTCGCACGGACCGCGCCGGGTTTCTGCGTTCCATCGCAGACGAGATCGACAAGCAAGGGGACCGGATTACCGAACTCGGCACACGAGAGACGGGGCTACCCGCTGCCCGGCTTGAAGGTGAACGCGGCCGGACCGTCGGACAAATCCGGCTTTTCGCCGATCATATCGAAAAGGGCGACTATCTGGACCGCCGCCATGATCCCGCCATGCCAGACCGTCAGCCCGCACCCCGTCCCGACCTGCGCATGATGCAGCGTCCGATCGGACCGGTGGCGATTTTCGGGGCGTCCAATTTTCCGTTGGCGTTTTCCACCGCCGGGGGCGACACGGCAAGCGCGCTGGCTGCTGGTTGCCCGGTCATCGTCAAGGGCCACGACGCGCATCCCGGAACGGCAGAGATCGTGGCAGAGGCCATTCTGGCGGCGATCAAGGCACATGATCTTCATCCGGGTGTCTTTTCATTGGTGCAGGGAGGCAGCCGCGACGTGGGCCAAGCGCTGGTGCGCCACCCACTGATCCGTGCTGTCGGCTTTACCGGCAGCCTTGCCGGTGGCCGCGCGCTCTTTGATCTCTGCATGAACCGGCCGGACCCGATCCCGTTCTTCGGCGAACTGGGCTCCGTCAACCCGATGTTCTTGTTGCCCGAAGCCGTGAAGGCGCGTGGCCGTGACATTGCGGGCGGCTGGGCAGCCTCGCTAACGATGGGTGCGGGACAGTTCTGCACCAATCCCGGCATCGCTGTGGTGATCGAAGGCGCGGATGCCGATGCGTTCACCAAGGCAGCAAAGGCAGCGCTTGATCAGCAGGCAGAGCAGCTGATGCTGACCGACGGCATTGCGCAGGCCTACCGAACCGGGCGCGACCGGATCGCTGCAACCGCCGGTGTGCAAGACCTTCTGACCTCTGCCTGCAACAAGCGGAATGCCGCGCCCGACCTGTTTGCGACGACTGGCAAGACATGGTTAACCAACCAAGCATTGGGCGAAGAAGTGTTCGGCCCACTGGGTCTTGTCGTGCAGGTCGCGGATGCCGACGAAATGCGAGAGGTCGCGCAAGAATTGCAGGGCCAGCTTACCGCGACCCTACATATGAATGAGGGCGATCTTGAAATGGCCCGCGGGCTTCTGGCCGTTCTGGAACGCAAAGCCGGGCGTCTGCTGGCCAACGCGTTCCCAACCGGTGTCGAGGTCTGCGAAAGCATGGTGCACGGTGGGCCCTATCCGGCCAGCACGAATTTCGGCCATACGTCGGTCGGCACGCTGGCTATAAGACGTTTTCTGAGGCCGGTCTGCTATCAGGACATTCCCCAAGCGCTTCTGCCTGACGATCTGAAATAGTCGGGCAGAAATACTGGCCACGCCACCACCACGGCTTCATCCCCAAGCTGACACGGACAAAGCATCGGCTTTGCCCGTCAACGCCACGCGTGATCTGCGGAAACAGAACTCGAATCGCAAACCGCTGAAGCAGGAAGGCCGAGGCAAATATAGTCCCATAATGGCCGCGAAGGTCGGCCTGGAGGTTGATCAATACCAGTCCTGATGCGCGTGCGGGCGCCCCAAGTCGCAGCCGTTTGCGACGGCCCGCCTGCTGGCCAGCAAATCCGGCTCGTTCGCGTCCTGATACCGTCCGAGCTTTTGAAAACGACAATTCTGCATTCAGCTCTAGCAGGCTGCGGATGTGCGCCTTGCCGCACAGACCAAAGCCGCAATCGCGGCGGAGGCCGTGCGCGTTCTGTCATCGTCGGCCCGACTCGTCAGGATGATCGGCACCCGGGCACCAAGCACGATGCCTGCTGCCTCTGCACCGGCCAGATACATCAACTGTTTGGCAATCATGTTGGCGGCCTCCAGGTCGGGGGCCACAAGCACATCAGCCTGTCCCGCCACGGGCGATGTGATGTTCTTGGTCACCACAGCGCGCATCGAGATCGCATTGTCAAAAGCCAGCGGTCCATCCAGAACTCCGCCAGTGATCTGCCCACGGTCCGCCATCTTGCAAAGCGCGCCCGCGTCCACCGTTGATTTCAATCGCGGTGTGATCGTCTCAACGGCAGAGAGCAGTGCAACTTTGGGTGCGTCGATGCCGATGGCAAGAGCCAGATCAATCGCGTTCTGGATGATGTCGGCCTTCGTTGCCAGATCGGGGTCAATATTGATGGCCGCATCCGTCATGATCAACGGCTTGGGATAGGTCGGGACATCCATGACGTAAACATGGCTCATCCGACGTTCCGTGCGCAATCCATCGGACTTTGACACAACGGCCGACATGATCTCTTCGGTATGCAAAGCGCCTTTCATCAAGGCCTGCACTTTGCCGTCCCGTGCCAGCGACACCGCTAATTCGGCGGAGGCATGGCTGTGCGGCGCATCAACGATTTCGAGCTGGCTGATATCAAGAGTGTTTTGCTCTGCGCATTCCGACACATCCGATCAGGTGTTCCGACGACATATGATCAGCCATTCCGGAGTATCCGATCACCCCGAGATGACGCCGTCGGGCGCGGTTTGGTAATGGCTCCTTGGCTTGGCCCGGTC
>Ga0307979_1003030_pt1 | contig 11449 bp, 11 predicted proteins | sample OrgLakmetage1058_FD_201833 | JGI IMG/M metagenome (GOLD analysis project Ga0307979, IMG submission 201833) | Saline water microbial communities from Organic Lake, Antarctica - #1058 | ecosystem: Environmental > Aquatic > Non-marine Saline and Alkaline > Saline | place: Antarctica: Organic Lake...
TGCGAATTCAGCTGACCTCGTAGTAGGCGCGTCCATGCTGGTGCCAGACCTCATCACAGGTGCGTAAGGCGCGCAGGCTTCTTCATCCTCAAGTGAAGCGGCGGCTGGAACCTGCGTTTCAGCGTCAAGGATTAGAGGTGGACACAGCGCCTTGTGCCAAAAAGTCGATGGTTCAGCAATATGCTGCAGGCTTTCTGCAAATTTGATCCACCAGGTGTGGTGTACGTGTTCATTGGCAGGAAGATCGGCGTGGCACTGCCGCATCTCTCTCGCAAGCGCGTCCTGCCACAGAGGCTTCTGATCTGCCACTTTGGGTGGGAAATTAAGCTCTTGAAGTCGTTTGAGGACTACATGGGTTTCCCAACGCGACGGGGTATATACAATATGCGGAAGAGATGGGACTGCGAGATTTTTGTTCTTCATATGATACCACCACTGCCACCACTCGTTTTCGTCAAAAGCCAAGGAATTGCAACTCGATGCAGCCCCGGCATGGGCCCAAAACTCAAGAGGTAATATCCTCTCGCTGCAAGCTGAAGTGATAATGGAACAAGCAGACTTCAGGAAACAGATAATGGGCCTTTTAACGGCGAATGGCGGAATGCCCGCGAACCATCAGCCCGGTGAAGTGCCCAGGAAGCGCCAAATGGGCAGCTCTGACAACGACAAGGAGGGAAAGCCAGCGGCCAATGTGTTTTAATTTGTTTTTGGTGCTAATAATTACTAATAACAACCTGAAGGCCCGAACAATCCATTTTTTAGAGCTCCTTGAATTGAAGGTAAATAAAGTAAGCACGGCTGCGTTTCGCGGTTTCACGTCCACGTGTGATTCGTGATTCACGCTTGGTGGCTGCATATTTCATTTCCGCGTTATTTAGGCTTAATTCAGTCTAGGGCATTTTAAAGTGCGTATGTGATCACGTCGGTTTTGTTGAAAATTCGCTTTCTGCGTGATTTGATTTGCGCGTGATTTACGCGGATTTCCCAACCCAGAAAACAAGAAACACGCAGTAAAGATGAATTCTTTAATTTCTCTGTCGAGTGCACCACTGTAACGCGTTTTTTTTACTTGCACAACCACGACGAGAAGCTTGATACAAGAGCGAAAGTTGGCGGTTGACGCAGCAAGCTCAGATGACCCTGCGGGTCAGGACCACCGGCGGCGCTGAGGAAGAAGAAGCAAAAAGAGACGAACAAGAAGAAGCAGAAAGAGAAGAGGCAGAAAGAGACAGAAAGAGAAGAAGAGTGGCTGGGCGAAGCTGCGTGGTGCAGTGTTAACATACAGCCGGTCGCGCTTTAGCGGGTTCAGGATTCAGCTGCGCGCGCAGTAGGTGCGCCCATACTGGTGCCAGACCTCATCAAAGGTGAACCCTCAAGTGCAGCGGCGGCTGGCACCTGCATTTCAGCGTACCCACGGAGAGTGTTTCGTACATGGGTCATAAACTCATCATAGTTTCGCCGTCTTGCTTCCATACGCAGTAGGTATCGACGAATGTCACCAAAAAGTGCGTCGATATCCTCATGCGTGGTACCTATAATTCCAAGCAAGTTAGTTACAGAAGAGCAAGCGGCTAAAAAACGAACCAAACCGCAGGTGAAGTAAGTCTAAAAGATAAAACGCGTACCAATTGGATTCGGGGACATTCAGAACGAAAGGCCGATTGTTTCGCCGCCACCAATCCCTTGAATAACTTCGCTGCTAACCAAGAAGCCGCTAGATTCGCTTGCTGCATCAACACATCTGAGTGACCAACTCGCACTTGCTGAGATACTCTACGTGCAGCCTCTCCTGCAACAGTAACACTATTCTCGACGGACACAAGTGTGGGTGGCGACGTCGCCAGCTCCAATAGCTCAGCGGATTCATCATTGCGCACGGTTAACGCGCCAATGCTCGTGCCATTGACAATGAGAGAAAGTGTCACGCCACTCGAATATAAGGCTCGGCCTTGTCTTGCGTAGTAAGACACACGCACACACGCTCTTCCCGCATGCTAAAATGCCTCCCTTACTGTCTTCACAAGAGGACATATGATATCCAGCATATCTCTAAACATATAGTCGGCCCATTATTGAGGCGCGGACTCTACGACGGGGAGCGTCGCCAGTCGCCAGCAGCTCCTGGTGCAGAGAGGCGTGACGGCGTATAATTTCAGCTGATCGGCACTTGGCGTTTTGTTGACGAAATTTTCTGTGAAAAAGAATGTCAGAACATCTGTAAAGAAAAACAAACCTCAAATATTTGTTTTCCAGATGTAGAAGCTTTTCGTCGCATTCGACCACTGGTGTACTGGTGCGTTTCGCGATCGTGCTGGCTGCCTCCTTCAGTATTAGCCTGCTCTGCGTGAAGACTTGTGGCAGTGGCTTTGGGTAATAGCACCCAGCAATTTGGACAGTATGCATAAAGTTTTGATCATATCATATCGAGATCAGCTTCTCGTCGGTCGTCTATCAATCACAATTTTCTCAAGAATCAAAAATAGATGCACCGCAGATGTACTGACGCATTCTTACAAAAGTGCCGCTAAATAGAGATGACGGAGACAAAAAAACTTATCGTATACTAAATTGCAGGCTGCTACAAAGGAAGAAAAGTCAGGAGGGTGGGAGGTTACTACAGGTAACGCGTAACAATCTGCAGGCAAACGGAATGAAGAAAAAAACTCGATCGCTGGAGCTGCTGTCTAATGTTGTCAATTGTATCATTTGTATCTTCAAACTCTCAGAAACACTCGACTTTTCATTCGTGCATATGCGCTCACACCTCTTTTTGATTTTGGTGTGGTGTCTAAGGCCAGCTCTGACCTCGGCTATGGCCATTATGCAAAGTGGTCGCGTTTGTGTGGTAAAGGGTGCAAATAGGGGCATTGGTTATCACATCGCGGAGCAACTCAAAGAAAGTGGCGAATTCGATAGCATCATTCTGGGTTGTCGCAATGAAAGACGTGGGCTTGAGGCAGCTAAAAAGACTAGGCTCGCCTTGTGAATTCATTACTCCTGTAGATATATCGAATCCTAAATCGGTATCGTCCTTCACAGCCACTGTGGAAACCACTAAGGGTAAACTTGACGGCCTTGTAAACAACGCTGGTACCGCTTTCAAAAGCTCTGATCCAACGCCTTTTGCTGAGCAAACTGGACCAACCCTGGCTACAAACTACTGGGGCACCGTGGCGTTGACGGAGGCTCTTTTGCCCCTGCTGCACAATCCAAGAACCGAAGACCCTTTCGTTGTTAACGTTGCGTCTATGGCAGGTGCTCTCCACCAAATTCAAAGCACCCCACTTCGCGAAAAGTTCACAGATCCGAACTTGGACCTGTCTACCTTGAATGGGCTAGTAAAGAAATTTGAGCGAGATGTTAAAGAAGGAACCAACAAGATTGAAGGATGGGGCAACTCAAATTATGGTTTCAGCAAACTAGCTTTGATTGCGTACACCAAGGTGCTGGCACGTGAGGAAACCAACCGGGGAGGGGGTAAGCCACAAGTGAGAGTGAATTGCTGTTGCCCGGGCTACTGCGACACGGACATGACAAGCCACCGAGGGACACGCTCGGCAGCAGATGGTGCGCGTAACGCTGTTATGCTTGCCATGCAACACAACAAGGAAGGAAGTGGTGCAGGTCCTGACGGATCACTGCTGCACGGAGAATTCTTCCAAAACTACAAAGTTTCAGAGTGGTGAGTGATGAGGGGCGCGAGGGGAAATATGTAAAAAAAAGAAAGAGACTTTTCCAGTTTGCTACACACACTGCATATGAATGTCCGAACCGCAACTTGATTGTTGGATTAGATCAGCTGATACTTCGCAATACGCAAGAGCAATGAAATGCCAACTGACAGCGCAAAGCGAAATGTTTAATGGATTAGACTAGATTCGATTCGATTCGATTAGGTTAGTATAGGTTAGATACGATTATATTGAATTAGAGTAGACTAGGTTATACACCCCAATCCCCAATTGAAAAGAAACATCAACAGACAGCAAAAAGCTGCGTGTTGCGTATTGATGAATTCTCCAGAATAAGTCTGACTGGGCTGAGTGTCCTTTTGTGTAACGGAATTCTCGCCTTTCTCCTATAAGCCCTTCTTAATGGAGCTCTGAAGCCTATCTGATCTTTGGAAACTTTTCTGGTCGGGGTATTGGCGATATGTGATATGTGATATGTGACGTTGAATATTTAAGTTGAATCCAGAGATCTAACTGAACGTTTAACGTTTAACACTAATAAATAGGCATTCCCAGCAGTAGTGAAAAGGAGATATCTATTCACCTGCATACAAAAGCTTATTGGTCCTTTGAGTATCCCCCAAATACATGGAAGGAATGCTCCTTTATCCCAGCCATTTCCTGGCGAATTTGCCAAGGCCTTCATACCATACATTTTCATGACAAGAGACAAGAGGCCAAAAATCCATCATTGAGGCCTTTTTGTCGCTCTTCTTCGTCGGAGTCCGATGAATTTCAAAAGAGGCGGCTAAGGAGCTTCGAAGATAGCGATTGGCGCTCTGGACGGCCAGCTGAGAGCGACTGCTGCTCGCTGATAGCCGAATGTAAGGCACCGCGCAACTCCATCATGGGTTCTGAGCGCGTGTTGGCAAATTTGACGCAAGTCTGATAGCAGAGGTACAACAAGCGCGCGCAATTCAGGCGATTGTCAGCGAATTTTATGAACATGAGGTGCACATCATGTAATATTCTTGTTTTGTTCATCAATTCGTTCGTTTGTCTCACCGTGGTTCCATACTCTCCGGAATGCTGCAGCGCAAAGGAGTTGATGGGCACCCCGAGAAATTCTTTCTTTGTCATGTGTTTGCAATGGTGATCTGCTGTCAATTCAACCTTAGCCTAGAAAAGTAAAAATTGAATGTTAAAAGCTTAATGAAACAGACGAGTGCAACCAAATGCGCGGTGAGTTGATTGCTCATAGGAGAAGCCACATACAGCAAAGAGAGACGACGTGAAGGAAACGAGCAGATCAAACCTTGAGCAGGTATGCTTTTGTTTCGTCATCCAAATACGTGTTTTCATGATAGGCACGGTATGCATCAGCGTCACGAAAGATGAGCAGCGTCGCATCATTTAGCACCCAAAAGCACGGCTTCCACTCTCGGAGCAAGATGGTGCGCGTAGACGTGCGGCTGAGGCAAATACCGTGCGACTGTCATATGTACATACGGCACAATAACACGATTCGGCCATTCGGTTTAAATCAAGAGTAAGTCAACGAGTTACACGATGAGCGAAGAACTTGAGAACTAACCTTCCCATTCGCGGTTTCTCCTGGATCTCCAACTATTGACTCGCGTTCCGCAGCAGCAACGCTCAGGCGTCGGTCCATTGGCACGACATTATCCGATGATCCTTTTTCTGCAGCGCTCTGAACTGCGCTGTTGCCAGAGTGTACACTTGTTGCAGGTGTTAGATTTGCAGCTGCTATAGACGAGGGTGCGCTGGAAGCTTGAGCTGTCGGTTGGTTCTCTTCCGCGGGTGCCCAGCTAGTTTCGCCGGTGGTTGGATCGTAGTAGTAAGTGCGGCCGGTGGCAGGGTCAACCGCTGCCAGCGATTCTCGGCGCTGCGAATCTGCTGGCTGAACCTCGCTTTCAGCCGTGTTTGCTGGTGGTGGAGCAACTGCTGCGTCAGCGGGGGCGACAGGAGTTGTGCTGTCTACAGCAACGGGTGGAGCAACGAGGGCAGCAGCCATGACGGGCGGCGGCGTGGGAGTCGCTGGCGGAGGCGCTTGCGAAGGTGGAGACGGTCGATCCCATGAGGTCACGTTTGTTTCAGGGTTATAATAATACGTCTTCCCTGAGCCTGCATCTTGGTGAGCAACCCACGGTGGAGGAATCGGCACTTCTGCCATTGTCCTATCAAGCTATCAAGCCTAGCTAGCCTACTGTACTGTACAGGTAGTTTCGGGTAATAAGATGGGCAAAATTTGCTCTCAACCCTCGCGCTCTTAGCTTGTCCCTTAAGATTTTGCGTGGAACCCTCAGGCTCTTATTTGCGAGGCGCGGTGTGTTCCTAGCTACGCTTACGCACGCGGATCGATGAAGTACTACGGACAAGGAGGCGACTTCGAGAACCCTCGCGCTCTTAGCAAAAAGACCAAATTTTGAGCCTCAGTCTCTTAACGTGGCAACCTCTTAACACCCGAAACTACCTGTACAGAAAAACTATCTTACAGAGTCTGTGATGAGTTGGCCTTGGCCTGTATTTCGCGAATTGTTTCGCGAAATTTGGGGGGTATTTCGAGGAAAATTTGTTTTACGAAATATACGAAACATAGTGCCTAATCGAGCGAAATTTATTTCGTTCTGGGCACCCGAAAGAAATTCACGCGAAATGTGGCTTCACCGCGCGAAATTTGCTTACGGGGGGGTCGAAATTTTCTTACGGGGGGTTGGTCACGTGCCACTGGCCGTTCCGGTTCTACTCCACAGCCACCCATTTAGCGCCCTAACTCATATAAATTCTCTATATGGAAGCCATTTTTCTATTTGCCATACACAGCTCTACGTGCACTGCTGTAAATACTGGTTTCTGGTTTCTAGATGCCGCAAAATTTACGAAATTTTGCGAAATGCGTTTTGAGCTATGCGAAATGCACGAAATTTTATTATATAAAACGAAATTAATAACAAAATTTGGGTCTTTTTGGAGCGAAATACGAAACGAAATTTGGTCCATTTCAAACGAAATACAGGCCAAGGCCAAGTGATGAGTGAGAGATCGTTACTGCCCTGGAACATTTTTCTCATCTTTTTGTGCGCCTTATTATTTAGTAGCATTTGGGGATTTGGGGAGTGGCATTTATACATCCTGCATGCCGCTTTTGGGGGTGGCAATTGAGCCAATATTTAAAATCCGGGTGTGCTACTCAAACAAATGCCAAGTGCGATGACGGGAATGCTGGGTACTAGACTTGTACCTCTTGCTGAAATGCTGACACATAACACATACTCCCGAGGGCCAGAATTCGAGGGCTAGCAGGCTGAAATACAGAACAATACCACCAATCTATAATAATATCGCCCTTTTTAATAGCCAGCTGTACCGAATAGCGGTGGTTCCTCGCTCAGCGCGCCCAAGATACGGAACAATGACGTGCTCTCCTCAACGCAGAGACAGACGCAGCGGTGACCTATGTCTACAATGAACTTTATCTCATGAGCAGTTTCCACTTCAGAGGGGGGTTTAATGTCATTCATGCTACACTTCCTGCCTTTAAAACGCCACACCTTTATGATTTTAACTTACGACTTGCGCGTATCGCATGCACGTACACGTACACGTACACTTCTGTAACTTCTGCTCGCAGCACTGGCGATTCTGTGTCATTTGGGTCGGTATTAGTCCGAGTTCGTGAAAACCTTTTACCTGGGTGTCTCTTTGGCGAATGACCTACCCTATCATCCGAATCACCTCGAATTGCTAACCTTCAACCATAGGCTCAGACATTAGACAGAGCGATGAAGACGCCGGATGGCGGATGGGCCAGGGAAACGGCTAAATGACATATGGCTAGTTACTAGATGATTTCAGGGGAACTAATGTACTTTAAACCACCAAGTCAAGAAATGATACGACCGAAAGGGCATCGGCCCCAGTTGATTTCAATTCTACGATAAGGGGCCGAGATGGGCTCCACCGGCACGAAGCACCAAAGTGCTGAGAGGCCCAAATTTCTGCTTAAGTGAGAAATCCTCTATTTCAAGTAAATTTCGGTCTGCTGTCAAGAAGGCTCTTTCTGTGTCCCAAACACAGCGCCCTTCAAGTTTTATATTGCTGAGGTGTCAACTTCCTCTTGCATGTGGCAGTAGCGGCTTCGTACACGAGAGCATGAGACGCCACGGTTTCGTTGCCCCTCGGCTACAAATGCCCACCGTTGGAGATGAGGCGGTAAATTAAAAAGGAGTCTATTGCGACAAGCAATGCTACGACAGACTTGAGCACCAGCCGTTCAGTGCGCAGCTTAGCTTTCAACTCGTAAATTTTCTTGTGTGCTTGTTGTGAAACTGCCTTCGTTTGCTGCACATTGTATTGGGCTGACTCAAGTTGTTCCCGCTGGTTTGTCATCTGGTCCATCGCCCCGTCCGCTGTTGAAGAGAAGAGAATATTATTGGATATTCAAATTATTGCTAAGGGTTGCTATAACGCTAGCCTAGACATTGAAAATTAATCCGTACCTACGATAGTCGTCTCATTGTTGATTCGAAGCGCGTCCCTTAAAAGTTCGCTCCCTCGGTCTTGCCTCACCGTGCCATACTGCTGTTAAGGTTACAACGTTGTTTGTTAGGATAGATGACAAGCCATACAATTGAATGATAGCGTGATTCATCTCTGCACATGCTCGCAGACGCTGGCGCGCCTTCCAGATTGAGGGGGGTGAGATTAGGTACAATTCTTTCTTACGACTTACGCTCATCTCCTGGACTTATGATCGGCTTGAGTGACGGCCAACAAGCCACCCTGAGCAGAGAAGTTCCCTAGATTCAAAAGTATTGATGAAATAATGCCTGAGGCAGCTCGTGTGCCCAACACTTTTTAGGCTAACAGATAACAAAAAGCACAGAAGGCTGCGAAGCGCGCGAAGATATCGGGAAGACACGGCTGCTGCGACGAAAAAGACGTAAAAAGTGAGAATGGAAGGCCAATGGAATACACTAATATCGTACAGAATAATGTGAATACAGCAGTCATCAGTGTGACCTCGTACCATGTGATCAGGTGCTCGTACCTCAGACTTATTATATACATCAGTCAGACCGACCTACCTCATATCTCAGACCTCTTCAGTACCTCGTCCGAAAATGGTGTGTCAGAGCGTCAGAGCATCCGAACATCCAGCGTAGACTGGGTGCTGCTGCGTATTGATTGATTGTGTGAAGAATCTATACAGCACTTCCATACTCGTGCCAGCCGCCTGTGGCATGGACTAGTTTCCATAACAGTATCTATCTCATATTGTTCGGCTTTCAGTTCTGCTCACTGTTTCTCTGTTCTTTCCTTGTAAACCAGGAGCTTGCACTCAAAATTAAGTTCGTTGCGGGTGGGCCCGACTATACGCTACCACCGCTGAGCTCAACGATCACCGTCTCTGATGTTAAAGTTGAGCTAGCTGCGGCTGGCAAGGGCGAGGCTTCGAAACAGCGGCTCATTTACAAGGGCAAGGTGTTGAAAGATGACGAAACGCTAGAATCTTACGGAGTCAAGACTGGCGAGACCCTCATTTTGCAAGTCCTCAAGGGCTCACCTGCCTCTCCTGCCGCAGCAGCACCGACAGCAACTCCCACGGCGGCGCCTCCTACCACGGCAGCTTCTGTGGCTCCTGCAGCAGCAGCAGCAGCAGCAGCGGACGACGACGAGGACATGTACGGCGACGGCCCGGCAACGGCCATCGCTGGCCCCGCTGAAATGCTTGCAGCCACGAATGCGCTCGTGGCCGGCAGCGACGTGGCCACGGCCCGGCTGGGCTTGGAGACGCTTATCAAAGTGATGGACAACATTGTGGGCAACCCCACCGAAGAAAAATACCGCAAAATCAAGGCTTCCAATCCGGTAACATGATAATTTGCAGGAATAAATGATATTGCTTCACGAACGACTAGAGTTTCTTTTCTGTCGTTGCCTTCTTTTTGCCTTCTTTTTGGTCGAGCTTGGATTAGTTGTAGAGTTTTGGTTGCGTTTATGAAGTCACGCCGTTTCTCATGTGGGTGGCAACGCAGGTGTTTAGCCGCAAGTTGGGCGGCCTTCCTGGTGGGCGGGCGTGCATTCTGGCAGCTGGGTTCACCGACAACGGCGAAGGCATTTTCACCCTCGAGGCATCTGCAGCCGCGTGGGAGCACCTCAACGCGTGCCGCACTGCCGTAGCAGCGCAGCTCCAGCGCCTCCCCAACCCTGCCGTCACCGCGGCTGCCCCACCGCCCCCAGCAGCAGCGACTGGAGCGCCGCCGTTCAACCCCAGCGCTTTCGAGGGCATGCCGTTTGGCGACATGGGGGGCATGGGCGGCTTGCCGGGCATGGACCCAGCGTCGATGATGCAGCAATTGGCCGCCAATCCACAAATGATGCAGCAGGTGGGCCCGCCGTTGTGCAGTTCGTGCCTGATATGCGGCTTTAGCACTTGCTAGATCTCTTTTTGAATAGCACGATTGTGTATTTTTCCTTCGTTCCTAATTGATCTCAGTATCGATTTGCTGCTGTTCTTTGCCATCTCCTGTAGATGTTGAACAACCCGATGATTCAGCAGATGGCGTCGTCCAACCCGCAAATGGCGAGCCAGCTCCAGATGCTCGCGCAAAACCCGCAGCTCATCCAGCAGGCCATGAGCAACCCCATGATGCAGCGCATGATGCGCGACCCACAGGTGCCTCGCCCTCTCTCGCACAAACACACCCCTGCGTTTTAGCCCTGTGTTCTACCTTGCGTTTTTCGTCACTTCGAACAAATGAAATGATGTTCACGATGAGGATTAGCGTCCCTGAGTTCCCTGAGTTGTGTCACCCATTTCTCGTGATGGTGCAATGATGAACCCTGCTGTACCTCACCCTCGTTCTGTTTTTTTTTTTTTCAATTCAACTTCAGGCGATGCAAATGGCGATGCAAATGTCGCAAGGCAACGGCGGCGGGATGGGGGGCATGATGGGCGGCATGGACCCGAACATGATGGCACAGCTTATGGGTGGCGCTGCACCCCCCGGAGGTGGGGGATTTGGGGCTCCCATGCCCCCACCTGGCGGTGGAAGTGCCCCTCCTCCGGCTTCGTCTAGTTTTGCACCAGCCCCACGGCCGACGCCCCCTGCGCCCGCGCCTTCGTCGAGCTCGCCGCCCGCTTCGGGGGAAGCCAAGACCGAAGACGAACTGATCGCAGAGGCCATTGCCCGATCAATGGAAGAAAAGTAGAGCCCAAAGCCCTTTGAATTGCGTTGCTTCTCAGTTCTACCTGGGCTATTGCCACCTCCTAATATTTTTTTTGGAAGTGCGGTTGAGATGAGATACAGATTTAGCAAAAAGGGCAGGTCACATCTAATTTTGGGAGCTGGGGGAATTCGCGGGCCTGAGCCTGGGCTTATTCACCTATGCCTATTCGTGCATCTGCACAACTAGAAAAAATCTGGACAACGTAGGAAGCACGCACAAAGTATACAGTTCCAGCTGTGAGAAAGTCCTAAGTCCTTTCTCTTTCTCTTTCTTGTTCTCGTGGGCTGATGGGGTTGATGGGGTGTATCCTAAATCCGAATCCGACAAAGGCCCCGGCGTCGAACCCGAAGTGCTGGAATTTGAAGTACTGCAGCGACAGCGACAGGCCGCAAATTGGCCCTGTACTGACCGTTTATTTCCAAAAATGGGCGAATGCCGGGAGGTGCTGGGCGGCGGACCAGCACCTCCTTCGAAGCTATCAACGCTTCGAGTGCAACCGGGATCTCAAACTTAGTGAGGTAAGG
>Ga0307979_1003032_pt1 | contig 11444 bp, 10 predicted proteins | sample OrgLakmetage1058_FD_201833 | JGI IMG/M metagenome (GOLD analysis project Ga0307979, IMG submission 201833) | Saline water microbial communities from Organic Lake, Antarctica - #1058 | ecosystem: Environmental > Aquatic > Non-marine Saline and Alkaline > Saline | place: Antarctica: Organic Lake...
GGCAGCACCTGCAACCAGAGCCAGGCCGAGATCACCGTCAGCCCCGTGGCGATCAGCACGCTGGAGGCGGCGACGCGCATCGCATGGCCGTACATGCTCGCGAAGATATAGGCGTTGATCCCCGGTGCCATCGCCGCGGTGACCACCGCCCCGCGCAACGCCTCGACCGACAGCCCGAGGCCGCGCCCCAGCCCGTAGGTGATCAGCGGATGGGCGACCAGCGACAGCGCGCAGACATAGAGGATCACGCGCATGTCGCCCTCGGGGCGGTAGCGCACGAGAACCCCGCCCAGCCCGAACAGCGCCGCGGGAAGCGCCGCGCGCACCATCAGGTCCACCGCGTCGTTGAATGCCCCCGGCAGCGGCAATCCCGACAGGTTGACCGCAAAACCGGCGGCGATGCCCATGATCAGCGTGTTGGAAAACATCGCCCGGGCGACCTTGCCGACAAGCTGCGACCCCGCCTGCCCGCGGGCGCGCGCGACCTCCATCGCGGTGATGCCGATGCCGTAGCAGACCGGCGAATGGATCGCGATGATGGCGAAATTGGCCGAAAGCGCGCCCGCGCCATAGGCCCGCTCCATGATCGGCAGGCCCAGGAGGACGGAGTTGGAAAAGAGCCCGCAAAAGCCGATCGCGACCGCATCCTCCCAAGATCGGGCGAACAGAAACCGCCCGCCGATCAGTCCGAGCGCAAAGCCTGCCACGGCCCCTGCGTAGAAGCTCAGCAGCACCCGCCACTCGAAGCTCTGCCCGAGATCGAGCCGCGCGATGGCCGCGAACAGCAGGCAGGGAATGGCGAATTTCTGGGTGAAGGTCATCAGACCCTCGACCCCGGCATCGCTGAACCAGCCGCGCCAGACGGCGAGATATCCGAACCCGATCACCAGAAAGACCGGCAGGATCACCTCGACCAGCGCCTGCACGGGCTCAGACCGTGTAGCGCAGGATCATCCCGTCATAAGCCGGGGTGATGTGATCCGGCGTCTCCTCGGCCACCGTCCGGTAATCGAGGTCGATATGCATGTTGGTCAGCACCGCACGGCGCGGGGCGGCGCGGGCGATCCATTCGAGCGACAGATCGAGATGGGCATGGGTGGGATGCGGCGTGCGGCGCAGCGCATCGAGCACCCAGCAATCCAGACCCTGCAGCCTTGCCCACGCATCCTCGGGGATCTCGTTGACATCCGGGAGATAGGCCAGATCCCCGATCCGGAAACCGAGCGCGTCGATCGAGCCATGCGCGACCTTGAACGGCGTCAGGCCGATCGCGCCGCCCGCGCCCTCTATCTCGAACGGGCCATGGATCGTGTGCATGTCGAGGATCGGAGGATAGGGGCTGTCATCGGGCTGCATGAAGGCATAGCCGAAGCGCGCATAAAGCGCGTTCTGCGTGTCGCCATCGGCCCAGACCGGCAGGCGGGCGCGCATGTTGAACACGATCATCCGCAGATCGTCGATGCCGTGCACGTGATCGGCATGCGAATGCGTGTAGACCACCGCATCGAGCGCGCCGATGCCCGCATCCAGAAGCTGCGCACGCAGATCGGGCGAGGTGTCGATCAGCACGCGGGTGACGCCGTCTTGCGTCTCGCGCTCGATCAGCATCGAGCAGCGCCGCCGGTTGTTGCGCGGATCGTCGGGGTCGCAATCGCCCCAGAGATTGCCGAGCCGCGGCACCCCGCCCGACGAGCCGCAGCCCAGAATGGTGAAGCGCAGCTCGGCCATCACAGCACCGCCTTTGTGAACAGTCGCTCGAAATTGGTCTCAAGCTGGGCGGCGAAGTCGGGCCAGTCCATGCCGAAGATCTCCGCCCCCTTGCGGGCGGTATGCACGGTATGGGCCGGCTCGTTGCGCTTGCCGCGATAGGGGGGCGGCGCGAGATAGGGCGCGTCGGTCTCGACAAGGATGCGGTCCACCGGCGCGGATGCGAAGATGTCGCGCAAGGCTTGGCTTTTGGGGAAGGCCGCGATGCCCGACATCGACAGGTAGAACCCCATGTCGAGCGCGGCGCGCGCCAGCTCCGGTCCCGACGAAAAGCAGTGCATCACGCAAGCAAAGGGCGCGGCGCGATAGCCTTCGGTCAGGATGCGGGCCATATCCGCGTCGGCGTCGCGGGCATGGATGATCAGCGGCAGCCCGGTTTCCTGTGCGGCGGCGATATGCACCCGAAGGCTGTCTTTCTGCACCTCGGCGCTGTCAGAGGTGTAGTGATAATCCAGACCGCTCTCGCCGATGCCGACGAATTTCGGATGCGCGGCCAGCCTCACCAGATCCTCCACCGTGACCATCGGCTCGGCGGCGGCGGACATCGGATGCGTGCCGGCGGCATAGAAGACGTCCGGGTGTCCTTCGGCGATGGCGCGCACCTGTGGTTCCTGCCGGAGTTTGGTGCAGATCGTGACCATCCGTTTCACACCCGCCGCGCGGGCGCGATCCAGAATCTCCGCGCGGTCGTCGTCAAAATCGGGAAAGTCGAGATGGCAATGGCTGTCGGTGATGCGAATATCGGTGTCCATACCTCTCCCTCGGCCTCTCCCTCGCCGGGGCCTACCCCCTTGCGGTCTGCTGAATCCTGAACACCGTATCTAGGACGAGGCTGGCAGGGTCAAGGTTGACCGCCCGGCCATGCCGCGCCCGTGCGCCGATCGCCTGCGCGCAATCGGCCCAGGCCCGCGCGCGGCCCGGATCGGGGGCCAGACGGGCGAGCAGCGCCGCCTCGCCCGGCGCGGCCTCGACGCCTGGCGGTCCCCCGAGGGCACCGGTGCGCGCCAGCCGCGTCATGAAGAGATCGGTCAGCGAAAACAGCAGATCGCGGCGCTCCTCGGCCCCACGCTGTGCTGCGCTTTCGGCCAGTCTCAGCGCACGGGCCTGATCGAGGCGCGGCAGGGTCTCGAACAGCGCGACCAGTTCGGCATAGGTCTTGAGACCGCCAAGGTTCAAAAGCCGCACCGCCGCCCCGACCGATCCGGCCGACAGTTCCGCCAGCGCCACCGGATCGCCTTCGGGCATGACACCGGCCTGATCGAGCGCCGCCGCCATGTCCTCGGCCCCGAGGGGGGTCAGCCGCAGCACGCGACAGCGCGAGCGGATGGTCGGCAACAGGCCCGAGGGCTGGTGCGAGACAAGCAGCATCACGGTGCGCACGGGCGGCTCTTCGAGCATCTTCAAAAGCGCGTTGGCGGCCTGCATGTTGAGGTCATCGGCGCTGTCGACGATCACCACGCGCCGCCCGCCATCGGCCGACGAAAGGGCCAGGAAACCGCCGAGTTTGCGCACCTCGGTGACTCGGATCTCGGCGGCCAGCCTGTCGCCCTTGTCATTGGCCCCGCGCCGCAGCACGAACAGCCCCGGATCCGACAGCGCCATGACGCGGCGCGCAACCGCATGCGCGGGGTCCACATCCAGCGTTTGCGGGGGCGCGGCGTCCGCCTGATGCGCCAGAAGATGCCGCGCGATGCGCCAGGCCAGCGTCGCCTTGCCCACGCCGCGCGGCCCGGTGATGAGCCACGCGTGATGCAGACGCCCGGTGGTCAGCGCGTCGATGAAATCGGCCTCGGCCGCGCCCTGCCCGATCAGCCGCGCGGTCTCGCGCGGATGCGGCGCGCCTTCGACGCGGTCGGGATCCGGCAGGGTCTCGTCGGTCATGGCAGACGCGCCTCGACGGCCCGCGCGACATCGGCCGCGACCGCGTCCACCGCGCGCCCGCCATCGATGACGACGAAGCGGTGGCGGGCTTCCTCGGCGAGGGCGAGGAAGCCGGCGCGCATCCGCGTCTGAAGATCCTCTCCGAACGCCTCGAACCGCGCCTCGCCACCAGCGCGTGACAGTGCCCGGTCCAGCCCGACATCCGGCGCGATGTCGATCAGCAATGTGAGGTCCGGCTCGCATCCGATCATCAGGTCGTGCAAGCGGTCGACAAGCGCGCGCAGATCGGCGCGCCCGAGACCCTGATAGATGCGCGTGCTGTCGGCGAACCGGTCGCAGATCACCACCTCGCCGGCCGCGAGCGCGGGGGCGATCACACGCTCCAGATGGTCGCGCCGCGCGGCGGTGAACAGGAGAAGCTCGGTCTCGGGCGACCAGCGATCGGTGTCGCCTTCCAGCACGAGGGCGCGAATCTCCTCGGCCCCGGCGCTGCCGCCCGGCTCTCGGGTCAGCACGACCGTGTGGCCCGCGTCACGCAGGGCTGCAGCAAGGTGCACTGCCTGCGTGGACTTGCCCGATCCGTCGATGCCTTCGAAACTGATGAACAGGCCGCGACCGCTCAAAGCGTCCCCTCGATATTGCTCCAGAGACGCTGCGCCAGTTGCCCCGAGACGACCCCCAGACGCTGCAGGAAGCCACCCTGCGCCACGCTCTCGGCGGCGAAAAGCGGCACGCGCGTCTCGGGCAGACCCTCGGGTTTCAGCACCAGCTCAGCCAGCGGGTCGCCTTGCGTCACCGGCGCGTGGACCGGACCGGAATAGACAACCTCGACCTCGACGGTCGTCCCGCCGAGGGCCGGCAGCAGCGTGTCGAGATCCTTTGCCGGGGTCAGCCCGATGGTTCGCGCGGCCCCCATCCAGACCGGCACGCGCGCCACCTCCTCGCCGGCCTTGACCACGGATCGCTGCGTGAATTGCCGGAAGGCCCAGTTGATGATCGCCTCGCCTTCGCGGGCGCGCGCCGACGCGCTGTCGAGGCCGGTATACGCGAAGACCACGCGCCGGTCGCCCTGTTTGGCCGACGCGGTCAGCCCATAGCCCGCCTCCTGCGTGTGCCCGGTCTTGAGCCCGTCGACGCCGATATCGAGGGCCAGAAGCGGATTGCGGTTGTAGATGTTGCTCGGCGCGCGACCGTCGAACCGGTATTCCCGTTCGGCGAACATGTCGTAGAATTCCGGGAAATCCTCGATGATCCGCTGCGACAGGATCGCGAGATCATGCATGCTCATGACATGGCCCTCGGCGGGCCAGCCGCTGGCATTCTTGAACACCGAATTGGTCAGGCCCATCCGCTGCCCGCGCTCGGTCATGAAGCGGGAAAATCCGGCCTCGGTGCCATCGGGGCTGAGCGCCTCGGCGATGACGGCGCAGGCGTCGTTGCCGCTGAGCACCACGATGCCGCGCAACAGATCCTCGACCCGGACCCGGTCGGTTGTGTCGAGAAACATGGTCGAGCCACCATAGCTCATCGCGTGCTCGGAGACCGGCAGACGCTCGTCGAGCGAAAGCTGCCCCGCGCGCACCGCCTCGAACGCGACGTACAGCGTCATGAGCTTGGACATCGAGGCCGGCGGCAGCGGCATGTCGGCGTTCTTGTCCAGAAGCACCGTGCCCGTGGTCGTGTCCAGCACATAGGCCGCACTGGCGCTTGTCTCGAACGCGGCGGCCGGCAGGCCGAGCGCGCCGGCCAGTAGAGCGGCAAAAAGAAAACGGATTGAGCGCATCACAACCTCCGAGGCTCGGGTCGGGACGGGACAGACAGGATCCGGGCCTCTCCCATCGATCATTTACGTCGCCGGGGGTCCCGCGGGATCAACCGGAATTCCGGCACGCGGGTGTGCGGCACCGTGCCAGCGTGGCAAGGCCCGGTATACCGTGCCGCCTGCGGGTCGTCATGCGTTTTCAGCCCGTGCCGCGCGTTTATCTGATGCCTGCCGCCCGGACTCAATCGCCATCTGCCCGCAGATACGGGCGCAGGGACGGATTTTCCGACATATCACGCAGCGGACGGTACCGCGGCATGAGATCACCGTGTCGCATCCCCCAGTCGCACGGCGGCACCGGCGCGTTTCGCGTCCGTGGTGTAGCCCATTTCGTGCAGCACGCTCGGGGCGGCGGCCGCGATCAGGCCGCAGGCGAGGAAGGCCGCAATCATCGCTTTCATTCGTTCGGTTCCCTCATGGCTATTCCGCAGGCGTGCCCGCCTTGGCAGGGTCCGGCGCGTGCCCCTTTTCCTGAAGCTCTTCAAGCCACAGGCCGTGATGTTCGCGCGCCCATTGTTCCTCGACCTCGCCCGAGCCCATGGCATCGAACGCGCCCTCCATCCCGACCGAGCCGATATAGATATGCGCGATGATGATCGCGGTCAGCACGAAGGCCATGATCGAGTGCCAGAGCGTCGCGAGCTGCATTTCCTCATGCGGGGCGAGCACCTCGGGCAGCGCGCCGTAGCCCACGAGCTGCGGCAGGCCGGTGGCGTTGAGCGCGGCAAACGTCTTGGCGAACATCGGCAGGTCGAATGGAAACAGCAGCGACAGGCCCGAGGCCGATATCGACGCGCCGAAGATGATCGTCGCCCAGAAGATCATCTTCTGCCCGGCATTGAACTTTTTCGCTGGCGGATGGACGCCCTTGGAGAACATGCCACCCCCCACGGCCAGCCATTTCAGATCCGTGCGGTTGGGGATGTTGTGCAGCACCCACATGAAAAACACCATCACGAGGCCCAGCATGAAGGCCCACGCGATATTGTTGTGCACCCATTTCGAGGCCACCGCGACGGTCGAGAACGCCTCGTGGCCCAGAAGGGGAATCACCACCATGCGACCGAACAGCACGATCAGTCCCGTGATCGCCAGCACCACGAAAGAGCCCGCCATCAGCCAGTGCCCGAACCGTTCGACGGCCTGAAACCGGGTCACGGTGCGGCCCGTAAGTTCGCCGTCGATGCGGATCCGGCCCCTGAGCAGGAAAAACAGCGCCAGCAGCGCCACGGTGCCCCCGAGAAGCCAGGCACCGTAGGTGGCCAGCGGCCCCTTGCGGAACTCCAGCCAGCCCATGCCCGCATCCTGGATCAGCACCCGCGCCTCGGGACCGCCCGAGGACACCGTCACATCGGCCAGACCGTAGCGCAGTGCGCGCCAGACGTCCGAATCGGAGGCCCCGCCAAGCGTGCCCAACTGCCCGGCCATGCCCGCCGCGTCATCGGGGTTGCCGGTGGCGTCGCGGCGAAAGCTGTCATCCACCTTTTCGCCCCGTTGCCGGGCCATGATGTCTTCGAGCGTCTGCGCCCCGCCGGTGGCGGCACGATCAGGGCCGGATGCCCCGGGCGTCTCCTGCGCCATGGCGGGCAGAGCGAGCAGGAAACACAAAGCCATGCTGAGTAATGCGCGCATGATGTCCTCGATTGCTGTGACCCGCGTCCGGGGTCGGGACCGATTTCCTTGACGGAAATCGGATCGGAAACTTTGCAAGTTTCCGATGCCGGGTGTCCATCGGCGCGCCCGGCATCGGCATCGGTATCTCAGCCGCCGCTTTGCTGGCCGTAGGCGCTGCCCCAGCCCCACGCACCCGAGCCGAAGCCGCGCGCCACGACACGTTCACGGTAGATATCCGAGACGGTGTCGCCATCACCGGCCAGAAGCGCCTTGGTCGAGCACATCTCGGCGCAGATCGGCAGCTTGCCCTCGGCGATCCGGTTGCGGCCGTATTTCTGGAATTCGGCCTGGCTGTGGTTTTCCTCGGGGCCGCCCTTGCAGAAGGTGCACTTGTCCATCTTGCCGCGCGATCCGAAATTACCCGCCTGCGGGAATTGCGGCGCGCCGAACGGGCACGCGTAGAAGCAATAGCCGCAGCCGATGCACAGGTCCTTGGAGTGCAGGACCACGCCTTCCTCGTCCTGGTAGAAGCAATCGGTCGGGCACACCGCCATGCAGGGCGCGTCCGAACAGTGCATGCAGGCCACCGAGATCGAGCGTTCCCCGGGGCTGCCATCGTTGATCGTCACCACGCGGCGGCGGTTGATCCCCCATGGCACCTCGTGTTCGTTCTTGCAGGCCGTGACGCAGGCGTTGCATTCGATGCAGCGTTCGGCGTCGCACAGAAACTTTGCTCTTGCCATTTCTCTTTCTCCTTATGCCGCAACGATCTTGCACAGAGTCGCCTTGGTTTCCTGCATCTGGGTCACGCTGTCATAGCCATAGGTCTGGGCGGTGTTGCTCGCCTCGCCCAGGACATACGGATCGGCCCCGTCGGGGTAGTTCTCGCGCAGGTCGCGCCCCTCGAAATGGCCGCCGAAGTGGAAGGGCATGAAGGCCACGCCCGCGCCCACCCGTTCGGTCACCATCGCCATGACCTTGACGCGCCCGCCTTCGGGTCCTTCGACCCAGACCTGCGCCCCGTCGCGGATGCCGATATTGTTGGCGTCGCGCGGATTGATCTCGACGAACATGTCCTGCTGAAGCTCGGCCAGCCACGGGTTCGACCGGGTCTCGTCACCGCCGCCCTCGTATTCGACCAGACGCCCCGAGGTGAGGATGATCGGATAATCCTTGGAGAAGTCGTTCTTCTGGATCGATGCATACATGGTCGGCAGGCGGTAGGCGTGCCGGTCCTCGTAGGTCGGGTAATCCGCCACCAGATCGCGCCGGTTGGTATAGAGCGGCTCGCGGTGAATGGGCACCGGATCGGGGAAGGTCCACACCACCGCCCGCGCCTTGGCATTGCCGAAGGGCGCGCATTCATGCGCGATGGCGACCCGCTGAATCCCGCCCGAGAGGTCGGTCTTCCAGTTGGTGTCGGCCCCGGCGATGCCGTCGATCACGCCGCGTTCCTCGTCGGTCAGCTCGCCGTCCCAGCCCAGATCCATCAGCATCTGCATGGTGAATTCCGGATAGCCATCCTCGATATCCGAGCCGGCGGAATAGACGCCCTCGGCCAGAAGGTTGTCGCCGTCGCGCTCCACGCCGAAGCGCGCGCGGAACGTCAGACCACCCTCGGAGACGGGCCGCGACATGTCGTAAAGGATATGCGTGCCGGGATGGTTCATCTCGGGCGTGCCCCAGCAGGGCCAGGGCAGACCGTAGGTGTCGCCATCCGCCGGCCCGCCATTGGCGCGCAGCGTCGTGCGATCGAAGGTGTGCTGATTGGCCATGTGCAGCTTCATCCGCTCAGGGCTTTGCCCGGTATAGCCGATGGTCCACATGCCGCGATTGAACTCGCGGGTGATGCTTTCGACATTCGGGGTCTCGGCATCGTCCATATCGATGTTGCGGAACAGACGATCGGCAAAGCCGAACTTGTTCGCGAACTTGGCGATGATGACCTCGTCGGGAATGCTCTCGAACAGCGGTTCGACCACGCGGTCGCGCCATTGCAGCGAGCGGTTCGAGGCGGTGACCGAGCCGCGCGTCTCGAACTGGGTGCAGGCCGGCAGCAGATACACGCCATCGGTGCGATCCTGCATGACGGCCGAGACGGTCGGATAGGGATCGACCACGACCAGCATGTCGAGCGCCTCCATCGCCGTCTTCATCTCCTTGCCGCGCGTCTGGCTGTTGGGCGCATGCCCCCAGAGCACCATGGCCCGCACCTTGTTGGGGTTGTCCATGTTCTCGGGGTCTTCGAGGACGCCGTCGATCCAGCGGCTGACCGGGATGCCGCTCAGCTCCTGCAGCGGCTGATCCGCGCCGTCCCTGTCCTTGCCCGTGGCAAACCGGTCGGCAAGCCAGTCCGGGTCTTCGCCCCAGACCCGCGCCCAGTGATCCCACGCGCCTTTCGACAGGCCGTAATAGCCCGGCAGCGTATGGCTGAGCACGCCGAGATCGGTCGCGCCCTGCACGTTGTCATGACCGCGGAAGATGTTGGTGCCGCCGCCGGCGACACCCATGTTGCCGAGCGCCAGTTGCAGGATGCAATAGGCGCGGGTGTTGTTGTTGCCGTTGGTGTGCTGGGTGCCGCCCATGCACCAGATCATCGTGCCGGGGCGGTTGTTGGCCAGCGTGCGCGCCACACGGCGCAACTGGCTGCCGGGGGCGCCGGTCACGCGCTCGACCTCTTCGGGGGTCCATTTCTTCACCTCGTCGCGGATCTGGTCCATGCCCCAGACGCGCGTGCGGATGAACTGCTTGTCCTCCCAGCCATTCTCGAAGATGTGCCACAGGATGCCCCAGACCAGCGCCACGTCGGTGCCCGGGCGCAGGCGCACGAACTCGTCAGCATGCGCGGCGGTGCGGGTGAAGCGCGGGTCGCAGACGATCAGCGGCGCGTTGTTCTGTTCCTTGGCCTTCAGCAGATGCAGCAGCGAGACGGGATGCGCCTCGGCGGGGTTGCCGCCGATGATGATGATGGCGCGTGAATTGTGAATGTCGTTGTAGCTGTTGGTCATGGCGCCGTAGCCCCATGTATTGGCAACACCCGCCACGGTGGTCGAATGGCAGATCCGCGCCTGATGGTCGACATTGTTGGTGCCCCAATAGGCGGCGAACTTGCGGAAGAGATAGGCCTGTTCGTTATTATGCTTGGCCGATCCCAGCCAGTAGACCGAATCCGGGCCCGACTCCTCGCGGATCTTCATCATGCCGTCGCCGATCTCGTCGATCGCCTGTTCCCAGCTGATACGCTTCCACTCGCCGCCCTCTTTCTTCATCGGGTATTTGAGGCGGCGTTCGCCATGCGCGTGTTCGCGCACCGAGGCGCCCTTGGCGCAATGCGCCCCGAGGTTGAACGGGCTGTCCCAGCCGGGCTCCTGCCCCGTCCACACGCCGTTCTCCACCTCGGCCACGACCGTGCAGCCGACCGAGCAATGCGTGCAGACGGACTTGATCGTCTGCACCGCCTCGCCTGCGGCGCTCTGGGCGGTGGCGCGGGTGACGGTGCCGCCCATGGCCCCCATCGCGGCAAGCCCGCCGATGGCAAGCCCGCTGCCGCGCAGGAACGCGCGCCGGTCGACGGATGCGCCGCCCGCCTCGGACAGGATACCGGTCCGCTGGGGGCGTCGCGCAACCCCGTTGGTCTTTTTCCTAAGCATGTGTCTGTCTCCTCCCTGGGCCCGGCTCGCGGGGTGGGTACTGATGTTTCCACCAATCGTCGGGCGTCAAGCGGCCGTCGTCAGCGGTGTTTGCATCGTCCGGGTCTAGAACCGGGCGCTGTCGAGATAGGCGCGGGTATGCGCGGTGTCCTGCATCCGGTCGGATGTCAGATCCGGTTCGGCGGCCTCGGCGGCCCGTCCGGTCACGGCGCTCGCCACGGCCATGACGGGCGCGCCGGTGGCGGCGAGCCGAAGGAAATCGCGGCGGCTGCTGCCGTCCTCGGGTTTGTGTGTCATGAAGGTATCCCTCCCCCTGTGGTGGCGGGCGATGCCCCGCCGGTCGTTTTGCGGGATCATCCCGCGCTCATGCGAAAGCCCTGCGTCTCGATCTCCATGAACACCCGGCCGACCGCGCCGACCGAGGCATAGAGAACCGAATTGCGCGCGGCCTCCAGATCCGTGAAGAAATGCCCGGCCCACGGGCCGATATGCTTGCCGAAGAAGTGTTTCTGATCCTCAAGGCCCGCCGGCGCGCCGAACCGCCCGCGGATCAGCCCGGCCATCATCTCCATGCACGAGGCGATGTTGTCCTCGGGCTCGTGCACGGTTTCGGCGCGGGTCATGCCGCGCGCCGCCATGTCGCGGCGCAGCCCGGCCAGCGGTTTTTCATTCAGGAACCCGGTCAGGTAATAGCTGGCATAGGGCAGCAA
>Ga0307979_1003034_pt1 | contig 11435 bp, 10 predicted proteins | sample OrgLakmetage1058_FD_201833 | JGI IMG/M metagenome (GOLD analysis project Ga0307979, IMG submission 201833) | Saline water microbial communities from Organic Lake, Antarctica - #1058 | ecosystem: Environmental > Aquatic > Non-marine Saline and Alkaline > Saline | place: Antarctica: Organic Lake...
TTCCTGCCCTCTGCACACTATCCTCTTTACGATTTTGACTTGCGCGCAACGCACGCGCGTACACTTCTGCCCGCAGCATTGGCTTCTGTGTCATTTGGGTTTGTATTAGTTCGAGTTCGAGTTCGAAAAGCCAATACGCCACGACGTATTTGCCTTATATTCTGGAGAAAATACGTCAGATGTTTTATTGTAGGGACTAGACACGACAGCAACGCAACGCAGCAGTGCAAAGTGGAAAGTGCGAAGTGCCAAACAAGCAAGACAAGCAAGAAACAAGAAGTCATCCGTTGGGTGTCATATTTTTTGACTCAAATTGTATTAGGGTTTAATCCAGTCAGCACAACTGTTTGGCGCGATCGATCGTCGATCGCACTTCTCACTTCTCACCTTTTATCGCTACGGCAGCCCGCAACAGCTCGGCCTCGTTTACGATGGACGCACAGCTGCTTGGCGCTATTGCGGTTGCGATTTGTCTGGTCGTGGCAACCGCTATCTTTTTCCTTCGAGGATCAAGCAATGGGTTAGTGCGGACCTTTGGAATGCTAGCTCATCCATTCAGAGGAGTGCTTTTCTTGCAACAGAAAACAAATGCCTAGCTCACGTACTTTACCGTCCTGTTCCTCTTTGAATCAGGAGCACTTCCAAGCCCGCTGCGGCAGTTGCCGCACCTGTCTCCAAAGAACCCGAGAAAAAGGTGTGTCTTAGATGCTAGATAGAGCCTCTGCTAATGGTCTTGCGTGTCGTGGCAGAGCTCCCTCAATTGCCTATCTGTCAATACTTTGATCATTCTTACCTTTCATCGAATCTGCTGGGGCTTTACACAATGGAACTAGGCTGAAGATGCACCTGCGGGAAAGATGACGGTGTATTTCGGGAGCCAAACCGGCACCGCTGAAGGTTTTGCGGAGCAAGTGAAGAAAGAAGCCTCGGGCCAAGGTTTCGACTGCAGGTGGGTCACCGCCTTGTCGTCGCTTCTTTATTTAGATTCTAGCTTGCTATCGTTGTCCCCTCAAAGCACAAATGTATTTAAGTTTGCGTTCCTTGAACGGCTCGCTAAATGTTCTTTGACTTGTTACCGCCGTCAAATCTCGTGCTACGTACTTTTGATCGTGAGTAGTTGTGACCTTGTTCCATCGAGTCCGAGTTGAAAGTCGCGGTAGATGTTGCATAGATGACAGTTGCTTGCCTCTTGTAGCGTACTTAATCTCTTTGCTCACCTTCGGCCTTTCCTTCGTCTATTTTTCTAGCGTGGTCGATTTGGATGACTTTGATGCTGAAGCTTTCATTGAAAGGTACTGAACTTACTACATCATTGTGGGTTCTTTTCATGTGCAACAAGCCTGGCTTTCTGTCTGCTGTAGTCATATTTTTGTTGTTTTTATCTTAAAGGCGCTCTCAACTTTAGTGTGCTTCTGCCCATTTTTTCCTACCATCTTTCCGTCGTCTTATTCTTCTTCTCTATGTGGTCTTGTGTGGGTGTGCATGTGTATCTGACCTAAGTCGGCTCGCGGTAGTGCTCGTGGCCACTTACGGCGAAGGCGAGCCAACGGACAACGCCGCCGACTTCTTCAAGTGGCTGAAGACCAGCAAGAAAGAAATGGACCCTTCCGGGGAGAAGCTCCTCGGAGTCTTGTCGTTTGCGGTGTTTGGCCTCGGCAACCGCCAATACGAGCACTTCAACAAAGTTGGTGCGTTGGGTGGGCGGGCTTGTGGGCGATCACACGACACCTGTGCCTTTGTGCTGGGTGTCTTTGTGCTGGGTGTCTTGGTGTTGGTGTCTTGGTGCTAGTGTCTTTGTCCTGGTGCATTAATCATCAGTTGGGCATTTGCACCTGTACGCGTCACCTGCTACATGTCTGTGCGTGGCCTGTGCGCCTGTGTGCTCAGGCAAAGATGTGGACGACTTTTTGTCGGTGCTGGGCGGGAAACGGGTCTATGACTTGGGGCTGGGGGACGACGACGGTACTCTGGAGGACGACTTCGATGCTTGGAAGGAGAAACTGTGGCCAGCACTGCGGGCGCAGTTTCACCCGAATGCCAACGATGATGATGCCAACAAGGTTGCCAAGAAAACGCCATCGGTAGGTCGTTGTTATTGCTCGTGTTGTTTTGCATTCCATGATGGAGTTGAGACCTGTGGGTTGGCAGGGAGAGCAGAAGAAGAAAGAAATTTCTTAAGCATTCCTTTTGCTCAGCATTTAGTCTTCAACTTTCTTCGTTCAATTCACACCTACGTTCTTCCTTGATCTTCGTACTCCATTCGAATATTTTTTTTAATTTCCTCCTCATCATCACGGAACAGGCTGCCGATTTGGCAGCCCTGGCGTCCCTCGCCACACCGGACTTGCCGTTTACTCTCGAGCTCTTGCCCGCCAGCGCGCGTGCCGCCAACGCCCTCGTGGCTCCCGGCCCCGCCCCCGCCCATGCCCAAGCCTCCACCAAGCACTTCTTTACTGCGCCCCGCATCAAGGTGTGTGTGTGCTATAGTGAAACGAGAGTAGAGTAGGTGGGTGGGTTTATTTGTTTGTGCACCTCTTATCTTTTTTTTTAATTCCGGTATCTCGTCATTACTTCTCTTCTTGCGCATCTTGAGCTCCGTCTCCGTGAATCACGTATTTTGTGTGCGCCCCGTCTATCTTTCTCCCCATCCTTCGTTTCTATGCTTGCGTCTGCTCATGTAGGTGATGGAAAACCGCGAGCTGCGCGGCCCATTGGACGGCGGCTCAACGCGCCACATTGAGTTCGAGGTACTTTTACTTTTGGTTATGAGGGTGTGCGGACGAAGATCGCGCTTTTCTATCAGGCATTACTAGTGATTGCCAATATGCTAGATAGAACTGTAGACTATGTATCAAGATGTCGAGAATGCTTGCCCCACGACGTTTCTTCTTCTTTCATGCGTGTGTAAACCACGTTTGTATTCATTGTGTACACCACGTATGTGTGTACTCATGCGTATGTCCATGTTTGAATGTCTGTGTTATACATTTAAATAGGTGCAAGGGGTGGAGAACTTGTCGACCTATGCCACCGCTGACAACTTGGCAGTGCTGCCCGAAAACGACCCAGATGCAGTTGAGGCCCTTGCGAAGGTATATACTGGCATGGGGTGGTGGTGGTGGTGCATTTATTAAGTGGGCAAACATGTATTGAGTACGTGTTATTGCGGTTACAGCTGCCGCAGTCGTTGAAGAAGAAGAAGAAGATGATGATGATGTTGGTTGCAAGAAGGGATGATAGATGCACAGGGCGAGATATAGCAAGAATCGTGAAAGCCCACCCTTTATGTATCTTTGCATTCATTTTCCCCGCCCTTCCCCCTGTACACTTACTGTGTCCTACTGTAGGCCATGGGCTACGACCTGGACCGCAGTTTTACGCTCAAGCCCAACGGCAAAACCGCCTTCAAGCCCGCGTTCCCGACTCCCTGCACGGTGATTGAGTGAGGGCAAGAGTTGTTGAAGAAGTAGAAAGAAAAAAGGGATCCGTTTTCCATTACCTTTCCAATTGCATTATAATACTGCGCGCAAGCAGCAGCAGTAGTCTCTTATTTTTCTCGAAGAGATTTCTCTAGACATTTGATAGTCGTTGAACAATACTTTGTTCCCTTTGGTTACATTCCACCATCTCGTCGTGTCGTCACTTCTTCTTCTTTGCCTCTTCCTTTTCCTTCCTCTCCGAATCAGGTGCGGGAAGCCTTGACGTGCTTCATCGATTTGCACGGCCTCCCGCGGCGCACCAGCCTCAAAGACTGGGCGCCTTTCTGCTCGGACCCCGACCACGCCGCAGCCCTGATGAGCATGAGTGGGAAAACCCCAGTAGGGAAGGCCAAGTTCACGAGTGAAGTGGAGTCCCAGCACAAGTCGCTGGTGGAGTTGCTGACCCAAGACTTCGCGTCCTGCAAGGTATGGGCGTGTGGATTGAGGAGTTGGTCTTGAATTCAAGTGTCCTTCCTGAGGGATATCTCCATTGTGTGCATGTATATGATTTTTTTAATCGCTGTCTTGAGATCTCTTTCTTTCTCTTTCTTTCATTCTCTCACTCTCAGCTTCTTTTGCTTTCTTTTTTTATTGTCCCCATTTTCAACAATTGCAGGTGCCCTTGGGCGCTCTTCTCCACTTAGCCCCGCATTTGCAGCCGCGCTACTACACCATCTCGTCTTCCAACAAGGCCCACCCGAAGCGCATTCACGCGACAGTGGCAGTGTTGGCGCAGGTACTGTATATACTTCTCTCTTTTTATCTCTTTATTCTTTCCTCGCAGTCTTTTTGAAAAAAGTGCTTCCATGCACTCTGCCACCATTCCTTTCTCCCTTCCTTCCTTTCTCTCCTTTGTTCTTGACCACCTCCACACTCTCGCTCGCTCCCTTCCGACCTCTTCCTCCTCGCTCTCCCTTTCATCATATATACCAGCCCAAGGGCAGCGGCAACGGCATGCTCCAAGGGGTGTGCTCGACCTTTCTGCAGCGCCTCGAGCCCCCCCTCACGGTGGGTGGGAAAAAGGCCGACGCCCTCGACAAGACCAACGGCTCTTCTTCTTCTTCTTCCTCTTACAAGGTTGCGTCGGAGCCTCGCCCTCCTCGCCCGTGGCCGTCGTGCCGCGCCTTCGTAAGGCCGTCCACTTTTCGCCTGCCGCCGAGCCTGGCGACCCCCATCGTACTGGTAGGGCCCGGGACCGGGATTGCCCCCATGCGCGCCCTGCTCTACGAGCGCCAACATTGGGTGCAGCAGCAGCAAGGAGGAAACGGAAGCGATGCTAGTGTTGGCCCCGCGGTGCTGTACTTCGGCTGCAAGCACCAAGACTGCGACTTCTTGTACCAGGACGAGCTGTCAGCGTTTCAGGTAAAACTGTCTTCTTACAAAGGAAAAGAATAATGAAGAACAAAAGATAAAACTTATCTGCAAAAAGAATTACAACTTCTTGGGCCACGACATCAATTGAATATATAGCGAACTGCCTTATGCTTGGCAACAACTTACGTGTGTGCATTTTTCTCTTGTTTCTTTTACGTTGTTCGTTGTCTGTATGTTTGATTACAGGCGGACGGCACCCTTTCGAAGCTTCACTTGGCGATCAGTCGCCCCAACTTCACTTCAGGCGGCGCTCCTGGGAACAAGGTATGTGCAAACGAGGGAAGGTTTCTTTCTTTTCTCTTGGAATTCTTTTATTGCGTGCCATAATCATAAATTGCGGTGATGACATGTATAAGTGCTTCATACATTAAAGAAGTAAAGTGCCCATTGTTGTTCCACTTTTTGGCACGTGTCTCTCCTGACACCTCGCGTCTTTCCGGCCATCTGTATGATGTGTGTTTCTTGCATTACATAAGGTCTATGTTCAGCACTTGCTCGGCCAAGAGGCCAACAGTGAAGAGCTCTGGGACCTCATCGATGGGTAAGTGGCTTGAAATTCAACTTTCGAGCATTCAGAATAGAAAACAACCTTAAACGATCCTTCGTATCTGTAGTGATGCCTCGAAAGTGAGTTTTGAATGTGTTCCATTCTATGCTTCTCGTTCCATAATATACACGCGTGCTATATGATTGCATGCGTGCTCAACTATCTTTTCACCTGCACATATCCACGCTCACGCTTATGGTGCAGACGCGGCGGGCACTTGTATGTGTGCGGCGGCACTGCGATGGGAGCCGACGTGCAGGCCGCACTCTTGAAGGTGGTGGCAGGCCGCATTACAGGGGGTGGCAGCGCGGCCAACTACGTCGCCAACCTTAAGGCGCAGGGGCGCTACGTGCAAGAGCTCTGGGCGTAGTTTTTTTTTTTAACTACACAAAGAGTGGGGCGGATGACGAGCGATAGTTGGAACGATAGAGGAGGTGATGTGATGTGATGTGATGATGAGATGAGTGCTGAGATGAAGAAAAGGGACTAAAATGGAAGATATTTGGAGGTGCTTGGTGGTGGAGATATTGCACACTTCTTGCTTTTTGCGGTGCAATGTTCAATCTTCGATGCGCTGCCATGCCTATGGGAGTACGAGAGGAGGGATTTGGGATTTGGGGATGTCTACCATTCCTATTTACCAGTGTAAACTAGTGGCCGTAATAGCGGCCAATGTTTATGCATATCCAGACAGCTAGACAGTCTAAACAAGCATGATAGCTAACACTCTCTGATAAGTTTCCTGGCGCTGGCGGTGAATTTCCCGTGACCCGCGCAGCCACTGAACTTATGCACGATTTGCGAAGAAACAATTCCGTAACGATTTCCCCTGCTTTGTGGCTTTGTTGCATCTTTAATTTCTTTGTTCATCGCAGTGGGCCTAACCTCGCAGCACCTCGGTGGGTGAAAGCATCTTGAAGGAGAGAAATCCGGTTTATGATGAGAGTAAAAACCCCCCACTAAACTCGTATACATGTGAGTCTGAGCCTGAACACAACCGAATCTTTGTTCGACCTCGTTTAGTACTGTTCTGGAGCGGAGAAGCAACTCCTGGTGTTAGTGGGCCTGTGATCATTCGTGTTCGCACAGCCTACAGCAATGCAGCCACGTGATCCATACTTCTAGCAAGAAAGAAAGCGATGCTGAGATCGGCTGGCGCCCGACACCTTCGAAAAACATTGAGATGATGCCCTGCTGGGGCAAAAAATAGCCCGGAGAAATGCCTCGTGGATCTGGGACTTGGCACACGAACGAGCACTCAGTCCCGCCGACTTGTTCGGAGGAAAGACGCCAGTTGGAGCCTTAATTGGCCTTCGAGAGCAAATTTGCTGGTGCATAAGCAGCACATGTGCATTCTGTTTTGCCTCTGTGGCTGCTGTGTACTTGCCTTTCTGCGTTTTTGGGAGAGTATTAACTAGACTAGACTAGACTAGACTAGACTGGATAAGAAGAATGAATGCCTCAAAGAGGTTGCTGAGCCCACTGAGACTGGGATACGAGAAGGGACCTTCCGATTGACGAATAAGTCTAATATGTAAATGCCCCATGTGGAGTGCTGTAGGGGGTACCAACTGCGGTACAACTGCGCCGCAGGGCGCCATTGCGCCATTGGAGCATGAAGCGCTGTTTCTTAAGGGGCATCAATAGGCTCGTCGATTGAACTAATCTACTCCGTATGAATGCCGTTGCACTCGGCAATTGAAACATTAAACACCATTCTTATCACCTTCGAGTAGCACTATAGCTCGCAGCACCAATCTCAATGCCATTGGAGTTGCATTAGCCCGAGGGCAAGGTTGAGTTCGGGACCCAGCGTTTTGACTCAGGCCCAGAGGGGCCGGAATAAGAAGGCTAACAGGCAAACAGGGGTTTCAAAGCAACAAATACTAGAAAGAAAGACTTACCCGGCGTTTTGGCCATTTTACTCACCTAGCACCCCCACATATAAGAATTTTGACCCTCTAAATGCACTATAAACAAATAGCATCCCCCTGTCCCTCATTTGCATCGAGAATGAAATGGCACTCCCTCGCATGGGCCAAAAGCCATTGGCCTGTGTGAAAAGCCAACAAAAAGAAAAGAAAGAAAACAGAAAGTCCCCCCTCGGGGCTCAGAAGAAAAAAAAAGAGAGAGATGCTTTTGTGTTCGTGCAAGATTTTCGGGGGCGTGGATGAGCGGGACACTTTGATCCGTTAGCAACACTTCCATGGACAATAGGGCGTGTGTGCCTGATAAGGCCATCATTATAGTATATGTTGCTAGGAATTTTTGTCTGTTGGTTGGTGGCCCTCTAATTCCGGCTCCTCGGGTCTCGGGGCCTGTGTGAAAGATGTTATGCACCCCCCCAAAAAAATGGACAAAAATGGACATTTCACTGAGATATGTGAGCAACCCCGAGCTGGAACGACTACGACAAAGAGCCCACGGAGGATAGACATCCGAGCCTGGTTTCCAATCCGGCCCGGTGGATTCTGCCGGCGCCAACTATCGTCTCAAGTAGGTCGGTCACTTAGGAGGCAAGAGTACATCAATTAATCGTCTATGGCACTCGGTCTGTTACAGAATAAGAATAAGCTTGGTTACTAAAGCCAGTCCCCCCTCGGGGGATCCGAAAACTTTTACTATTTTGAGCCCCACACAAAATGGCGAGTTTCTTGTAGTGAAATGAACATCGAAAGCTCGCGCGCCACCTCAATTGCGGGGTCAAATCAGATCCGTGTGCTATGACCGCCGCCATTTTATTAATAGCTTAGCGGACGGTCTCTTGCACACCTTTAGTTCCCGTTAAGAAATTTGTGTTTGTCCATCGCAACCTCAGCTACCTTCGACCGTGCGCGCACGAACTTTAGCCCACTTCAGCGCTCAGCATTGGCCGCCCTCGAATGGAAGCCAAAGGTATGAATACTTGCTTGTTTATGTTCTCGTGGAATGGCATCGCAACCTCGTGCGTAACCCGTTTACGCTGCACCACCCAACCACTTGAATCGCAGGGAACAAAATCCAGATCCTGGCGTGGGAGCATGCAAACCCTGCTGTCAAAGCGAAGATCCGCGAGCTGCGCGGCGTCTCTTACAACAGGCTCGAACCCTTAGAGTATTCTCTGCGCCTTCCTCTCACGGTTGCTGATGCGATTGTTCTCGAGCAGCACCTTGGCCTATCCCATGCTCTCGAGTTCATCCGCGTCGTGGACCCCTGGTGCTACCCTGGCGAAAAAACGCAGTCTGTCGTTGTGCTGAAGAGCTACGTAAGCCACTTGTTCAGCAAGACTCGAGACGCAGTGAAAAACGTACATCAGTTCACCGAAGAAAGTAAGTCTGCTTTCCTCCATTCTACCATACTGGTCAAGGAAAGGCCAGCGCTGGTCCGAAAACCCAAAGGAGAGCGCGGCAATTCATTTCCCATTGAGAAGAAATCTACGGGGGGAAAAGATTACCCACGGAGCATGAGAATCGACTTCAGAAAGCTGGACAACGCGGCGCTGCGGAAGTATGTCGATCATTATCAGCTGGCGGTGCAAGCAGGCCTATCAAACGACGAACTTGCCGTAGTGGTTCGTGTTGTACTGTATGTGTCTAGTATTTTCTTCGATTGTTTCGCCTCATTACGTTCTTGCATCCGATAATTCAGTCCTGTATTCAGTGGTAGATGTGGCCATAATTATTTTGCCCCACCACATATCAATTACACTTCAGTAGAAGTACATGGCTGGTTCGACCCTTCGCCATTCGCTTCATTCTCGTGTGAATAATTCTCTATGCAATAATTTGCTTCTTGGCTGGCGCAGGTAGCGCAGCATTTTGAGCGTCAGTCAAAGCAGCAAAACGAAGACGAAAGCTTGGAAGGCTTCCTGGCCTCGCATGCACGCTACCTCAGGATCGCTCAGGCACACGAGCCTCCTCCTACGAAGCAAGCAAGATTGAGCTATGGTGATACTGAAGAAGGAATCAATAATAAAGCAGATTATGATGATGCTACTCTCTATGGCGCCCCCGCGCGTCGGTCAGTGGATGGCTATGGGCCAGCCAGGGAAGGCGAACAGGTCGCAGCTTTGACGGAAGACGAAGACGGCAGCGTGCAATGGATCTTGGCCGTGGTGCACAAGTACTACGCTGCGGAGGTGCATTGTAGCTGTAGTCAAAGTGTAGCGCTCTCTTCGTCTTCCCCCAATTGAAATGATGAGAAATGAGAGGAAGCAGTTGGCGGGGATCCTCTTATTTTTATGACCAGTTTTTGGCTTGAAGGACAAAACAGTTCTATGGGCTAGAAAGATCGTATCTGCAGCAGCATTTAGGATGCTCTACTTATATTTGGCCCTTCTGCTCCAATGCCTCTATCTAAGATTCTCGTCGTGTACCCTCATTTGACATATTCTCATCTTCTCGATCGCTCTCACCCGCCTGACAGGACGAATTTGACGTGATGGACGACGACGACGCTGCCGACGGCCGCGGGTCGCAAGCTCACATCATGCGCTTGGGCCGGTCGCAAATCGTGAGGCTGGAAGACTCCGTGGGGAGCCTCCAAAAAGGTATGCCCCGTTTACCTCGCGTGCTTGCTTTTTTTTTAATTCTCACCTTTATGTGATGCCTTCGTTTTCAATTTCGCCCCACCCCTTTGTCCCGCTCTCTCACTTCCATTTCTAGACGTGATTGCAGTAATTTTTATTCCACTATTCGTGAGGCAGATTGGTCTGCTTATTCCTATTTCACTTCATCTTTCGATGTATTACATGATGTATATCTTGTCTCCTTTTCGTCTTTTCGCCCGTTATCTGCAAACATCTCTCCATGCAACAGGTGACGCAGTGCTCGCCGTGTTTCCCGACACCACATCCTTCTACCACGGGCGCATTTCTAAACCAGTAAAGCAGCGCGGGTCCGGCGGCGAAATTTCCGTGCAATTCGACGAAGACGAAGACGAGTCGGGGTGCGTGTAATTTGGGAGGAAATAGAGATGATTGACTACCATGCAGGCGTATTTGATCGAATTGAAGTACAAGATGGATTCTTAGCAGCTTTTAGTAATCAATGGTCACATCAAATGGCGCTTCACGTATTTATATAGTTCGGTTTACCCCTTTTGTCCTCATGTTGTAACAGGCGCACCCTGCACCGGCGTATTCCGGCCCGGCACGTGATGATTGATCCGGACGAAGAATGCGACAATGTCGGCAACGACCGCGGGCCAGACGACAATGGCCACGACGGCGGTGGTGATGTGGAATAAGGCTGCTGAGAGGAATGGCGGTCTCTTTTAGGGAGCCGGAGAATAAACGGAAACGGATTTCCCTTATGCTCTGTCGCCTGTTCGCACTGTGCTCTGATTTCGTTCGTGGTTCCTTTACTCTGCGGTGTTGACTTCTGTCTGAGTTTGAAATAGGAGTCGCTCCGACCAAGTAGCCGGACTTTCAATGACGTCCCGTTCATTAGGGACAGCACCCCCACAAGAACCCCTAGGGATCTGGGGATAGCTTAGGGAAGTCAACACAGCGCACAGCCAAGAAGGCCAAGAAAATAATCAAAATTCCAAATTCCAGCTCCGTCGCAGTCAAGCAGTCAACAGTCAAGCTCCACCTCCACTCCACGGAGGTGCCCTGAAATTAGATTAAGTACTTCAACGTCCCATTCTTATTATCGTAGCTTCGCCGCGCTAAAGAAACCCACTGCTACTGCTACTGCTACTGCTGCTACTGCTGCTCGGTTTGGAACCTTGAACCAAACTTTTTTCGCTTTCGTTTCGGCGAGAAACAAACTTCTTTCGCCGTTCGGTTCCTCCCACAGTTTTCGAACAGGCCAACCGGCGATGAAAATATTTTACCCCTACTAGTAGTACGCCAAATGGCAAGTTACTAGCGCAATGAACATCGACAAGTCGTGCGCCTTCTTAAGCGCGGGGTTCATAAAGGTCTATGCTCCGTGATTGCCGCCTTTTGATTACTCGCCAAGCAAACGGTCTCGTGCATATCTTTGGCGCCCATCCAGAAATTTGTGTTTGTCCATCGGCCAAAGCACGACAATCTCGGCTATCTTTGACAC
>Ga0307979_1003037_pt1 | contig 11433 bp, 17 predicted proteins | sample OrgLakmetage1058_FD_201833 | JGI IMG/M metagenome (GOLD analysis project Ga0307979, IMG submission 201833) | Saline water microbial communities from Organic Lake, Antarctica - #1058 | ecosystem: Environmental > Aquatic > Non-marine Saline and Alkaline > Saline | place: Antarctica: Organic Lake...
CGAACAAAGATTCGATTGTGTTCAGGCTCAGACTCACATGTATCCGAGTTTGGTGGGGGGTTTTCACCCTCATCCTGAACCGAATTCCTCTCCTCCAAGTCCAAAGTCATACCCACTCCACCGATACAGCACCACCAAGAAATACTAAGAGCCCGTATTTTATATTTTAAACGGCTTTTACCGCGCGTATGGCACACGTACATTACGCGTAAATCACGCGTAAATCACGCGGGAAGTAAAAAAAATCTCGAGGCGCGTAAATTAAGCGTGTATGTAAATCGCACCCTTGATTTCCTTTCTTGTTCTTGGATAAGTTCCGTTAGACCAGTTAGACCAATCCAAGAGCACCCTTGTCAGCCTTTTTGTACCAATTTGGTACAGTAACAATTCAAGAAAAATCTGCTCTGAACTGCCATTAGCAGTACAGTAGTACAGGAGTACAAGTAGTAGTACGACTACGACTACCACTACTTATTTCTCGTAACCTTTAGAGGAACCGTAGGAACTATGGAACTCTGGCTGTACTTACAGATCGACCTGAGACTTCTAGCAGAAATTCATGGAGAATTTTTGATATCATGCGTATAGATGGGCTGAAAACCATATATGTATCGCGCGTAATATTTAGAAATCGCTGCCTCGTAAAGACATTTCGGTCCTTCTTCACTTTCAATTGCTCCAAGGTCAAGATCGAATTGCATTCAAAAGAGGAAGAGTCATGCCGATGACACTCGCAGCGATGCTGCATATAACGGCAGCCTGGTGAAGAGACCGCCGAACTGGACTGGTCGAGGCGTCTTCCGGAAACAAACGAAGATAACATGCCACGGGAATTGCCACCATGAGCGACGGCGCGAAGATCCAGGAGCAAAACCCGATCACAGCCGTAAATTCAGGAAACGCGATTGCTATGAGAAGCGTAAGACCTACCGCAAAAAAACGCGTGAGCCGCACGGTCCAAATGCCATGCTTGAGCTGCGAAGTATCGCTGGCCCCATGAGGATCTTGGCTTTTCTTGGAAGCAGCCTGGCGAGGTGTGCCTGGCGGGGTTTTGTTGCTCGAAAATGTTTGTGGTACCTCAGAAAAGTACAAAGGCAAAACCTCGAGCATTGCATCACAAATAGGAAAGAGGCCGAGCGGAAACTTGGTGTACGACGACCAGATAATCATACTGCAATCAAGATAATTAGGTGGAGTATAAGTTGAGGATGCATAGGTGGAAATATAATCGACAAGCATATAGATTGGTGAATACGGAGTAGTAAAACCTCGGAGGATGTGTGTGATTCATCGAAAGTAACATAGAAGGTAAACACCAACGCTTTTATTTTGTGCTTTTTATGTTCAAGTCGACAGGCTCTTAGACTTGTCATGGTTATTAGTTTGTTGGACACAAGGTTCATATCAGTACCAGTTCGCTAAAAGTCCGACCGCGCTAGTCCCAAGTTCCGATGTCACTTGCTCTGGCACGCTCGGTCCAAAAGCGATGTAGCAAACGCTTGCAAAAATGAGAGACATGCTGGCAAGAATACCGAGCACCCACTTTGCCATTCGTTGTGCGTCTTGAGGCTTAGCCATGGACGCTTGAAGCGACGGAAAGAAGCTGTGAAGCGTGAACTGGAGATGTTGAAGAACGCCAGCACTTGAGGTTAGTTATGGAAAATAGTTCAAAAGGCAATAGACTATGATTCAAGAAAAGAGACTCAATGGTGATTAAAATAAGACATGATTAATCATGAATACGCAGATTCGCCTCGTATCCGAAAGAGTTCAGGCAGCTCCATATCCGTGAATAAGCACTCAAAAATTCCGGAACGATCCATGATTGGTCACAGACCTGGTATAGCAGCAAACTAAGTGGCAAGAAGGGTCTAGGCCCCACAAGCTCAGTTTGAGATTCGGTACGTGTCCTCAGAGCCCCAAACAGACCCTGTCCAACGTCTTCGAGAAGGTGGCGCTTCTCCCTAAGATGATGCGGGTCAGGGAGAACGTTGATGTCATCTTCTATCTCGCTGGTGGCTTTGCGAAGAACGAGAGACATTGTGAATAGCGTAGCAACCAAGCCGCCCATAGAAAGAAAAGAGACCAGCGACAAATCTTTAAGGAAGCAAGCGGGTAAGAATGCCAGCGCAACCACCATCTTGGAAGTCGCTGTGCTAGAATCGCCATCGCTGGAAGCACCTCCATCATAAATTGCTGTAAATACCAACTAGATAGATTTTTAAAAAAGCGCAGTAAGATGAATAAGAGTAACTGTACAACTGATCACAAGAAGGTAGCAATATCACCAATAGGTTGTTCCCATAATAAACATTTCGACTTCCATCGTTCTCAACGTGTTTCTCTCTCTCTCTCTCTCTCTCTCAGATTATCATCACCTCGAAGCTGCACGATGCGAGAAGCATGCTTCCAACGGTCAAGGCAAATAAGTCCACATATGCGAGCATGCCCGCGAACCAACGTCCCATCGAGCCAAAGGCAGCTTCAGCTACATCGGGAAAACTCACACTGCCAGTGCGTGTCTGAACATATTACAAACACGGAAGAGCAAAAAAACACACACACACAACACATGATAACTTTGAGATTAGCCTTAATAGATGTTCGTAATATCACTATGAGAATTTTGCGCCACTCTCTTTGTCGAGTGCATATCAATACAACATATAATTAAGTTTAAATTGATATTATTACCCAAGCCTCCAATGTAACCAATCCATACCTGGCAAGCATCCAAGAGCGAGATCGTATAAAGCGATAAAGCACAAATGACGATTGCGAGAGGCACAAAGATCCACCCAACATCAACCATAACCGACGGTAGCACAAATTGTGTCATTCCTGCGAAAGCGTTGACTCCGTTGAAGACGGTTTGTGTCAAAGTACTGCCAACTTGTTCGCCCTCCAACTCCATCCACTGCTGATGTTGTGGACGAATATGGTTGTAAACCACAACAAGACCATGAATACGTGTTGCCACGACGGAATTCGTGATAACAGAAACGACGTAGAAGCAAAAGTTAAATAATCTACAATTTAATATATATATAGCTCATCTAATTCGTCGTACTTACTTGTGAGCTATCATGAATCGAGTCTTACCGTTTTTTCGTCTTCTTCTTTCGGCACATACGGCGGAATCTCTGCAATGTCCATGCTAGGACCGATGGGCTTGAGGGCTGGCGACTGACCCAACACCGAGTCACCGCCATCCACTACCAGAATTTCGCCGGCATCCCACGTTGCTGCCACAGGAGCCACCGCGCTCTCAGCTTCTTCCAACGCTTCCTGTAGCGCTTGGACTGTTTCATTGCCGTAAAGCTGTCCATCATAAGCAATCGTTGTTGCAGAAAACACACTCGTCTCCACGGCCGCCTGAAAAAAACAAAAAAAAACACTTAATTTCATTTTCAATCAGGTCAGACATGTAATAGAATGCATAAACCCTATTCGCTGCACGATTTTGTTCTATACAGGACAAGGAGTGACGATTCGAAAGATAAAAGTCGCGAGAACCATGTCAAACTATCAAAGTGTTCCTTTTTCATTCTTCCAAAAAGTAGCACACTCTTACCGTAACGCTGCTGAGTTGGTCCTTGTTCAGTTTGCTCGAAGCCGCACGGAGTGCCCCTCGGCGCCAATTGATGTACTCATTCCGGTACGTGCGAACCGTCGGGTGGTTTTTGAAGTCCTGAGTCTGTTGAAGGGTTGGGCCCTCAGCCGCAGCCACCGACGCTGCTTCTTCCGCTGCGGCTGAAAGAGCCGCCAAATCGTGCGACGACTCTGCGCTAGCTAGTTCGCTCCGCGACTTAGTCTGACTACTTTTCCAAGAGCTTTTCGAGCGGCTGCTGCGCTTGCGCGTGAGAGGTCGCGGGTCCATACCAAGGTCGACTCGAGCCTGTTTGCAAAATAAATTATGAAGTGACCAAGTAGACTTGCTGATCTTAATCAGAAAGTGCACCCTAAAAATATTACCGTTCAGCGATGCAGACAGGATCACCCGTGAGACAATGAATTATAACACCCTAAAAGGTAAGATTGACAGTAGATCATCGTGTGACAACAAGACACACCTTTGAGAGCCACGTGGTGTCGGAAAGCTTCGCATCGTGCAATGGCAACTTGAGCTTCAAAATGGGAGCATCGTCGCTGTACCCACGGAGCCGCTGAGGTGAGCCTGGTCTAGGGAGAAATTCTTGGTCGCGACGCCTATAGCGGTCCATTGGAGATCCCCAGGTCATAGCTGACCCCCTGACATCGCACAAAAATCCATAGGCTCTTGTGAGAGAGTTTGCCTAAGTAGAAAGAAGCCAATAGCATAAAACACTGACTTTACTAGGTTCCTTCTACGAAGCATCAGCAAAGGAGTGCTAAACCCAGTGCATCTACAGAACAGCAGCTTTGCCTTTTGAATCCTTTTGGTTTACTGGAGTATCCGTTACCATATTTCGTCGTACTCCCCGAAGGCCTCAATTGTGGGTGCTTGACGAAGGAAAAACGATGCTGAATTGTTAAATGATGCTGGCCATGCAACATCTGTTTGCGGTACTAGGGCACTCGCACAGCTCCACGCATAATCACTGAAACCTTGGCCGTTTTCCTCGTCGCTCGAGCCACTCGCGCTCAACTCCTCGTCGCTCGAAACAGTGTGGTATGATGTTAGCTGAATATTTTTGGGCCGTAGACCACTCTCCTCGTTCATAATGCAGTAGCCTGTAAAAACATGTTTCGCTCACTACCATACGGTTGGTCAAATTCTCAAGGCAATTCGCATCAGTATTTGAGGGATGCGGTACTTGGGAAACACTCAGGAGTATCATTGCTCCCCGCTCTAAAAAAATCTTGGGTCTAAGAGATGAGCTCAACTTCTGCACGGTGTATCGCCATATTGAGTAGAAGCAAAGCTACCTGTCGCGTACTCGCGGGGTATCTTATCTCAGGCACACTACTTTCTTTGGCTTCCACGGTATTCTGGCTCTAGAGCCCTCCGTGGAACTCGGAAATTGGACGGCTTATGACAAAAAGACGGTTTATGAGAGATGATGTCATCGTTCGTTGTTCAGCAATCTTTTCCTCGGATTTACATACTTAGAAGGTACCTGTTCTGTAGATGTACTACGTACTGTACGTAAGTAACGGTAATGCAGACACTTATCAAGGGTAGGGCCAGAGTTGAAACACGTCGGTAATGAAACAACAGAAACGAAACACGATTTTCGCCGGCGTTTCGTTTCTCGAAACAGACCAGCGCATTTCCGTGGGTGTTTCATGTTTCGAGAAACGAAACACTGAGGCACCGAGTCCCGTTTCTTCAGCTTCGTCCGCAGGTCGCGGATTCGCATTTCGCATACGTAGTTCTCTCGGGGGGGGTTGCTTATTGGTATATAAAATCATAAACACTTCCGAAGCAGCACAAAATAGTCGGAATTCACGAAATACCCACTTAGAAACCGCGTAATTGGCAAAATAGAAGACGGCCCTATGGAGTCGTGAGCGGAAATGTAGATATTTGCCTGCGTTCGGGGGTGAAATCGGGGGAAATTCGGAAAGTGCGTTGCGAATTTCGTTGTTTCGTTTCAAGAATGGAAACAGAAACATTCCCAGCGCCCTCCGCGTGCGTTTCACGTGAAACGAAACGCAAATTCGGAGCTAGTTTCCTGTTTCGTTTCTAATTTTTAGTGCCATGCGAAACAGCCCCCGAGAAGTAGGTGTTTCGTTTCTCCACGATTTTCCTGTTTCAACTCTGGCCCTAATCAAGGGTATCTACATTTGCAATTATGTTTGTCATTGACACAAGCCCCGAGGGGCTGGAACTATGGAAGGCTATCAGGCAGATAGGAAAGTCATGGATTATTATAATTCAAGGACCTGGAAATACTGTTTTTGATTAGCACAGGCTCCGTTGGGCCGGAATAATTGAAGGCTAACGCGCAGAAGTACAAAGCAAAGCGGCTTATACTAAGTGGAGAGGAACAACGTAACCGGGCACACATGCCCAGGTGACCATGGAATCGTTCTACCGCACTCTAAAAGGAATCGATACTACTCTGGTCTGTACTGCACTACGGAGCTGTGATAATGGTGGTGGTGCAGTAGTTGAGCTGTGTGGAGGAGATAACGATGCACATGCTAAATGAAGTCCCTTCAATTACTTTAAAATTGAACTCGAAATCGAACTAAAACCTAAATTAAAACCCCAAACATAAACGGCGCAGGATGTCGAAGCTAGTTCAAATACTTGATGCCCAATGCCGCTGCTAGGGTAGGCAGAAGGCAGAAGTGGGAGTGAGCTCGTGTGTATGCTATATAGTTTATAGCGCAAAGAAGGAAGAGGAGGGCACCACTGAACTGCTCTGGGAGACAATACTTTCTCATGGCCACTTTTGGATGGCCCCTTTGTACTTGAATTCGCCTATGTACCGTATACGTTATGCTATATTATTTTATCGGTAATTCAATTAAGCACTCCGCTGGGACTTTCAAAATTACTGCGACGACACGGACATATGTGATTACCTAAGCGATTCAAAGATTTTCTGCTTTCCCTTCAGTGAGCATTCGTACTGAGTAATGCACATCGCCTTATGCGAGCTGTCGAATATTGTTCTATTGACCTTAAGACTCGCTCTGGAATGCATTCAGGAGAGGAAGGGTCATGCCGATGACACTCGCAGCGATGCTGCATATAACGGCAGCCTGGTGAAGAGACCGCCGAACTGGATTGATTGAGCCAACCTCTGGAAATAGGCGAAGATAGCATGCAATCGGAATTGCCACCATGAGCGACGGCGCAAAAATCCAGGAACAGAAACCAATCACTGCTGAAAAGCCGGGAAACGAAAGTGCGACCAGGAGCGTGAAGCCCACTGCAAAGCAGCGCGCCAACTGCACCCTCCATGCACTGTGCTGAAGTTGCGACGAGCCACCGCTCCCGTGGGCGTCGCGGCCTTTCTTGGAAGCAGCTTGCCGAGGTGTCCCCGGCGGAGTTTTGTTGCTCGAAGGCGTTTGTGTCGTCTCTTTGGAGTTTGTAGGCATAAGCTCAAGCAGAGCGTCGCAGACAGGAAACAGGCCAAGCGGAAACTTGGTGTACGACGACCAGATGATCAGACTAATTGCAACCAAATGAAAGAGGGATGCACAAACGGAAGGTGCAACAAAGTGAATACAGCTGAAAAATATGGTAATCAAAAAGGCAAATGTGGTAGGCATCGAGAGATCACGCGGTTTCTTTACCAATTGGCTAAGAGCCCAATCGTGCCTGTACCGAGCTCAGTCGTTACTTGCTCTGGCATGCCCGGCCCAAAAGTGATGTAGCAGATGGCCGCAAATATAATAGTAGTTCCTGCAAGAATACTAAGCACCAATGCTGCCATACGCTGTGCCTCTTGTGGTTTAGCCATAGATGCCCGAAGTGACGGAAACAAGCTATGTAGCGTGAACTGAAAGTTGAGCAGCGCAAGCATGAAAAGTGCATGCGAGGTTTAGGACTTCGATGTGGGCGAAATCAAAATGACAGAGGATCACCAAATCAAAAAGCGAAAAATAATTGAATCCAAGAATTGATGGTTTGGTATCCTAAGCCAAGAATGAACGATTACTTCAATCGACGGCAGGAGGCGACTACGCCGCATGCATGTATTTGTTCACGACTATGCTCCATCCATCTTATCGGAGGAGGATACGACTACATCACATTCATGTTATTAGAGGAGGTCACGACTATGCTCCGCACGTGTCATCAGGAGAGAATACGACTTCAGTGACTATGTTTCATAAGAAAAGATCGCGAATGCATGATGTAATCACAGGAGTATAAAGGCAGATTAGGATTCAAATATACTTAGATTCTCGTACAACAAACCTGGTAAAGCAGCAGACTAAGCGGCAAGAAGGGTTTAGGTCCTACAGGCTCCGTCTGAGTCTCGGCGCGAGCCATCAGCGCTCCAAACAGATTCTGTCCGATGTCTTCGAGAAGGTGGCGCTTCCCACCAAGATGATGGGGGTCAGGGAGAGCGCTGTTGATGTCGTCGTTGAGGTCATCTGTAGCCTTCCGAAAGACGAGGCTAGCTGTGAATAGCGTGGCAATTAAGCCGCCCATGGAGAGAAACGATACCAGTGACAAGTCTTGGAGAAAGCACGTAGGCAAGAAGGCCAGAGCCACTAACAGCATGGAAGATGAAGTGCTCAAGCCACCGTTACCAGTGTCGTCATCTGCATTGAACGCCGCAAATACCAACTACAGTAGGCAGAAGTGGTACAATAGTAAATAAATTTAGCAGCTTAACAATAAAATGTAATCTAAACTTATACAAAAAAACTTCTCACGCATTTCAGAAGCATGACACTTCCGTAGCCGTTTCCATTCGCGAAGCTATGAATACCTCGAGGCTACGAGCTGCAAGGATCATGCAGCCAAGGACCAAAGCAAACAGGTCTACGTATGCGAGTATGCCGGCTAGCCAGCGGCCCATTGGTCCAAAAGCAGCTTCTGCAACGTCAGGGAAACTTACAGCACCAGTGCGTATCTGAAGGTAAACAATCAATCATGCAGGAGAGATTACATCGTATCATATGCTTCATTCAAATGTAGACGCATAGATCAGCCCCATTCAAGCCTTCCTATTCTCGTGCCCTTTGCATACAACTAAGCACGAGTTTAAGTCTCTGAATAACCCAAACAGTAGATCAATTATTACCTGACACGCTTCCAAAAGTGAAATCGTATAAAGCGACGTCGCACAAATAGCAATCGTCAGGGGAACGAAGATCCAGCCAACATCCGCCATGATCGAGGGAAGAACAAATTGTGTCATTCCTGCAAAAGCGTTGACTCCATTGAACACTGTTTGAGTCAATGTGCTACCAACTTCTTCGCCCTCTAACTCCAACCACTGGTGACAAATTTGACGAATGGAGCCATGGCACACAGCGGACAGCAAAAATTAGGGTGGCATGAGTAGAAATATACATTTGATAGCTACTCTATGTAGCAGTAAACGTTTGGGTAGCCATTGACGAACACCGCTCCAAGTGTTTTCTTTTTGCAAAAGTACATGTTGATCAGAAAATGAATCAAGAGTTGACACACTCTTTGGTGTCTCAATCTCAAATTTAAACTAACCGCTTTGTCTTCTTCTTTCGGCACATACGGTGGAATCTCTGCAATTTCCATGCTAGGTCCGGTCGACTTGAGGACCGGCAAAGGACCAAAGTCAAATGCACTGTCATCAGTCGTTTTGACGCCATCCCACGCTGTAGCTGGAGGAGCTCCAGAATAGTGACTGGAGTTTACCTCAGAACTGGCAATGGCAGAACTAGCACTATCGGACCTATCCAATGCCTCAGGTAGAGCCGGCATTGGTTCATCAGTGCGATACTGTGCATCAAGCAGGCTTTCTTCTCCGCCCACCTGACATGAAGATAAGTGTCAGGCATGGGCTCAATTCTCCTTCAAACAAGTAGTGCACACATGAATTTCGCAAACGTTCTTTAAGACAACTCAGCTTTGCTTGAGACGAACAAATGATTTCCTCGCGTCGCTTCAATTAAGAATCTCACCGTGAGGCCGCTCAACCGATCATTGGTCAATTCACCCGATGATCCTCGAGGCGCACCTCGTCGCCAATTGGAGTACTCGTTTTGATAAGTGCGAATTGTTGGGTGGTCTTTGAAATCCTGAGTCGGCTGAGAAATTGAAGTGGCTGATGCTGCAGTCGTTGCCGCAGCAGCTACTGCTGCTTCTGCCGCTGCTGCCTCGGCTGCCGCCGCCGCCGAAAGAGTGACCAAGTCTCCCGACGATGCTATCTCTTCAAGAGCATTACTTGATTCACTGCGTTTCACGAGTTTATCCTTTGAGCGATGGCTGCGCTTACGCGCGAGTTGAGGTGGGGGGTCCATGCCGAGGTCAATTCTTGCCTAGTGGACGCGGGAATTGGAGGCGGAACAAAAATCATGTGCATAGAATTAGAGGAGAAAGTAAATGAGGAGTGTTTGGATAAACTAAAAGCTATTGCGAAAGATCAAACACGAACCTTGGCGAGCCACGTGGTGTCGGAAAGCTTCGCATCGTGCAACGGTAACTTCAGCTTCAAAATGGGAGCATCGTCGCTGTAGCCACGCAGCCGATGAGGTGAGCCTGGTCTGGGGAGAAACTCCTGGTCGCGGCGCCCGTAGCGATCCATCGGAGACCCCCAAGTCAAAGTTGATACCCTAAAATGCAATTCATCGAGTTAGTGCTCCCCGCCAAAACTACTTATAAAAACAGCGATAGTTCAGCGACACAATATATTGTGTGATGAGCCGAGAAAGGAGTGTTAAAGTGAAATGCTTTTACGGCAGAAAGCAGAAGCGTGGAGAGCACTTTAGAACTGTGCATAAGGTTCCCTTTACCACAACTCGTCGCGCTCTTCGTAAGCTTCAATCGTGGGTGCTTGGCGCAGAAGAAACGCTGCAGAGGTGGTAAACGACGCCGGCCAGGCAACATCAGTCTGCGGCACCAGGGCACTCGCACAGCTCCATGCGTAATCACTGAAACCCCGGCCATTTTCATCATCACTTGAGCCACTTGCGCTTTCTTCTTCGTCACTTGAGACAGTGTGGTACGAGGCTAGCTGAGCATTTTTAGGCCGAATCTCAATGCGCTCGCTCATATGATTTAGAAATATCGGTGTTCGGTCCTTGACTCACGGGCTACGTCTCACTCAAAGCCCAGATTATAGAATTATCAATTTATTCCTATTTCAAATCAGAGTGAACACACGTGAAAAAAAAAGTTGCTACGAATGAGTACAGCGCACGACTTGATGAACCTTTGTAACCCCTGCACTGCTTGTCTTATGAAACCTCAACAACTCAACAACTCACAACAAAATCATGTCAAGTAAAAATCGGGACTCGGAGCTCGGAGGGGGAGTTGGGAGTTGGTTCCGGTCATCCCGAATTCTGCACTTTTCTTCATGCCAAGAACTGTAGCTGGTAGCTGTAGCTAGGGCCAGAGTTGAAACAGGAAAATCTTGGAGAAACCAGTGTTCCACGCTCGGCACGATTTTAATGTCGAATACCGAACCGAATACAGGGAGGGGTAACCAACGTAGCCGAACAAGCAGCCGAACTGAATAGACCTGTGGAGGTAACTGTCCAGCGAGCAGCCGAACCGAGCAAACCGCCTAGCAGATGTCCCGAGCAAAGTGCCGAGCAGGCGAATAACGCGAGCAGGATTCTCCCCCCGAGACGGGGAAGGCGTGCTCCATTATACGTTTTTTCAAAACCCACACGAAATTGCTAAATTTTTGCAAAAAAAACGTAGCCGAGCACCAAAGCCGAGCAGCACCCCCGGCTGATATGCCGAACCGAACAGCCGAATCGAACAGGCGCGCATGAAGTATTGCCGAACTCGAACTCGAACTAATACAAACCCAAATGGCACAGAAGCCA
>Ga0307979_1003038_pt1 | contig 11431 bp, 15 predicted proteins | sample OrgLakmetage1058_FD_201833 | JGI IMG/M metagenome (GOLD analysis project Ga0307979, IMG submission 201833) | Saline water microbial communities from Organic Lake, Antarctica - #1058 | ecosystem: Environmental > Aquatic > Non-marine Saline and Alkaline > Saline | place: Antarctica: Organic Lake...
CTTCGATGCCCCTTTGTTTGTTGCTCCAACGCTGCCGCCACCACCCCACACGATTTCGACGAATTCAGTTGGTTGGCTGATAAAACGAACAGTCTGCCAATCAGCGATCGACAGAAGAAGAATTTTTGAAGCTTTTTTCCCGGAACCCTATCTCTGATCTCTGATCTCTGATCTCTCGTCTCTTGAGGTTGGGACTGGGTATGGGCAATATCTTCTCGACTTGCCAAGACGACACTCCTGGGAAACCTCTTGATTTATCACCGCCGCCGCCTCCAGAATTCGCCCAGAAGTCACTCGCGCAACGATCGACCGCCTCCAGAGCTCTCATGAGTGACCTAGAAACGAATGCAGCCAATGCTCAAGAGGCGCCCAATGCTGCAGTTCCTGATGCTATCGCAGTTGACGGCACCAGCCCTGCTTGGTTGAGCTCTGTACTAGGCCTCGAGGTTGAATCAGCCTCGGCTGAATCAATGGCAGCAGCAGGCGGGTGTGTTTCGCTTTTATTTGCATGGAATCTGGATTGTCTTGTGATGGCACTTATCAAGATCGTGTTTACGCCCTGTTGCCACCAGTCTCATCATCTTTTCTTTTTTACATCCTGATTGACTGAACCAGGGCTAATGGGACTTTATCCACTTAAATCGTGTATGTTTCTAGGCTCTCGGGAGACATGCAGCGTATTCGAGTCACGTATGCAGCTTCGCCAGAGAGCAGCTCCCACCCATCCACTTACGTGATGAAGCAAACCAAGAGTTCGGCCGCAGCAACTGCGCAAAGCCAACAAATGGGCCTCGTCCGGGAAGCTCTCTTTTACAAGTTCGTCGTAGGCGAGGTACTGCTTTCATAGGAGTTTGGTACCACAGTGTCGCGTGCCTATGCATCGAGCTTGATTTCATGGATGTGCGCGTGGGCTTGAACACGTCTGTCCACGATCTTGTTTTATTATTCTTTATCTCGATGCCTTTAGTTTAATCATGAACGCAATTCTCTCTCCCTGTTTTTAATCTCTGTTTTATGCAGGATTCCGAAAGTGCATGGCGGGTGCTGCCGTTGCCACGGGTGCACTTTGCGTCTGCCGATGTGGCGGCGGGCACTCAGGTGATGCTGTTGGAGGATCTGAGTAGCTGCGTGCAGTTGGGCTTGTTTTTCGGGCCTGGGTCGCCCTTGAACTGGGGGAAAGATCTTAAAGCGTTGATCGCGCCTCTTCCCGACCTCAGCGTAGCGAAAGTAAGCGCGCTTATTGTCGGCTACGAGAGGGATTATCTGATCACACTTGGTGTTTTTTTTTGTGAAATGACACAATACGAGCGCGACCTTTGTATACTTATAGTTGCCTGATCTTTTCCTCTGGTCACCACCAAAATCATTCTGTATCAGTATCCTCTTCTTCCTCCTGTCCCTGAAGGCCACTGCTCTGGGGTTTTCCGCGGCGGCCAAGCTGCATGCGCCTTCTTGGGGCACTACATTAGAGCTGGTGGGGGTGCAGGGGAGCTGGCTGCGCGGGGCGGGGTGGCTCAAGGGCCAAGGCGAAGACGCGTGGCGAGGCTACCAGGTGGGGGGATACTACTAGCAGCACATGTAACACTTGAAAGTCACACACTGCGGGGAAGGACAGAGTGAATGAATCAAGACCACAATCTCATTTGCCGCGTCTATTCTTCTTGTGTATACCAGCTATTAAACGCATTCACCAACCCTTTTTTCATCTCCACTCACGCGAATACGCCATATTTCTCACTACCTATCACATTAGGCCCACGCTGCGGGCGCGTGGGCTACTGCCAAAGCTAAGATGAACGAAGGAAGCAAGGAAGCCAAGAAAGAAGGCGGCGACGAGAGTGCAGCAGCAGCAGCAGCAGCAGTACAGTGGGACCCTGCCTTGGTGGCCCTCGTTGATGCTGCCGTGGCCAAAGGCAGCGCTGCGGAGGCCTGGGACGCTTTTCAAGCCGAACTGAAGACACGGCCCCTCACGCTGGTACTGGAGTTTTAAAAAAACTAAGTTAACGAAAGGGAAGAAATGCCCCCGATTTGTGCATTTTTTCGAAGCTTCTTTAGAAAGAGTCAGAGGACTGATGACGAGAACAAGGTCGACAAAGGGTTGTTTGGGCCTCACTGCACTCTAATATTTTGCAACGATGACATACTACATTAGGTCCACGGGGACTTCCACCCAGCCAACATGATGGCGCGCCCTCCTTCTTCTAGCAACCCAGCAGACGAAGCCAGCATTGTCCTCCTCGACTTCGAACAGGTTCTGTTATCATTTGTATTTTTCATTCTCATGTAAAAAAAGAAGCCTCTTCTCCTTGTATTTTTCAAGCTACCCTCGGTACTTATTCTGCCTGCCTTAATCTCTCTCTTGCCGTTTACTTTTTCTTCGATATTATAACAAGGTGGGAGTTGGCTCGGGTCCTCAAGATTTGGGCCAATTTCTCATCAGCCACGCTAGCCCTACTGACCGCCGCACCATTGAATCGAAAGCGGTTAGAACAAGTGCATTGACCAACGGCAGAGTCTTATTTTATTTGCCATTCGTTGACTAGCCTGGGAACAACTTCAGCCATTATTCATTCTGACGCATGCAATTATCTTTTCCTTTTCTTCCATTTTTGGCCCCCTCGTTAACCCATTCGATGTTGTGCCTTGTGATCATTTACAAAGGTGAGCGACTATTACAGCGAGCTGTGTGCGTTGAATTCCTCGGTGGCAGCCAATGGCTTCAGCGAAGAGGACTGCTTCAAGGAGTAAGTTCAGATTTATAACGCAGTCTTTTTCTTGTTCTTGTTCTCTACTCTTGTGATGATATACCTATTCGTTCAAATTCGATTTACCCTTTGATTTTTCCTCCTGCTCTTTTTTTTCCTCCAATTTTAAATATTTTTTTAAGACTTCCTTATCCCTTTCTATGCTGTCTCTCCTTCTATAGGTATGTTGCGGGGGGCCTCGGCCGTTGGCTGTGGTTTGTGCCGGTGCTCAACGCAATGTGCCCGCCCAAAATGACGCAGTACTTCTGCGACCAGGTGGGTTGAATTCGTATTTATGACCAATTTAAAGCCACTCGCACCCTTTACACACTCCCATCGAACCCACGCCAGTGCACTATGTATATTCGTAATTTCAAAACGATTGTATGGTGATCTTTGAAACAGGTGCTGGCTTTTGCCAACGATCATGGTATCACTCCAGAGAATGTACCCATGCCACGGGTGTGAAGTGTGAAGTGTGAAGACTTCATGTGCAACAGTGCTGCGCACAGCCAATTCACTTGGGCTAGGAAGTTCCTTGGTTAATAGTTGTTACAAAAGATTGGATTGGATTGAATTGGTTTGAATTCCCAATAGCGAAACATCAAAGTACCAACAAATAGCACAAGCCACGTGATCTATAAATTGCCGCCTCAGGGGCATGCAGAAGATCGCTTTAGTTTTTAGGGATACCTCAGGGATAGGGGTAAAACAATCCGTTTATGCCACCATGTTGCTAGCAACCAAGAGAATTTCCCGATGTATATGTAAGGTTTTTAGCTTCCAGGAGTTCTAAAAGGGCATTATTATGGTAATAATAAGAACACCAACACCCCCTTCCCCTTCCCTCCTGAGACCCTGTGGGAGTCAAGAAGGCGATCTGCCATTTCGAGTCGAGATGGTGGTGCGGGTGTGGCGGCTGAAGCTCAAAAGGGCATCTAAACCCCATGCAGTCAGTCGGCCAATCATAAGTCGTTCTCTACTGCTTTTAACTCCTCAGCGGTGTATGAGAAAAACTTGGGCTTCAGATTGGTGTTGCGTAATCTCGCCCCGCTACTGCTGGAAGCAGCGTTAGAGTGTGACTGACGATTGGCAGAATATGACCCAGCTGCTAATGCATGCGCACCAGCCCTAGCAGAATGCAAAGGCTCACCATTGCCACTGCTGCTGCCTTCGCTTTGTTTAGAAGGCTCGAACCTGAAGAGTGCTCGGAGCGCAGTCAGCAACGCTGTAAAGGTACCCACGGCTTGGTCATGAGGGTGAGGAGGATGCTGATGCCTACTTGCTGTGCTGTGAGAGTGGGATTTCTTTGGGCAAGAGGCACTTTGATCGTGGTTGTGTCTACTGCTGACTTCACCGTACACCGCTACGAAAGAATCAGTCCAGGACTCTTCGCTTTTTTCACTGTGCTCTTCTCTCTCATCGTCTTTCTTCAATGGCGTCGGAGGAGGTACTTCATCGAAAGCTCTTCGCCGAATCCCGAGCGCAATCGAAGCAATTGAATGGAGTTCAAGATCGAGGCTATTCATGGCCGACACCTGTAGAGTAGACAACAATATTGCCCCAAAAGGAGTAAACACGTTTATTTCAATGAATTATGCGCACTTCATGCGACATGAAGATCGAGTCAAAAAATGAAGAAATGGATCGCGGGAATTGAAATTGACACTTGCCTTACATGAAGACGTTAAACTTTCCTCTCTTCCTCATGCACAGCACTATACCTGTCGCCTTAGATCGGGGTAAAGGCGCTCGAGCAGCACCCGAGCTTTCGATGCTTGCGCTTGCTGATTGGCTTCGAAACACCATGCCAACTCGCAAGCTAAAGCCGAAAGACCTCGTTCAGCACCGTCACTATAATAAGACTTGTAGTTACTGCTACTTTTGCTTGTGGAGGTGCTCGTACTGGTCGCGGGTGTCGAAAGAGAACGAGTGGTGTGGCAGGCGAGGTCGCCTACGGAGAGGCCGAGCGCGAGCTGTAGAGCAGAAATGAAGATACAATTTTGCACTTTACGCGGAAAAGTCGCTTGGAGCATACATACGTAATATCAGAAGCGAACAATACATCTGCAAGTTAACTGCCCCTTTTGTCTCCCTAATTTGATGACAACCTGAAACATTGCGAGCGACTCCAAAAAGCGCTCTCCATGACCGACACCACCGTCACTGCTGCTGCTGCGGTCAACTGGCACTTGCTCCCAACTCTTCCTTGATCGGCTCCCACTGTAACTATTGCTGCCACCAGCACTGTCATAACCGATGCTACTACTGCTGCGTTCACTTGTGTCTGTCTTTGTCTCAGTGCGTTGGTGAGCTACGATGTCAGCGGTACCTCGCATTTCTCGGTAAGGCCCACGGGGAGGCAAGCCAAAAGGAGCTTGGTCGTGAGTGCCGGGACGACTGCTGAAGGCCCATGGACGGCCGTCTCCATTGCCACGGTCGCTCACTAAAACCTGCGCATCATGTGCCATTCCCAACATACAGCCCGCACACGAAAAAAAGGAATAAAAGAACATGCGTTACGGCATCATTCAATAATCCTGAAATAGACCCCTATACATCCCATTCTCAACTTAACCCTCTCTTCACAATTTTATACATACATGTTTATTCCTTATCAATGTATTTTCGTTCGCTCACCAAGTCAAACTGGGCCAGCACCAGGAGCGGCGTGAGCCCCCATTCTTCCCCCGCCTGAAAGGGCAACTTCTTCAACTTCCCAACGCTCAGGCCACCTGGCGGCTTGGGCCTCAACAGACGCCACTGCTCATTGCGGCACCGCAAGGGAGTCGTAGCACTACCACCCATAGAACTTCCCTCGCCTCGCTTTTCTTCAAGATCTCCCCACATGCTGTCAGGCTCAGGGCCTCCAGAATTCGTAACTTGAGACACGAGCTCATCGAGTGATGCTTTATCTGGCTGTGCAGCTGTCCTCTTCTCATTCCATGCCCCGTTGGATGCCGTCTTTACTGTTTTTGCATTCACCAATTTCTGCAACGTTGCCAAGACCAAGGCAGTTCCGTTCACTGTCTCGCGGTCAAGTCTACTCCCATACAGTGCGTTTTGAGCACTAACCTGCTGCTTCCGTAAGAGCTTTTGCTCCCAGCGGCTCAAAAGCGCATCCATGCAGCGGTCTACGGGGTGTGAAATCATGGTCACTGCTAACGGTCGCCTCGGCCCGTTCGGCAGCGGCTGTCCATTGCTCGATGACGAAACCCCCACGGTCGCCGTCTGCGGCAAGAAGGCTGCGCCAGGAACAGTCTGCAAAAAGGCATGCCTGTTCTGAGGTTTTACAGTAGACCCCCCGCTCACGTACCAACTCGAACTGGGTGTCGAAACATTGTTCCCTAGAGTCAACGTGCTCGGCGGAGTGCCGCCGCGCAGCCGGTCATCGCCCTTGTCAATTGGATCCATGGGCGCACGGCGCCACTTGAGCAGTCGCTCGGCCTGTCCCTGCACTGCGCTCCAACGCTGCCAATCACGGCTATTGCTGCTGCTGTGGCTATTGCTATGGCTCGCGTGACTGTCGGAGCTGCTGGTCTCTGAAGACAAGGCATACGTTTTCAGGAGAGGTGCGAGCTGAGCAAGTTTCAGCAACGACGCCACTTCGGTGGGCGACCGTTGTCCTGTTGCTGCTGCTGCTGCTGCTGCTGCTGCTGCGGATAATGCTGAACTCGTTGAGCGAGGTAAGGCATCCACGATAGACGCCAAGGTCGCGGCGTATGGAGTGTTAGGCAGGTGTATAAATTTGATTTCGTGCCCTGTGGCAACCTCGTCACCCGAAGCAGCAGCGGCTCGAACCAGTTTGGAAGCCGAGAGTACCAGGGTAACGAAGAACTGCCAGCGCATTAAGGTGGTCAGGTGGTAGCAAGAATGTGGTGCCATTTGTCCAGAGCGCTGTTGACAGCAGTAGTTGGTCAATATTATAATTAATGCTAAACAAGTTGTTCTGTATTATCTAGCGTTACAATGTTCACGATCCATTATTGAGAATGGTAGCTTCTCGATATCATCCACCGCACTACTGACGCTATTCCCTAGCATTATTAGATAAAAGCTAGCATCAGTTGTAAGCACCACTCTTTAGTGTAAAGCTCGTGTACTTTAAATTGCAGTAAATACAGCAGCTGCAGCGGTGTTGAGTAGTGGAGTTTAGTTGTGAGTCGCCGTACAGGCAACGAACTACGAGCTACGAGCTACGAGCTACGAGCTACTTATGAGCTATCTGTAAGAAAGCTTATGAGCAAAGAGCAAACGAAAAGAGCACAAAAAGAGCACCTCACGAACAGTTACAGGGTTGATAATTACTAAACACCTCGGCACCTTTTCTTCCTCAAAAAATCTTAGGAGACATCGATTGTTCGTGCTGAGCTGGCTTCCACAATGGCCGCGCTAGAGCCCGCCGAAGGATCTCACTCGAAGAACGCAAAGGCATCCCTTCATGAGGTGAGACTATTAAATGCGGCACGTTTGGAAGTCTAGCTTCTTGGCTACGCTAGAGAACACGGTCTGGGCTTGCTCGACGCACATACGTTTAACCGTTATGTCGCTTTGGAATATCGAATGCTTCCCGCAGGAATCAGCCGATGGCCTTGACAACAAAGATCGGTGGCATTGGAAGGAGCGTGACTTGAGAAGTTGGGTCAATGAGTGGCTCATGGCTGCTTTCGTGCAGGTAATCTTCCACTGGCATTTCAGGCTAACACGTGTTCCTACGTAAACCGAATCACGCAGCGAATGCTCGCAGCCTCCGCTCATTTTTTATCTTTTAGACCCAGCAACCCAGCTAGCATGCACCGCGAATTAATCAAACCATTTCAGCTATTTGAGTGATTCTTCAATTACTATGGCGTGGTACTACGCTTTACTCACCATCCATAAACTGCTACGTTCTACTTCTACAGTTCAACGGTGGCTTGTTGGTGGACGACGATGATTTGTCGATCCGGTGCAAGCTCATTCGCGCCGATTACGAACCCTCTGGGGGTGAAGCGTTTCTGACCTGGCGCAAAGGGGCCGGCTGCGCCACTTACCATTTCGGCGTGCGCGTAGAAGTGCAGTGTTTGCTGCGCGTGGACGGGCGGGTGCTAGGGCAAGCGAAAGGCGTGGCGTGGTTTCATGACGTAAACGTACGTGTTTTCAGGGGCAACAACACTCGTACACGCATTGGTTTATAATGGTCGAGGTGGAACATTGTTCCGAAGAACTTGGAGGATGGTTGTGCTTCGTGTATATTTTTTAGTTTGGAATTATTGTTGTCGAGCACGCCTTGGTTCTGACTTGATATGCCTGCTGTTATTGCTTGTTCTTGCACATGTATCAGTTTGACGACGACGACGAAGCCGATGCCAACCGACCTTTTGCTCAACTGCAGGTACTGTTTGCTAGTTGCTCCTTTTTAATTGTGTGGTGGTTTCGTTTCAGATTATATTTTCTCTGTGAACGTGAATAGCTTTTCCCTGATATCTTCTCATTCTGTATCTTTAGCTCGTGGCTTCACCATTGGGATGGGTTGGGTTGAATTAGACCATGCTTTTATTCCACTTTTTGTGTTCAATTACAGGGGGCCTGGGAAGTGCCGGACGTAGGGCAGCAGCACCAGCCCGACGGCGCGTCCGGCAAGAAGTTCCGCCCCCCGATGCCCTACGAAGAAGCCCTGAAGGACGCCATGGGCTCGCGCGGCCTCCAAGCACTGCGCGTGAAGGTTCGCTTTTGGTTAGAAGAAAACGAGGACGAAGCAATGTGAATATATAATTTTAGAAATTATAAACCATGTTTACTTCACCTCGAGATGTTTTCTAGCAACTGGGATTCAATCTAAGGCCACTAACAGTTGCATGCTTTTGAATGCGGCTGCTGTATGTGCTACTACTACTACGACAACTCCTACTACGACAACTCCTACTACGACTACGACTAGGTGGCATCGCTGCGGTCGGCGCTCGCGTCCTTAGCCCAGGACGAAGACGTGCAAAGCTCGAGGGGCGCGAAACTGCCAGACGCAACCAGTCATGCGCACCGAGCCATGACGGCGGCTGCCGACGCGGCTCGCGCTGCGTCCAGCGCAGACTTGCCAGAAACGCTGCAGAAGTTAACGCCCGAAGCTGCGGCCGCGGCCAAAGCCTCCGCAACCGACTACGTGGAAGGTTTGAGGCGACAGCACCGGTCTGCAAAGCTGCTGGAAGCCCTCGAGGGTGGGCCGGAAAAGACGGAAGTGGTGGCCAACTTGTGCGACTTGCGGCCTGGGGCGGATATCGATGATTTAGTAGTGGCAATTCAGGTGAGGGCATTTCTAAAGAGGAGCGTGGTAGTACTATAGTACTCGACAGCTCAGAAGTGTTTGATTTCACATACGACATCCTCTTCTCCTTTGGTTTGTTTGGTTGTTGCGTACTCCCAGGCGAGCACCAGCGCGAAAGTAGTTGATCTTCGTGACAACCCTGCCTTGGATGACGGTGCTCTTCAGCCGCTCCTTCTGGCCTTTGCGACGGTGAATGGCTCCCTTACTTCTTGGTTCACTCAATATCTCTCTTCGATTCTTCTCCCAACCCCCTTCGCTCCTTCCTCTTCACTCTTTCGCCTCCTTCTTCTCATCTTTTTATCCTTGCCCTGATGTCTTCTTCGCCCATTTTTTCACCCCCACAACAGGGGGCCTGTCCCTCCTTAGAACGGCTGCGGCTGGGCGGCACTTCTGCCTCTGTAGTTACTAAAAATATGGCCAGCGGATTGAGCCTCATGCGGAAAAGTTTGGTAGTGGAATTTGATGGCTCAGCTCTAGAGGCACCTCTTTAGAGCACCACAAAAGTTCAGGCTTCGCGGGGACAAAACCATATAGAAATCCGGTGTTCTTAGGATTGAGCCTTAACGATCTTGTTTCGATTTCGGTGAATTAAAGCTCTATTTACACCCGAATCACATATCGCAAATCGGCTCTGTTCTGTGGCCGGGGCGACGCGTTCTCTTTTTCGATCCGAAGCCCACTTTGTTGGTACTTCGGTGATGTTTATTCTCTACTTCTACTTACAGGACACGGAAACAATCCAGGTATACTGGAAGGCCAATCCAATACAGCGCTTGAATGCCGTGGGGTACCCTATTAATTTGATTATGTATTCCACCTGCATCTGGTGTTATTGTTAGTAACTACCAGCATTCGCAATGAATTACCCCGCGACTATAATAGACCATACGCATTGCGCTGCTATGTAACAATACATGGCAAATATGTGAGCACAAAAATCCACATGACACATCACACAGGTCGGTGGTTAACACAAAACAACAAAAGTCTCGATGGCCAATAGCCGACCGCCAAATTCGCACTTCAGCGTCCGAGATCCAAGAGTAGAGTCTGCTGCTAGGCCTTTCGTAGAAGGAAAATGGCATTTCCAAATCGAAGCAGCTCGCATGCTCGGACAATTATGGAACCAGCGAGCATCCTTACCATTCAGTCTAAGGCAGCACGGTGCACGCCATGTTGCCCGAAATGATCGCACTTGGCCCGTTAGCGTAAGCCGCGTACGGCACTAGAGGCTTACTCCAGCCGTGGCCATACGCAGAGCCTGGTGCTGCCTTCATGATAGTGGTCGTGGTGGTGCTTTCAGGCAAAAGCAGAGGTTGGAAGTGGCCGGGCACTGCGGGAGCGCTCGCAACTCCCACGAACAAATGCCCCACTACTGCACCTTCTTCTCCACTGCTGCTGCTAGTGTTGCTAGTGTTGCTTGTGTTGCTGTCGCCATTGCTAGTGTTGCTGCCTCCATCTTTGCCCTTGCTTCGGCTCTTCGAATTGGCAGTCTTGGCAGCAGCAGACTGGCTCCTTTTATCGGCCTCCAGAGGAGCAAAGAGTGGCAGCGGGTTCACCCTCGGGCCATCGCACCCCAAGAGAGACAGCAGAGATTGTGGGCTGAGGTTCTTGGTGGTGGCGACGACCTCGTCTTGGTCAAAGGAAGGAGGCGGGCAACTCGCGGATGATGAGGCAGGTGTTTGGCGAGGACTTTTCGATGAAGAGGAGGAAGAGCTGTTGGTGGCTTGCGAGGAGGAGCGGGCACGGCGTATTTGCACCTAATGTAATAAAACACGGTTAATTTAAATTATTTAAAAAGCGTTGAAAAAGAAAGACTCATAAATTTGGATGGTCAAGGGAATTCTACCATTTCAAGAAAACGAAGTTACAGAGAGAATGAATAGAAAACAAAAGGTGCCGATTGCAGCTAAAAATGATAACAAACAGAGGTGCACACCCGAATGCAATCGTCGTTGGTAACATCTCGGAAATTGAGAGCTTGGTACCATTTCGGCTGCAGCGACTGCGCTAATGTAGTACACTGCGCTTCATCGTCGGCTGGTGCTACTGCGGAGGAAGGCTCATTGCTGCCATATGAGGATTTAGAAACGACAAACCTGAAAGCACGCACAAACACAAATAATACCACTTCATTGAGTTACTTCACTTGTGGATGCGGCATCAATACACAACACATACTCACAGGCTCATAACAGGGCAAGAAATTTTGTTATTTTCTTCTAAATCAAAGATATGTTCACTACGCTCACCCGACAGCGTAAAAGTCCGACTGGGCGTCAGCAGGTGAGAGAGGACCCACAGGGCCAGAACTGTTGCTGCTGCCACTAGACGAAGAAGACGACGAAGATGAAGAAGACGCCATGGAGGAGGCGCGCTTCAGGAG
>Ga0307979_1003039_pt1 | contig 11429 bp, 5 predicted proteins | sample OrgLakmetage1058_FD_201833 | JGI IMG/M metagenome (GOLD analysis project Ga0307979, IMG submission 201833) | Saline water microbial communities from Organic Lake, Antarctica - #1058 | ecosystem: Environmental > Aquatic > Non-marine Saline and Alkaline > Saline | place: Antarctica: Organic Lake...
GAAAGCTTCGAATATTTCTGTGGTGCACGAAGGTGAGAGCATGAAGCTTGAGGATAAAGGAGTGACAGCGTCTTTCTACTTTCTGTTTCACGGCGGAACTACAGCAGGCTTGCCTCCTGAACAACGCGCGCTTCTAGAGGAGAAACTCGAGAAATATGAAAGGAAGCTAAAGATTGCACAGCGGAAAAACAATACAGTGAAGATCAAAGGCCTCAAAGCAAAGATTGCGCGAGTGAAACTTCAGATCGAAGGCAAGGCTGAAGTCGATGACGCTGCTTTGACTGAAAGTGAGTCAGATCGTTCGGACAGCGAAACTGAGTCCACACGCTCGCGCATTCTGAAAACTCGTCGAGCTCAAACGAATCACTCAACGAGTCTTGAACTGGATGAAAATGGCACTGGCGTTATTACCGTTGCATTTGTAGTCTATCCGATCGGAACCACGCCCGTTGCATGGAGTAAGAGTGCTCATTTAACCGGTTTACTCTCAGTGTTTGAAGAGAAGAATGAAGATGTGAAGAAAGAGATCGACTTCCGTTCTGAGCTGTTTTCAGTTCTTGCTGACTTTGATGACGCACAGCCAGACGCTATTTCCCCTGAGAATGATTCTCAAGTAGTGCGCGTGCCAGGTGTTGTGCCACCGGCGCCAGTACCCTCACTACAAGCCGGCGAAGGGTCTCTGGTGTCCACTGAAGATGGTTTTAAGCTGTTTGTTATGGCTGGGGTTGGTGAATCTGCTTGCCTCGTTACAGATTATCCTGAATTACGATTCCCATTCCTCAACTCATACTCGGAGGCTGTGCGAGTCTCTGCTGACACGCGCGACAGTACCAAGCCACTAGCAGTGGTGCGGCTCACCTCGCAAGTGGACTACGATATTCAGCTTCAGCTGAAGTGGGAATCAGCTGTGGGCATGGGATCTGATGGAGAAGAATCGGCATGCCCATGGCGAAACGAAAATGGGTCGATATTTATGCTTGAAGTCGACGAACCCGTTGTTGCTGGAGGTGCAGACTTTCCTCAAATTCCCGACGGCTCAGTGACCTGCTCCATTGCTAGCCGCGCGAGTATTGAAATTCGCATGCTCTGGCTGCACTCTGACAGCATATCAGTGAATAATGTGGTCTTCGGAGGGATGCTCTCGGCCACCCCTGTATTGCCAACCTTAGATCGACGGAAACGACAACATATTCCACTCATTGTCTGCCCGCGGCGCTACTCATTCATGGTTCCTTCAAAGCTTGACCTTGGACGCCAAGATCTCGGGAGTACGGTTACTGCCACGCTGCCTATCACCAACAACGCACTGGAGGAGCGCACATTTCTGGTGATTCCGATGAATGACAAGTCCTCAACTGCACGACTCGAAGTGTCGGACTCAATGGCAGCACTTGGCCCAGGAGCCTCTCGAGACGTAACTCTGACGTTGACGGCGAATGAGCTTGGAAGGTTTAATTCCACTGTCCTCTTACGTGACTTATCCCCTACGGGCTCAACAGACCAGAAAGTGGTTGTGTCCATGAATGTTGCAACTACAGAGGAGCGCATCAAAGAGTTCGTGTCATTTCCAGATCTTGTGGGGCGTACAGGCGAAACGGAGCCAATCAATCTGGGTTGTTGTTATATGCCACCGCTGACCACGATGCTACCTGAAGGCCTGGATGCACCACTCAGTATTGCTCACCCTGAGCGCGACACTCTACGGGTCACCAACCTCACGTCGCAGCCTATCATGCTGAGCGCTGTTGCAAATTTAAAAAGGCAGTGCTGTGTATATCGGTAAGTTATAGCGACTGTCCACTTGAATATATTGTGAAGAGAGTCTTCAGCCTATAGCTTTCTTCTGAACTCTCAGATGTACTTGCTCCATTAGCTATTAGCCCTCCTTAATTGATTCACTTACTAATTCTCTCTCTTTTTTTTACAATATATTCTCTCATGTGCGCTCCCGATGATTTCTGCATGCTCATGCAGAGACCGCGAATGCCGCGAGGATGCAGATTCGGTTCCTCTCGCACCGCACTCAACTATCAGCCTCTATATCATGCTGCGGCCCATGCTGCCAAAGAAGTCGTACGTGAGCGGCGAATGCCGGGAACTTGTCGGTGGAATTCGTGTCTCTGGTGCGGGTAGCGGTGGCAAGAAACTTTTCGAAAAGACCGTGAAATTTGTTGGAGTTGCAGGATTCAGCTTGTTGCAATTGCGCGCGAAGTCGGACACTCTGCTTCGAGGAAGTCTGCCAGCAGGACGTGCAGTTGAAAAAGTTTGGGGAAGTTTCGAAATAAGGAACGTGGCAAAAGCTCTTCCACTGAAGTATCGCTTCTTAAACCAAAACTGCGTGACGAGCTTGAGTGAACTGACCAGACTCACGGAAGCCTTATCCAGCGGTGACGCTGACCTCTTTGTAGTAGCGGAAAAAGAATTTGGTGTGCTGCAACCGGAAGAAGCCAAAGTCTTCACGTTTTGTTTCGCGACAACGACGGGCTCCGATCTTTTCTCTCACACCGTTGAAGTTTTGAATGAGAGTTGCCCTCCAGATGAAGATGGTGGGCTAGCAACGTCTTCGCTAACGTTTAGAGCTCTCGTTGAAGATGGTTCATTAAGCCTTCTTCGTGCGGACTCTGCAAAGGACAATGGCGCGTCCTTTATTGCTCTGGGTACTGGTTATGGCGTTGGAGATGAAGCGTTCGCAGCAGATACTATAGTGGTGCACGAGCCTTTGTTGGTAAGGCCATTGGACCAGCCAGTCCTTTCTGTTGAATCAGCACGAGGTGCTAATAAGAGCCTTTTGTTCAAGCCTTTCTATACAGCTGCTCCAGAATCTGCTCCAAGGATCTCGTCTATTTTCACCGTCAAGAGCAATCGTGCCGTGTCTTCTGTGCTACGCTTATATTGCGATGTGCCCATTGAGGTTGGCCCGGTGGGAACCCTCGGAAGTGCTCGTAACCCTGTACATAACGTTCCCGAAAGCTACTACGCAGTGGGTGACCCAATTGAGATTCCTCCAGGCGCTTCTATTGATCTCGAGATGTCCTTTTTACGCGAAAGCCTGGTTTACTTTGAAGCGAAATCGAAACCCGGATCAGCGATTCGTTTCCATGGCCATTTGGTGTTTGTGAATTCTAGCTTTGACATGGTTGGGTCAACCGGAAAATTAGAAGGCTCCGCGGTCGCCAAGATGGTTTCGGTAGTTGGCAGTTTTGTGCAGACTCGAATGAGCCTGGCCACGCCCAAATTTGTAGACGTTGGCCGAATTGGTGCAGAAACTTCGCGCCTAGCAAGCACAGTGATTGTAAATAACGACTCTGAAGCACCGCTTCCATTTACGGTCGAGCCTCGAGAACAGCATGCTTTGACACGCTATCGGCAAGACGGAGGTAGCGAGTGGAACGAATTTGGGAATTTGCTTTGGATACCTCCGAAAGCGCAGACCTCGTTAGAAGTTGAAGCTGTCTTCAACGTTGAAGCTGAACCCGATGTCGATGAAGGTGACGTGCATGAAGTCAAGTATGAGCTCGGGCTGTGCGTTACCAACGCATCGAATATGCGTGAATCTGTGGACATTGAAATTGTTGGTGAGAGTATTGTCAAACTCCTATCCTTGACAGATCATATGCGTAATTCAGTGGAGGACGGTCTCGTTTTGCCAACCTTGATTGTGTCAACACATGCGGATGCTTCGAGTGCCATGAACTCGACTGCCTGGTTCAGCGTCAAGAATACTTACAGCCAACCGGTGCAAGTGTTTCTGCAAGCACGGCCTGTGGAGGCTCTCGTTGATACGATTCGTCTTGTACTCGTGGCTCGCGAGTCGAATGCTCCCATCAAAGCATTTAGTTTAGAGCCAAAAGAGACCATCAATGTGCGAATCATTCAGACAAGCCTCCCTTCAGCACGACTCAATCAATCGACGATCGATGCGCTTGAGCCGTTTGGTGATGAATCAGAAGACGCTGAAAATGTTGGAGATAGCGCTTTACCATCAGTTCTCGGCTCCTTGGTGTTTGAGGCCACGCCAATCGTTCATCGGCTCAATGTGCACGAAACTGACGATCCAGCTGCTGAGAGTGTAGCAGCCCTGAGCTCGTTGCTGCCTCCCAGCGAACAACTTGAAGCCAGTGCGTCACCGCAGGTGTGGGTAACTTCTTCCCTTACACTAGGAGGCGTCCTGCGACCGGGAACCACTTTTGCACTTTCAACGACTGCACTTCAGTTCCAACTAGAACCAATCCTGGAAGGAGGAAATGCGAGCGCGGGTGGAATGCGCGTGGTCGAAACAACGGACGAATCGTTCACTGTCTCAAATCCTTCTGCAACACGGCCTCTCAATTTCCTCATTCAATCCTCCGCGAGTCGGCAACCAGGTGCGCGATTCCACTTGCGTGAGCGCGGCGGAGGTGACATCGTCTCCGACACTCTCGAGCCCGTGCCCTCTATGACTTCTGGAGTCGTACCGCCGGGCGCGTCGGTGGACATTGCCGTGGCATTGCAGGCAGGTACCACATTAGGACAGCGCAACAAGAACTTTGCTGCGTTTGCTGATGGACATGCCGACACTGAAGTTGGAACAAGTTTCGCGGCCTATCTCATCGTGCATGATGCAGACATGCCGAAGTTGTCGAGCCAAAGCATTGCTGTGGGTATTGTCGAAACTGCGCCATATGTTGCACCGCCAGCCGATGAGGTTGACAAACCAGCCATGGTAGGTGCAGCAACCGTTGTCCAAGAGAAGCAAACTGTACCTGCTATGGTTGAGCCAGCTGATTCGGTCTCAAATAGGAATGCATATGTGAAGGACATAGTTGTTTTGCCTGAAACCACACCACGGTTGAAAGTACCGCCGAAGTTACCCCTATTGGCACCTTCATCTGCCCTGACGACTCCGGCCGAGTTACCCGTGCTTACCCTACGAGGATGCACTCCTGTGCCTGAGCGCGCCGCCGCCAACAGTGAAAGTGGAGGCGTGAAGCGCTTTGAAGTGAACATTGGGCAAAAGATCAAACAGCAAATTTCAGTGGAGTGGGAAGTGACGTTGTCGAATCGGTCGGGCACTATCTCTGTGCCGTACAAATTTACTGTGCTCCACCAGGACAGTGGCCAGTGGACCCGCGTGGGGCGTGACAGCGGCATTGTTCGGCCTGGTGAGACGCACGACATCATGCTGTACTTTGCGAGGCGGCATTTTGGGGTGTTTGAGTCCTGGATTTGGGTGGAAAACGAACTCAACGCCAACGACTTAAAACTCATTCGTGTGTCAATGGAGGTTGTCACAGAACCGGTGACGATGGGTGGTGAAATGCTCTTTGAAGTGTTGGTAGCGGGTGCACCAGCCCCAAATTTACTCGACGTCGATGGCTTTGCTTCCAATAGTAGCTTCAATCCTGCACCAATGGAGCCAACGCCGGGGCAAACCCACATTGACTTTGGCGACGTCTACGAAGGTGTTCCTCAATGCCAGCACTCCATGGTGATTCGCAACTGCGCAGCAGTGCCACTCGACTTCAAGCTGGACTCGAGTCTTGGTCGGCACTTGTCCTTTTCTCGGTCTTCGACAGTGCTTGAGCGCATTTTCTCGGTCACCCTGGAGCGCCAGAGTTATCTTCAAGTGTACATCTTTTTGACACCTCAGCGCAATAGCAAAAACGCAAGCAATTATGGCGTTGAAAGTGTTGGAAGCAACAACGGCAATGATAGCAGCAGCAGTCAAAATGGTGGAGAAGAGAGTGGCAGTAGTCTTAGCAACAGTGGCATGGCTCTTGCGGAGAAAGTCTTTGTGACATGCCGTCTAGTGCAAGATTACCGCCGCACGATTCACCTTCGAGGCACTGTGTGGCCGCGATCGCTCAATTTATTTCCTTCAACCAAAAGAACCTTACCAAATGGCGACAACACACCTGAACAATGTCGAGTCGACGCCCATACGGGGCTTGTCCAGCTTTCCTTCGCATCTTCCTCCTCGCTGTTGTCTAGCTCAGGGCACTCACCCCCGTCATGTGCCTTCTTTGAGTTGCGCAACACATCTCTGGCGCCGGTGACCTGCGTGTTGAAAACACACGCGCACTATTTTAGCCTGGCCGTGGCACATCTCAATGCACCTGCTTCAGGCCTCGTCGAGGGCACAAAGAATAATGCTGCGGTTGAGTCAGTGGCAGGCTCTGGTGGCAATGCGAGCGCTACTCCTGGAGCTCTTTCTCCTGCTTCTCCACACGCTGTTTCGAGTGCATCTCCTCCCGCTGCAGCAGAAACGGCCAAAGAAGTTGTTGTAGAGCTGCTGGCAGGGGCAGGGCTCCAAGTGGAAGTGGTTCTTTCTGCCGCAGCACTTGCGACAGAAATCGAGCGACTGGGGCCACAACAGCTGCTCTCTAGCATTGGGCTCGAAGAGCACTTGACCGTTTTCACGCGCCACCGACGCGCAAGCGAAAAGTACCACGTCGTCCTGAACGTGCAGCCTGACCGACACCTCTCGAGTGCTGCTGGTGCAGCGTCTAGCAGTAGTGGCGGCAGTCTGCCTGTCGAAGCGCCGATGGTTCAATTTCCTTCCCGCAGCCAGCCGTCGTCGTCAAACCGGCACTCCTATGCTTTTCAGGCTCTCGAAGAGTATGCTCTGTGGTTTGTGCACAAGTTCAGTGGGTTTTGGCACCGCATTGAAGAATTGTTGCCGGTTTTCCTTTTCGACGGAAGCCTCGACACTGAGCATGCTGACGACTCTTACACTGACGGCGTTGGAGTTCTCCGTGTAGATTCTGCCTTGATTGAGCTGCGCAGCCAATTTGCCTTGGCATCCGGCGATCATGGAGACAGCAGTCCTTCAACAAGAAGCACTGCAATAACAACAACTGCAACTAGCACTAGTAGCAATGGGTATGGTGCTTTGCTGCATGAGTTGCAGTACTTGGTCGACGAGCTCATTTTCTTTGTGCACCGAGAAGCAGATACCAGCGGCGTCATTGGCCAGCGCCTGGGCTTCAAATTAGCCACTCTAGTCTTTGGCTTTGTGCTCCGCCAGCGCACTTTAACTCGCGTCCTTGACCGCAGCCTTCTATCTGCGTGGACAACAGAATTGGACCGCTTTTTGAGCTTTGTGCCCATGCAATCGCCTTCCACAGAAGTGCTTTTTGAACTGCACCGCAGCCTCATAGCGCAGCCATTGCCTGAGAGGCAACGGAGTTCCCCTTCGAATTTGGCCTCTGGCACAGCTGCCCTCTTGAATGCACCACCTCGTGATTAGGCTTCATTTATTATTGTTGATGGGCGTTGTGTTACTTCGGAGCTACGGATCTGTACTTTACTTTTCTTATTCTACCCTTAATTTTGGATAAATATGCCCAAAAATCTAAACCCCAATATCCAATCTACGATCTAAATAGGCCATAGCGACGTTGTGCTCATTGGCGCGCCTAGAGGAGTAGATAGATTGTTATCCCCAAGTGAAACCAATCCCAAGCCGAGAGCTCTCTTGCATAACACAATTATATTGGATTGTACTCCCCAATTGCAAAGAAACATTGACAACTAGCCTAAAGCTGCGTATTGATGAATTCACCAGAACAAATTCTGACTGGGCTGAGTGCCCTTTTGCGTAATGCAATTCTCAACTTTACTCCCATGAACCTTACAGGGTCAATACTCGGAAGGAGGCATAGGCTTCGATCACGTATGCGATCTCCACTCCGACCTATCCTGTGCTAACTGCTATGGCACATCATTCCTTGAAGTTGACGGGAAGCCCTTTGCACTGTAACTTTAAAGCCCTTTTTAATGCCCATCTTTTACTCTTATGAACTCTTTAAAATCAATTATCAGAAAAAGGCATTGGCTTCAAGCACGTACGTGATCTCGACTCCGACTTATCCTCTGCCATGGCACGCCATTCCTTGAAGTTGACTGGAGGCCCTTTGCACTTAAGAGCCTGCCTAAGCGCCCGACCCAATGTTACTTTTTGGAACCCTTTCAGCCGAGGACGCGCTATCCAACCACCAAGCAATTGCCCTGGCGCCCGAGTCATAGGCATCGTCAAGTATTACAAGTGTAAATGTGCCAAAAAGGCTATACAGAGATGAAGAAAACTCGCGCGGCCCGTCTTGCTTGCTAAAAACAGAGCTTATGTGGTAATTTCTAGAAGATCAATTTCCTGGTGTTGCACGTTTTCTCAATGCCGTTCCAAACATTCAACTTTGAGTCGATTCTAGAGCTCAGCATCCACGGTTACTGGGCTGGCTTTCTTGCCTAAATCGAGAGTACTACGGCTGCGACCCACCTTCCAAACGGGGAGTAGCTGCCACGTTTTTCTACTCCCCAAAATGGTTCACGTTTTGAAGAAGCGCTGGCAGTGAACATAGCAGAAACGCGTTGTACATGCAGCCCCTTCCAGCTCTAAAAGAAAGTGCCTTTACCATCTATAAACAACAGCTGAGGGCAACTCCAGTGCGACAATAGGGCAATGTCGGTGGAGAAGCAGAGAACCTCGCTCAGCGCGCCCACGAGATGGAGCAACGGCATCATCTCTCTTCAACACAGAAACAGGTGCAGTAGCGATCTAAGTTCAGTCCAAAATTTGTTTCATGAACGGTCTCCACTTTAGAGGGAATTGGAAGTCCTAAATTGACCTCCTGCCCTCGACACACTTCCTCTTTACATCTGTGACTTGTGCACATAGCATGCGCGTACAGTTTTACCCACTGCACTGGCTTCTGTGTCTTTTCTACACACATTACTGTAAATAAGGTTCCTCCAATACAGATCTGTACAATGAAGCATCAAGTCCCTCACCGCTTGCCTCAAAATCACATGAAAGGGCCCATATTCGAGTCCTTTACTTGGTGCCACACCGCAATAACCATCTTGGCTTTATTGTAATTTCGAAGCCTGCTGCATTTAATAAGCATGCCGTCTTTGCGTGCAATACAGTTTTGACACGGGCCCTGTGGGACCGGAAAAACAGAAGAGGGCTAACAGGCGGAAAGTTATCGCTATAATGTTGTTTTATGTATTCGCTTCCCTTCTGATCGTTGCACTGGTCTAGTCATGTGAGTACTCCACTGACAAAGACATCAGACCATGGTACGTCCCTGTATCGCGGGACAGCAGATAGGCACAATCATTAGAGCAGTCATCAGAGCGAGCTCGAATTCGAACTAATACAAACCCAAATGGCACAGAAGCCAGTGCTGCGGGCAGAAGTGGGAATGCGCGTGCGTTGCGCACACAAAGCAAGTGCGGGATGATTCAGGAGGGAGAGGGGCATTGGCCAAATTTCTCGGAAAATTTGCAAAAAGCGAGGTTTTTATGGGTGTTGCGCACTCCGCAGAGCAAGTTCAACTAGGCCAAGTATAAAATCATGTACCAAATTGCCGATATGAAATTAAAGGAGTTAGTTTCGGAAAAGGATATCCGTGCATTTAATTAGAGCAGGATAGAGATGGCTTTGCTTGCTTGTATTCTATCCAGGTCTGGCCTACTCCGCAACGCCGAAGAGACCGCTTACGATAGTTATTTGAACCATGGTCCGGGCTTTCAATCTTGCCCGGAATACTCTGATGGCACTCCTTCCGTTAGTTACTTAGTCCAGTCCTCCCTCGGGAAGGTGAACGAAAAAAAAGAAGATAGACTTGCACACAAACGGTTAAGATGTGGATTTGAACTCGGGTCTACCGATTGGGAGACCAACCACCCAACCAAAAATATGGTCTGATGCTTGGACGGTACTGAAATTTTAAAAATATAATTATCTCAAACAATTTTGCGTATCCCCCTGTACAGATTAGCTTGCAGCACGCGCATCGATTGGTCAAAATATTTCGTTGCCTTGGCTTGTTGCTTGTTGTTGGTTGCTCAGTTGCTCAGCACATTCCACGCCGCCATGTTCTCGCGCAAGCCAAAGGAGCCAGCAGGGCCAGCACCTGTTCAAGAGGCGCCACCTACCGGAGACTATGCTGGCAGTTCACCGGCGGTCGCGAACCTTGGAGAATTCAATCCTAATGTCAACGACCACGCGCACGTTCAGAAAGGTCCCCGGAAGCATCATTCCATAGCCATGGCCACCCATATGGTGCCAAAAGAAGACAAGTGGTCACACCATACGAAGGAAACAGTCGCAGATTTGAAGCATTTGACTGAGGTACCATTGCCTGCTTTTAACTTGTGCATCACGAACCGCCTCAAATGTAACCTTCTTTCCAGTCATATGCGAATGATTAAAAATTGTGCGAAAAAGTGCTCAACGCCGTTTTTGGTACAGAACGTATTTTTTAGAGTTCACGGAGATGTAGATGCAACCTCGAATCAACCCTCTCGAAATAAATGCATTAGTACACTGCAACACAGCTCACCCCTAACATCGATCGTTTTCTCGCCGACTCTGCCCCCAAATATGTTTACTGCCTCGTAGGAGGAGCCTGACGAGGAAATGGGGACCCTAGCCATGATTGGCTACAAGATGAAGCTGTACTCGTCGATGACCAAGTTACAAGCGGATATTGCGTGGTACAATTACATGATCAAGCTCAAGAAGAGGCAATTTGGCATCGAAGTTTACAAGGTGAGGCTTTCTACTTGCCAGCGAAAGCAACGCGTGGTAGGTTTTTCTTCTTCCAGAAATGCCCATGGCACGAATTCAGGAGTGAAGTCTTGAGGCCCAGGCGAGCATGCTTAATCAAGGGGATTAAGTTGATCGTAGGCTATAATCTCTGCATTTGCATGATGTCCATTTGTTACATTCTTTGGTGGCGTGGCCCAGGTGCTCCAAGAAGACGGGCGCGTGGGGCCCAACACTTTAGACCAGCACAAAGACTGCGTGGCCGAAGTCGCGAAACTCGAAGAAAAAGTGCGGTGGGCGCAGGCCGAATCCCTGAAGCTGTCGTTGAAGGGAGAAGGCGAGACCGTGGTGAAGCCCAGATCTCCTCGGGCCAAAAGTCCCCGTGCAGGAGACAGCGCGAATTTCCCAACGACGCCGAAGAAGTGATCCTAGAGGAATAGAGCAGCAAATAGAGCGTATATCTTGCCTGCGTTTGCGCCGTGAATATTTGTAATTAAGCCATCTGATTCGACGGCAACTACACCCGGAACTGCCGGAACTTCTGGAACTGAACAAAGAGCTAACACTATTATGAACTGAGACCTAATGAGCACCCAGGCGCAATTGCCTCGAATTTCACAAAGTACAAAGTAGAGGGCCGAGACTTAATGTTACTGTTACGTTTTTTTTTTGTTGAAGCAGCAGGCAGCCCGTAGGGCTGATGACTTCGCGTCTGGCTAGGTTAAGATTCACCCACGTAATTACGCGGGAATCACGCGGAAAGTGAAATTTCACCAATCAGACGTGATTTCCGTCACTGGAATCGGCCCAGAATAGAGTGACGTCATCATGGAATCTCCTCGAAATTTTCAGTAACATTCCGCACTTGTCTGTATGCGCACAAGTGCCGCACAAC
>Ga0307979_1003041_pt1 | contig 11429 bp, 13 predicted proteins | sample OrgLakmetage1058_FD_201833 | JGI IMG/M metagenome (GOLD analysis project Ga0307979, IMG submission 201833) | Saline water microbial communities from Organic Lake, Antarctica - #1058 | ecosystem: Environmental > Aquatic > Non-marine Saline and Alkaline > Saline | place: Antarctica: Organic Lake...
TAGGCAGCGATGTAGGCACCAGCAACACTAACAGCGTCGATCATGTAAATGACGGCAGCATGCCCTATACATCATCAAAAAGTACATTAGAGCCGGAAGCGCAAAGAGACGAAGAACAACCAGCTCCGGCTAATGATCACAAGCAATTTGAGCCTTCGCGGCTGCCGTCAGGAAGCAATGTAGGCATTGGCAGCATTAGCCGAGGGCTCAGCAGTATTGATGCCATGTTTTCATCTCCTGCTGTCCCAGCTCCAATCACGCCGCCACACCCACCAGAAGAGCCGTTTCGCTCGCCTAGTGCGGCATCATTCGCTCTTTCAACCCCAACTTCTGCAGCCACAGGGCCGCATGAAGACGGTGTGCTGGCTTGGATGTTTGGTGGCTCTATTACTGCTTCGCCACCGCCACCACAGCAGGCTCAGCCTTCTTCATTTGGGAGGGAAGAAGCGAAGGCAGGAGAAAAACAGAGAGATTCAACAAAAGCCCGACGGGGCCTTTCCTTGTAATAGCAAATTCGTATGGTACTGGTTTTGAAATGACAGAGCGATTCAGTTGATGAGAGCTAAATTACTAGCGTCGCTTTAAGTGTTTCTCTTGTATCCTATAATTTAAAAACGTAATCGCGCGTTCGTGGTTCACACTTCCTTGATTTAAAAGCACTGGAGTACAGAGAGTGCGGTATTATAGGGAAGTGGGCAGCAGAACGAAGAAGTCACAGAGGAACCACGGGCGGGCACACGGGCTCTAGGCTCTAGCATGGGCACAACACACATCAAGCAACAAGAAGAGGGACCAAACGCGCACAGCGCACAGCAAGGACGTGCACCGAGGCGCTTAGAGCACGTTCCTGTTGCCCTGCGGTGAACTAAGCTCAGCTCCCCATTGCCTGGTGTCCCGGTGTCCAAGAGATTCCTTATTCATATGCCACAACAGATACAGGTACTGCAACTAAGGCATGCTTTATGCTTTAGCGCTTCAGCATTTGAGCATTTACTGTAGCTGGTGCAACGTGCACTTGTATGTATTTTGAATATATTAGGGTGAAATAATTGCCCAAAGAAGAGAAAATAATTTGTTGTTTGAAATGCTTTTGAGCTTTGTGAGGTCCGAGACTACTCGAGACACACCGTGGTGCCACAGAACAAAATGCGCTAAACTAAGAAGGTACCCTTCATTTACTCGTAAATGGACTCTCAAACTGACACCCTAAACAGTAAGCTTCTCGACGCGCTTGAGTCTGACAATAGCCACGGGCTAGCTGTTAGCGGTAGCACTACTCATGTTTCTGCAACGAAGTACCAGCAGCACCGATGGGTAAGCGATAACGTTCATCGCGACCTCATCAAAGGAGCAGACATGGTATCGAGCATCATGATAGCGGTTTGTTGGTGCTATTTGGTGCCATACGCTGCAATACCAGATGGGGGCTGCCCAAGCATGGACCCAGGGCCGTGTTGGCACTACGCTGGTTATTTATTCTTGTGGATCGTTGCTGCCACATTCTTGCTGCCTCTGGTGTCCGTCTGGTTGCAGAGTAGACTTACCAAACTCTCTCAAACTTTTGGTCGCGAGGGGTCGGTTATTCGAAAAGGCTACATCGCTCAGTCTCAGCGTCTATTTGTTGGGTCTCTTGGGACAGTGTGGAGTATTGCGAATTCGTCCTTCATCACTGCAATCGTTGAGCAAGGCGCCCTCACTGGCTTTGGCAGACCGGACCAGCCAGGTCCAGATGATGGAGGCGATCCTAGGAGTGGTGCGTCAGCAGCACAAGTACCCTCCGCACAGAATCAGAGCAGTCGCGCAGAAAGTGGGCGAGCTATTCTGTTTTCAAGCGGACTCGCCTTAGCTTACTTCACAGCCGCCGTAGTGTCGATTGTTGGTGTGTCAGGTGCATGCGAAATCACAGCCTGGTGTGAAATATCGCCAAGCGCATACTTTGTTGAATTAGCGCTGTTACTTCAAAGGAATTGGTACTACGCTGTGGGTTACACTTCGTTTATGATTTGCAGTTATATTTGGTTTTCAAGTCTCGGCGGCTCGTCCTATTTCGATGCATGGGTGACTATGATACTGAGCTGTGTGCGTGCGGTGACGTTTGCGTTCGCTTTTCGTGCAGTAGCTCTAAAATTACTAGCCTTTCAACCGGAAGAAGATCCACTTCCCTCTGCAGGAACAAGAGCGAAGTTACGGCTTTTACTCTTTCGAGGCGCTGCAGTGGTTGCTGTGTGTGCACTAGCTGATGTGCCGTATTCTTTTGCGACTTACTTCCTGCCAACGGTCGCAGGGATGGGCGAAGATGGCCAGATTCTTGTCTTGCTTACGTTTGCACTATGGGGGTTTGCAGCACTGCCTCGTTGGGACTCTGAGTTGGCTCTCGTTGATCCTCCTACGAAAGCGAGCTTATATGATCGAGAGATCGCACAATGGCTGTTGGCGTTCCTCATTTGGTTTCCGTGGCAGCTCGTCCTGAACATACTCACGACAACGGTGCATGACAGTGTCCAAGATCATAGCGGCATCGTTGTCTTTTTAACTCTTCTGGCTTTTGGTACCGCCGTTACGGCAGTGGTCGCATTCCTGAACTGTCTGGTCCATTCTGGGCGAGATGCCGTGCTCCAGAGCGCAGGGAGATACTTTGCTATTTTAATACCTCCGCTACGGGAGGTGGATGGCATTGGTGAAAGAACAGAGATGGCTAAGACCGATGTCACTGAGAACTGATTACATATTTCTTGTTCCTGCACATGCGCCGATTAGTTTTTGGTGCATGTGCGCTTTTTAGTTGAGGTGTATCGCTTTTCTGTTTACTGGCTTTGCGTTTGTATCTATCTTGCTTTATATTAGTATGTACTCGGTACCTAGAGTAGATACTCCAGCTTCTATGGGCTATATGGCCAATCAAAATTCTGATGCGCTATTTGTCGTCGAACTCGGACTAACACAAACCCAAATGACACAGAACAGAAGCCAATGCTGCGGGCAGAACGAAGTTTACGCGCGTGCGTTGCGCGCAAGTAAAAATCGGGCATGTGCGCCTGATTAGCTCCGTAGGTTTAGTTTGCGCTGCTTTGCTTTTCTTCTCTACTTGTTAGCCTTCTGATTCCGGCCCGTCGGGGCCTGTCTCAGAATCGTAAAGAGGATAGTGTTTAGAGGGCAGGAAGCAGGAAGCACAATACTACCCCCCCCCCACCTCTAAAGTGGAAACTTTTCATGAAATGATTTTGAAACCAGATGCAAGTCCTTTCAGCGTCTGTTTCAGCATTAAAGAGAGCACGCCGTTGTTTAGTCTCGTGGGCACGCCGCGCCAGGAACCTCCGCTTCTCCTCTGGTGTCACTCTGTTTGTTTCTTATGGCAATCCACTTATCCCATCTAGTTGCCATATGCATTGCACTACAACACAGCTGGAGGCCCCGTGCCCTGCGCCAGTGCCAGTGCCAGAAACATCTACTTCTACTTGAATTGAAGATAAATAGTGAAAAGAAAGGGGCAGACAAGTGCGCTGCTCATATTTCTCAAGACGCCACACGTCACAGAACTTTTCTGTGCCATTCCTAAGATGGGGACTGAAGTTCGCGTCGACACGAGCAGAGAAGAGTCCAGTCGGTGTCCACGACGCCTCTCGTGCCGGACTGGAATCCGGGATCGATGTTCATGCGTTCATATAACTATCGTAAGCGGTTTCTTCGTTCTTTTTGCGCACCAGAAACCAACCCCCGCTGTATTACAGAACTGTTGCCGACGTTCTCTGTCCCGCTCTGTCCTCTGTCATTTATTCTGTTCTTCATGTCGTCTGTCGTCTGTCGTGTTACATATATATACACGCTCCGCTGCTCAGCTCAGCATAGCTGTAGCTTCGAGCCGTCGAGTCTCTGCTTATTATTATAATAGGAAAGTAAGAAAGAAAGTACTTCCTAGACTTCGGAGCTCACCAACCCACTTTTATGTTGCATACGCAATACTCGCATGGAGATATGCGAGTCTGAGCTCCTTGTTCAGCCTTCCCTAACCGATTTTTAATCAAAGCAGTCGACAATTAGCCGCCAACAGAACAATCTAGGCATTTTGGGCCCAACGGTTGAGCCTGCAAGCCTAACCTAATGTCCCTTTGGCAAGATGACGAATACACAGATGATGAGTCGGCTAAGGCTGCGCGGGTTCAGGAAAGAGATGCCTTCTTTAACGTAGAGGATACTACCGATAGGTCAGTTTTACTTCTGAATTTTTACCTTGATGGTGCCAAGTTGTGAGTAGGTCTTCTGAGTGGAGACAGTCTGAAAGGAGTTGGTTTGTGCCTTACTCTCAGGTCGGAGCATTCTTGGTATGAATACCGCCGTCAAGCTTTCTACGGCTTTGCATACGATCCGGAGGTAATTATTGACCGCATCAGAATGACTCTTGTAAACAGTGCTAGTCACAGGCGAACCTGAGCTTAACAAGCGTTCGTTCTGTTGTAATGTCGATGGCGCTCCGTGGCGGTTGTGTGTGTGCATTGTGGCCTTTGAAGCACCACTTAGAACCGTACGTGACATACATGCCAGCAACAATGGAAGTGCAAGAAGTTCACGAGGTCATCAAGGTGCCTAAATTCATTGCTTTTAGTCGAAAGAACCAGGCTGCAAAAGACGCCCTGGCTGAGGACGAGTTAAACGACGAGCAAGAAGAAGGCGAAGAGGACGAGGACGACGATGTCGATTCTTACTCGTGGTTCGGTGCCACGAAGCCTAACCACCGCCGCCAACACGCAGCATCTGGCAATGCCAAGCCAGTGCGAGGCTTCGACAAAGACTCGGGCGCAGTGTACATTCAAAAGCTGTACCGCGCTCGCCTGGCCAAGAAAGCTACCCGAAAAGCGCTCTGCAAAACCTGGTGCAAAAAGGCTGACACTACGCCGGTGAGTTTCTTGCTTGGAAAAGTGCGGGCAACAAGTACTAGCTAGCGCCACGCTTAGTAATCCTTTATAGTTTATCTTACACGTTGGGTTTTCGACCTTTGATGTGCGCTTGTGCTTTCGTCGACCTCAGGGCATCTTCTACTACGAAAACGTGCACACGGGTGAAACACGATGGGTGCCGCCTCGCCTGATGCAGCGCCTGTTTCCGAGGTTGCGCTGGTAGAATACGAGTTCAAACCAGGTAATAAATGAATGCTCTGGGGTGTCCTTGCGCTCATTGTACCGCTACTATCATTTTGTTGCCTAGCTAGCGTTGCCACGTTGCCACATTTCGTATCTCATATAGTCCTTCATTGTTGAATCTACGCAAACCACCTGCTCTGTTTAGGCCAGAAGACCAGGCAGGTTCTTCACCGCAAATGAGTATTGCACGGTGCACATGGAGTAAAACGCGACGCGGCACACTTGTCCTTCGCTCCAAGGACGTGCATTTCGATGGAAAATTAAATACAAAGGGTGCCTTTCTAAAGCGAACTCACCGCACGAAGAAGAACCGAAAGTGCGCATTTGGAATTGCCCCCCTTCAAACTCTACGTATTATAAAACGGGCGTCTTGTGGAATCGACATCGACAAGGAGCTGCTTTATGCCTACCACATCCCAGTCGAACTAATTTTTGGTGGTGCGTGGTGTGTGCTCTCACGTAATGGGCTTTAAAGGCCGCTGGTTGAGGTAACAGAGAAAAGCACCGCATTCTTCGTGCGCCATGCGCCAGCCAATGTTAAGTGAAATGTTTATGTGGGGGATTAATAAATCAACATCAAGCAAATTAAGCTACTTTAGACTATAGTAACATAGTTCGGTAAGTCCTCCAAAGCCGATGGGAGGTGCTCTAGCTATCTAGCTTCTTTCTGAGTCCCCCGTCCCCCCGGCCGGCCGGAATTAGAAGGTTAAATAACAAAGCAGCTCAAACTAAGAAACCAATTAGGCACACATGTCACATGGCAGTAACCAAGAAAACCGCGGCATTTCCGGGTTTTTACCCACTTCGGCTCAGCAGAAGATCCGATGATTATGAATAACGCTGAATGGAAACCTAAGGAAAACCCAGCAGCCTCTTGGGTTTTCTTGTTTACTCATTTACTCGTCACATGTCACATGTCCGAGTGGCTATGGAAGTTGTGATAGAGGTCAAAAGTGGCAGACTCTTCCGTGCTCTGAGACACTCCTTATCATTCGTAGACCTACGTCCCAGGGTCCTTCGGTACACTTTAACCGAAGGCCCCTGCGACGCACAGTAGGTTTACGAATGATGAGGAGTGGCTCTTAGAGTAATTTACTTCTGGTTTGCTCAGGACTCAGGACTTCCCTGTAACCCAGATTTGTTGGCAGATCCCCCTTTCCAGGGGTGAATCTAAGACACAGGAATGGCAAGAAGCAAGAACGCAAGAAGCAAGAGTGGAGCTTGTCCATCATTGTGCACGACCACCACGGCCAAAGGAGAGCTCGCGATTCGACTTCGCACAAAGAACAGCATGGCGACCTACGATGTATTTACAGATGTGATGGAGCACGCGGAAAAGTTTAGCCATGTTACAACTCCTGAAGGCGCTTTTGCTTTCAACCAAATGTTCGAGGAGCCGGTGAGCCGCGTCTTCTCATCTTCCTTACCCCCAATCTTTACGAGAAACAACGCTAGTCTCGTCCGGCTGGATGCTCAATCGATACTTAGATAAATTATCAAGAATAGCGGCTAGTTGTATTAATGGATGCACCTCGAGTGTCTTGCATGTTGTCGTTGTTGTTATTTTGAAACCGAATACTCCTCAGCAGCAGCCGCGACCTTTGTCTAGCTAAGAAGGCACTGTGCTCAGCGCAGCCGCACCTAGTTGGCATAACCTTCGGATATGAAGAGGTTGATCTTTCGTTTTCTTTGGTTCTGTGTTTATTGTTTCTTTGGCTTTCTTTTACCAGGTGTTGATGGAGGAGCAGGTGCGGCCGCCACATGTGCACGTCTCCGTGATCGACGCCGTGGCGCGGGACGAGAAAGACTGGGCGGGTTTGACCACCTCGTACATTGAGTAAGCGTTTGAAATGGCAAGAAACCTGGATGAGTCCAAACCTCGCCTGAACCCTTTTTGTTCGTAAAACCTAATCAATTCACTTCGAAAACGATGCCCTCCTTTTATACTAGTAATTGAATTTGCCACCCACGCGGATGCTATTACCAGGTATTTAGTGAAGATGTCAATCGAAGGCAACGAGGCGAACATCAAAATTGTTGGCAAGCGGTTTAGCGAACTAAGTGATCTGCACACAGTCCTTGTCGACCGAAAAAAAGTGCGTTTTGTGTACAATATACATGAAACGACTCTTCTCATAAGCGTGCGAGCACTGCCTGCATTACTGCCCGTAATTCCATTGCTCACAGCACACCTTGACACATACCATTTTGGTCGCCCGCACGTTCATTCCTCTCGTTGTTTTTTTCCCTCTGAATCATAGTTGGACATGTCGAAAGCGCCGGTGTTTCCGGACAAGAACAATTTGCACCAAAATTGGTACGCACGACGACGATTCTTAGTATAGAAGAATTGGCTGCTGAGGCATGGTTTACTTGTGCATTTGGCAAGAGAGGCTCGAATTTCGGAGCGAAGACATGCTTATTCTTCATCGATATTAAGGAATTTTCTCCCTCAGGACCCTTTAACTTAAATGTAATTTAGTTCTCGTCTTCAATTTCGCGTTTATTCTTTTGTTGGCGCATTCTGTCTTTCTGTCTGCAGGTTCAAATTCAACGACAAAGACCCGAAATCGGAGCACGTGCAGCAGCGAAGGTCCAACCTGGAGACTTATTTCAAGAAGCTCTTTGAAACGCACCCAAGCCTGCCCTTCGACCCCCTGGTGAGCGTTGTCTTGCTTTTCCTTGCTTTGTGCCTCTGTTCGTTATGAGAGAAGCATTGTATGACGCAGTGTTCTTGTACGTCACTATCAGATTTGTGTGCTAGGCTTGATCTCGAATCGTAACCCCATAATAAATCTGCGTATCTGCATTTTAGCTCGAAGTTCTCTCTCCTTTTGAATCCTTAACTTAATTGCTGCAACTAACACAGGTGATGGCTTTCTTTCAATTGGAAGAACTTTCGATGGAAGCAGCGATAGCAACTTCGCGGAAAACACAGAAGTAACAACTACAACTATGACTACACACGCCCACATGTGTCATTGCTTGCTAATAAGATTGCCAATTTCATGGCTTCCTTTCTTTTCACTGTCTTTCTCTTTTTCCTTCCTTTCTTTACTGTCGCTCTTACTCACACGCCTGTGTCCACTCTTTTGGCTGTGGTTGTTGCATCCTCCCCTCTCAACTGTCACTGCAGATATGCCGAAGGAAAAAAAGGCAGCGACACTGCTGAGGTAGCTCCGGTCACTAAAACATCACGGCAATACACATCCTCGTCTTCGAAAAGCAACGGGAAGGGAGGAGCTGCGAATGCTCTTCTCGACGAGACTGTGGACGTGTAGAAACAAGGGATATGGCGACTCAGATGGCACGAGGACACCGTTAACGTGGTGTTTCTCTCTCCTTAATTAAGCATATATGCACCAAACAGGACGGGTTCTGGGTTCTCGCGATTTTAGTTCTGGGTTAGCTATTTTTGGCGTTGCATGTTGCTAAATGTTAAATAGTTCCGGCTCCCTTTTATCGGGGCCGTGACGGCCGTGTCACACCGTGCCAAAGGCGCAGTATTCTGCCATGATCTGTTTTAGTTGAACTCGTTGCAGCTTAATGTCCTGTAGCTACTGCAACTCAATATGCTTCACGCGAGGTATTATATAAGATCCATGAAGCCAGCAATTCCGCGCGTTTTGTTAAAATCCCAATATTCTAGGCCGAATTCGTGATGATAATCGATTTACGCGGCGCATGGCAAACGGCGAAGGGGACGAGGCATAAAGGCAGGATTTATGATGTCATAAATTAATCATAAATGATAAACGGGTGTATGTAATTTATAACATGTCAGCGCCTTTTTTCACATCGGCACAAACGCAGCTGTGGGGCATTATAAATTTCGCAGTTGCTTTGATAACGATCATGCTTCTCCGTTTCGTTTCCAGAGAGCAGCCCAAGCAGTGGTTTCAATCACCTTAGCCGCTTCCATTACCTCTTCCTTGGTCGCGTGACGCCCCTCTGGCACCGTTAACACGGGGCCACCTTCAGCAGCAGCACCACTAGTGCCCTCACCGTTTGCCTCAGCGCTTCCAATGCTACCCTTCCCGTTCTCGTTGAGCCTCTCTGTGGCAACGAAATTGCGAATAGCGGAAGCGCCGTTCAGCGCTTGCTCAACTAGCTTACTTCGCACGATGGCGATTTGGTTGTTGGAGTCATCATCCTCGTCGTCATTGGCTGCGGCTCGTTCAGTCATGCTGCTGAGACAAGCTAGATCGGAGGCTGCCACAGAGAATGCGAAGTTTTGCACGTAATTCAACCTGCAGTAGTAGGAAGAGGAGGAAGAGCAGAAGTAGAGTGCCGTAAAAACGAGGCGCAAATTCACACGTGTACAATGAGTAGAATGGGAAGCAACCGTGCAATATCGCAAGACGAAGTCATCAGCACTCAAGAGCTACAACTACAGCATGAAGAGAAAATAGCCACTCTCTCTCCGTCTCTCCTACCGCCTCGCTCGAGCTTCGAGGCATTCTCGTTCGGCGCCTGTCCCTTCGCTATCACTGCCATCGTTGGAGCACAGCACGATAGTCTGGCTGAGTACTCCATACAAGCGCAAGTTGTCAATGGAGCGAGAAGGACCAGGCGCGCGGTATATGCCCTGTGCGATTGAAAGCATAGCAGAAGCAGTGAAAAGAAAAGAGAAGAAGAAGAAGACGCGTGTGCTCCTTTATAAAATCAACAAACAAACACAATTTGCCAATCAAGAGTCTACGAGAATTATCCATTTTGAAATAACACAGCCTTCTTTTCACCTGGTCAATCCCAATCCTCCGTCATGCGTGTGTGCGTGTGTGTGTGTTTGCCTAGCCTTGTATTCAAATGCACATGTAGCAAAAACCCACCTGCAAGTTGCGCAAGCATCGTCGCCACACTTCGCAGCGGTTGCCGGGGCACAGAAATTCGGGCCGAGGAGGCATCCCGCGCAGAGCCACCATATCTAGGGCCTAGTTTAGATCAAGGAGAAGGCAGAACACAGGGAGGGGCACAGAAATAGAAAACGAAAAGACTGATGCTCAAATGCAGGTGCGATGAAGAAGCAAAATGAAGAAGAAAAGAGAAGATGAAGTAGGCACGGCAACGCGAGTACTTCGATTCTAAAAACATGTATTTGACTTCACATCACCTGCCCGCCCGTGAGCATTTTCCCCTGGGAATATGCATCAATGAACACGGTTCGCTCGTCATCATTGCTCGTGGAGACAGCTGCTGGTTCTCCTGCTCCTGCTGCTCCTGCTGCATGAGTTGCGGCTGCTGCTGTTGCGGCAGCCTCCGAAGCAGCACGCGCTTCTGGCTGCTCCGATGCCCATGCGTCGCCTTCGGATTTGTCCGACGCGCTATTTGGTGAAAAGAAAGATGAAGAGTTAAGAAGAGATATAAAGAGAGAAAGTGCAGGTTATGGTAGAATAGCAACAAGAAGTTGACGTAAAATATCAGTGTTTGTACTAGATTTAGAGAAAAAGTAGAGTGGCGAAAGCATAGAAGTTAATTATTTCTACCACCCTTACCTCAGGCGCACGGCGAGCAGGAAATGAAACGGCAAGTTGGTGGCCATGAGAGGTTGACGAAGGCCCACCGCGCTGCAACACAGCGAAAAGACCCCTGCCAGCGAGATGGGAATGCCGCGGCGCAGGAGGAGCACCTGATGTAGTAGTAGGAAGAGATGGTAACGGGAGATGATAACGGTTGCAACGACAGCAGCAAGTGCGGAGCGCCGTGTTTCATTCTCCCCACCTGTCCTCTTTGTCAAATAGCTACATCATTTCGCCTCCACACTACATGTACTCTTACAGGAACAGGACCAACCTGGTCCAGGAAGCTGTTGCGGGGGTCGTAGTACTCGTCGTCGATAGCGCCGCGAAAGCCTAGCTCCTGAAACAGAACAAAGGCCACGCACCTACGAGGACACCATGGAAGATGGATTTTCAAAAAAGAAAGGACGCGAGGAGGCAAAGGAGTTCAAATCAAGGGCAATCACAAAGGGAGGCTCAAGCACCAAGTCTACGCAACCAATTTTAATACCTCAAGATTGCCAGCGTGCCTTGGGCATGGCTCGCTTCTTGCAGAGATGCAATTGCTCGCACCCCACCCTGTTGTTTGACGAGCCAGGGGAAGTGGTGCGGTGGCGACAGCGCAGGCCTCCAAGCACCGGTGCGGGCACAGGGGGGCAGGGGGGGCGGTTCGATCGACTCGCGCAAAGACACGAGCCCCAGTTGGCGCCAACACCGGCTCGCAATCTGGGCAAGACATCAACAAGAAGAAAAATATGAAACACCAGCCCAAGCTTTACTTGATCAAAGCGTCCAA
>Ga0307979_1003042_pt1 | contig 11429 bp, 12 predicted proteins | sample OrgLakmetage1058_FD_201833 | JGI IMG/M metagenome (GOLD analysis project Ga0307979, IMG submission 201833) | Saline water microbial communities from Organic Lake, Antarctica - #1058 | ecosystem: Environmental > Aquatic > Non-marine Saline and Alkaline > Saline | place: Antarctica: Organic Lake...
GCTCCGAGAGCGCCGAAAGACGCGGTGGCGTAGCCACCGCGTGTGGGAAAAAACCCTGTCGCTGCGCGACAAATTGGAACGGCGAAGGCGTGGCGAAGTGGGCGGTTTTGTCCTTGTTGCAAGTCTAAAAGATAATTTTTGAAAAAATTATGAACAAACCAAAATATTTTCTATACGCTCGCAAGAGTACCGAGGATGATGATAAGCAGATTATGAGTATCGAAGCGCAGTTGTTTGAACTGCGAGAATTTGCGCGTAAAGAAAACCTTGAAATCCTAGCGGAGTTTCAAGAGTCGAAAAGCGCCAAGACACCCGGGCGGACCGTATTTGGAGAATTGATGACGCGGATTGAAGCTGGCGAGGCTGCTGGAATCTTAGCGTGGCATCCAGACCGCCTAGCTCGTAACAGCATTGAAGGTGGGCGAGTTATTTATGCAGTAGACCAAGAGAAGCTTGTGTCTTTGCGCTTCCCGACATTTTGGTTTGAACCCACTCCCCAAGGACTGTTTATGTTGCAGGTGGCGTTTGGTCAGTCGAAATATTATTCAGACAACCTCGTACAGAATGTGAAGCGGGGCATCCGCCAAAAACTGCGACGTGGTGAGTGGCTCACTAAAGCGCCGTTTGGCTATGTGAATAATCCTAAGACGCGGAATATTGAGCCACATCCGACCAATGCCAAGATAGTGGAGCGAGCTTTTCAAGAGTACGCTAAAGGCGGACACGGGTTGGTATCAATGTCGCAGTTTTTGGCGGATTTAGGTATTATCACGCGCAATAATACGCCTCTGTCTAAGTGTGCCATCAAACATCTACTCTCTAATCGAGCCTATTTAGGGTTCGTGCGCCACCACGGTGAATACTTTGATGGTACTTTTGAGCCGATCATTTCTCCGTCATTGTTTGCAGCCGTGCAGAAGATACTGGAGGCAAAAGCAAAGCCCCAGAGAAAGCGCGGGAGTCATGACTTTCCATTTCGGAGTCTGTTTCAGTGCGGCGAGTGTGGTGGGATGTTCACCGCGCAGTTTGCGAAAGGAAATGGTGGTGTCTATCGGTATTATAGGTGTACCAAGAAAAAGGGGCTTTGCTCACAGAGCTATGTTCAAGAGGCGGACTTGGCAGAACAGTTGCGGGCACGACTGCAAACCATGTCACTGTGCGATAGGTATACAAATTAGATGTTAGCGGAGGTTGGAGTCTGGGAGCAAACGGAGCTTAGTGTCTCGCACAGTGATGTTCAAAATCTTTCTCTCAAAATCAAAGCCAGTGCTGCCCGCATGGAAAAGTTGGTGAGCGCTTATTTAGACGGCGATATACCAAAAGACATCTATCTGAACCAGAAAGACGTAATTATGCGTTCAACCCTCACTTTGAAAGATAAAATGAAAGCTTTTGAACAACGGAGAAATACGTGGGTCGAACCATTGCGGGAGTGGGTTTTAGACTTGCAACAAGCCACTTTTTTGCACGAATCCAACAATCTCTCCGAGATTGCCTCCTTCGTACAAAAAATTGGAACGAACCATACGGTTCGAGACAAAACCGCCCACTTCGCCACGCCTTCGCCGTTCCAATTTGTCGCGCAGCGACAGGGTTTTTTCCCACACGCGGTGGCTACGCCACCGCGTCTTTCGGCGCTCTCGGAGCGCGAAGTATCATTGTGTGCTCTCACCAGGAGTCGAACCTGAAGTTCCGGTACCGCAAACCAGTGTTTTATCCATTAAACTATGAGAGCTTTAAATCCAAATGAGGATGTCCCATAATATAACCTAGAATCCAAATAATTCCAGTACCTTGACCAAAAACGGTTCTTCGAGTTCTTCTTCTTCCAATTTTTCTTTCAAGATGTGTTCAATATCATCAATGTGATCAACTGGGATCGGCATCACAATCAACGGCATGAGCTTCTTATCTGATTTGATCAGTAGCTGGGGACCATTGCGATCCTCTTCATCTATATGATACGACTCAAGACTCGCAAACGGATATAGCCGATCTTGAATTCTGACCCCGCGAACCGTCACTGCATACGGAATAATCGCTGGCCGCCTCGCTGCCGAGACTGCCATCGCTCCCCCAGCCAAACCAATCAATAGTGCGAACAGTACATCACCAAACAAAATAGCTACCGTCACCAGCGCAATGATAATAATCGCTAACGCAAAAAACCAATCATTCCCTTTTTCAACATGATGGTGTTCTGGTGCCTCCCAGGTAATAGCGCGTGGTGTTGGTTCCATTAGTAAAATTGTAGCATGACCAATTATCCATGAGCGCGTTATACTAGTTTTATGTGCATGCGGTCTATTGGATTAGTGGTATGCTTATGAAATGAATAGAAATCCTAATGTAGGGTGTACTATTTGCAAAAGGGCGGTCTATCGACGACCCGGGATTTTAAAACTCAGCAAAGGTAGAGCCTACTGCAGTCAGACCTGTTTTGGTATTTCATGTAGACAAGAAATACCTTGTTTGATTTGCAAAACACCAATTCTTTCTGGAGCGAATAAAATTACTTGTAGTCGTAGTTGTGCAAATAAAAGTCGGAAAGGTATCAAATATAAACAGGGCAGCAAAAGACCAATAAAGGATAACGTAAAAACTACCCGATTACTGAAACAGAGACTCATGAAACTACGTGGTCGGCAGTGCGAGAGGTGTCAGTATCAAATATTCCAAATACTACAAGTGCACCATATCGATCGTAACCGACAAAACAATAGTATAGATAATCTACAGCTATTGTGCCCAAATTGTCATGCCAGTGAACACTATATGAAAAAATAATATCTATGATAGGATAGCGGATACCAAGTTGCGGTATGTAGATATAGCCAATACTTGACAAGTACTCGGAGAGATGGCAGAGTGGTCGAATGCAGCGGTCTTGAAAACCGCCGTACGGCAACGTACCGAGGGTTCGAATCCCTCTCTCTCCGCAGAAACGGACTTCGTCAGAAGTCAGAGCAGAACCAACCCGCGCCGCAGGCGCGGAGGAAGCAGAAGAAGCCAGAAAAATCCGACGAACAGCCACGCAGTGGCTAGGAGGGGTGCAGGCGAAGTGGGCGGCTTTGTCACGAACCGTCGGGTTCGTTCCAACTTTTTTGACGTAGCGGGCAATTTCAGAGAAATTGTCGGCGGAGGATAAAAAGGTGGCTTGTTTTGTATCTAAAATCCACTCCCGTAGGGGTTCGACCCACTTATTTCTTCCGCCGTCACAATCTTTCTTTTCTGCCTGCAAAGCGAGTGAGGATCGCATGAGTGCGTCTTTTTGTTTGAGATATATCTCTTTTGGAATATCGCCGTCCAAGTATGTGGATACCAACTTGTTCATGCGAGCTTCGCTGGCTTTCAATTTTGCAGAAAGATTTTGACTCTCGCTTTGTGATACACCAATTTCCTCGCGCTCCCAAACCCGCACCTGCTCCAACATCCACGCAGTATAGCTATCAGGAAGCGAGATTGTTTGCAGACGTGCCTTAAGTTGCGAAACGAGGTCTTTCTCTTGCAAGTACGACTGACCACAACGACCGCTCTTTTTCGAGCAGCGATAGTACCGATACTTTGTGCCATGTCTGTTAGTTGTCCATTGCGCGCTAATCATACTGGCACACTCCCCACAGCGAAAAAGTCCCGTGAACGGAAAGTCATGTTTGACTTTCCGTTTCCTTGGTCGCTCCCTCGATTGCAAAACCTTCTGCACGTCGGCAAACAACTGCGGAGAAATCAGTGGCGCAAAGTTTCCATCAAACCATTCGTCACCGTACTTCACAAATCCAAGATAAGCACGGTTAGTCAACAACTTTTTGACGGAAACTTTGGCAAGTGGCTTTCCGCTCCGTGTGGTCACATCCAAGTCCGCCAAAAACTGCGCCAATGACACGTAGGTATGATTGCCTGTTTTGTATTCCTCGAAGGCTTTCTTGATGGCTCTAGCTTTCACCTCATCAGGTTCGATATTCCTTGTACGTGGATTGTTCACATACCCTAGAGGAGCGAGATTCAACCACTCACCACGGCGCAGTTTTTGGCGGACGCCTCTTTTGACGTTTTCAGATAGATTATCCGAATAGTATTTAGACTGCCCAAAAGCCACTTGCAACATAAAGAGTCCCTGAGGAGTGGGTTCAAACCAAAATGTCGGGAAGCGCAAAGACACAATGTTTTTTTGGTCAACGGCGTAGATAACCCTGCCGCCATCAATGCTATTACGGGCTAGGCGGTCTGGATGCCACGATAATACGCCAACGTTCCCAATTTCCTCTATTTTCGCCATCATCTCACCAAACACCGTTCTGCCGGGTGTCTTTGCGCTTTTCGACTCTTGAAACTCCGACAGGATTTCAAGATTTTCTTTACGCGCAAATTCTCGTAACTCAAATAGCTGAGCTTCAATACTCATAATCTGCTTATCGTCATCCTCGGTTGATTTACGAGCGTATAGAAAATATTTTGGTTTGATCATAATTTTTCAAAAATTATCTTTTAGACTTGCGGCAAGGACAAAACCGCCCACTTCGCCACGCCCTCGCCGTTTGGTTTGGTCGCGCAGCGACAGGGTGTTTTGGCTTCTTCTATTTCTCGTGCGGCTACGCCGCGCTCGTTGTCTGAGGACGAAGTCCTTGTCTGTGCCCCTCGATGGAGTTAGTTGGAACCAGCTAGCTGAAGAACTTAAAGGTTGGCTTGAGTTGAGAGATATTTTAGCAGTACCTGCTTAGATAAAAAGAAAGGGGGTACCCCCAAATCGACCCCGCACCCCTTCGTACAGATATGTACCCCTACCTTTAGGAAAAATTTGCCACATATTGACTTTCCCCACTTTGGAGTATAAAGTACACACAAATTCACTCTCTTTTGTTAAAATATGGGTAGCTCATTTACCATGTGTAAAAGGAGTCGGTAGACCGCCCCGCAAGGGGCGTTTTACAATGGTTTAAGATGTTTCTCTGCGATATTCTTTCAGAAGCTTTCTGAGCATATGGTTTCGGTCAACATAGTAAGCTGTCGTTAATGCATACGCTTTTTTGGTTTTAGTTAAGACGACATGATATCTTTCTTCCTCAATCAACAGATTGAGTTTATTTTTTCCCTTTTTTCTTACTTCCCACACTTTTACTGCAACTGCATCATCACGATTCTCAATTGTTGGTTTTGCCCAACATAAACGTTCACATCTTCGTGGGTCAAAGTTTCGCTCATTGGTTGTGTCATCTTCACAAGTGGTTATATGAATAAAACATTCACATTTTCCACTACCGTCAATTACTCGGTCGTCATAGTAAATAGGCTTGTCATCAAGAATCAATTTTGTACGTACGAAGTCATTCAAAAAAATCTCATGCAGGTGATTGGTGTATCTTTCGTAATCTCCATCAAATTCTTCAAGAGTTACAATCTCTGGTAGCCAGATAATCATACGGTATAGATTTTATGACCCTAGCCAGTAGAATAAATTAGTTTTGTATTCTTTTGGCAATGTATTACGTTTTAGACTGTATCCAGTACGGTGCTTAATCTGTTCAATCAATTCAAGTTTGCCTGTGTTTGTAGCGTCCTCTCGTTTTGATGCTTGAATAGCTCCAATAAGCAGGTCAGCTAGTTGTACGAGGTTACTTTCTTCTGACCGAATCTGCTGTACTCGTTTTATAATTTGTTGATTGAAATCATAAAAGTTGCTGCATAAGACTTCTTGCAGTTTCTGCACCTTTCTTGCTCCTTGGGTATCTTTGATATCAAGATAAATGTAGTATTTATTTTCTGGATTTAGAACTACACTCAAAAGTTGAAAGTACATTTTGTAATACCACTCATCATGTGTCTGACCGTGCCTCTCGTGGTCCAAGGTGTCTTTATCGGCTATAACAGCTCGAAAACCTAAGTCATCATCGTCATAAAAGTAATCAACTAGGTCTTTATAGAACTCAATTTTTGAAGCTGACACTTTTGTCCATTTTATTTCAAACTCAGCAGATAACCCGTGTTTACTTTTTATATCCTGAATACGCTCACAAACAGACTTCCGCTTGTCTGTTGGGCAGTAAACAGCACCAAGTACCATAATATTGCTACCTGATGATTCTAAGTGATTACTTTCGTCGCAATATATATTGATATGACTCATAAGATGATTCTACCAGAAATAAAGTATTGCAGTTAGGAATTCTATTTATTAAATGTAGTTCACAAACACTCACAACACAGAGGACATACATGTCATGCACGGAGAGAGATGTATCCATAGCCCGCCTTCGTAGTGTTGCTTGGAAATGCATGTCACGCACATCGTCTGTGTTGTGGGTAGTAACTCTATAGGCCACTTACTATTGTAAGTGGCCTAATAGAGTTCTCAAATCAAACCAAGATTTAAGAACGCTAACCGTACAACCTAACCGGATTCGGTAGCCGGGGTGAGCCGAAGCCCACCCCGACACCTAGCTAAACTTTGTGGTTAATTTCAGCTGTTCGGCCGAAGCCATCTTGATTACTCAAGATACTCTCCCAGGTCGCGCAACCTTACCTAGAGAGCTTTCGTACTTGTCTTGGAGTACGAATTCCTATCCGTGGACTTGCCTGATTGATCACTGCGCCGACCAATCAACCCCAATTCTAGAGGGGCACTCGGATAAACCACATTTACGTGAGGATTTAGCAAACCTCACGACTGATTTACCGGTACTTTGACCGGGTTTCGCAAGCTTCAAATCAGTAAACGAGCTCACGATGTTGGTCCATTTTGGGAGACCACCCCTGTCCAGCTCTACCACCAAAGCAATCCGCAGACTCTCTAGTGCTGGAACGAAGTCTTAAGGACGACTAACCTCCTCGTGAGCACATGCACGGGAACATGTGAGGGTTCACTTTTTTATACACGCGCCCTCGACGTGGTTTCATTCAGGTGGGATCACGAATGTGCATTGCACGCCTCCTTCTAAGTCTCTTCTTTCACAAAATGCTGGGCATCGAGTTAATCCCAAGGATTTCAAACTAAAAGTTTTCAATCCCCACACCACCGGTGGATTTGGCAAAAGCCACCAGTGATGGATTTTTGCGCTCTATCGCAAATCCGTGGACACGAGTGCCCTTAATCTCAGACTTACGAAGACCTTGCGTGGAGCTGTCCTCGTCGGTCAGTACCACTACTTCAGGTCTCCAGAGAGCTTCGCCCGCCTTCATCTTTTCTTCAATGAAAGCATGCGCGGCCTTTACAGCCGTAGCTATGTCGGTGCCACCACCACGGAAGTTACCCTGACGGAACTGTTTGATCAGTCCCCGAGCTTCCTCCGCATTAGTAGCATGCGACGGTTCAGACATCTGCGTATCAAACACAGACACCCACACCTCTGCGTCGCCGTCTACCACTGCCTTGAGGCGGTTCATCACCACCCCAGTAGCTTTGTGGTGTTTGCGACCCGACATGGATCCGGAACCATCAACCAGGATGAAGATCGCCTGCTTCTTCTCCTGGCGGGTCACTCGCTCCCGAACGGGGAGTTGTCCTGTCACAGCCTGATACAGAAAGTGCGTCGGCTGTTCCTGGCGAGTAGCCCAAGCAGTCTTGGATATGCGATTAAGCTCACCAAGATGCTTGATTGGTCGGTTCCGGATCTCATCACCGGCAGGGTCTGGACTGACCAGTTTTTGTCGCCGCACTTGCAGCTTCGTAAACTGGTCAAGATGACGGGAGACTTCAAGCATTGCGCGCTTGTCACTCCCATCAACCAAGTCCTCGGCGACCTTCAGGGCTTGGAGCCCAGAGTTACCGGATTCTTGTCCGTCCTGTTCAGTATCGGCGTCCTGCCAGTTGCCGTCGGGATCGAGCATTTCTTCTTCGCTCTCCTCCAACGACTCTGCTAGCTCCATTGTTTCGTGGAGCTTTTCAGCAGTTCCTTCAGGACGGTCGTTGTCCTGAAAGATGGGTAAGGGTTCGCCACCCTCACCGCCACCTTGTCCACCCTCTGTCTTTGAGAGCAGCTTGAGCAGACTCATCGCCTGCTCGAGTGGTGTACCACCTGGAAACTGTTCGAGGTCCGCCGTCTGCAGAAAGTCGCAGACGTTTTGTTGGTACCTCATCGCCTTTTCCAGACGGTCATTCACGGCTTGTTGTTGATCTTTGGTGTAGCCACCTTTGATCGACCATCTGCCGTTTGAGTCAGCAGCGGGCAGTTTTTCTTCTACCTGCCGACGTACGGTTTCCCGATACGCCGACGGAGGTTGAATGGAACCACCTGCTGCCACGTTGCACAGATCAGCCACGAGGTCTCGTGAGAAACCACCGAGGCCAACCCGCGCAGCCACCTCCCGCATTTCCTCCGCATTTGGAGGAATGTACGTTGCGGGAGGATTTGTCCGAAATGTGAAATTACTCATTTCTTTCCTCCTTCCCGCTAGAGGCGGGTGTTTTGAAGGGCAAGCTCCTGCGCTTCTTGCACCTTCTCTGAAATTGAATTGCGCAGGTTTTTCCGTCGATCGGTGAGACCGTCCGGCACTTTCAAATTACTCGTGTCGTCCTGCAGAACTTGCAGTCGACGAGCTACCTGGAGTGCTTTGATTGGGGTTACTCCGTCATGGAGTTCACCCAACATCTCACGCAGCTCGTGTTCAGCTGCTACCAATCGGCGCTCGGCTTCGGCCCGCTCGTACGCGGCGTCGAGTTCCTGACGGATGTTGTCCGCCAAGTCCTCCATGCCGGGCAGGTACTGGAGGTCAATCAAGTCCTCCTTGTTAACCTGTCCAGCTCCACGCAGAGCAGCTGCGGTTTTGACCACGCCGAGGGCATGGACCGCAGTTCGCGGGCTAATGATGTCACCGTTGGCCGAAGCCTTAGCGATGATCTCAGCCAGTACTCCCTGCGTACCGTTGAGATCAGCGCCCGGAAGACGGGGGCCAACCTTTCCGAACAGTTCATTGTAGTCACGGGATTCGTAAGAATCCCAGTCCACCATAAGCTGAAGCGGAAACCGCTCAACAAGAGCGGCAGCGGCTGGACCCATGTCCGATATTTCGTCGGGGTCCTTGTTGGTGATCGCCACGATGGATTTCGTGACCATTCCGAACTGCTGACCGCCTTTGCGCAAGCGCTTTGCAGTCAGAGTGTCCTTCAGTGCCAGCAGAACGCTGGCTGGGGCATCGAAGATCTCCTCGAAAACCGCGTACGGTTTTGCCAGGAAACTGTTCTCCGGAAAGTACCGGAGAACCTTCTCAGTCTCAAGGGCACGGAAATCGAGACCACCCCAAAGGGTTGCCTCATCCATACCTTCGCCAAAGGACTGGACATAGATGTCTGATTCAACAGCGACTTGCTTAAGCGCAAGCTCTACCATCTCAGACTTTCCGTGTCCCCCAGGTCCCCATAAGAGGACGTTTTTGCCCGACTCGACCGCGAGGGCCAAGATCCGGGCAATCTTTTCGTGGCGGATGAAATCAGCGGCAAGAGCCGCTTCAATCCTGTGTGCCACATTGTGTTGCTCGATTTTTACTGCTGTAGTCATTTCATTTCTCCGTAAGTTTGAGCGCACCTCCACTTGCTGTTGTTGCAAGCTTCGGCCCTAGCACTTCTCCCCGTCTTGTTGGTGGGGAATCACCCAGGACACATGGTTTACCTATCCACCACGCCCCGATTAAAATAAATCTGGATAGGCAGATAGCTTTACTGCATCGGGTGCTCAGTGCTCCCGACGCCAATAGTGACACCATCGCTGTCGTCCGACTCAACTTTAACCATCAAGCCGGAGTATGCGATAGCATCTTCCACTTCACCTGCAACGTGAGGCAGGTCTTCCGGTCTCTCAACACGGTATTCCGTGTCTTGAAACCGTACCGATCGACCATGTTGCAAGGCAGTAAGGATACGGGCGACCATATCGGCTCGTCCCCACTCAAACAACTCTGTTTGAGTCGCCTGAGTGAAATCCACTGACCACTTCCAGTCTTTGGAAGCGAATTCGGTCAATAGACCCATCGGGTCGAAGCCTTCCGGCACGACCCGATCCTTGCCGGCGTGAGGGCCGGAGAGTGCTGTGATTTTGATCATCGCAGTATCTCCTCCCACGAACTCTTGAACGGTTCCGACATCACTGAAGGATCCCAAACAAGAGCGTTGGCGCACCAGAAGCGCAAGCACTCCTGGTACTCCTCATCCTTGCGGATGTTCGAGTCCCATGGCTCTTTCGGAGCCAAGGACCCAACCCATGAAGTCACCAACACATACGTGTCAGCTTCCTCATGGGAGGCGAAAGCGAGAACGACGACTTTCGTCGTCTTCTCACCCTCACCGACGATCACTCGCGAGGGGTGGTCGCGACCAATACGCTGCGCAAACAACACACGGTCGCTTTGGGTAATCGGAGGCGTTTGTACGCACCCCGACCGCCCGACGACGCGTCCTATCTCGACTTCCGCCGAGAGAAACGCGCCGTTCCGAGGCAATTGCACCCGAGCAATTGACTCAGGCATCAGAAGGTCCACATTCGGGTGTGCCCGAAGGTGATCCTCCGCCTTGCGAGGAACGACAATCGTCCCGCCACAGAAGGTTTTGAATTTGCGCATGAGATTTCCTCCTTTACGCAATGTAATGAACATAAAGCCGTCATTACTTCGGCATTTTTTGGTTCACTCTCTCCGAGATCCCCATTTAAAAACTCAACATGTTAAGTACTTAAATGGAGTCAAAATGTAAACCAACATTTTGACTAACCAACCAACCTTGGTGGGACGCTGAAGCGTCCCACCAGAGTGAACCGATTACTCGGTCCGATTCCACACCGAGAAGGTGAAAGTCGCCGAAGCGATCTCCTCCTCGGTGTATTCGTGACGTCCCTCGAGACGAGGGAGGCCGCGGACGCCCATCACAACCAGACTGTCACCAGTCTGAAGATTTGCGAAAGGTGCCTTTTCAGGCACCGGTACATCGAATCCATAGCGCGAACGCATGGCTTCGATGGTGGGTGTGTGCGACGGATTCAGGCAGCTTTGCAGCGTACCTTTTTCCATCGCATCAGCAACGATCGTCTGAGCTTCCTCGACGGAAGCCTGACGAAAGGTGACGTTGCCGTCACCTGAAAACATCCCTGCTGCAAGGGCGAATCCAAAGTATGTTGTCATGATTTTTCTCCTATTCATGACTATGCCGGCACTTGAATGGCAGCCAACTACTCCTTAATTTAGGTTCACTCTCTCCGAGATCCCCATGTGAGCACATCAAGACACTTCATTATTATGATTTCATTAATTTATATGTGTGATGTACTCGCATGGAGATGTAATAGCTCTCTCCAACCATTACTCCCATGGACTAATTCCTTGTTAGTCATTTTTCTAATTCCACGGACATATTTCATCCCGCAGATTTGTGATACAGACAATCCTTGGTTTTCGGTATTGCCTGAATCGAATATTTAGTTGTCAAAGTCTCTCTCCTTACTCTTCCTCTC
>Ga0307979_1003046_pt1 | contig 11425 bp, 11 predicted proteins | sample OrgLakmetage1058_FD_201833 | JGI IMG/M metagenome (GOLD analysis project Ga0307979, IMG submission 201833) | Saline water microbial communities from Organic Lake, Antarctica - #1058 | ecosystem: Environmental > Aquatic > Non-marine Saline and Alkaline > Saline | place: Antarctica: Organic Lake...
TGAGATCCCGGTTGCACTCGAAGCGTTTATAGCTTCGAAGGAGGTGCTGGTCCGCCGCCCAGCACCTCCCGGCATTCGCCCATTTTTGGAAATAAACGGTCAGTACAGAGGAATTGCGTTTATGCAACTCAGTTAACAATCGAACTTAGTTCTAAGCAGAATTTTCTATTTATTAACCGGGATGGCTTATCGCTAGTAAGCCCATTCTTCTTGTCCTAAGTAACATACCGACCGAGTAGGTCTACAGTAGTTTAACTACTATCGAGATTTGTTGGTTGCATGTTGCGTGGTCGGACAGAGTCTCCCTGTACTACTGTAATACAAAGGGTAGACCCCTCTGTAGGATAGACTGAAGCTCTGAAGCTCTGAAGCTCTGAAGCAGAAAAAATGTACACACGTGGTTCCGCAGTTGTTCTAGTATTGCGCTCTGCCTTGCGACGGCCGAAACCTAGCATTCCTAGTCGAGCTGCCAGCAATGGCGACCATCTTACCTTGTCAAGTTTTGTTGACACCGGTACGCATCTTCTCTCACGCGACGGCGCAAAAGACTTCAAGCGCATGCACCAAAACGGAGTGCTCTACACACCAGCTTTGAGCAGCTTTCCTCGGTCGTTCATGGTGAGGTTCTCTTGACACGTCAGTGATAAATCTCGTCTTATGCACCTAGAAGTGATAGTGCTAATCTTGCCTCCTATTCTCTCTGTGTTCCATCGACAGGTGTATCACGAACTTCGGAGTAACCCTGAGCTGGCAGGCTTCGACGCCGAAGAGTTCATAGGCGGCGCCACTTCTGCACTGCCCATGGTGCACCACTTGATGCACAACATCGACCTTGACATCGCGGGCGCACCAGTTCCCGGAAAATCGGGCGACAAAGATGCGTCAGTGGCGGCGGGCTCGCAGCACCATCCTGGCTCGAAGCGGGATAACACCGTGCGACTCAGAGAACTGGTGTCGGCGCGCTTGTTCAAAGCCATCAGCGGGTCGATGGCCCTGGCTGCTTCGGTATGTCTTTATCTTTAGTAGAAGGACTAAGCGTGACCTCGTTGAAGAGTTCTCTTTCTTTTTGAACGAATTGATAGACTGCAACAACCCTCTATTTGTACTCACCCACTCTCCTCCCGACGATTCTACAGCTGAGCCAGTCGTGGCGAGTGGAAGAAATTACGGTCAAGCGGGCCTGGCTTCAAGCTGTAGGCACATTCAAAGAAGACGAAGAGATTGTAGCGGACGGTTCACCCGCGCGCACTGTGATTCGGGCAGCTGTGGGTTTCGAAACTTTCGAGTCGTGAGTTTGTCGAGTCACTGCCACCCCTTTTGTTTAGAGAGAGGAGTAGGAAAGCAATTGTCGCCCTGTGGGTATATATTTAAGAGGTAATTACGCAAGAGCTCATTATGTTGCACTACCGCCAGCCTGCTTTACTATTTTTTTATTGGAAACTTTGGTGTTCACTTCTTGACGAATCTGCGCACAGGTATGCTGTGGAGTTGGCGGATGCTCCCGAGCCTTTGATTCAATCGCGCAACTCCACTCACACGTGGACGTTCGAGCGCGCCCTCAGCACGAACGACGACTTAGACTTGAGTGACTTGTCAGCGACTGCCACGGCGGCGATCCAGGAAGCAGGCGAGGGCAAAGACCGCGAGGCAAGCTCCGGCAGCAGCAGCAGCATTAGCAGCAGTGTGAACGCCACAGATGGAGGCGTTGAGCCCAGTGCTGGAACCAAAGCAGCGCAGGCCGCCAAGAGCAGTGCGGCGATTGAGTCCATGGCGTCCACCTACGCGGAGGCGGTGCGCAACCAAGACCGCGACGCGCGGGACGTGCACGCGCTGCTGCACGGCGACTTCCAAGCGCCCTCTCAGGAGGGGAAGAAGAAAAATGGGGTGGAAACGAAGGCGCGCGTTGAAGTGGTTTCACTCGAAGTGGAGAAGCCGATGGGCCTCACAATTGCTGAAGAAATCCAGGAAATGACAGAAGCAGACGGCAAAACGAAAGCAGAAAAAGAAGAAGAAGCAAAAATGGACCAAGAAGTAGAGACATACTTGGCGCACATGGCGAAGGAGATTGAAGAAACCGTAGAGCGCCCACCTTCGGACCGTAAACGCAGCCCAGACGAATCGAAACACAGCCAAACCTTGAGCGTGGCTGTTGTGCATGCAGTGGCAGCGGGTAGCCGGGCTGAGGGTCTAGTAGAAGTTGGCGACCGCCTCGTCACTGTTCGCGGTGAGTGTGGACGTCTTATAGAGCTGAAAGAATGTCAGCTCGGTAGAGTTGCCTTTTATTTGGAGACATTGATTTGCGTGGAAGGTTGCCTTAGAAGAACTATTTGAAAGTCATTAGCGGGCATTCTTTCTCTCCTTCTGTACTATACCACACTTCATTGCTCTCCTGTGTCTGTTTGAAAACATCAGGCGAAAAAGTAGCGAGTTTTGACGCTGCTATGGATGCCCTCCGCCAAGCGTCTTCGCCGGTGCCTGTGGTGTTTCACCGACCGATCCCTGAAACGGCAGTGAATAAGGACGCACACTTTTCAATTGAGGAAGGTGGAGATAAGCCAAGGGCTAGTGCTAGCATAAGGGTGGAAGGAGAAGGAGCTGGAGGTACAGGGGGAACAGAAGAAGAAGACATGGAAGAAAGACCCGACGCGAATTGGCGAATCGTTCACATCGGTTGAGCTGGCCTGATAGAGAATTGCTCTGATATATCATGCATGCTGTTTGGAGAATCCCTCGGAGTCGCTGATTAGAATTGGAACAATACCAGTAGATGTTTACTATTACTGTGGGGTTGGAGTTAAAAGTTCGAGCTATATTATTTAAAAATGCCCAATTGTAAGTGATGGCCACCATCTCAGTGATCCGTGATCCATTCGCCACTCGGACACACGGATCTATTTGGCCTGAGTTCGCAACGTATCTTCAATCAGTTCGAAATCCTGAAGAGCAATCCATTTGCTATCTGCTGGATGGCGAAATCCGGATTACACTTAAAATAATAACTGAATAAAATAATACAAATCAACTCCACAGGCCATACCACTACACATAAATGAATACATGAGGGGAGGTGCTTCATTAAGAACGCATGGCAAAGGGAATTCGCACACGCATTTGCCTATGATATGAGTGCAATTTGAAACTTGGCAAAAGGTCACTAAGGGACTCGTTTTGACTCATGAAAGGGGACTAGGACATGCAAAGAGCAAAAGCAATAACACTTATCACGTAGTTGCTTGCGGTGTGCACTGCATTGTTTGATTTACGTCTGAAAAAAATGAGGAGAGTGTTCTTCATTACGACGTGGGGACAGTTGTGGTGGCCACGGGTGCTGCAAGGTATTGAGGCGGGGGCTAACACTGGGGCACTAAACTTCGGTGCCCAGGGAGCCTACTGAACGCGGGCTCATGTTAGATGATGCAGCTGCATGAGGCAGGTCAAGCGTGCGGCGACTCAGGGCCGTCCAATCGATGGTGCTGAAAAGGGCATGCTTACGCACCTATACGACAAAGACGGCACACGAACGCACGTGTATGTTAATAAGGCACAAAAAAGTAACGATCACTAGCCGCACAGCCGACCGACAGTATCTGATACATACGAATCTGGAATTCAAAAATCAAGTCGCAAACCTTGTGGTGTGCTAAATTCGGAGCGTGCAGGCGATCTTCAGGCCGAATGTCCAGCATGGACTTGAGGAAGAGCCGAGCAGGGAGCGTGGCGCGCGCGTTGGAATAGGGAAACCGCAAATTCCCTCCCAGAATGTTTTGCTTGGTGGCGTTGCGCCACTCTTGCTCGGACAGCAACGAATTGGGCTCAAACGGGGTGCTGCCAAAGAGCATTTCAAACAAACTGATGGCCAGGCCCCACAGGTCGGTGCCATGGTCATAGGGCTCGCTGGCGATCGCTTCCGGCGGCATGTACGCGAGGGTCCCCAGGAAGGTTGAGGTGCGCCCACCCAGAGGCAAAAACTTGGCTAGCCCGTAGTCGCATATCTTTACGTACCCCAGGCCATCCACGAGCATGTTACCAGGCTACGAATTTACGGAGAGGCAAACAAAGAGGAAAGGTATTAGTTCAAGAGAGATAATGACAATTAAAATAGTGTGCTCCAGTGGAATACAATGAAGGAAATTCGAATTTAACCACATACAAAGAGAAACATTGGCCTTCATTATAAATAAAAAGACAATAGCATGCGCTACTATGGTGCACAACACCCTGGCATATGGTTAGTATTTTTTCTCATACTTTGATGTCGCGATGCACGACCCCCCTGTGGTGCATGTGCTCAATCGCCAACAGCGCACACGCCGTGTAAAAGCGGGCCAGAGGCAAGCCACCGTGGCGCAGGCCGCGGCCCCATTCCAACTTCAAGTCCACCGACAAATTGGGCTCGTACGGCAACAACATGTACAGGTTGGCTTCGGTCTTGAACGACGACTGAAGGAGGAGGCTCGTAAAGGAAAGCATTTGGGAAAAGGAGACTCTGAGACAAGTTGGCACGACTACAATTGCAGTAAAGTGGTAAGACTTGAAAAAAAAGAGGAAAGAGTTCGAAAAAAAGTGAATGAAGAACGAAGACTATACATTACATCGCATGATATTTTGAATTACCTCAAGCTTGATGTGCCAAGGAGACGGTTCTAGCGCCAGCATGATGTCCTTTTCGGTGAAGACGCGTTTGCAGTGCACGTCCTTGGGGCCTCGCATCGTGATTTTCAGCGCAAATTTCTCCATCGGCGGCGGCCGTTGCTGCGACTTGCCTCGTCCCCGTGGCGGTTGCTGCTGGTGGTTTCTGCCGCTCGACCGCCCCCGGCTTGGCTGATCTTGGCCATTGATGCTGCGGCTGACGTTGCCCTGGTGCTGGTGGCTGCTGTTCCGCGACGAAGACGCTCCTCTGGACATGGACGGAGGTTGCCAGGTGACGCATTTCACTAGGCGCCGCGGGTGGCGCTCGTCGAGCGTCGAGTCTGCGACCAGATCCCTGTAAGAAAAGAACGAAGAATCGGAGTATGGCACATCTCAATGTCTTTTTTTGTCATTTAAAAAAGTAAGTGACAATACCGAGATAAAGTAAAGCATAGAGAAGTCTACAAGCAGCGATAGCTAAGCGCAAGAGAGTAACGCGCGTTTTGGTTTTGCCGCTTCGTGTATGCGTTAAGTTCGGCAATGTTACCGTTTGTCAACTTCGGGTCGCGAGGTATAGTCCCACGCCTCAGCGCTGCGCAACAGGGCCGCCGCTGCTTTGCCTTCTTCGTCGTCTTCTTCTTCGCCTGCGTCCGAGTTTGGTTTCGCTTGCCAAGCCGCCGGGCGCCCACCGCCACCGCCCCACGGGTTAAAGCGACTTCTCGAAGCTTCCGCAGGCACATTGTTTGCACTCGGTCGTTTTCCTGCAGGGGGTACTGCTGCGCCCGCAATAGCAGTACTGGCTGCTTCATTTTTGGGGGGTGCGGCCACGGGTTGACGAGAGCGGGAAAAGCCGAGCGGGGCGACCGCTGCCTTCAGCCGCCGCAGCCCAACCATTCGACGCAGGCGGCTCGTGTTGCCCCCTCCAGGAGCATCTTTGTCAGAGGTCACTTGGTCAGATGTAAGTTTGCTGCTTTGCTGCACGACTGGAGGATCCGCCTGAATGCCTTGGACATCATCGTCGTCTTCTTCCTCGCTCTGGCTCGAGCTGTCTCCACCAGACTGAACTGGTGCAGTGTTGACTGGTGCTCGAGAGTGATTTTCCGAGGGGTTCTGCTCATAAGCCAATTGGCGGCTCGTAGCGGGCATCGAGCACGAACGGCTGTTTCGGGGCAGCCTCGAGGGCACCTGCGGGATGCCGATGGTTTTGGTTGATGGCCCGTGCTCGCGCCGTTCCGTAGGCTGTGCGCGCACGCCGGATGGCAAAGAATCCTGTGTAGATCCATTCCTGTTGGCAGCGGCTGTAAAATCTGTTTCGACTGCATTACCTTGCTTTCTGCGGGTTACCGGAGCATGAGCCAGATGGGAAGCCTTCCTGCCTGGACGGGCTGAACCCGCTGTATTGACGCCGCCGTCATGAGCAAATGGAGCGCCTTGAAGGCGAGCCTCGTTTTTATGCGCGGCAGCGACTTTGTTTGTTTTGCGCTGCCTTCTTAAGCCGCTATTATCTTCAGGCCAAGCTCCTGTCTTTGATGCGCGAGAACCTGCTAGTCCTTTTGAGGAGGCCCGCGATGTCAGCGAGTGCGCCCGAACTGCGATACGGCTGCTGGATTTGGGCTCCTCAGCCTCAGGATATCCAATGATGGTCGATAACGGTATCGAGAAGTCAGTAAAACTCCATGTGCTTTCAGTCATCGTGATCACCAAGAGACCACGCGCGTTATTTTGCAAACTATGTGAAGCTACGTGCCAAGCGTTGATGCAATTGGCGCGCTATCCATTGCATCGATACTATTGATTTCTGTACAACCGGGCTTCCGGTCTTCCGGTCTTCCGTTGTTGGTGACCGACCCGCCAGGAGTGTGTTCGCAAATAGATCAACGTAGAGTTGATGTTTTACCGACCAGATCAAAAAGTGCCTACCAAAGGAAAATGTCTGTGTGTGTGTCTGTGTGTCACATCACATTCTTATCTGGGTACATATGTTCTGACACCTTACGTATGTTCTGACACCTTGTCACGTCACTGACATCAACCATGTTCTGACACGTTGTCACGTCACTGAAATCAACTACGTTGATCGTGGCGCGGCGGCGCGCGCGCCGCTGCAGTTCCGTAGTTCTCAAAAAAAAAATCGTCGAGATTCGAACCTTCTATCAAGATGTCAAGATGTACTAATTACGTAAGTAAGTAGATACCCTTGCTTTTATCAAGGGTATCTACAAACCCTTGCTTTTATGTATATTATATAAACCTTGAACTTGCACCACCAGGAGGCACCATAATTTTCCATGCTGGTAAATATTTCACTCACTTATAACTTATCTCGTGGATGAAGCAACTTCAAAAAAAAATCTCCCGAGCTCGCGACAGTTACGACAAATAGGTCGTTGCTGACGCCAACTCAGATGAAACTTTTATCTGTATGATTTCAGAAGGCAAGACTAGGACTAATCCAAACCCAAACGACAACGAAACTGCTGATTGTATATTATATATTTGCTGGCCTGTGCCTTAGGTGTGGGCTCCACGTCCCTCCCCCCCAACTTCCTTACTCTCTACTCTGCCTTTGCCCTGTGCGGAAGCGATTTCGGCCCTCCTTCCTTTTTGTTCTTGCGTCCGATTTTTATGTCGCTTGAATTTTACCCTAAACCCAGCACCTATTTAAACCCTCTAAAATTTCGTCAGCAGAAAATATCGCTGCTTGTTAATTGAATATGAGCTTGTGTGAGATGGGGGGTGTGTTACGTAAGCGGCCAGGGCAGCTTCATATACGTATATAGCCCTCTACGGACAGGCTCCAACTGGCGTCTTTCCTCCTAGGAAGTCGGCGGGACTGAGTGCTCGTTCGTGTGTCATGTCCCAGGTCCACGAGGCATTTTGAGACAGGCCCCGAAGGGCCGGAATTAGAAGACTAACAGGCTTTTTCCGGGCATTTTTTGCCCCAGCAGGGCATCGTCTCAATCTTTTTCTACGGCGCCGTGCGCCAGCCGACCTCAGCACCGCCTGCCCTCTTTCTTGCTGACGAAGTATGGGTCATGGGTCACGTGGCTACAATTATAATACAGGCTGTACAAACACGAATATTTGCAGGTCTACGAACACCAGGAATTGCTTCTCCGCTCCAGGAGCCTTATAATTTCGAATGAGTTAGTCGTAAATTGTTCTAATTGCATTGCTTAAGCATTCATATTTAAGGTCGTCTGAAGTCTTCTGAAGTGTGCATCATATGTTCATAAATTAAATTAGATTATATTGGATAATACTCCCCAGTAGTTTTGAAGGAACACCAGCAAATAGCAAAAAGCCGCTTATTAGAACAATTTGACTGGACTGAGTTTCTTTTTGCGTGATGTAAATGTTCGGGTAATTTCAGGTCGCGGTAAATATATCTCCCTTCATGCTTCATATGCATCTTAGATGATTGATGCTGGCACCTATTTTTGATATTTTGTGGGGTTTGAATAGAATTAAAATAAAGACAGTGCAGTTACAGCTGCGACCGTGAATTTCTAGATATGTTTACGCAATTTTGTCATAAGTTTGGTATTTGCGCTTGTTCACACGCAGCACGGTGTATGCCAGTACATGAAAGCCCGCGATCAGCGCTAGCAGCCCAAGGCATGCCTTTTGTGTACTTCCATTGTTGAAACTCAAGTTCCGCAGAACTTCTTCTCCCGACGTGATACAGCCGTCGCCTTCCTCAAAGTCTTCGCACGAAAAAGTGGTGCCTTCAAATTCATTGACCGCCAAACCCATAAATGACCATCTACGTAAAGCAGACAGAGACAGAATCAGCACGAAAAAAAAATGAGCCATACAACGAAAGAAAGCAAACGATACGAAAAGGCACTCGCAAATGAGGAATTCAACCAGAAGTATTTCCAATACTATGAGAGCCAACGGCAAAATACGCAGTCTTTCAATTGTAGCATAGCACACAATACACTTTACCGCATGATGCTGAGGTACTGAAGCCAGGCAATGGCGTCAGGGAGCGAGTCCACATTGATGTAAAAGCCTCCGAATAAAATCATGAGCACCACGACAATGGGAGCAAGCGCTGAAGCCAGCTGGAAGGGTGAAAAAAACAGAAGGAAAATATGTCAAGATCCCTTCGCTAGAATAAGATGAAGAAATAGAAGTATTGAAGGAACACTCGAAGACATTTGGACGAAAATAATAAATAAAAACAGCACTAGTGCTACGCCAATGGTTGCTCTCTCGTGTACATAACGCACATCACACTTCTGCCATTACAGAATAACTCAATCGTCTCATCGTGTCGCACCTGCACACTTGGAGCGGCTGCCGCCACCGCCATTCCCAGCCCAATCGCGGCGAGGCCCGTCTCCACCAAGATGAGGAGGAAGAAGAAAAACCGCCCGGGAGCGTCGTTCAAACCAATCAACCAATACACAATCGACCCAAACACCAAGGGACTAATCAAGTTCAGCGGCAACTCCGCCGTGAGCTTTCCCAAGTAAAACGAGGACAGGCGATAACTCTTGGCGGCCCGCTCGCGCTCGACGATGACTTTCTCCGACGAGAACGAGTCGAGCACCGCGAACATGTTCCCGAAAGTTTGGTTGATGGTGAAGAAAAACAGCGCGCCGATCTTGTCCTGGATCCCCTTTTGGTTGTTTTCCACGTTGCTGTAAATGGCGCTCAGCACCAGCGCGAAAAACAGCGACGGCGCCACTTTCCCAACGATGGCCGGCTTGTCCCGCAGCACCGCCTGCCCGCTCCGCCACCCAATCAGCTGCACTTGCCGCAGGAAGCTCGACTGGTAGGTGGGCAGAGGCTCCGCCGCCAGGTCCGCCGCAGTGGCGGGGCGCGCTCGCCGGTCGCTGGGGGCTTTCTCCTGGTCCATGCCACCCTCTCCGTCCCCACCACCGCGACCACCACTGCCGCCGCCCATGCCGCTCTCTTCGTCGCCGTCGCCGGCTTTGGCCTCTTCCCCCGCAGTGGGGCTCGTCACGTCGCTGCTGGTCAGACCCGCTTTCCACGCTGCGGCATGGGCCTGGCCGTGGTGGCCCTCCCACGCGGTGGCAATCGCGTCGATGCGGGCCAGCGAGGTCTTCTCGGCGTCGGCGCCGCGGTAGTCGGCCGAGGTCAGGTCCAGGAACCAGTCCGCGGGGTTGAAGTGGGGAGGGCACGCGAACGAGTCGTCCAGCGACGCGAAGTACGTGACCGCCTGGTCCGCGGGGCCGGCGAACATGGTGCGCCCCTCCGAGAGCAAGTACAGCTGGTCGAAGAGCGCGTAAATGGAGGACCGCGGCTGGTGGATCGAGGCAACCACTGTGCGCCCCCGGCTTGCCAGCCGCCCCAGACACGTCATCACGGCTTCGGCCTGGTGCAAGGAAGGGGAAGGAGTTCGGGCAGGGTGAATCAGAGAGGCAGGGAAACGTGCGTTGTCGCATTCATAAGCACTCGTGCCGAAAACAATTGAAATAGGAGGGTACAATAAAACAAACAGCGCCCAACAATGAAGACCCTGAACTGAAAACGGCAGCTACTTCCTCATCAAGCGCACCTGGAAACTGTCGAGACCGGACGTTGGCTCGTCGAGGAAGAGCGCCGAGGGGTTTTTGATGAGCTCCACGCCAATGTTGGCCCGCTTCCGCTCTCCACCGCTGACGCCCCGCACTGAGGCGGACCCAATCAAGGTGTCGCCGACTTTGTTCAGGCCGAGCTCGCTGAATAAGCGACGATACAAGGATTGCCGATTAAATTGCAGAAGAAGTGTGAAAACTTTGTGTAGGTAATTTGGAAGGTGCACGTGAAGTGAAAACAAATCCAGTTCAAAGTGCTTTTAGATTAAAGCTAGGGGCGTGCAAATGAAAAACAGGTAGAAAGAAATGAGAAATGTGAGCAGTTGAACTTCTGCAAGCGGGCGTTCCATGTCGGCATTCGAATAATAAGAGTATCATTGTTAGGCTCCAAATTCATTTGAATTACCTGATGACGGCGTTGACGAGGCGCTCTTTTTCTTCCTCAGTCGTGGTGGGCGGCAGTTGAAACGACGCCGCGAGCCAGAGCGTTTCGCGCACCGTCATGAACGCGTTCATCACGTCTTCCTGCATCACGTACGCCGACAGCCGCGCAAAACGGCGGCTCCATTGCGTGCGAGCCACGTGCTCGCCGTTGACGAGCAGCTCCCCACGCAACGAGGCACCTTTCACGACTGGCATGCGATTGGCTAAAATGTTTAGGAGCGAAGTTTTTCCCGAGCCCGTAGGGCCCATGATGGCTGTCATAGTGCCCTCGTTCAGCTTGCCACTTAAGTTGCTCAAAATGCGCTTGGTCTTCCGCTCCTTCTTTTTCCCAACCTGTTAACATCCCACCGACAGCCAAAGTCATTCTCCAGAACTTCTGTGAAAGGACGCTCAATAGTTGGGCTCTTTTCAATTTACACCTCACTTGGACTCATGGATGTAACTACTGTGATCTTTACCACCTAGCTCAATAATTGAATGACCCCGTATTCTGATCATAGCTTGCTAGGTTTACCTCGATGCTGTAATCGAGGTTTTTAAACTCAATGGTGACAGGATAAGTGTTGGTGACAGCGTTCTCAATCATGTCCCGATCGCCAGCTTCCGCATCCTTCATCGCGTAAAACTCCTCTGCTGTGAGGTTGTCTCTGACGAGATGAGGCATATTCGACAATTCGACAATCTCTTGCAGTGCTATGCAGTGATGTGACTGGACTGGTTGTCGGCGAACTACACCACGTGCTCGACTCGTTTAGTCAGATTTCAGATTTCTAAAAATCACAACACGACACGCATCACCT
>Ga0307979_1003047_pt1 | contig 11423 bp, 8 predicted proteins | sample OrgLakmetage1058_FD_201833 | JGI IMG/M metagenome (GOLD analysis project Ga0307979, IMG submission 201833) | Saline water microbial communities from Organic Lake, Antarctica - #1058 | ecosystem: Environmental > Aquatic > Non-marine Saline and Alkaline > Saline | place: Antarctica: Organic Lake...
CCACATATGCGACCATAACTATAGTTATGTTCGCATAGGTGGACTACGACAACTATGGGCAGGGCGTTGGAGAACGCGCTCAAAAGTAATGGCCTTCAGTAAAAAAGAAAACCACGGTTTTTCTGGGTTTTAACCCACTTCGGTTCGCCAAAAGATCAGTAAACTATTCAGAGGGCTAATGGAAATCGATTAAATACCTAGTGGCCCCTTGGGTTTTCTTGGTTACAGAATGGCATGTCGAAGGAATTCGATGCATAAGTGGATCGCCATTGCCAAGGACAGGCCGAAGTGGAGACAGCAGGCTCACTCCATTCCCAAACCTCCTGGTACCTTATGGTTGAAGGGCACCTCGAGAGTAAACGATTACAATTGCTTGACGCAAAAAGACACTCAGCCCAATCAGGCATGTTCTGATGATTAAACTTTTTGTTGCTATATGTTACAGGGGTGTTCCTTTGTAATCATACTGTATGTTATACAACCCGGCAATATCCCCCAATTTAAGCGAGTTTAACAAGTGTATCTTACTTACACACAGACAGACACACAGACATTTTCCTTTGGTAGGCACTTTTTGATCGTGGTCGGTAAAACATCAACTCTACGTTGATCTATTCCCCGGTCATAACTGTTCCCGTCTTCCTCGCCTCTCTTCTTCTCTTAAGTGCAGCAATTAGATGAGCACAACCGACTTTTTGACTATCTTTTGACTCACTTTATAACCGACACCAACGAAGCAGCAATCAATCTTTGTTTATTGTTGTTTATAACACTAGCGCTATTGTTGATTTTTCATGGTCTCATTGGATGGCGCACATTTTGTCAAGCAAATTAATACTTTAGATATAAAACTTGCAGCGAATGTGATTGAAGAAAAGGTCTACTCCTGAGTTGTCTGAGATGAAGAAAGCCATTGAAGTGTAGTATTTCACAATGCAATGAAGCAACGAAGCTGGCGTTTAGGTTACAATGCGCATTTGCAACCCAAGATTGGCGAATGGACAAAAGATCAACTACTTGGCAGGCTTGACGGCTGACTACATGTGATTAGATGGATCATTCCCTATTTTCTAACTACTGTTTTGTACGGTAGCGTCACATCATCATGCGAGGTTATCGGGAGTAGAAACCCTAGAAAGGTTCATAATAATTATGTATTCGTAGTAAACAAAAGTTGACCCATTGAAAATGTATTACTTGTCTTTCTTTCCATGGCAACTTGCTGCCTAAGGAAATCAGCGTTTCAAATCCTTTTACGTTGCTTTAGGTGTCACTATTACGATGCATAGAGGCAATAAGTGCAAGAAAGGCTGTTCAAAAAGAACTCTACTGGAGCACCAGGAAATTCGGAGCACATCGAGAATCTGCTCAAAACTTGCTCCAAATTACGACGCACCTGCAAAATTGGATTCAATCTACATCATAAAAAATACCATTTGTTTTGTGATATTGGTATCAAGCTTTTTGTACACAACACTTTTAATGGTCTTAGTCAGAGGGATTGTTCTAAGATCAGCCACTTCGTATTAGAGCGGAGAGAATTCAAAGTTCAAAGTGAGTTGTGTATCAACATTATCGAAGTAACAGGACACTTCGAAGCATACAGCATACTATTGTAAAGTTTGTTTGCGAAGAATTAAAGCAAACAAGTTTGGAGAACACATAGATCTATTGTCCACTCTTTTATTATCTTCAAGACCGCACGAAGCTCATTTCAGAAAACTTGTCCGTGTGTCGCCTAGGTGTAGTTACGATCAACTTTGATATAGGAAATTATAAAAATCAACTTTTGTTGTGCGTGTGGCACACATCAAATACCGATTGATATCTCGAATGTATGAGGGCACCTTCACCCATTGTAACATATATCTATTGAAGCAACTGGCGCCTTTCCTCCGAACAAGTCGGCGGGACTGAGTGCTCGTTCGTGTGTCACGTCCCAGGTCCACGAGGCAATTCTCTGGGCTATTTTTGCCCCAGCAGGGCATCGTCTTAATTGGCCTTCTGGAGCGAATTTGCTAGCGCATTTGCAGCTCAAGTGCATTCTTTATGTGCCTCTGTGACTGCTGTGTACTTGCCTTTCTTTGTTTTTTTGGGAGAGTATTAACTAGACTAGACTAGATTGAAGCACCTTAAATTTAATCCTTTTAGTGCACCGCAATTATATTACCCCGTTTGTGTACTAAGAAGGCAGCTGTGTATGATTCGATTACCCTTAAACCATGCGTCGATGGTAAGGGATATAAGAATATCACCTGAATACTTGATTACAGCAAGTTTTACCATAAAAAGATGATCTCGAATACATTGCGGGTAGGTAATTATTTCGTGAATTGGAATCAACATTAGTTCGCCAATGTACTCCGCCTCACGGGCAGGTTCACTCTACAAGGAAGTAAATTACTTTACTTTAGCCTGAGCGCCTTCAGGGGTCATATATGAAAGAGCTGCTAATTCTCACCATTCCGCAGATACTTCAGTTTTTCAGCTCTCACTTGCATTCAATTCGGCATCTGTGTTCAATGTTCGCTACCAGCACTAAGAGATCCCTATATAAAACGTCGCCAATTTTCCACTCACCGCTGTAAGGGTCGGACAAATCACTCAAAAATGTGCTGATGACGAAAAAACATCCGCATATGACGCTAAATAGTAGGGCTTCAAGCTTTCTTGACCCAAGGTCTACAAGGACAAATCCTATCAAGATTACAGTTTGTAAGAGCCGTTCAGTAAGTTTTTGCACTCGCGGTAAGTCCGAATTCACTGCTGAAACCCGCTGAGCTCGCGCATGTGATGCCATCTGTACAGCACTGCTGGCAACAAGTAGAACACCTTGAGTTTGCTTGGCTTCGTCAAGCAAGCGAACCAAATCTGCAAGGCAGTTTCCCGGGTTGCTCTTTTCGAGTGTCGTAGACGTCTCCTCATTGAATGCCGAGTCAATCAGGTCCTGCGCGTAAATGATAAGGGACTTGAATAATCTATCTCTTCGTGTTTCAATTGTCGAAACGCTTCGGCAGACGTCATACAGGAGATGGACGGCTGCTGCCTCCTCATAGAGGCAGTTCTGAATAGCACCTTGTCTAGTGAAGTAATATTCGTAGATTTGACCAAGAACAATAGAGTAAATAAGCCCAAGCAACGTTATAAATGGCCCAAAGGCATCTGACTGACTGGTCCGTGATATACCAAATATTTCCACTAGAGTTCGGTCAAGCACTTCGGACCCAATGACGTACATCACGAAGGAGGCAGAGACAACACATCCAACAGTGATTACACGAATTACAGTAGCCAAAAGGCGAGATTCAACTTTCATGCCAAGTCCTGTCCTAGCCGCAGCTTCTGTTAGTGTCGAATCATCTCTAGGCATCGAATGTTGATGGTTAATGCCGTTTAGCATTGAAATTCGTCCTGAGACTACATTCCGAATAGTCTTCATTGGAGTTAAGCCACTCACTGTGTATGCTAACATCGTCGCAAACACAAGTCTGAGGAGATTTTTTGCCTTCGCCATATGGATAGAGCCTTCAATAAACCAGTAGGTTATTCAACAAATTCTTTCTACGAATGAACCCCGTCGTGCGACGCTTAAAACTTCGAGCCGAATCATTCGACTTATGCATTTAGTTTCTGTGCTAAAGCTATGTTGTCTAAAGTGTAATGAGTTGACGACAGGTCAGAGGACTAAACAATTGTGACATGACATCCTGCGCAGGCGACATTAATTTTCCGTTTACTAAGACTTGGTTCAACTGAGAAAAGCTCAGCTTAGTCTAGAAGAGCTACTGTGTTGCTAGGTTGCACGCAACGCAAGCTCCGTGTTGCAGAAAATCTCTGCTAATAATTTCTGCAACGCCCCGAGGCGAGCGAGCACGCGAGCACGCGAGCACGCTCGTTGACTTCTCGTTGTCGTCTCAAGGAAGGTCTGAAGTACAAATTTACTTGGGGTTTGAATTTTTATAATTTTTACTCTCCTATGGCCGATTTAGCTTTTTGGTTTGGTGGGGTTTTCTTAAACGCGTCGTTCCAGGTTCAATGCCCACTTCAGCCGTTTTTTTTTAATTTATGAAACCGGGTCCTGATATCTTGATATAGCTCACACAATTGACAACCAGACCAATTGAAATCCTCAGTGTAGTCTTTGGAGGCTCCCTTGACACCCACGAGAGTATGTCCTGTATTGCTACTTTTTCGCTAAATCCAGTCGTATATCAGGGAGCTTTAAAAAATAAGCCTCACTGGTTTAGCGGCCCTCTTACATCATGCACTTTCAACACACCAGCTCCAATGTATCCGATTACTCATTGATTCCAAAAAAGAATTTTATACTGTAACCGCTGAATCGTTCTGAAGATGCCGCAATTTTTGTTTTCATCACCCATGAGGGCACGTTCGTCACGAATATCTATTCGGGGCTTCATAATAGCCATAACCGAGACATCATCGACATGAAATTCAATGCTACTTTATGGCCTTGCTATTTGGAAGTAAACAGAAACAGACGCAGAAACGACTTAAGTCCGGTTTCAAAATTATTTCATGAACAGTTTCCACTTTAGAAGGGGGTGGAAGTATTATGCTTCCTGCCCTCTACACACTATCCTCTTTACGATTTTGACTTGCGCGCAACGCACGCGCGTACACTTATGCCCGCAGCATTGGCTTCTGTGTCATTTGGGTTTGTATTAGTTCGAGTTCGAGTTCGAAATATGTAATTCAAGCGATTCTAAAAAAATATCCTGGCCTCTCGGGACCCGTAACAAAGTAATCCAAACATCTAATCGAATCAGCGCGCATGTACTGGCTCAGCGAATAGTTTTATGGGTTTGTTCTATTTGGTGGTGCTTCCATGTTACTTGAGGGCTTGAGCAACCCTATGATCAGCACGCCCGTACTAACCCAGCAGAATGACTTCAAGAATTAACTACTAATAGATATGAACCATTGATGTAAGTACTTAATATGTAGCCACCCTGTTAGCTTCCAATTATAGCCCTTTGGGACTCGTGTCAAAAAGTGGGAGTGCATGTAATTAGATGGAGTTTAATCAAGTGAGCCAATACTCACGTGGGGTAGGCAACAGTGATCGCAACTGTGTTCAAGTTTACCTACTTCCCAAATGCATAGATATCACTCAAATGCCCGTGCGCGCAAAACACGGCTTGTCTAGTCAACTCTAGTCTTGTTAGCACTTCACCCTACGAAGAATTGCTTTGTGCAAGAGGATAATCAACGCAACAGACAACTAAAGCCTCCAGAACACGCCTGGCTATTCTCTTTATTCTCTTGCACGAAGCAATTTTGATGTATTTACTCTCGTGTAATCGTTTCATCGCCGGCCTGCACTTCGCAATGGTGATCCACTCCTCGAACTCCTTGGAAATGCCCTCACTTAAAATCACGGCTGCCGCTTTATGAGAATATCCGAGACTGGCCATTTCAACGAAGAATTCAACTGCGATTATTGCGGCAGCCGATGACCAAATGCTTTGAAGACAAGAGCGACTCGCCTGAGTAAGTAGTTAGTAGTACAAGTACCAGGTGCTTGGTCCATGATCTATCGTTTCATGGGAATTTGCTTCTTTGGATGCTGAATGTGAGATGGCGGATATGGTAATCGAACCTGCATCGAACGGGCATCTGGGCTACATCGTTCCATTATTCAATGGGATTTGTTGGGATTTGCGATTTATGTTGGTGTCAGTAACCAAGAAAACCGCGGATTTTCCGGGTTTTTACCCACTTCGGGTAAGCATAAGATTCGGTAAATACGAAGTGCACTGAAGGAGAACCCTGTGGCCTCGTGGGTTTTCTTGGTTACTGGTTGGTGTGGTAGTAGGTAGTTGGCATGGGCTGATGCTGCCGCCACTCCGCCACTACCACACCACAAAACGGAGCGCGGGGCCGCGGGGCCGCCGGTGCTTTTGTGCTTTAGGGGCAAAATGGGCATGGGGATAAATGGTCGTAATCGAAAATCGGCCCCTGCTGGATCCGATATGGGCATCGCAGTTCGAAATAGTATTAGTACTAGTATAGGCCCGGCGGATGAAGCAGGGTGCTATGTAGAGATCCCCAAAGGCAAAGGCTTAGGCTTACAAGGCAAGAAGCAAGAAGCGCGCACAAACACAAACGCGCCCAAAGCAATTACTGTAACATGCGAATCCGCGTATTTCGAAATCTCTAAAATATCATAGTGATCTTATGATCATCATCATACGACAGCAGCGAGATTTGAGGACGCCAACGGGCGCCGCGACACCCCGCTCCCACTGCTGTTCTCGAAATGGCCGAGCTCGTTTTCGAGGGCTTCCAAACTCGACGGTGGCTCGCGTTCACGCGACGTGGAACGCCCACCCGATCGCCCAGCGCTTTCAAACATCTTGGACATGCGTTCGGTTTCTTCTTGCGAGTAAGACGAACTTGCTTGCAGCTTGGACTGCCGGATCGCGTAGCCCGCTGCCGAGAGCACCACGCACACGCTGAGGGCGATGAAGATGGCAGCGAGGGTAGCTTGGCTGACTCCGGACGAAGACGAAGCTGGGTTGGTGGGCTGGTCTAAGGCATCGCATGAGATGTTCAGGTGGTTGCCAGTGTCCAGGGCCCAGTTCGGCCACGCCGCTGCAGGTGGAATCTTCCCTGTAGTGCCGTCCGCCAGTGCCTTCACTTGCGGCGGCACTCTCCCGCAGAGCTCGTTGTTGAAGACGTAAAACCACGACGTCATGCTCGTCAAGCGGCCCAGCTCGGAGGGGAGCTCTCCGCTGAGCGAGTTGTCGTTCAAGTGCATGAAGTGCGTCATGCGCGTGAGCTTCCCGAGCTCCGACGGGATCGGCCCCGTGAGCTGGTTGAAACTGAGCGACAGCGACTCCTTCATTTTCTCCAAGAGGCCGAGCTGCGTGGGGATGGTGCCCGTGAAGGAGTTCTGGTGCAAGTACAGGGACGCTTCGAGGTTGGTCAAAGCCCCCAGGTCGGTGGGGATGGGACCCGTGAAGTGGTTTTCGTCCAAATACATCACTTCCTCGAGGTTGGTCAATTGGCCCAACTGCGACGGCAACTGCCCCGTGAAGGAATTGCAGCACACGTGGAACTTGGAGGTCAAAGCAGTGAGCTGCCCGAGCTCCGACGGCAAGTTCCCCGTAAAGGAGTTGTCAAAGAGCATGAAGTTTTCTTGCAAGTTGGTCAGACGGCCGAGCTCTGAGGGGATGGACCCACTCAAGCTGCTGCAGCACACGTGGAAATTTGCCGTCAACGCCGTCAGTGAGCCTAGCTCGGAGGGCAGACCCCCTGTTAGCCCTTCCCCCTGCCCCATGTTGTCGAAAAGGTAAAACCCGTCCTGCAGGGAGGTCAGTTGCCCGAGCTCCGTTGGCACAGTGCCCGTAAAGGAGTTGCAGCACAAATGAAAGGTGGAGGTTAAGGCAGTGAGCTGCCCGAGCTGCGAAGGAATCGGGCCCGTCAAAGAGTTGCTGTTCAAAGCGAAGCGCCGGTGCAGAGCCGTCAAATGGCCGAGCTGAGTAGGCACGCGGCCGGTCAGCATGTTGTTGTTTAACTGGAACTTGCTTTCCAGGTTGGTCAAAAGCCTTCAGGAGATTCGAAAGAAGTATGGAGAGGCGCATGATGGTAAAGAAAGGTACGACAACATTGAGACCGACTTTCAACTCCTAACACAAATACATTTCAATAGCACGCGCCACGTGTCACCACGTGATAATAATCTACCCAAAAACACCGTGCTCCGAAACCTTTACTTTAAAAGCCCTGTTGCGCGTGTGCTACTAACCCGATTTCAGAGGGGATGGTGCCAGTAAACGAGTTCAACGCAAGTTGAAAATCTGCTGTGATCCGCGTCATAAGCCTAGGCAGAGTAGGAAAATTGCACATGATGCGAGTTGAGAAGCAGCGATGAGCCATTCAAACGGCGCCTACAACAGGACGCACCCGATCTCGGTGGGTATTGTGCCGGTGAACCCTTGCGAATTCAAGGGAAGCGTCGTGTCATTCACATGAGCTAGAATGTACGACACTTCTAATGGGCCACTGTGCACGCAGCTGACTGTAGCCAGCGTGAACAAGGCGGCGAGGCGCCGATTGGAGACATTGTAGCAACGGCGTTTCGCCATGGTCGGTGGATTTCTATTCTACAATGCTCGGTAATTCTTCAGGCGTGAATTTTAGAACGATATTTTTGAGCGTTTGCATTTTTAGCGTGCTGGTGTGGTTATGAGAAGAAGTTAGGGCTTCATCTCTTCTTACGCGCTCGGAGCCTCTAAAAGACTCTGATGGCAAATGCCGGGGAGGCCGTCGTCGCCTACGCATTATTTGCTGCTCTATTTTTCTTGCTGTGCACGGGGGTCATCGGCCGTGTTATGGGATTGACAGACCCCTCCGCTCCGACGACGCCATGTTGCATCAGCCCCAGCGAAGACGTTGACGATGAAGAAGCTCAACGGGAACAGCGCGTGAGCTTCGAGCGCGAAACGAAGCAAAAGCGCGAGCTTAAAGAATACGAACAGAAGCACAAGCAGGCTCTCTTGGCTAAAAAGGGAAGCGGTTCGAGACCTCCGCCGAAGCCCAAGGCAGCAACGGTGGAGTCACCGAACGGCAAAGTCTTGAGAAAAGCCGCGCCACCAACTGGATCTAGCCAAGGCGCCCGACCTTCTTCTCAAAAGTTCACCGAAAGTTTGCCATCGTCGCCAACCAAAGGAGGAAATAGTAGCCGAGCTTCAAGGGATTCTCAGGGTGCTCCGAATGTGGGAGGGTCTTCATCGGTTGGACGGCCTGCTAAAAACTCTTTGCCTCCTAGCAGGGCTTCGGGAACATCTTCTTCAAAAACGCAGCGTAGCTCAGCCTCTGCCTCACGGGCAGGAAGTGCGAAGGGGCCGCTGGCTAATAAAGGGGCTGCCTTGTAGTGGTCGAATCGAGCAACAGCGTGCTTTAGCACATGAGACATGAGAGCCTTCGTCTCACTCGAGCCGACTCCAATGCAGCACAGGGATAACAAATATGAGTCAGCTCAGTACTAGAAAAGCCTTGATTTCTAGAAATTTTGTTGGCTGATGGGGATTGTGTAACTGGATAGAAGAGGACAGGGACAGGGCATTTTGCGTCCTCAGTTTTTACTCAGAATTCAAGTTTCAAGGGGATGAAATTACTTTCGAAACAGCTACCCCTTCGAAACAGCTACCCCTATCCCTAGTAGCTAGGAGGGCAAGGAAATGGAAGTGGGCTATTGCCGGTGGCATGTAACACTTAAAAATTTAGTAAGTAACATTCAGCGACATTTAATCAAGAAGCAAGGTGTTGGTGACTGTTGGTGTGTCTGTGCGTTTCGGCTTCGTACATCATGCCACATGCCTCTTTACCTTTACCTTCACTAAATTAGCCTTTAACTTTAACAAATAGCCCAAATCTTTTGAAGTTTTCCACATGCAGCGTAGGAAGAGACCGAATCAGTTCGATTCATTCAAGCCACAGGAAGCAAGGCCCAATCGTCATTTAGTAAAAACAATATCCGTGAGGATGAATGTACTTACACCAACTCAAAGAGCAAATCACTTGATCAAGCTCTTATGATTCATCTACCCAAGACTGCTCCACGATATCTCGGACACGCCTGTTGTACTCCCGCCGGTTTTCACTGTAGAGCCGAGATGCCTCCGAGTTGGCAGGCGAAGCTGGGTTCGGATCACATAACAGTGACTGAATCGAGGTGAGGATAGCCGAAATGTCGTAGATGGGGCTCCATTGATTTTGAAGGATGTCAAGGCAGATTTGCCCATCGTTGTAGATGTTAGGGTGAAACATTTTCGTCAAGAACTTCACTGTGGGTGCTTTGTTCGGGTAGTCTTCTGTAAACTCTAGCATCAACTTGAAAGTCCCTCCTTCCCAAGGTGTGTCGTCTGGTCCAAAAATGACAGCTTGCCAAGCCAATATATTGTTGTCCATGGGAGCACCCGTTACTCCCTGAGGTGGGTCGTTCTGTAAAATTTGCACGCAACGACATTGAGATTCACATACTGAGGAAGGTAGACTAAACGACAGCAATCATTGGTATGCTCATCGATCGTGGTGTGGTGGGACACTCCAGGGTTGGAACTGGCCCAGCCCACTGCATTCAATTCAATAAGAACCAATCATATGCACTCACAGAGAGAGACTTTCTTTATCTAGCGATGAGCTAATACGAATCTCACCTGAAGCCGGCGAAAGTCGCGCATGAGACGGCGGCGGGCTGCGGTAGACATAATATAATTTGTGTATACGATGTGCTTTTGTCTGAACGCCACGAAGATTGAAATGTCTAGATCAATCCACTTTCACGGACTCGCAGACGTTGGATTCAACACGTAGGCAACTTGAAACAAGTTGACGATATCAAACTTCACCCAGCCGGTTATAGCTGCTAGTCGATTTGCTTGCGAGCTATGAGCTGGCCTGCTAGCCTCCTTGCTACGTTCGTTCGGACTCGAATGAGACGAGAACGGAGGAAGATATAGGAGGAGGAGTGGAGAGGAGGAGGAGGAGAGGAGGCCTTGAAAAAATCTCCTCTGTAGCATTGCTCTGTAGGATTCTAATTTCAAATGTGCTATATATTAGAGTGCGCTTCGTCAGCGACTTACTTACCTTCTCAAACTTGTGCGCAGCTTGCAGCGCATCTCTCTGCTCGCCGTTTAAGGTGTGCCGGGGAGTCTGTCCTTGTCACAATGCAAATGCCCTTATTTCGATGAGCATTTGTGAAGTATACTTCTTGATTTTTTAAAAAATAAGCATGCTGATTGGAATTTGTGTATTATTTGCGGCGGAAGAGTCACATTCACCCGAATGTTAAGGATTCGATTCAACTGGAGTTTACCGAGGTTCGGTTCGCGGACTAACTCTTCCGTAACTTTTTTGTCTCCACCAGGGCTGAAGATGAATGCCGATCAGAAGAAAACCGCTGGCTTGATCGCAGTGGCGGCGGGCGCTGTAGCGCTCGGCTACGTGCTGTGGAGCCGCAGACAAAAGACCGCGGAGAGCCCGGCGGCCACTAAGCAAGAGGTAGCCGCTGCCCTCGGTGCTACTCCCCAAGGAACCCGCGCTGAAAGCAAGGCGACGAAAGCTACGCCAGCAGCACCCAAGGAAGAGCGTAAGCGCCCAACTTTTTCGTGGGAGGCGGAGTATGCCAAGCCTAAGAAGGCCACGGAGGCACCATGCCCAACCACCGATGCGGCAATGAACAAGACGCCGAATCCGTACAAGTACAGCGGCTTTGATCACCCGTTGATCAAGAAGGCCCGCACCATTGATACCAAAGGCTTGAAGATGGACTGGTCGCAGCCTAAAGACCTGTACAAGGGCGCTGGCACCTACGTGCGCGGGCGCGACAGCCTGCGCAAGCACCTGACGAAGCTCTTCACTTCTCAAGTAGCCATGTACGATGGCGCCATGGG
>Ga0307979_1003049_pt1 | contig 11422 bp, 11 predicted proteins | sample OrgLakmetage1058_FD_201833 | JGI IMG/M metagenome (GOLD analysis project Ga0307979, IMG submission 201833) | Saline water microbial communities from Organic Lake, Antarctica - #1058 | ecosystem: Environmental > Aquatic > Non-marine Saline and Alkaline > Saline | place: Antarctica: Organic Lake...
TACTGCCATTTCTGTAGGTGGCGCGCTTTTACTGCGACAAAACAGTGCCACAGGACATCCTCGACCAGCTCAAGAAACTCAAGGCCGAAATCGTGGAAGTTGAGGACATCAAGGGCGGTATTGCCGGCATGTTTTGGCGCTTTCTGGTCGCGGATGATCCCACCGTTGATAGGTAACAACACCATACAATAAATATCTCCGGGAAATTTTTTTTCTTCTCGATGCATGTCTGATGTTTGACATTAATAATGAAGACAGCTGATATAGATGCATAGGGTAAATGATAAGTTTTACCTATATGTTTTGGCCGCTGCGACTGCTTATGCAATTCTCTTCGTGCGTATGCGACTCCTCTCTCTTCCACAGGTACATTGTGCGAGATTCCGACAGCCGTTTGAACGCGCGCGAGCGTTTTGCCGTGGAAGATTGGATTCGCAGCGGAAAAGGGGTGCACTCCATTCGCGACCACCCGAACCACGAACGCCCCTTGAATGGAGGCATGTGGGGTGGGGTCCACGGCGCAGTCAAAGACATGACCAAGTACGTGAAGAATTTCAGCAACAAGGGCAAGTACGGCGGGGACTTGACCTTCCTGAACGAAAAAATCTGGCCCCAAGTCAAGCAGTCCAACCAAATCTCGCACGACGCGTACAGCTGTACCAAATTCCCCAACGCGCACCCCTTCCCAACGAAACGCCCCAAGAATTACCAGCACGTCGGCCAGGTGCGAAAAAATTTGAACACCTCAATCATGCAAAACAACCACTTCGAAGACTTCTGATTTTTTGAAACTTTGAAAGTCATCCCTGAGGTCGATTACAGTGTCGTACGTCGTCCCTTTAAAGCGCGATTAATATTCAATTCACTGTCTTATTCCTTTCCTCTGTGTTTTTCTTGTCTTCCTCGTTTAGGTGTTATTTGAAGACGAAAAGCCCCGTATGGGGGACATCAACGGCTTCATGAAGGGCAGGAAAGTGCCTCCGACTTGCCGAGGAAAGCCCGACTGGATTTATGGCTAGATTTCTTGACCTCTTTAACGCCCAGTGCTGTGGGCTATATCATTCAACAGCCAGGATTATATATCACGGAGCACCTCGGTTTAGACAGCCTTGTATATCTTAAATCCCAAGTAATGCGTGTTCATGTGTGAACAGGGGGGTTCGTGGTCTCCTTTAGGAGCTGCAGAGCTATACATGGAGGGTTCCTGTTGTTGGCGATGCGTTGCTCTTACCTCGTTAATGATACTTGGTCACTTCCCAGTCTCTCCAGATCAACAGGTATTGGCTCGTAGTTACGCACCCTGCGGTGGTGTTATACAAGTGGTAGATTGTAACATTGCGTTCGATGGTTGAAATGTGGTCAAATTTTCAATCCATTCGATTCCTAAACGAAAACGTGAGGATCTTGGGAAAGACAGGGCAGTTGCGCACACGGATGTGCGCAGGAGGGAGCGAATTATGCACGGCCGCATATTCGTTCCATGGATTGAAGGGTGGAACAAGAGAAGGAAGATTTTTCGTTGCGAATGATACCTATGCTGAGGGAAGTTCATTCGGGGCGGCCTCGTGGACGCTAGCGATGCACACGGGAGAAAAAACATTTTGGCGAGCCACGGTCGAAGTGTGGACGTTAATGATACTTGGTCACTTCCCAGTCTCTCCAGATCAACAGTGCGTAGTGCACGCTCTTACAAGAGTAATGAGTTCCCCTGAAATGCCTGATTGGGCTGGGCTTAGGCTCCTTGGCTGGAGGTGAAGGTCCGTTCATACGCCTCTCAAAAGCTCACAAGAGACAACTTCCATGTCTTAGTTTTAGTTATAATCCTACTTCTTACTTCTAAAAAACTATGAATTCTGTAGAACTTAGAACCAGAACGCCAGAAGTCGGGGTCGGGGCCCGGTGCAGCCCGGTGGGGCATGTCGCATTTCTCCACATCCGCAATTCGAATTCGGCACTCATGTGCACCCGCAGAAGGAGCACCCAGTTCGCCCTTTAGACTTTAGACAGCCCAGCTCAAAATTGTGCCTTGTGCAGGATTCGGGATAGAGATGGCCTCGAGGGCTCGGGAGATTTCGATCCGGCGCTTCCATTTGCACTTCGCGAATGCTCGAAGGCCGAAACTCTGAAGCCCAACGGGCCGAATTTCAAACTAAAAGCAAAGAGCCATTTGTTGCAGAATAACCCCTCGTTTTTCAGTGGCATCTCTATGGGGATTATATGGAAATAATTTCATGGTAGTGCGGATGCAGTGTTTTTGTAGTTATTCTGCATCACCATTCGTAACACTCCATGGATAGTTCTTGAAATCCTACGTGGCATTCCAGGAAATTTTGATGCATGTTTCTATTGATATGTAAATTTTTCGAGAGCTTGAGATCAAAGGTTATCGGACGTCGGATGTCGAATTGCCGAAAACAAGCCCCTCCTCTGCGGATGGGAACTCTCCTTCTGACACAGGACCCGAAGAAGCACTAGAACTAATACACACTCGAAATATGACTACAGTAGGCAGGCACGAATTCTCATCCTTTAAGGCAGGCCCCGAAGGACCGGAATTAGAAGGCTGGCAGGTAGAGATAAAACGCAAGGCAGCGCAAACTAAACCTTAGCGGTCCAAAATGGCACGCTCCTCCGTGCTCTGAGAGTGCAGCTCAAAAAAAGAGTTTCCGCCCGCAGAGGAGAAGACTACAACGAAGTATCTCAGGTGATCCAGTAGAAGAGCCGCCCGTCCCCGAGCAATTGCGTGGCCCCATTTGCGTGTGAGCTAATATCTTTTGAGCAAGGGAGGAACCGCGAACAAGTAACCGGTGACCGAAAGCCAGAAACCTGGAAACTTATCTTTCTCTGGAATTACTCCCTGTATCAAATTACCGATTGGTTTGTGTCTCATGATTGGTTAGCGATGTATCCCCAGCGAAATATTCGTCAGCTCTCACTCATCAGCAAACTCTCGGTTTAGTTTCAAGCAAGAGTGGTGCACACAGCGTGGGAGCCTGCTGTCGGCAGTTCAAGACCTCGCGCTTCTTGGAGCTTCTGATACATCCCCGAAGTTTATTCTTCGGAAGTTGACTTGCAAGCGCCATGTCGCGCATGATGACGAACAATGCGGCTTTCAAAGCGCGCAAAGAAGCCAACAATGCGCAGAAGGCCGAGGAGAAAGCGCAGCGGGCAATTGACAAGGCCAATGGCATTGAGCCGGAAATTAAAGAGGTCGACGAGGGAGAGGACCTGACCAGGTAACTCAAGAGCCAGCATTCGAGAAAGTTGTTCTTTTCTGGTCCATCTCCGTGTTTTTCTTCGTCCTTGGGTGAAGAGAGATCGTATCCGTGCGTGTGTGGTGAGAAGGGCGGGGTTGGGTTCTCGAACGAAAATCCCGGGGCCTCCTGCGATCACCTTGTCCGCCCCTATGCAACAGGTTCAACAACCCGGACAATTACACTCAACCTTTGTTGAAGATGTACGTCAGGATGTCCAAATACTTTTGGGAACTCGCGTACGGGCGTTATGGAGGCTATCTAGACGCGTTTATAATTACCGTCATCATCATGGCGGGCGCTATGGTCGGCGTGCAGGTGTGCCCCAGACCACTTTTCTCCTCGTTGCCGCACATTAATTGATGCGTCTTTTCACATCGCTTTCTTTGTATGTTATTTTGAAGTGTCTATGCCATGGGAAGAAGTGTTGAGTGGGGAAGAGCTGTTAGGAGGATCTGTGGTCAAAACCCTGGGGTGCACAGCGTTCTTGACGGGGGGGGGCACTTCTGTCAACTCCCTTTTGGTCCAATGTTTGCTTCTGCCTACTTCCTCTTATTCGTGCAAGACTAGCTGCTCTAGCGTCGGTTTCTCTTTGGAGTGGACTTTTTTTTTATAAATCAGAATAATTCTCCAATGTGCTTGTACCTTTTTGTCCCCGGCAGACCTACCCGGACTACGAGTGTCCCGCGCCTGACTTTCAAGACACTGCCTTCAAGGTGAGTTCTCGCTTCCAGAGTTCCTTTGTTCCAATAGGGGATAGTTGAATAAGTGTATTTTTGCGTTATGCTATACCCAGAAATCTCATCGTGTGCTCTGCTCCCATTTTCTTCCCGTAACTTTTCCTTTCTCCACCTTTTTTGTTTTGTTTTGACCCTTTCAGGAGGGAATTTACACGGCCGAGTACACCACCATGGAAGAGTGCGACATGGTGGGCACCGACCCGCTTACGGACAAGTACACCGACACCCACGACGGGTCGAGCTTTCACTACGACCGGTGCGCTGCGGCCGACTACAGCGTCCGGTACTGCGCGCGCCGGGGCAGCGCCGTGTTCGGCGGAGACGGGACTGTGGACCAGTTCATCTTTTGGACTTTCTTGGCGGAAGTGGTGATCAAGATTGTCGCCAACGGCGCGGCCCCTTGGAACTACTGGGTGGGCCCTGAATGGCGCTGGAACAACTTCGATTTCGTCATCGTGGCCCTCTCGGTGAAGTTCATCACCAACATCATTTTCAGTGGGGGCGGCGGTGGCAACTTGATGATTTTGCGGCTGTTTCGCCTGGCCCGGCTCCTGAAGCTGGTGGGGAAAATCAAGAAGCTGCAGCAAATTGTGATGGGTCTGATTGCGGGCATCAAAGCCGCCAACTACATTGCGATGCTGCTGTTTTTGGTGTTTTACATCTTCGCGATTGCGGGCATGATGGCGTTCCGCCGCAACGACCCGTTCCACTTCCGCACCATCCCGGTGGCGCTCCTGAGCTTGTTCCGCGCCGCCACCATGGAAGACTGGACCGACATCATGTACATTTCCATCTACGGTTGCGACGTGTACAGCAGCGGCATTTACTACGACTTGAAGTCCTACGACCCGACTTACCACGGCCAAGAAGCCGTAGGCGCCGACTCCATTTACTTCGACACCTGGGAAGAGGTAACGAATAATTTTCGAACGATGTTAGGTTTCTGTGCTAGCTTCACCCAATTTTTTTTTTTACAGTGTGAATCGGAAATGATGTATTGCTGCCTTTTTTGTGGGTGTTGTGTTCCACCTCATTTTTATGGACTACCCTGTTCTCGGGTCTTCATCTCCGGTAACTTCCATTCCTCCTCTTTTTCTTTTCTTCTTCCTCTCTTCGCAGGTCCCCAACTACTTCAAGTGCAACAAGCCCAAGGCTCAGCCGGCGCTCTCGGCGTTTTACTGGATTTTCTTCATCATGGTGTGCTCGTGGGTCATGCTCGCGCTCTTCGTGGGCGCCATCACCATTGCCATGTCGGAGACCATGGACGAGGGCGACGACGACGACGACGCCGAAGCGGCAGAGGAGGCCCACCGCAACAAAATTGCGCCGTCGTCGGACCTCATGGCCACGACCATGAAGCACATTTGGAACAAGTATGCGGTGGCCACCGGCGATCGGCTTATGCCCCTCGAACAAGAGGCTCCGCAGTACCGGTTGGGGGCCTATTCGCGCTTCGCTGAGCTTAACCGCCATTTCGCGGAACTGGAGTGGTTCCAAACTTTTGTCACCCTCACCATTTTGGCGGCGGGAGTCACCGTCGGGGTGGACACTGAGCTTCTGGCGCCGGAGCCCATGGGCCAAAACTTTGCGACCCCCGCGGAAGACGCGTCGTCGCTGGCCAACCAGTTGTGGTACTGGGACACGGTAATCAACTGGATCTTCACCGTGGAAGTCACCGTGAAACTGGTCGGCGAAGACTGGCACCCGTGGACGTACTTCGAGGACGGCTGGAATGTGTTCGATTTCATCATCGTGGCCACCTCGTGGCTTCCTGGTATATAGCACATAGATGACAAATGAAAAAGCACGCACACCATTAACGCACGCGTGTGTGCACAAACAAAGAAGCGCAGCTTTTGCCTATGCTGCGTACACGCTCCTAACGCCACCATTCAATTTTCTCAATCCATGCTTACATGTACACCCCCTTTGAACCGCCTTTCTTTCGCTTCTCTAACCCCTGTGTGTATTTGGCACCCCTCTGCAGTGATTTTGGACGCGGCGGGCGCAGGCGGTGGCGGCGGCCTGGGCGCCCTCAAGTTGCTCCGGCTCCTGCGCTTGTTCCGCATCATGCGGGTGGTCAAGAAACTGCCCGAGTTGACCGTGATCGTGGAAGCCCTCCTGGTGGCCATGGAGTCGATTGGGTTCATTGCCCTCATCATTTTCGTGGTGTTTTACCTGTTCGCCATCTTGGGCATGATGCTCTTCGAAGAAAACGACCCGTGGCACTACGGCAAGCTCCACCGCGCGCTGCTGACTTTGATGCGCATTTCCACTTTCGAAGACTGGACCGACGTGATGTACATCAACGTGTACGGGTGCGCGAAATGGGGCTACAACGACGATTCCCTGGCAACTACCTGCACCCAGCGCAACTACACCACGAAATGGTGGGCGGCGTTCTACTTCATCGTCTTCATTTTCTTGGGCTCGTTCACCCTGATTACCCTGTTCGTGGGTGTGGTGACCACCTCGATGGAAGAAGCCCAGGGCAAGCAGCGCAAGATTATGGAAGGCGAACGGGACACCAGCGACTACCTGTCGGAGTACGGGGTGCCTTCCGACGCAGTGAAGGAGGTCATGGATTTGTTTGCCATTTTGGACACGGACGAAGACGGGGAAGTGTCCCTGACGGAGTTCATGGCGGCGTGCAAGTGCGTCACCGAGCTCGAAGGCAACGAGAAAGACTTCCCCGCAAAACTGCTGCTGGAAGACGCGGGGTTCTGCGACGACAAGACGGGCGGCGAGATTCCCGAGCGGGGCAACCCGTTCACGCTCATGAAGTACACCATGAACTATATGGCCCGTTGCGCGGGAAGCAAAGCCACTTTCACGTACCAAGTTGAGGAAGCGGACGAAGCCGCAGTGGCGGCGCTGGCGCAGGCGGAAGCTGCCAAGAAGACGAAGCTTCCGAGCCCTACTTTGAAGAAGCAAAAGAGCAGCAACAAGGGCAACGACCTCGAGTCCACTTTTTAAATGGCGTTTGCCGGTAGGAGTCGGCACGGTTTGGGGTTGGTGGAGAAAGAGGAACTTCACTCTTTAAGTTCTCGGGCCTCGAGAAGCAACAAGTTCTTTTTACAGCGGATGAAACACGGGGAAGAAGGAAGTAAAGTCCCTCGTGCGATATTGCTGTGGAAGAAAAAATTAAAGAGAGAGAAATTGAGATATAGGCCGATGCGCCCTGATATCAGAAATGGCAATGCCTCTGTTCTGGAAGCGAATTGGGCGAGGCCTTCGTGTGGCTGGCTATGCATAAGAAGAAAGAGAGGAAAGCTAAGCTAGTCTGGGTGTTTTGCATTAAAGAATCGGGAAAACGAAATAAGAAATGGGCGCGTGAACCCGAGAACAACGATTGCCGAATTTTATTTTTTATATCTATAATTCGTGCTCAATGCAGAACCAAGAAAGATTCAGATTCAGGGCGACAAGGATCAAGGATAACACAGGCCACAACTAAAGATGATAGTAAGGACTTCTTGTATATTACCAGAGTCTAGTAAGATGTAGCTACACACCAGTGTCTTGTGCGTGGCCTATACTCCAACAGGACCATGGAACTATAGATAAAGGCGAAGGCGGCGTTACACGGTAATACCTGGGAACTGGGAATGAAGTCATGATGAGTGAAGCGCTGAGCTTAATACTCGGTGGCTAATAATTGATAGGGCTACAAGCAAACAAGCACGTCATATGTAATAATTACTGGCTATAAGCCCTGATCCCTAATAAGATAGATCGACTTCAAGGATTTTTATGCTAGCGCGGCCTGCATCGTCACACCCATACATCAACAGCAACCAAGCCAATCGCTTTATTCATCAATTCACTGCCATCGCCCATCAAACTTATCCCAAACAGGCGGGAACATTTGAAGGAAGGAAGGATTCCAGGCTCAATTGAGGAATTGCTTTGAAAGCAGGCTACTTACACTTTATTCACAATGGTCTCTCTGCTACCTGCAGTCATTTTACATGCGGCGCGGCTGCCTTCTTTGCTGCTTCTCGAACCATTTCCTTCGCAAGAAGTTTCACGCGGCGGTCAAAATCGTCTCCGCTGCGGCCTGATTGGACCTGCAATCACATTTTTTTATAGAATGGATGAAACTTGTCACTGAGATAGGGTTGCTAGAGTTGGGAGAAAAAAATGCAACGATCTACAGATCCGTAGTGTAAACGCAAACAACAAGAGGCTCAATTCTAAAATGATGCACTCCTTTATGAATCTCTAAGTAGAACATAAAGATACACACACGCACCCAGAGTGCTCTCGGGTCAAGCGCAGCCTCTCTAGCTGCGGAAGAACCTTCAGGCAGAGCAGCGGTATATTTCTCCAAGTGACGCGCTGTCGCACCGCTGGTCGCTTCGTCCAAGGGGCTTGCTACAAACGCCTTCAAATATACGAGAAAAAGTAAATTAACGAACCCCAGAGGACGTGATTTAGAACCATCAAACTATGGCTCACATGCCATATGAACACAACATCCAGATTGGTGTATCATAGACAAGCGATTTCACTTTGTCATTTGTAAAAAAAAAAATATCTAGGGAGGTACCTTGGCGTTCATGATCACGCGAGGCAATGTGTTGGTGGATCCAATTGAAGGACCACGTTCATCTAATGAACCAGTAGGAGACGAAGCTCTAGTAGAAGTTCTCGTTGAAGACGGCGCGCTAGTCGATGTTGCAGCAGCAGGCATGCTCTTTGCGCATTGCATTGTGCCGTGCACCGTAGCTCCATGCATCAGCAGCACACTACTGCTTTTCAAGTGCGGCTGTTCGAGCAAGCCTGCAAGCGGCCTCGATTCCTCACTACCACTATCATTGCTGCTGCTGAACCCAAATCGGCGCGCCTTGGAAGAAGCGGAAGCAGAACCAGCCGCCACTGTACTGCTCTTGTTGTTCGTCGCCTCCAGAGGGTGGTTTGCGGCATAAAGCTCGGACGCGTTTTTGAGGGCCGCTTCCAGGGCCGACCACGGCAGAGCATAGGAATCATCCACGTTGGTTGTGTTAGAATCTGCTGACTCCAAAAGGGCTTGGCGCATGGCGCCGGCAACGAGGAGGTGCGAGCCGCGGTAAATGCCAGTGCTGCCTTGCGCGGGGCCGAGGTCCCCGGGCGTGCAGCAATGCAACTGCACACTCAGCTGAGACGCAGGTATCTGGTTGGCATAGACCAAGGGAGAAAAGGCAAGAATTTTTATCATACTTTTGAAAAGAAAGGAGGGATTAGAACAAGCAAAGACTTGAATAGAAAAAAAACATGAGTATCATAAAGCGAACAATCATCATGCTGTACACATACTCCTGTCTTTATTCCTTCTCAACGACTCACCTGCATGAGGGCCTCGTTCAATGAAATCGGCTCAGTAGCGCCTTCGTTTGTGGAGTCCCAAGAATTACCACGAGTGAGTTCTCGATGAAAGATAGCCGCGCGCCCGCCGTCAATGTGCGCATGCCGTGGCGTGGCTTTGCCCACGATGGAATCATCGTCTTCACTATTCTTGTTGCTGCGGCTGTTGCTGACGTTGCTGCTGGTAGCGCCATTGCTGCTGACTGCACTCGGGTTATTGGCGTTCGCACTTTCTTTGTGCTTCACCGGAAAGATAGCAATGCCCCAAGCGTTGTTATCACCGTCCAGAACGAGAGAGTTTTCGTCATTGGGCAGCAGCGTAGGAAACAAGCAGTACAGGAAGGGAAAAATTCGCGGGCCCATCAGCAAACGCACTTTCCTTCACATGTATTTCATTTTTGTTGAGAACAAAGCCAGGAAAATCGAGGACATCGTGAGACGAATCGGTAAATAAAGGTACGGTAGGTAGAAACGATGCCGGAGTCTTCACGTAGTTTCAAAAGCATAGTAGATAGCAGTCTTGAAGATGGTCAAATTTCTATACAAACGAAACGAGAAAACAAGCAGTCGAAAATCACAATATACCACTCAAAAGACTTCAAAAAAAAAGAAAGAAAAAGAGCCAAACACCCGAATGCAAAATAGTATCAACGAGTGTGTCGGACCAGTGGGTGCGGTCGTGGCCCCAGTGGACTCTTCCGTCGAGCGCAGAATCAATTGCGGCACAGCACACGGCCTGGCACTCGGAATGGTCGTCGTAGAGTTGAATGGGGTATTCCGAGCCCCACTCTTGAGCCTTGCTGCTCTTTGGACTCCTCCCATCACTCCTGCCGCTTCCTGTGCCACCGCCGCTCTTACAGTTGTTGCTACTGATGTTATCACCGCTGCTCTTACCATTGCTACTCTTGCCACTGACGCTATTATCGCTGTTGTTAGTAGATTCTACGTAGCTGCTAGGTTTGCTACTAGTGCGAGAACTCAGACCAACATCATGGCTAGCGGATGCTGAGGCTGTGGGTAATAACTGCGCTTTTCCACCATTACCCTTGTGGGTGTAAGGATGAGGCCGGCCCGAGGGATAGTCCGGCCACGTGGATTCGTCGTCTAGCCGAAAGGCGCCACCTGAATGAAGCACGAAAAGGAAAAATAGAGAAAGAAAATGGGTTTCATTGTGGCCCACGAGTATATTTAGGAGAGATGCCAAGAGGCGAGATCCAGTTAAGCCCAGCTAAGCTCCAATTTGAACGACAAAAATAGTAAGCATTTTCTCATACTTTAATCGTACCTGAAGCTTCCGACCACGTGTCTAGTAAGTGGGGTAAAAAAGCTGCCCAGGCTTTTTCTTTCTCAGAAGGAGGCGAACCTGCCAGCTGCACCGAGCCATGCATTGCTAGCTGCAGCCGCCAGAGATAGGATTTGACGCAACAACGTCATCATATTTGCATTAAAACCAATGAGCTCCGTAATGGATTGATAGATTAGCAAGCGTTAACTTGGAAGTATTTTCTGAGGTTTGGTTTACCTCTCGGGCGAGGGCTCGAATGCGCTCACGCTTTTCTTCGAGAAGCCGATCAAAGAACCACAGTTGAATCGGGACAAGAGCCCCAAACATGTACGTTGCCGGTGATCTACTCATTTGAATAAAAGTTGAAACCATGATTGGTCTGAATTCGCGCTCAGATACAGCAGCTGCGGATCAATAGCGCTCTGGAGCTCTATATCTTGCGCGAGGCTCTAGCCGTCGTCCGAAGTCGTCTGATGTCGTTTTGAAGATGATCGATGAAATGGCTGCTCGGCTGCTTCGGTACAGGGAGAGGACCACTCCTCATCATTCGTAAACATCACGTTTGAATGAGTGGAAGAGGACAGATGATCGATGAAATGGCTGCTTGGCTGCTTCGGTACAGGGAGAGGACCACTCCTCATCATTCGAGTGGAAGAGGACAGAGAATGTCGAAGAACTCGAACTCGAACTCGAACTAATACAAACCCAAATGGCACAGAAGCCAATGCTGCGGGCAGAAGTGGGAATGCGCGTGCGTTGCGCAAACAAAGCAAGTGCGGAATGATTCAGGAGGGAGA
>Ga0307979_1003050_pt1 | contig 11421 bp, 9 predicted proteins | sample OrgLakmetage1058_FD_201833 | JGI IMG/M metagenome (GOLD analysis project Ga0307979, IMG submission 201833) | Saline water microbial communities from Organic Lake, Antarctica - #1058 | ecosystem: Environmental > Aquatic > Non-marine Saline and Alkaline > Saline | place: Antarctica: Organic Lake...
GACCACTGACCTTCTCGGGGTCCGAGCACCTCATCGACAGCACCGATTTTCTTGATCTTGATGCCCTTCCAGCGCGCATCCTGTTCGTAGGTGGCGGCTTCATCTCCTTCGAGTTTGCACACCTCGTTGCTCGAGCAGGAAGCACTGCGCTAATTGTTGACCGCGGGGAACGTCCGCTGAAAAGCTTTGACCCGGACCTGGTGGAATTATTGGTCGACCGCGGTCGTGAGGTCGGTATTGAGCTGCGCCGCAACACCGATATCACGGCGGTAGAGCGAACCAACGACGTCTATCAGGTGACCCTTGAACACGGTGGCACAAAGGAAATAGTCGAAGTTGACCTCGTGGTCCACGGTGCGGGACGTGTTGCTGACCTTTCCGGACTGGGCTTAGAAGAAGCCGGTGTGGAATGGAGCGAACGGGGAGTAAGTGTCGAGGGACATCTTCAAAGCACGTCAAACCCAGCCGTGTGGGCTGCCGGTGACTCCGCGGACACCGCAGGGGTTCCTCTCACACCCGTCGCCACCTCCGAAGCCAAAGTTGCAGCGTCAAACATGATCAAGGGCACCACCATCACCCCTGACTACACCGGGATTCCCACCGCTGTCTTCACCATTCCCGAACTTGTCCGCGTTGGCATGCTCGAATCTGAGGCCATCGAGCAGGGGATCGACCTCGACGTCCGCTACTCCGACACCAGCAGCTGGTATTCCAACTACCGGATTGGCGAGACCACGGCTGCCGCTAAAATCCTTATCGACAAAGCGCATGACCGCATTGTCGGGGCTCATTTGCTCGGGCCCGAATATGCCGAACTGGTCAACACCTTTGGCTTGGCAATCAAGCTGGGGCTCACGACCCGCCAACTCAAATCCGCTACGGCTGCATACCCGACTGTCGGATCTGATCTCGGCTCCATGCTCTAGCTCTCTTTCTCTGCGCGGTCACGCTCGTTACCATTGAAGCTGAACTCCGCCAGCGCGTCGTCCACCACGGTTGTCACCGAGGACCCAAAGTGGCTGTGCGCCTCAGAGACGAGACTGTTCACCTGTTCGGGACCAGTGACATCTAAGTGGATTGCAACGGTACATTTTTTGCCGCGCGCCTCTGAGAGTGCTTCAGCCGATTCGCGACTTGAAGTAGTTCACGATTACTCGGGCACCTTCACGAGAAAACGCACGGGCGATGACGGCGCCAAGCCCCCGGCCCGCGCCGGTAACGAAGACAATTTGGTCAGAAATATTCATAGGTGTAGGTCTTTCGGGTGGCTCGGGTTACTCCAGAGGGAAGTGAGATGGGTGAGGTGTCCGTTGCCGTGACCGACAGGGAGTGTGTCGGCGTAGCGCACGTTGTCGAGGAGCCCGACGCATAGGAGCATGACATGCGGGTCAGGGTTTCATAGAGGCCATCCGATAGCGATGCCAACGAGAACCCAAACCATCCATCAAATCAAGATGTCACGGATCAGTGCAGCAGACCGATTAACACTGCGGCTCTCATCATGCCGCGACGCATCGCGGCGCTCTTCTCCAACTTTCGTAGCTTCCTGCCGGCGCACAACTCCGTAACGAGTTCAAAACTCAGGCTAACACCGTGGGGGGCTTGTACTTTGGCTGGTAATTCGTCTCGCGGGACACCTGCATCTCCAGATCATCACGCAACTATTTCCCGACCGGCTCAAGATCTGTTCCAGCGAAAGATTCTTGTCAAGGTCATTCTGAGCCTATTCTCTAGGGACTTGAGCTCAGCACGCCAGGCCTCCTTGGGGCGCCTGGCCAACTCAAACTCCAGCGCATGTGCGAGTTGTTCGATACCCATTTACGCTGCAGCCTTGTCTCAACTCCCTCGAGACCGTTAATCGCGGCCGCCTGAGACAACTGATCGTCTCCCTCAGCCTGGGCCGGCTTTTGCTCGCAAGACAAGCTTCGGGTTAGCCCATGGAAAGGGAGCAACCTCGCAATTCACTTCCCCACGGCGGTAGCACTCGGCTGTGTTTGAGGAGACACCGGTGGACCGCAGCCTTATTCCACCCGATCTGCAACCCGATGCCGTCAGCCACCAAGGCCGTATGCTTCGGCAGCCATAAATTATGGACAACATCGCCCAGCATTCGCTCGCAGTATCTTCCCGCCACATCACCGTTCAATCTTGTAGTGACGCGTTAACCGCGTGAACTCGCCGGGGACCGGGACGCCATTTCCTGCAACCTTGCGAAAACAGGATCGACGCTCACTGTCAGCTGATCGAAGATGGCGGAAAGCTCACGGTAGAAAGTGTGCCGCTCAGGATCGGGTTTGATCGACTCTCCGATGCTGTGCAGAGCCGCTGCAGCCGCAGCAAGATCGTCGATGTGCCCAGTCGCCGTCGCCGCGATCAACGAGTTGCCGAGCAGCGCGCACTCGGCGTCGGCCATGCGGCGGAACGGGATACCCAGCACGTCAGCTTTGATCTGCAGCCAGAGATCAGACTTGGAGCCGCCCCCCATCGCGCGCACCTCGTGCAGCATCTCCCCCGTCTTCTCCGTCACAGGTGCAACCCACGATGCGTACTGAAGGGCAATCCCCTCGAGAATGGCCCTGTAAAGGTGCGCAACGGTGTGGCCGGCCATCAGCCCAACCCAGCCGCTACGTCGATATGGCATGGGCGGGAGCACCCCGCCCTGGAAATGTGGCAACCACAGTAAACCGTCGGAGCCGGGGCGGATGTCCATTGCCCGCTCCTGGAGGCGGCCAAAGGCGGTGGCCGAGTCGAGTGAGGGGTCGACGAGTTCCTTGCGCAACCATTCCAGCCCCAGTCCTCCCCCGTTAATGAACGAAAAGGCGATGAAGTTATCGGAGCCAATCGCCTGCGAGGTGACCAGTGTATGTTGCAAATCGTCGGGGGCCCACGTGTCAAGGCAAAAGGCGAGCAAACTGGCAGTGCCGGCGGAGTCCGACGCAAGCCCCGGCTGGGTTATGCCGGCGCCTAGGCAGGCTACAAGCTGGTCGCCGCCGCCCGCCGCGATCGGCGTGCCCTCGGGGATCCCGGTATCCGCGGCGGTGGCAGCCGACACGTGCCCGATTACGTCGAGGGGGTCGACGATGCGGGGCAGCTTGGCGATGTCGACGCCAAACAGTTCACATAGGTGCGCCGACCACACGCCGTTTTTGGTGTCAGAGAGATTCGAGAAGCACAGATTGGTCTTGTCGATGAACGCCTCGCTGGCGGGCAACCCGGCCGCGCGCGCAGCGACGAACGGTCCTGGCACCTGGAAGGCGACTGTTCGCGCGTACTCCTCGGGTCGTTCGCGTTTCATCCAGCGGATCTTGGTGCCGTGCGAGTAACTAGGCGGACAACCCGAGATCCGAGTCACCTCGTTCTTGTGCACGGCCATCTCGGTAATATCACGGCTGCCGCGCGAGTCGAGCCACGAATCAAACGGCGCAGCCGGCGCAAAGTCGGCATCCACCGACCCAATCCCCGACATCTGGGACGAAAAGGACACCCCGGCGATGTCAGCGGCCCGTCCCGACTGGGCGACGGCCTCGCGGATGGCGGTGCGTGCGGACGCCTCGATCTCGAGCAGGTCCTGTTCGACAACCCCGGCACTGGGCATAATCAGCACCGAATCGACGGCGTGAATACTCAAGATTGTGCCGGACAGGTCGATTACGGCTGCCTTGATCAAAGTTGTGCCCATGTCGCAGGCGACGAAGACTGGGCCTGAGGATGCGGAAAGGGAGGGCAGTGGCTCAGGATTCTCTGCGTGTTCGGTCCCCCTCACGGCTCGAGCACCACCTTTAGCGCCTTGCCAGACTTAGCGACTGCGTACGCCTGCTCCGCCTGCGCCAGAGGGTATCGGTGGGTGATTAGGCCGGCAAACTTTTCAGGAACGGCCTCGAGGATAGCCAGCGCTTCCTCGAGGTTCTCGGTCGTGTTCGCGGTCGACCCGGTCAGGGTCAGCTCGCGGTAGTGCACGAGGTTCGCATCGATCAACACCGAGGCCTCGCCGACCGGCAGCCCGGCAAAGAAGTTGACCCGACCGCCATGAGCGACGGCACGCAAACTTTCACTGTAAAGCTCGGGCACTGGGGCGGTGACCATCACGGTGTCAGCACCCCTGCCCTGTGTTGCCAGGCGAACGACGTCCTCAACGCTCTCGCGGGTGGGGTCGATGGCGAGGTCGGCGCCGAATTTGGAGGCGACCCGGCGCCGGGGGGCGGACCGCTGCGAGACAAAGACGTCTGAGCCACCCAGGTGCTTGGCGAGGATCACCGAGATGAGGCCGATCGGCCCGCCGCCGTAAACGAGAAGGCTGTCTCCCTCGGTGAAGGACATTGCCCGCAGGCCACGATAAACGGCGGCGACTGGCTCTGCCAAGACGGCTATCATCGGATCGACGCCTTCGGCGAGGGGGATGGCGTTGCCCTGAGCGACAGCCACGGACGGCAGCAGTAGCTGCTGCGCGAGTCCGCCGTTGAAGGTTAGACCGACCGCCTCATAGTCTAGGCATAGGTTCGTGCGGCCAGACAGGCAGGGCGCACAGACGGCACAGGCGACGTTAGGGGCGACGGCCACCAGGGTGCCCTCAATCAGCTGTGGGTTGCCTGACAGGTTCAGACGCACGCGGCCGACGACCTCGTGGCCGGGCACGCGGACGGTGCCAGGAGGGAACAGTCGGTGTTCGCCGCGGGCAATCTTGAGGTCAGTTCCACAGATGCCCGTGGCGACGACGTCAATCAGCACCTCGCCGTCAGTGGCTACAGGAGTAGGGATGTCAACCAGCGCCATCGAGCCATCAGCCGAGCATTCGTAGGCAATCATCAGAGTTCCATTCAGGGGTGTCTGCGCTAAATTAGCGACTTAGTGGCGTGAATGAGTAGTCGGCCAACCCTCCATCGGCTCAGGGAAAGTTGGTCCCCAATTCCGTGCGGGACCATATCGTCTAGGTAATACATCTCGGCCACTTTCGCGGCCAGCAGTTCCTCGTCGCTTATCATCGCTTCTCCGTTGAATCTGGTGGTTGATGGGACCTGGACCGCCTAGTCGATGCCTGGCAAAAAAAGAACCTTTGAGCTGAAGATACTGCGATCGTAGAGACTTTTCATCGTTGAGGGGACTTCAGACAAGGGTAGTTGATGCGTTATCATAAATTCCCACTTCATAGTGCCGTCGGCGAGCCGGCGGACCGATTCGGTCCATTCTTTGCCGGGAAATGGCGCCGAGAACGAGTTCCAGCTGCCGAGCAGGCGGATTTCGCGGCGCAGGAAGGTGCTGAAAGTGGTCTGGTCCAGCTCTACGGGCGTGTGTGGGATGCCAATGAAGGCGACATCGCCATTGCGGGCGGCAAGGTTAGGGGCTAAGTTTATGGTCGGTGCAATACCGGCAGCCTCGACGATTACGTCGTATCCCCGTTTGCCTGCCAGAGTTAGAGCCTCAGCGTCGTCCAGTGCTGTAGTGTCTGCCCCAGCCAAGCGGGCCATCTCCGCCTTCTCCTCGTTGACGTCAAGCGCCATAACCTCGGAGGCGCCGAGGATCTTGGCCCACTGGATTGCGAACAGCCCGATGGGTCCGGCTCCGATCACGGCGACGCGGGCACCTGCGCGCAACTTGGTCTTGAGGAGGGCATGCAGCGCTATAGCGCAGGGGTCGACCATGGCTGCAGCGCGCGGATCAAGGTTGGCGGGGACAACCAGAGCGACGTCTGCAGGGACCGTCACGTAGTCAGCGTAGGCGCCGTCGCGACGGCTGCCGAAGTAGTCGTAGTCCTCACAGAGCGAGAAGTTGCCCTCTAAGCAACTGTCGCATTTGCGGCAGGGCAACAGGGGCGGGACCGTGATGAGGTCCCCGACCGATAAGGTGCCGACGTCGTCGGCGACGGCGACCACGTGTCCTGAAAACTCGTGACCACAGATGATGGGATGTCGGTGTGCTCCGGCGAAGTTCATACGGGAGATATCCGATCCGCACACTCCACAGACGGCAACCTTCACGAGCACCTCCCCAGGCAGTATCTCGGGGACGGCGACCTGCTCGACGCGCATATCGCCGGGTTCGTAAAGAACCACCGCGGTCATCTTTTCCGTCATTCTGTCTTTTCTCCTTAAAGTTATGGCGCAAAGGGTGTGTGGATGGAATCCTACGTTTCCGTGGACACTTGAACCACATGCGGTGGTCATTTTGCTCAAACGCGCACGTAAACGGTCAATGCTATGCGCGAGACAAAGGCCAGCAGCGACTAGCGAAGATCGACGTCTTTAGCCGTGATGAGCACTTTGGCCTCGTCGCCTCCGGCGGCGGCGAAAGCCTCAGCGGCGTCAGCGCGATGTTGTGGCCGTTACTGAAAGCCGGGATGAAACCCTCCTTGCGGCGATCCTCGGACGCGTACGCAATCTTGGCCGCCAGCGCATGGCGCGGGGTTTTAGGGTGGACAAATCTTCCGTTGATCTCAACTGTTCCTGCGTCACGGTCCTGCTGGCCGCTGACTGACCTCGCGATTGAACTGCGACCGCTGGCAACCAGACCATACTGGCCAACCATCTCCCAGGGGCGCACGTCGGAGTCAGGATTCTTTGCAGAGCCCGAGGCAAGTCCGCGAACCTTGACCATGGGGGCGCACGTCGGAGTCAGGATTCTTTGCAGAGCCCGAGGCAAGTCCGCGAACCTTGACCATGGGGGCGACTTCCTCGCCGGCGCCGCTCTCGGATGCGTCCAGTTTGGCGACCGATTCGCCGACCAGCATGGTCAGGATTTCGTCGTCGTCCGTCTCTCTGGTGTTGCGGACGCCGATGAGCCTGCCGCCGCGCAGGACCGCGATGCGGTCGGACATCGAGAAGACCTCCTGCATGCGATGCGAGACGAAGATGATGCTTGTGCCCTCGGAGCGCTCCTTTTCCAACAGCGCAAGGACGTCTTGAAAATGTTCCTCAGTAGTCGACGCGGTGGTCTCGTCGAGCAGCAGGATGTTGTGAGGGTTCACTTGGGTGTGGCTCATGGCTGTCATGTCGCAAGACACAGGAATACCCTGAACCCAAGGGTTCAGGGTATTTTTCTATTTTTGGCGTTGGTAATCGCGGGTGGTGTCGAGGGTGGGCCCCCTGGCCTTCATCGGGAGGAGGGTGTTAAGCCTCTTTGGGAGAGGCCGTATCGCCTAGCTGCTTCGGTCTGGGTGAGTTTCTCGATGGTGATGGCGGTGATGATGAGTCGCGCCTTGTTCATGGCTCAGTCCGAGCAATGGTTTATTCCTATGTCTTGCGACAGGGTAGTCCTATGTCCTGCAGCCACACAGGTGCGGCTCATGGCCAGCATCTGTCGCAGGCCAGGAGTGAGTGTGCTCGCGGCGGCCGATGGGCTGATGTTGCCGAGACCGACAGCGGCCAGGGCCTCCTCGGCCATCGTCGTCTTCTTCTTGGAGACGAGGTTCCACGGCTTGACGTGGTTGGTGCCCGACAACTCCTTGAGGAACACGTTCTCGGCAACTGTGAAGGTGTCGATATGAGCGGCTCTTCGTGCATGAGCAAGATGCTGGCGTCCTCTGCGTTGGCTGGCGACCTGATCTCGGAGTCGTAGCCCTCCACCCAGATTCGGCCCGCAGACGGGTGCTCTTGGCCTGCAATAATTTTAGCCAGAGTCGACCTGCCGGCGCCGTTGGCGCCGCAGATCGCCAGAACCTCGCCGCGGTATCCAGTCAGTGTGATGTTGCTGAGAGCCTTCACTCCCGGATATTCCTTGCTAACCTCATTAATCTCGAACACAACCTCGGCGATGGCCGCAGTGGTCGTCTGCATCATGGTCGTGCCTCCTGAGGACCGGTCGCCATCGCAGACCGACGTTTGAGTGTGAACGCAGCGATACGGTGCTGAATCTGCTGGGTCGACCGCAACGCGTCGAGATACATGTCGTAGCCCTCAGCCAAGACCTCAGAGTCGGCCTCATCGGGCTTCAGCACCTCGTATCTCGGGGAGAAGCCTGACTCACCCGAGCGGTCGCCCATCGTAGCCCGGCGCGCAAGGATCGCGCAGGACAGTAGGGTCAGGTTGTCCTCGCGTATTAACCGGACTTCGCGGTTCAAGACGTCCACAGTGGTTTGAAGCCACAGCGGGTTGTTGCAAATCCCCCCGGAGAGATAGAGGTCGCCTAGTGGCAGGCCCACGTCGTTTAGGCCATCGACCACGGCACGGGTGCCGTAGGACACCCCTTCGACCAGGGACCGGTAAAGTTCGGCATCGCCGGTCTGCAGCGACATACCCAAGAGCCCACCGCGCAGCAGCGGGTCGCGCATCGGCGTGCGATTACCCATGAAGGTGTCCAGAACAACGATGCCGTGAGAACCCGTCGGTATATCCGACGCCTTAGCGACAAGATCGGCCAGGTCCGCCCGCGCGTAGCCCAGTAGCTTCTCGCTTGCCCAGGTTAGGACCGAACCAGCAGCGACCTGGCCGGCCTCAATCAGGCATTTGCCGGGCGTCAGTGCGTTCGGATAGGGACCCCAGATCGATTCGGAGAACACCGGGGTGTCAACCTCAAAGGTAAGGGCGCTGGAGGTTCCGGCGACCAGCGAGACCGGGTCGGATCCTAGCTGGCCCAACGCGACCAGCGAGATGTGAGCATCGATTCCTCCGATGACCACCTGGGGTGCCGAATTGAGTCCGCACGCCTCGGCAACCTCGGGCAACATTCGCCCAGCGGCGGCGCCGAGGGGAAGAATGCTGGCGGGGAGCTTGTCTGCCAAGTCGGGCATGCCCATATCGGCATACAGGTCCAACGGCAGCACCCCATCGACGTAATTCCACTTGCAGGTCGCAATGAGGCCCGAGCCGACCGGGGTGCCGGTCATGCGGTAGACGAGGTAGTCGTGGGCCTCCATGATGTGATGACTGGCCTTGTAGACCTCGGGACAGTTCGCGGCGACCCAGGCCGCTTTGGGCACGAGCCATTCGGCGCTGTGGCCGCCTCCCGAGTAGATGAGGGCCGCATGATCAAGTGTGCGCGAAAGCTCCGCTTCTCGCGCGGCGCGCTGATCCATCCACAGGATCACGGGGTAGGTGGGCAATCCTTCCGCGTCAAGAAAAACAACCGACGAAGAAGTAGTGGCTGAGACAATCGCGTCGATGGTGACTCCGCCGGCTTGGCTCATGCAATCTCGAATTACCGCCTGAACGCTGGACCACCACTGATCAGAATTCTGTTCGGCCCAACCCGGCCGCGGGTAGTGGGTTTCGAGAGGCCGACGGGCGGTCGCTATCATCCTCCCTGCGTCGGTAAACACAGCAGCTCGGACACTTTCCGTACCCATATCCACGCCAATGAAGTGCTGGCTCATCTTGCTTACCCGTTGCCCTTTGCTCAGCTCCGTTGCTAAAACTTCGATGGGGGTTCTCCCGTGCTCGAGGAGGAGCGCGACTGGTGTATGGCTTCAGAACCTGATCCGTGCACAAATAGTAGTCCTCACTTTCCCGTTCGGCAACACATGTAGCGATGTTTGCTCACATGAGCAAACGCAGTCCCTCCCGCTTGCGAGCGGGGCGCGATTGTGTCGAATACCAAGGGAACAGCCCCCACACTCTCCGACGAAAGAGCCCCCCTTGGCTACCATGAACCTGGGGGTGTCCAGGTTCATGACATCGTTCATCTCTCTCTCGCGACATAGTTCATAGTCGTTGCAGGGTTCTGACTGGTATTCGGGGGTTCGTTTTCTGATGTGTCACGACATAGTTCCCACCAGAATGGGGAATGTCAAAGTCACGAATCATTGTTCTCTCCGTCACCCAACAAGGCCTCTCGAAAGCCGAAGCCACCCGAAAATATGGGGTGAGCTGGCGCTGGGTCCACACCCTCGTCACCCGCCACGGAAAAGACGGGTTAGACGCAGGACCAGGATCAATCCGGTACGACCTCAAGAAAAAGGGCCATCATGCCCCCGCTGAGTCCACCATCAGTCGAATCCTGAAACAGGCGGGCCTGATAATCCCCGAACCACGCAAACGGCCCAAGTCCTCCTACATTCGCTTCGAAGCCGACCAACCTAACGAAACATGGCAATCCGATTTCACCCACTGGAGACTCGCCAATGGGTCCGATGTTGAAATCATCAACTGGCGTGATGACCATGCCAGGTTCTTACTCTCCTTGGACGCCCACAACAGGATTACCGGCACCATTGTGATCGATACTTTCAGCCACAACATTGACCGTTACGGTCTCCCAGAGTCCACCCTGACAGACAACGGATCTGTTTACACCTCCCGTTTCACCGGAGGCAAAAACAGCTTCGAATACCTGTTAGCGGCACTGGGCATCCGCCAAAAGAACGGTTCCCCGGGGAACCCCCAAACGCAAGGCAAAATCGAGAGGTTCCACCAAACCCAAAAACGGTGGCTCGCAGCCAAGCCACCCGCTGCGACCATCGCTGAGCTCCAAACCCAGCTCAACGAATTCCAACACATCTACAACACCACACGGCCCCACCGATCACTCGGAGGGCACACACCCGAGCATGCATACACCGCCACCCCGAAAGCCACGCCCCGAACCATCGCAGACGCCACCCACTACCGGATCCGCATCGACCGCCTCGACAGCCGAGGAAAAGTATCACTGCTGCGAGCAGGAAAAATGCACCACCTCGGAGTCCGCGCCGACAACGCACGCAAAAGCGTTCTCCTGCTCATCGACGACACAACCGTCACTGTCACCGAACTCACCACCGGAGAAGTCCTCAGCCAACATCTCATCAACCCGGAACGAAACTACTGGCCAGACATGCTGAAACCGGCAGGTCGACGGCCGCGGGAATGAACAAGTCCCGAATATGAACGATCTCTCGAGACATCTATGAACGATGTCCCGAGAGATCACGATAGTGGACCTGAGGGGACTCGAACCCCTGACCCCCTGCATGCCATGCAGGTGCGCTACCAGCTGCGCCACAGGCCCAATGTCGAACGACTTCCTAGCCTACTACAGGCTCAGCTCAGGCTCGGGGTTACGGACCTGCTCCTCGGATGTGGGCAGTTCGACAACCGGACAGTCTCGCCACAGACGTTCCAGTTGATAAAAGAGACGCTCTTCTTCGTGGAAGACGTGAACAATGATGTGGCCAAAGTCGAGCAGAATCCAACGGCCTTCCGTCTGACCTTCTTTACGCAGGGATGAGTACCCGGCTTCGGTGAGCCGGTCATCCACTTCGTTGGCAATGGACTGGACCATGCGCTCACTGCGTCCGGTGGCCATCACAAAAACATCGGTCAGGGGCATGTGCTCGGACACATCCAAGGCCACAATGTCGGTGGCGAACTTATCACTCGCTGCGATTGACGCAAGAACCGCTAGGTCATGCGCTGTTGTACTGGCACTCATGGTGCCTCCCCTCGGGCCACTTAGGCCAACACGTCCGTCATCATTGCCAAAATGAGCAGTGCCACAGCGGCAACACCCAGCACG
>Ga0307979_1003056_pt1 | contig 11413 bp, 8 predicted proteins | sample OrgLakmetage1058_FD_201833 | JGI IMG/M metagenome (GOLD analysis project Ga0307979, IMG submission 201833) | Saline water microbial communities from Organic Lake, Antarctica - #1058 | ecosystem: Environmental > Aquatic > Non-marine Saline and Alkaline > Saline | place: Antarctica: Organic Lake...
CTACAGTGAGCGGCCTGCCTCCTGTCTCCCAAATGCAAGTGCCGCTCCCGTTGAAGGGCCATTGATTATTCTTATGTTACGAGCTGTAAATGCCGATGCTACGAATTTTTGGTGGGTAAGCGCGTTTTATCTTGAATGAATTGTGCATTTTCTCCTCATCGCGTCTCAACTCATTACGAATACATAATTTTATAATTCATGGACAAACGGAGGCTTCAAAACTTCGAACAAAGTGCAGAGTGCAGACTATAACACTTTTAAAATTTGGAGGCCGGAATCAAAGCATGCTTCAGAACTGCGAGCAGAGTGCAGACAATATCACTTATAAAATTCGGAAGTCGGAATAAAAATATGATTACCATCCTAATTCCACCACAACCACCCAGTAGCCACGAGGTTCGACCTCTTTTAAACTTCAATAAGGCCAAGGGCTGGGAATACTAAACCGCAAATGGTACAAGTAAACCGACCAGCCGAATCCTAGCCGCATAACTACAGGGCAATGCACCTGATGCGATGGGCCGAAAGCCAATGGCATATAAAGATTTCTCTGCCTCTACTTCCTACGTAGAACTTGAACTCGAATAAATACAACCCAAATGGCACAAAAGCCAGTGCTTCAGGCAGAAGTGGGAATGCGCGTGCGTTGCGCAAACAAAGCAAGTGCGGGATGAATCAGAAGGGAGAGGGGCATTGGCCAATTCCTCGGAAAATTTGCAAAAAGCGAGGAATTTGTGGGTGTTGCGCACTCCGCAGAACAACTAAAAATGAAGGCGCGCGAGCAAAGAAGCTCGCGGCATGCGGAACACGAGGTCCACTCGGCAGAGGTCAAAGCGTGCCTTCCAGCGCGCATGGTGCCTATTGTTCTGCCCCTGAGCCATAAGAGGCTTTGACGGGACAGGAACTCCTTCCTAGTCCGCAGAGTGGCAGTGAATAGAAAAGCCCCTCCTCAAAATACAAACAACAACATGCAAGCGGGCCGCTTGTGGCCTAGCGGTCCCTCCCTATCATCGAGCTAAACCCATGTATCTTCCATCAAACGCCACGGACGCAAGAAGGCTGTGTCTGAGCAATAGTACTTCCATTTCGTCTTCAGAGCTCAAACTCAGGAAGGCCTTGTGCGCGTGCCCTTGCGATGGCCTCTACGTGTTGATTGAGGTGTTGTCGTGTGGCAATTGTTATATCTTCTACATCTGCCATGGCTCCTTGGCCGGTATCACCACACGCCAGCCGTTTCACGATTGGTGGGACTACATGTATTCCTCGAGCAAGGAGTACGTCCAAGTGTTCCTGAGTCATTTGATAAATCAACGATGAGGTCATAAGATAAACTCTAACCGCACCGACATTCTTCTAGGCAATCATCCATGAATTTATACGTCAATTTCAATGCCTCCATTGCGTACAATTGCGCCTACTTGCAAGCACAAGGCCATTACCACTGTAACGGTTACCTGAGTAGCGCGCTGGTGCCACATGGCAGTGTTCATCGCGGGTGCTACCAGCAATGGTTTGCTCACCGCTTGCCCGCCATGGCGCTCGGCAATGGGGTTCGCCCACTTGGGGTCTAAGGTCAACCTCCCGAGCCAAGCTCGCGCGACTGAGGCACCGAGCCCCGCGCAACTAGCAGTGGCAAGCCCGTGCAAGCTGTGCGCGCACAGGGGTGCCCAAAGCAGCAAATCCTAGAAATAACACATGTGTTTTGCACGTCAACACGATAAAGTATGAATTAATCTGGCAAAGATTCTTAAAAAGAGGTAAGAGCAGTGCGATAATTATACTCTATCTTGAAGCACGGCAGTAGAGTTATATTTCTCACCGCACGCTTGGCGAGGTCAATGTGCAAAACTGGGTCACCAACGGCGTTGTATTCGCACCATTCGTCGTCGTCAGTCCATACCTTTAGAACGTTCAGAAAGTGAGGAAATGTGCTTGCAAAAATTTGTGAAATATAAATTGAGGCAAAAGGGCCCTAGACGGCAAACTTGTACTTGAATATACCTCAAGCAAGCGCCTTCTGGAATCAGCCGGATCACGCTTGGCGCATAAAGCAGCTAGGCGCTGCCAGCCTGTAGAGCCTCGATAGAAAGTTCCCTAATTCAATCAAAGCATATCCAAACATAATCCGTAATGCAAACCTCACCAAACATTTCGCGAAACAGATGCATTGATGGACTTGCATCAAGCAAACATACGCAAACACTACACAAAGGCTTACTTGAAAAAAAACGCCGGCTCTCGTAAGGACCAGATCTACACATTCCACCTCACACAGAGATAGCAGAGCTTCGCACAACTCTGCTGCCTTCACTGCTGCCACACTGCCTGAACAAATCACACAGACACGCCCCTTGCTACCGTCACGACTGGCAACACCGCTGTTGTAGATGCGGCGGCGGCGGCGGCGGCGCCACGGCGCTGTGGAGTTCAATATGGCAGCTGCAGTATAAGCGCCAACAGCAAAACTGGTAGCAACTGCAAGGGCTATAGGCAATGCCGACGTCCTAAAGTTCGCCATATGCTTTGAAAAACGTGGGCTAGTTAGCTAGTTAGCTATTCAGCGTTTGGAATAGTGTTCAGAATATTGAGCCAGCTCAACTGCTCAGCTGTTGTATGAGGACTACGACCTAGCTAAAGTAGTAGTATTCAAATATATTCCAGATACAGCAAAAAATGGCTGATTGAGGCTTTACCGGGAGCTGCTGATGCAGGATACCTGGCCTGATACAGGGATAATTTCTGTCTCGTTTGTCGTGCCGCCGTCCCGCCGTGCCTCGTGCCTGCCTCTGCCTCTACCTCCCGTGCTCCCCTGGATCGTGATTCAGCCGATCGCGAAGTGCATTGACACAACGCACAATGGCATATGCCACGCCACTTGTAAAGGGGCCATATTACTTATTTCAGGTGGATTTCCCGCCGAATCGAGATAAAAGACATCTGTCCAAACTCGAACTCGGTCCTCCATATGATATATATGATACAAATCCAAGTGACACAGAAGAAAAAAGGCCAGTGCATCGGGAATGTGCTGGGAAGATATGTACGCATACGCAAGTTGCGTTCAGGTAACTTGCGGTTGATTGGATCTCCTAAAATTCTTGTTGCCTATATTTCATTTCATTCCTACGGGTGCTGAGTCGGCATTGCTTCATCTCTATTATACTTCGCTCTTCGCCTTATATGACTTCTACTTATAAAGTTCGAGAGGTGCATAAAGAGCTGTTGCAATGGATTTATAGCGAATGCTCCAAACGATTCCAAGAACTGGAAACAAAGCTGGCTCTTATTTATCTTCCAAGTTCGTTTCCGAACCTGGTATCTCAGTAGTCAATGAGGCCACGAACTTCCCGCTGCTGTTGACTTCAACCTGCGAATCTCCGTCATCTTCGTTGGCCTCGTTACCCTCAGGGATATGCGGCAACGGCCCTCGCTGGAGCACCTCATCGTCGTCAACCCCAGTATCCTGAGGCGGAAGTGAAGAATCGATACCAGGTTCCGAGGCCGACGAGCAATTCTGTTGCTTCTCTTCTTGAGAATCCTCAAGAGGGTTAACTTCCGACATCATTGCTTCGGAATTAAAGCTCGCGACGTCATCAGCATCGGCAATATCATTACTTGGCTCTTCACCAGCTTCAGGGATGCCTGTTTCTCTTAACTTCGAATCAGCTTCTCCAGAAGCACTACTTTCCCCACTGTTCTTCGGCCTTAACTCAACCCCTTCTCCCTGCACTAAAGATTCACTGCTGGGAGTAGCTTCATGGCGATGTTCTGACAGCGTGGTGGCATCCCCAGTGCATGCTCCCATGCCTTCACTTCTACAGCCAGTAGGGGCTGGAATTTCATCTGCTGCTTCCCAATACTTATCTAGCGCATCTAGCATCGCCTGCGGCACACTCTTCTTGCCGTTTTCCTCGTAGGAGGCTTGCTCCTTCTCCCTCTGCTGCCGCTTCCTCTGCCGCTGCCATCTTGAGGTCCCGCCCACATGGCTCCTCTCTTCCTCGTCGTCATCTGAGCCCGAAGGTGCAGCAGTTCCATGCAGTACAAACGCGACGACGAGGAGGGCGGCGGGTAAAGCAGCGCGAGGTGCCAAGTAGCGACGCTCACGATTTATATCCCCAGAGTTTAAAGGCGCCGTTACTGTAATATCAGTAACTCGTTCTTCTGAACTCCCCTGCTGGCCACTGCGCACTTCGTGACGATTGCCAGAAGCTCTAGCATCAGCACGTGCTGCAAGCACGAAGGAGCGCAACATAAATGCGTCAACGGGCCGGAGTTGAAGCTCCGGAAGGGCATCCATGCCAGCCACCCATGGCTCAAGAGCACACGCAGTCGATGCGGTACCCGGAGGAAGGCTAGCAGGAAACAGGGCGTTGACAACTGCAATTAGCCCACGGGTCGTGCTGCTATCGCTATCGCCGTTGCGGCCACAACTCATACTGTCGGCATGGCTATTGTTACCAATGTTGAGCACAGCCTCGCACCCGCGGCGCAGTGCATTCGCTAGTGAGGGCCCCAAAGCCTTGCATAAACAGCCAGCCAGCGGGCCTTGATTGCCACCGCGCTCGTATTCAGCGTCTACTGCTTCTAAACGTCTCTCGGCAGCTGCGCTCAGCTTGCTCGTAGCTTGCGTATACCTACTACTTCCGTTGCCAATTTCACTATCAGCATTTTTGTCCAAAGGTCTATCGTCTGAAAGGATTACCCATAGCGCTGCTGGCACACGCGACTTCTTCACAGTTGCTGCTGAAGAAATCGGGCCAGGTACAACACCACTTGAGCCAGGAACTATGCCAACGCTAGTATTAGCAGGATGAACGCCGTGCGATGAAGAGGGATATTGGTTGGGGATGTCTGCAGAGCTTGCAGAAGCTTGAATGGTTTCGCCTGAAACCGCAGGAGGTGGATAAGCGTGCTCGAGGCGCTTTAATAATGCGCCCATGTCGTTAGACTCGCCTTCTTCGAAGGGGCTGCCTCTCTCCTTAGCAATGCTTTCGCCATCCTTTGCACCTCCTGTCAATTCAACGCTTTCTTTGAGTCTCCGAAAAGCCGCGAGTCGACCTCTTTTTAGTCTGGAAGACCGCTGACAAAGTGCTGCACACGTTTGGGACGCAGCCCGGAGCACTGCTACTGCCGCAAGCGCGCCCTCACTCTGCGCCAACATATCGCCGTTGCTACCGTTCTCCTCCTGAGATCTTTCTAAAAATCTCATCGTTTCTACAGCAGGATCAGCTGTTCTGGGGATTCTATCGTCCTTGTCGTGGGTGGTACCTCCATCATAGGTGCCGAAGAGCACACAAGGGCGGCGTGCCTCGACGGCTACTGCTGCCTGAACCCGCTCGCGCCGCCGCAGGGACAGCCTTTCCCGCGGGTCGACGGGGCTTCGTTGCTTTGCAGTATTTCGGCCTTGCTCGGCACTAGCAGAGCAAGTTCCATTGGCTACTGCTGCGAGAAGTTCTGCTAACAAGGCAGCCACCTGAAAGAAGACAAGTAATAAGAGTAACGCGGGAAGAAAAATTGAAGAATGCAAGCCACAGTAAACTTTAGTTACGCAAATGCACCTTGAGGAAAAATTCAAAGGGAGTTAATAAAAAGGATCCTCGACAGTACAGGACTTATGCATAATATTTGAGGAGCTTAACATGACAGAAATATTCCACTTAGTACCGTGCTATCTAATTGTGAAGCAGCATCAGCACAGCAAGCTTCGTCGCGTATCAAATCTGCTTGAGCCCGTGCTGCCGCACCTGCACGCAGCCGAGCTGAGCGAGGTCTACTTGGCTTAATTACCGGCGCTGCGTCTTCAGATGCTGCAGTAGTCACGTCATCTTCACGTGCCACAGTACTATTTCCTGCAGGGTTGACCGCATCAATTTGCTCTAAAGCGGTGGCGTCGACAGTGGCACGGACAGTGTTGGTGAACGCAGAGGAGCTTTCGTGAGCAACAGCAGAGGCAGCAGAGAGGGCCTGAGCAGCATTCTTCTCGAGGCGATCTAGAGCAACGGCAAGGGAGTCAGTAGCAATTCCCAGTGTCTTGGACAGCTCGTTACACAGCATCGATAGTGACGTCAATTCTGTAATTGGCTTTAGAAGCATCGCTGATGCCGGCGTATGCTGCATTGGTTGCACAGCGTTATTGAACTCTGCTTCACTCTGTGGGTCCAACGGCACTGCTTCTGTCGGCGAAGGCACCTCAGCTGCTGCTTGCCAAGCCAAACGACAAGCATCCCGGCCTGCAGATTGGCACGTGTCTATAAGGACGCGCCGGGCGCTGCCTCGATCCATGGCCTTGGCTTCGCCAAGCAACGACTGCACTTCTCCTAGAAGTCCACTGTGAAAGTCGCTGCTGCTCCTGCTGCTGTGATGAAGGTCTAGGCGGCTCCGGCTGTTGGGACTGGGGCTGCTCTTGCTGCTGCATCTACCTCCGCCGAGTACGTGAAAAGTCTTTTCCACGTGAGCTAATGCATGCGCCGTACGGTCTTGCTGTGCTTCCATGGAAGCAGCTGCTGGAATGCCGTAAGTCCACCAAGCTTGAAACAACGGCCATGTGATGCGGATAGCTGCAACCGTGCAAGGAGGATCTTCACTCATAAATTGGCTGACAGTAGCTGTGCTGGCGCATTTCTCAAATGCTGCATCGCAGTAATTGAAATGGTGACTATAGTGGGCTTGTGCAGAAATGCAGCGGGCAGCAGTAAGGAGCTGTTCTATCGACCTCACAGCACCTTCCTCCGCAGCGTACCGTGGTTGATGTCGAACAGTGCTAAGCGGCACCAAACTCACATTGCCACCTTCCATCAAGCTTGGGTTGTTTCCATTACTCTGAACACTACCCGTGGGATCTTCGTGCGGATGCGAAAGTACTAGCACGCCGTCACTGCGCACCACATCCACCGTGACGCCAACACTATCCTTTGTGCTACTCAACTCAGGTGCCGTTTTCGCGCCAATGGCAGCGGCCCGACTGGCCCTGCGTGCTGCTGCTCTTATCACCGTTTTTGCCCATTCGTCCAATACGTGGCTGCTTGGACTGCCGTTGCTATGAGAGTCAAGTCGCGTGTTGAGTGCATTCCCCTCCGAAAACTTTCCTTCTGCTTCTCGTCGTCTTTCTTCCGTTCGTTCTCCATAGCCTCCTCCTCTTCCTCCTTCTTCTTCGTCTTCTTCTGTGATAGACGCGTCAGCCACCCGGGCACGAAAGTACCAGCGAGGTAAGTCCAAGTGAGCAATTCGCGGCAATGCCACTTCGCATAGCCGTTGCAAGCCCTGCAACGACAGCCAAGGCTCTGGTGTACGACTGTCGTCGCTGCTGCCGCTTCTTCTGCTGCTGCTGCTGCTGCTGCCATTTCCTCCATAACCCCCACCAGGCATTGACGAGAATTTGGTAAAGAGCTGACCGCACAAACTGTAAGGCTCAGGGTTAGGGCTTCGAATTAAGCTCGAGCTCAATAAATTGGCGTTTACTTTCCTTTCTGTCTGTTCTACCACAGTACAGAGCGCATTGGAATGTGCCTCAGCAGGTCCTTTTGGAGAGCGTGCTGAGCACTTGGTGTCGAAGACGTCGGACGAAATGTCACTGGCGACGCTGTTTGGTGAAGGCCATGGCTTTGACTCAATCAACAAATCTTTAGGATTTAATTGATGGTCTGCGCCTTTAGTAAAACCATCGATAGGCCCACCAGGGCTTGAAATTGTTTTCGGTAAATCTGTTTTTGGGTGTGCATCCTTGAGGCGGCCACCTCGCACAGCATCCACTAAGATAGATCCCAAGCAATCGTTGTCATCTTCGCCGCAATCTAACCCATCACTTCGAGTGGGGTACCGTGTGAGAGGTAGCCAGCACCCACCTTGAGTGCCTTTTGTGCCTTCAACGCTTGTACTCTTGCTCTTTTGGGTAAGCAGTGCTTCAAGAGGGCACCCTGCGAACGCGAGTTGCGCATGTGTATTGGCGTCCATAACCACGAGCCGAAGCTCCAGACCACCAGCCCAAGCCTTTCCAGTAGCTTCCACTGCTTGTCGCGCTTCTACTCTTCTTGCCGTAGTTTCTTCTCTATTCTCATTCACATCGCCATTGCTGCTATCGTTCACAGCATCCAGGTCTCCAGCCCAAGCTACATCCACGCAGGTAAATGCGGTGTGCCAGGTCACACGCCGGAGCGGCTGCGCCACGAATATTTGCCCCACGCCACAGTCAAAGACTTGGTTGGGCTTTGAGTGGCTGATACTCATGGCCTCTGCAACTGCAGCTGAAGTCTGGTAAGAAGCCAGCCAATGATACAGCTGACCCGGGGGGATGCAAGTAGTAGTATCTGCAGTTGTACCAAAGGAGGCAGAGTTGGTGGCATTGGCAACCAAGGGCTCGAGAGTGGCCTGCACATAGCACGAACGTGTCTGAGGCGGATCCGCAACAGCAAACACACCATTACTCTCTTCGTTGAGAACCAAATCTGCCGCTGCAACAATGTGCAGAACCACAGAAGTAAGACCAGAAATGGGCGACTCAAGAGCGGGCACCCAGGCCACTGTACCCAGTAAGCTTAATGCCGAGCTACAATTCCTAGTACGGAGACTAACATCAATCGGAAGTCTTGCTGATGTTGCCGTTGAGAAGTGGCCCTCGATAACTCTTGACACGTCGAGTGTACCTCGGCCTAGCTCCACAGTACGAGTGCGTTGTCTCTGAGATGATACGCCAAAAGCAAGCGCGCCCGTGACAATCACCTCAAGTGGAGGCAACTTCTTATCAATAATGTTGTCCATATTCCCATCATTCTGCCACCAAGGCATGTGTAATTCTGCGCCCAAGTCTGTGTCGAAAGCGACTGTAGTCGAACCCACACTGACTTCGAGCGGCGTACCAGAAGGAAGCGACGAGGGCAACCCATCAAGTGCTGAGAGTCGCAACTGTAGAGTTCCAGCCATTATTATGCGTTGATGCACTAAAATAAAATTGTATGGACACTAGCTAGATTTCAATTCAGAGTTTCACTGCACAATCTGGGGGCTCCTACAGTAAATGTCACGGCACACACTAATACAGTTCTGTAGGCGTGAGAAACTAATTATGAGTCGAATAATGAGACATTAAAGAAACTACTCAACTCGCCTGTGCTATCCAGCAAAATATGGCTAGCTATTCTTACAAACAGAAAAGGTAACGTTATGCAACACGTTGCTCCATTTTTTGTCCACTACGGCTGTCGGCAGTTACAAAAACAAAATGAATCAATGAAGTTGATGTCGTCGTCAATCGCACAACGGATCCGACGAGGGTTGGGATAGCTAATTTAATAAGGCCAGATACAGGATCTTACGAGGACATAAGCGATGCACATCGTTGCAACTTTGCAAGGCCTACCTCTCCAACCAAGTTAGTTGAAGGTTATCCTGGTTTAACATCTTATTTTAGTTCGTCTATAAGGCCTGCGCTAAGCTAGTCTGTATATTTTGTTACGGATGCATTCCGAACACGTAGGAAATAAAGGAACGGAAGCCATCAGTAGCATCGTTGTTGATTAGCTTGACAAATTAAGGCACTTCGCGCGCCATCCGTTTCTTCCTTAAACGCCAAACTTCGAATCGAATTTGACAAGAACGATGCCTAAGCTTCATCATTTGCAACATGATCGAGATGGTACTGAGATTGAACTTCCGACAGTTTCAGGCAAGACAGAATTAACCACGGGGCGTAAGCTAGCGTATTGGAGCGGCGTCTTGTTACTAGGCTTAGTCGTCGCATTGTCCTCAAATCTAAGCAGGTCTGACAATGGTAAAGGTTTGAGCCTTGGAACAGGTTTGCAACGCTTAGTTCCGCAGGGCAAACGGGGATGCAGATCCGTGATTTTGCTGTCCCCTGGTCGTTCCGCTACCAATTCTTTGAGTAACACAGTGGTGGCCTCTTCTACTCTCAAATTTTGTCACCCGGGGTTTATTCCAACTAATCTTAATTGGAACCAGGGAATCAAGGAGTAAGTACACGTTCTTACATGTAAGCTGATGGAATTGCCAGTTACTGTACAATAATCCATACCTTTCCGATAATGTGCCTTCCAGATTTTTCAAGATTACTTTACCTGAAAGACACCGCATGCAAAAATGCATCGACCAAAAGGGCTCTAATGGATGGTATCTGCACGTGAAGCCCGAACACATTCAGAAACGCGACACGAAAGGCAAGAATCAAGTGCTTAACACACCAGATGACTTCTTTGCAGCAGCCAGAGAAGTCGGTTTCGTAGCAGTCGTAGTGAACTTTCGTGACAATCAGCTTGCTAGACAGATATCCTCTTTTGAAATGAGTCATGGAGTAGGTCAAAAATTCGGCCCAGGCACACCTGAATTTCTCCCAGACGCTCGCAGAAACTTCGTTGAAGTCAATATCATCAACGTTTTCGAGGAACAGGCTCAGTTGTACAACAACGCCGTCCTTGGTGCCAAGCACAGCGGACTGCACGTGGAGCACCTTACGTTTTACAACGTGACGCACAAGATTTGCGACGCAGCGCATGTCGTTGCTCAGGTGTGCGGGCACTGCCCTAAGTTTGAATGCACTGAGGACGTGCGAAACTTCAACGCGGCAGCGCACAAACGCTCGATCGACGAGCGAGTTGGGCCAACTGCTGCCGCAAGCCTCGCGGAGCAACTCACTGGCACGCCATACGAATGGATGCTGGACCTCAGCGCATCGAGTTGGCCAAGTGATGTGCCCCGGCCTATTCCGATATTGAGTTGAACTTACATGATAGCGCATCGCTCATGTGTCTTTTGTTGTGCTGTGATTGTTCAGTGTCAGTGTCAATAGATCAACGTAGTTTGATGTCTTATGTCGACACGACCAAAAAGTGCCTACCAAGGAAAAATCTCTGTCACATCATATTTTTATCTGGGTAACGTTACATACGTACTGTGCAGGTTCGTACTGTACTTCCATGTTCTGTACGTACTGAGTACTGGGTACGCATGTTCTGACAGGTTCTCAAACGTTGTCACTGACATCAACTACGTTGATCGCGGTACGGCGGACCCGCGCCGCTGCAGTCAGGAAAGCAAATAGGCCATTTCATGGCAATATCAAAAAGGTGCACTTCCTTTAATCCTTGGTGTGTCATAAGCCCATGGCATTCCTACTTATGCAAATTCGTAGCGATAAGTATCTGCTTTAAGCCATTCCATCTCCTGGACACACCAAGGCAGAAGGTAAAATTGATAGGTGAGAGGTGCTGATTTCATCGCTCAGTAGTCGGGATTATATTACATTCCAGCTCTAGCAGAGACAAGGGATTACGAGAAGGGAACCAAGAATCAAGAAGGACTTTCACGTATTCTGCAGAGCCTCCCTTGATTATCTAGTTATCCAGCCCGCCGAGCCCCCCGGGGCCAGGCCCAGGCGCAGGTGCCTTAGGCGCAATTGATGGCACAT
>Ga0307979_1003062_pt1 | contig 11393 bp, 8 predicted proteins | sample OrgLakmetage1058_FD_201833 | JGI IMG/M metagenome (GOLD analysis project Ga0307979, IMG submission 201833) | Saline water microbial communities from Organic Lake, Antarctica - #1058 | ecosystem: Environmental > Aquatic > Non-marine Saline and Alkaline > Saline | place: Antarctica: Organic Lake...
ACTTGATGCAGCAAAACCCCGAGATTTACGGTGCATCGTCGTCGTCGTCGTCGCCGAGGAGTCCTACGGTACTGCAGCCGTCACCCGGCAGCGTGCGGATAGTGGCTAACAAAGGGTTTGTCTTCAACCGAGGCGGCGACAAAACCAGCACCAACACGAGTGCTAGCAGCAGCAATAGTAGTCCTATGAAAAGCAGCAGCAGCAGCCCCGGCTACAACACTTACAGCCCTCATAGCAGTAACAGTGGCGGAGGTGTCCGAAGCGGAAGTACGAATGGCAGAGGCAGCCCTACTAGTAGCCCCAACAACAACGGCAGAACCAGCCCTACTACTCAGCAACTCACCGCGCGCGGTGAAGCGCTCTTCGGCACCCACGGAAACACCTATTGGCAAGATCGAGACGACGGCAGCTATCCACCACCTCAGAGCAGCGCAATTCCAGGCGTCAGCTCCTACTATGCGTCTCCATCCTCTCTTCTATCCACGAGTGGCTATACTGCAGCTTCTTCTTCGTCTGCTGCTTCCCCCTCTTCTTATGCGGCCAACAGCAGTGGCAGTGGGGTGCCTTCTCGTCAGGCGTCGCTGTATCCTCGGGTGAGGCTAAATCCTAGGAAACTTTCAATGATTTTATGTTACCCCTTCTTCTCTTTCCCACCTTGTCATCTTCCTTCTTCTTCCCTGTCTTTCACCTCCTCCTCCTTCTCCTCCTCATCCTTTTCCTCTGGTTGTTCTTGCGCCTGCTTCTGTACTATATTTGTACTACTACTGCTTTAGGTGGAACCTACATCCCCCCTGTACCCAGCCGATTACCCGGCGGGCCATTACCCGAGGAGGCACCAACCACCGGTATAATACTGAAGTTTGAAATTCGTTGCTGTTGAAAGTCCTGTTACTGGCATCTCTTGTTCCTCATCCCTCTATCGTTTGTTTGCTTCTCTTCAACTCCGTCAAGTCGGTAATCATTGTTGTGTAATCTGCTTGCTTGTTATTACTCCTTTTTGCTCTAATGTAATCAGGCGGTGTCGTTCCATGACACGAGGCCCAATTTGCCCCACCCCTTTCCCTGGGAAGGTTCGACTCGGGACTATCGCAGCAATGCCTCCACTCATACTAGCCCGCGGTCCTCGACTAGCCCGCGCAGTCCTGGGAGCTATACGTATGGGCGATAGCAAAAGCGATAACGCAGATAGTGAAATGCCCTTTTGTCTTTTGTTGGATGAAAGGAGTATATGGGACTTAATCAAGCAAGCAAGAAACGGCTCCTGCTGCTGTTCGACCCCTTCATTTCCATGGAATTCAGTTAGCATACGGTATAGCAATCCTGATTGGAAGGACACGTTGCTGAGCGCTAAGTGCTAAGTGCTAACTGGCTAACTGCGAACAAAACTGGTGACGGGAGGGCAAAATTTGCTTGCAGTTAAGGCAATTCACGAAAGCGGGGCGGAGGTGGGAATTGGGAACAGCGACATTGGGAATTGGGAATCGGAGCTAGAGACCGAAGGCCCTCCGAGTAGTAGTGTGCAGATGGGTATAGCCCCCCCGAAGGAGAATACCTAAATGGTAGGCTTCACCTATAAATGATGTATGTCTGATGTCCGCTATCTACTTCAACTCGGGTTAGGCAAAGACACTGAGCCATCAGATCGGTTCCTCATAACGATTCATCATATCATCATACGACATCCCAGTCGAACTAATTTTAATTTAGGGCGGGTTTGAAGGGAAGGGTTGATGTTTGTTTTTGCCTAAATTCGACTACATGTGGCTTAAATTAAGTGCTTAATTGATATTAAGCGCGACTGGGGTGTGCTCTCTACTTGCGCACATGTCTTTATAGATCTGACCGCAGCATTGGCGTCTGTATCATGCGGGTTTGTGTGAAGTTTGGACTGGAACTGTTAAGTCTTTCGCCCTTCTTTCTGGATTCCTTTCTTTCGTCGTGTGATCAGACCTTTTTTTAGGTCACACTTCTCTCATTAGCTCTCAAACACTGCACTCGCTTCTTTTTTTTTCATGTACATTTTTCGCTGCAGCGTAGTGCACGTGCGAAGAGAGAATGCCGCGAGCTGTGCATGTATAATCGCACAGTAGTGGCGCTGTTTTTGTTCTCCTCCTTGTTCTCACGATTTACATGGAGCTCAGGTCAGAGACCGCAGCCATCGTCCACGACGGTTGCGCCATCTAAGTAATTGACACCATACAAGGAAAAATGAGATGGATTGATGAAAAAATAAAAGTGTCAGAGAGAAGTGAGTGAAGAGAGAAAGTCAAATGAACCTCAGCAGTGTATCCACTCATTCCAAATAAGTTTCACAACTCCTTTAATACTATACGCTGATCTCACGGTGGCTTCAAGTATGGTTTGAAAGAAAATGGCACCCCTAATACATGAGCACTTAGACACAGCCAAAAACAGAGAGCAACAAACCTCGAGCTTGTCCTGGGCGCAGGTGCGGTAGGTGCCGAGCTCTCGCATCCAGACGCTGAACTCCCGCAAGGCCCCCATGACCGCGTCGTTGGTCGCCTGAAGGGGGGACGCTTCGAAGTCGATGTAAAATAACAGGTCCCAGTGCTTGGGGTTGCTCGAGTACACGGCCGTCCCGCCTGAAAACAGAATAGAACATAGAAAAGAAAAGGAGTGAACAGCAGAAAAAAGGTTGGAAAGATGCGAACAGAAAAAAGGCAAAGAACCGAGCGAACAGCAGAAGCAGGAAAACTCACGATTGCAACAGAAGAGAAAAGAAAAATGAATAAAAGGGAAGTAAAAGGGCCGAATTGAAACACTACCACCACAACACGAATACGACGACCAACAAATCTCACCGCTGCAGGCAGGGCGGGTCTCTAGCTTGACGATGTTCAAATCGCGCGTGGCAAACTGCGCGACAATCTTGAAGATGGCACCGGAGGTGTTAGGGAGCAGGCAGACCACGCTGGTCTTGTGCATGGGGGGCTTCTCGTAGGCGCGGCTGCCCGTGGCCAAACCTGCCAAGGTTTCAATCTTGTGCTTGCCCACCACAACGTACCTGTTCCTCAGCATCACCGCGGCCACCAACAACAAAAAAACATCGTAAGTGAGACTGCTGTGTACCATCGTGAATTATGTTCGGTTCTATTATGGGAGTTCTTTTGACTTTTGAAGTAGATGGTGCTAGGAAGGGTATAAGAGACTGCTACGTGTACTACTGCCGACACTACAGTCTGTACCACAGGTGTTTAGACCAACCGCGTTTCGACGTTGCTGTCGTTGGCGATTCCGCTTTCAATCACGCGCAAGTGGTACAGGGCTGCTGCTTCCCGGGGCGCAATGGCGGCCACACTCGATGGTTGAGACGCCAGCTCCAGGCAGGCAGAAGCACTGTTCAGGGCTGGCACGCAGGCGACTCCAATGTTGCCACTCTTACCGCCGCCGCCGCTGCTGCTACTTCCTTTTTCGTTGGCATCGCTGCATGAATACGAGAGCAGAGAGAGAGAGAGAGAAAGAAAGAGAGAGAAAGAGAGAGAAAGAGGGCAAGAGAGAGCCATTCAAAAGGTGACGAAAGAAAAGTCTTCATTTTAATTAAACATAGACGACGAAATACCAAAACAGTTGGGCTACTGTAATACCCCAAAATAAACGTGTGCGCAATTCATTCAATTAACTTTAAAACGAAGTAGTGAGCCAAAGGGACACACACGAGCACACCGACCCGAGGGCGCCAAGGTACTGCGAACAGGCGTCCAAAATGTGGGGGTGGCCTCGCACTTCGGTCACTTCGCTCTTGTCCGCCGCTTTGCCCACCTACATGGGGGGTGTAGTTTGGAATTGAAGACAAACCAGTACACACATCTTCTACAGTAGTATTTATGTATACGAGTGCCAAACTGAGAGGAAGATTGAAGGCACGCATGCAGTATGCGCACATTCGAATTGATATGCACACTAGTCCTGTTTCTCTGACTTACCAAGCAGTGCTCCTCCACCATGCCCAGCTCGCCCACGATGTTGAGAGGCGACTTGAGCAAGCAGTCGTACACTTGGTGCAGGGACCCGCTGCTGCTGTTTTCAATCGGCAAAATCCCAAAGAAGGCGCGATCCGCCTCCACTTCCGCGAACACTGCTTCGAAGGAGGACACCCCACGAAGGTCATCTGGCGTGGGCGATTCCCGCGACTCCTTGAGCCACTGCATGGCTGCTTTCTCGCTGAAACAACCCGGCTAAACCAAGAGAAGGGTGGGGGGGGGGGGAGGGGAGCAGACGGTATCACATGCAAGCTTTTAAGTAACCAAAGAGTCAAATCGGAAGATAGGCTAGCTAAGAATATAGTGGCTGAGATTGTCCTTCTCTGCGTACTATGCACAATTTATACGTCGTGACATGAACCGCCAACTTTCAAAGGTTTTCAAAAAGAAGTCAACCAATATGAAGACACACGCGCCTCCTAGATTCTCGTAGGCTGAGCGCTATTCTGCTCCTATCTACAACCTTACCACACCCTGGTAGACACATGCCGTTGAAGGCATTGTTGCTTGCTTCGCGCGCTTGCTCCCACGCTCTTGGCTCATGCCTAAGTGGACATTGATGACGTCGGACACAAGAATACGAGGGACAAATGATTAAATCTGAAAACAAATACTTGTGCATCGTAAGAATGCCCGCAATTACCCTCATTTCGTTTGAGAGCAGGAAAGTTTTATAGAACCTGCACCTGACTATGGAGAGCTGATGAGCTGCTTGGGTTGTGCAACAAATTCTTAAAGATTCAACTGCACAAGAGCAAGAGAGCTCGTTTCCCACGTGCGTGCAGCACACACGTTGACACGTTCACACTGCCGACGCTGCTGTTGAAAACGTTGACACAAGTTGTGCATTCTGTCCAAATCGACAACTACTATCCTCACATCCTCACATCCTCACCAAAATCTTCCTTCCGTGTGTGTGCCGTGGTGGGTGGGGGTCTTCTGAGGCAAAAGCTAGCCTCTAGTAGGCTTCGGCACGAAGAGAAGCTGTATAAGCCAAGATGAGGATGCGTTTACTTGAGACTGCTTTATTGTTTAATTATTTTCTATCCTCTGATGGCACCGTTGCTGGACCTTCAGCCAACCGACCTCGAAAGCGGCCCTTTCCACTCCCGAATCAACTTCAAGGCCTACGGTTGCCAACTTTGCAGTTTCCCTTCATGCAAGGGGTTACAGAAAGCGTCCGCCGCGTCGCTCAACGAGCTGGTGCTGGTATTTCCGAAGTGGGCGGATTCGCATGGCACGGCAGGTCTGTACTCTTGCGAATGATAGCTGCCATCATCGTGTCACCTTAAACAAAAACTCAACCTGAATTCAATACAGGGATGGCGCCGAAAAAGACGAAGCCGAAAACGAGGGCCCACCGCCCGAGTGGCATCAGCTCCTCCAGCTCTCGAGAAATGCTTCTTTAACTTACTACAGTGCTGGTAAGACGCTCTTTCATCAATGCTAGATTCGTCGTAGAGAAGCGTGTAACCGCTGATTCGAATCCTTCGAAAAATTCTTCTGTGCAACGCTTCCACCTACTAGATCAAGTGTTCCAAGTCTACAAGAGCGAAATATTGGCGCCTGGTACATCACTTACCTATTCTTCGCGGAAGACTTTTGGAGTAGACGTAAGTTCGGGCGTCTCCTAAAATTGTGCTTTTTTTTCCCGTTACTTTAGGTTCTATCATGTTTTTACGAAGTATCGATCAGGCTAAGGAGCTGTTGATATTATGCACGGGAGAATGCACTTCATAATGCTATTTAGGCCATATCTTGTGCATTAAATGATGCCCGAGTTTCCTTTTCCTTTCATTCTTTCAAGAAATCGCCCTTTTTATATCGTGGCCTCCTTGTATACATGTTTGTGCGTGTACACGTGTTTTAACTCTTTTCTTTTTTTTTACAGGGGAACCCTTGGATGGTGCGGTCCAGCATTCGCGTGTGCCAATGGGCGGACGGGAGCGTGAGCGTCGTGGACGTGCCGTCGGTAGACAGCCGCATGGTAGTGCACCGCCAGGACACGGTCACTACTTTAGAAGACGGCAGCCAGCAGAGGAGCGTGCGTTTAGTGGTGTCTTTTCAGGGCACCGCCAACTTGAAAAACGCTCGGCTGGACGTGGACTACAAAAAGGTACCAGGCTTAAATCCATGCCGCTGACTATTTCTTGTTCCGTAATCATTTATGCGAACACTGCATCATTTCAGCCCCAGCACGCTTAACTGCATGCGTTGTACTCACCCTACCTTGATTTGCGGGGTGTGGCGTACTCGGGTGCACATGTATTATATTAGGTGATTGACCCTTTGTTAGGGAAGCCGCGCCGCCACCCAGGCACTTTGATGGGCAAGAGCGAGGACCGGCTTACAGGGGTGCGGGTCCACGCAGGCTTCAAAATGGTAACATGAACACTGAATACTGGGCGTCTGAATCTTGTTCCCTACGTACTTTGCAGAGGGAAGAGTGACTGCTGCGATGGCCCGCTTTTGCTCTCTCTTTTTCGAAGGTGGCCGATGCCTTTTGGCGCGACTTGGAGCACACTCTGCAAGCGACCGCTTTGGGTGTCACTGAAGATGCTCTGGATTCCGGAGACGCTGCTATGGTACTAAAAACTATTGATAACTAAGGAAATGAAAGCATAACGAACGAGAGAGGAGAACATACTCATTGACAATCGTACACACGGAATACTGTTTCTTCAGCTCTTCCTTCTGTAGTGTGTGTTCGATTTCATGCTTTACTGCATTGTTCCCTACAGGTGCCGGTGCGTGTCGAGTGTGAATTCACCGGTCATTCCCTCGGTGGCGCAGTGGCCGTGCTCATTGCGGCGCGGACGAAACGCCATTTCGAGCGGCTGAACGCGCGTCTCTCGGAAGAAGCCTCGATGCGGCAGCGGCTCATCAACCAAGCGGCCACAGAAGCAGCCGCGGAAGCAGCATCGGAACTGAGGCGCAAACAAGCACTGCGGTGGCGGAAGCCCAAACCGAAGAAACAGGCTGAATTAGATGCCTTGGTGGCCGCAGCAGCGGCGGAAGCAGCAGCGGATTTGCGCGCAGCAGCCGCTTCGGAAGCGCAATTGCCGATGCTTGACGTGCACGTGGCCTCGGTGGTGACCTTTGGACAACCCAAGGTACTTCGCACACATCTATTCTTGTTTGGCAGCCAAAGTAGGCATAAATTGTCTTTATGTACGTAAAATTATTCCCTATTCAATCGACGATGCCAGCCGAGGCCACGATTTTGCGAATACCTTTTCTTTCTCACGTACTGTGATGCATCTTTGCGTACTAAATTAGGTAACGAATTCTGCGGGCACCGTGTGTGAAGCCTTTCAGAGTTTGCCACTCTTGCGCATTACTCATGAAGACGATATGGTGCCCTTCATCCCCACAGCTGACCCGTTCAGCAGTGTATTTGGCTTTTATCGGCATTTCGGGGATCATTTGGTTCTGCAAAAGGATAAACTCAAAGACGACGACGATAACGACAATGAGCAACAGAGCGTGGGAGGGAGCGTGTTGTTAGCCATGGCGCGTGATAAATTCAGAGCTTGGATTGACCGAAACGAGTTGTATTCGCCATTAAGTAGTGGTAGCAGTGCTACGTTGCAGCAGCAGGAGTCTCTTGCTTCGTTTCCGAGTGTGTCTGATGAAGGAGCTACTGAAGAAGATTCCTTCCGAGTGGTTAAGGAAGTGGTCAGTGAAGACAGTCGCCAGATTGCTAGTGGTGTTGATCAAGGGAAACATAGTGCTTACGATGAAGAAGATGGTGGCAACGACGACGAAGACGAAGGACTCAATGAAGCAAATGAGCCCTTTGGAAGACCTCTTGGAAAACGCGAAGGCGTCTACGAAGGCATCGCTGTCAAAGTGTTGTTGAATGAGACGCTGCGGTACAAGACCCCGGGAGAAGGGCGATGGGTGCTGGAAGTTCAAGACGTGGACCACGACAGCCCCGCAGGCATCAAAGTGCAATTACTGGGCAAACATGAGGCCCAGAGTAGCGCTGCTGCTGGTGCTAGTGCTGCTGGTGGCAATACAGGTAGAGTGCGAACACCAAGAGGAACAGCAGCAGGTCCTGCTGCAGCTGCTGCAGCTCCTGTGAATGCTGGGAACACGGCAATTGCAGCAGCGGCTACGTCCACTCCGAGCAGCGGTACCAGTGATGGTGTTTTAGGAGTTGATGCTGCCATGGCCCCTGCTGTCCTCTTAGCTCCTCCTTGGCCGTGGCGATGGCGGGCGCCTGGCTCTCGGCGCCACGTAGGCTGGTTGCAGTACTTGCTGGAGGCGTTCTTGGACCGGAACAGTTACTGGCTTCATTTGCTGCACTCGAACCCTTTAGCTCATTCCATGGCGTAAGTCTTTACTACATCACTTAGCAGACAATCTTTGATAAGTAGTATTCGTGAGGGCGCGACTGGGTTAATGAAGATAAGTATTGCCTTCGTTTGTGCGATACATGGTTTCTCACACCACCGTTAACCATTTGTTTTGTTCTGTCTCCTCTGTTTTATTTTTACGTCTATATGCATCTCGGCAGCAATTACGAAAGCTGCCTCTTTTTACGGGCGCATTACCCGACTACTCGCTTGCCTCGACACGTGACGCCACTTCGAGCAGCTGCCGGTCTGAAAGCCAGAGTCGGGCGTCTATGGATGAAGGGGCGCCGCTACTTAGTGAGACGAAAAGCGCATGAAATTGCTATCGACGGGGCCCTGTAAGAGATGCTCAAGGCTCTTTTTTGTGTTTTCATTTTGGTTTTTCACTGCTTTTGTTTCAATAAAAGTTTTATTTGGAAAGATGTTTGTTTGATGAATGCATGTGCATGTCGGCAGCTGTGTTGTTCTCTTTGGCTGCCTTTCCAATTATCATTGTTCCTGTCTATCTGTTTCTCGCGCTACATTAATGCACTCTTCATTTTTGTGATATTTGCTTGCGCCCAGTCTCTCTAAGCTCTTCTTTGTTTCTCTCCTGTCCCTCCATCGTAAAAGGCTCGGCGTGTTTACCACCTTATCCGGCATGGCTCTGCGCACCGTGACGAGTGTCGCGCTCGAAATTGTCGTCAGCTTTATTCCCTCGCCCATTCGCACTTTTACAGGGGGACTGGTTGGCTGGACGCTGGCAGTGATCCGCTTCCTGTACCGCACCACTCGCATGCCTCCGTTCCATGAACTCGTGAAAATGTGCGTGGTGGCGGCGTTTTTCGTAGGGTTTACGGGTGGCTTAGAAGGCAGCGGCTCCACTCCTCAGAACCACCAGAGGCGGTCGCCTTCTTCTTCATCTTTATCCCCATCCTCACCCGATAGTCCATGGGACGACGACCCGGCTTCTTACGAGGACGATTCCGCGGCACGAGAGCGTGCGTTTGCGGCTCTCAGTGAAGCTGGTCGAGAAGGATTGAGTTTCTTGAAGAGCCAGTCCACGAGATTAGTGCTTGAAGCCAAACAGAAGTTTACGCAACAGCAGCAGACAGAGCAGAAACGACGTCAATCGCAAAGGAAAGAGAGCAGCATAAGGGCAGACGAATCCTCATCCATTCGGAAAACGAGGGAATTGCCAGTGGAAGAAGGTGAAAGGCCTGCGGAGAGCGAGAGCTGACCTGCTTGAAAGAGTCGGTGTAATTACACCCGGCGAGCCATGCGAGACATGCAGCGTTCAGCGCATTTCTTTTTGTATTCAAAAGCAAGGAACATCTGTTGAGTGTAAAATTCAGCCAAATACAAGCATTTCTGTGACTATCCTCATAGCTCATAATTTCTATAAATGGTTGACTGCATTCGAATTGTGCGTTTCCAATTGAAATCATAATCATACATCGCCAATTCCAGGAAGCCGCCATATCGATGTCTGTGATCTCTAAGCTCTAAGCGAGCCAGGAACTAGGAACAGTAACCAAGAAAACCGCGGGTTTTCCGGTTTTTTACCCACTTCAGCTCAGTAGAAGATCCGGTGATTACTAATTGCGCTGAAGGGAAACCTGAGGAATAACCAGCAGCCTCGTGGGTTTTCTTGGTTACTGACTAGGAATAGGAGAGGAGAAATTTATAGATGTGTTCGTGTTCACTCGAACTTCGTATTCCTAGGCCCAGGCCCTAGGCCTACTAATACTAAGACTAAGCTGCTTCGAACTAAATATAATGACCTAGGCCACGGAAATGCGGGAATTTCGAAAGCGCAACAGACTTATCTATGGTTCCTCAGGGCCATGCAAATAATGAAACATATGGTGAATCTTCATGTTCTTCAAACCTATTGCACAGCTGCTTCATAGCCCACCCCGCCTTTACTGAAATTACTACCGCATGCGGGGTCTCTTGTGCAGCTCGACGTCAATTGCGCCACCTTTCCATCATCCTCTTCTTTCCTTCTTCTATCCTTCTTCTTTTATTACACGCCCTCCACTGCGAACACCTCCTTGAGCAAGTCCACTTTTTCTTGCCCCCCCTCGGGGAGTTCTTCCGACCCGAACTCCTTGATGGACGCCTTGTACATGTTCACCAGTTCCTTGGCTACACGATCCGACTCCACGTCCAGCTTTGGGGTTTCCGCAGCGAACGGCACAAAGGCCACCAGGTCCTGCAGAGCTTTCAAGCATTGGGCGTCGCGTTTCCCCGACAAGAAACGCGCCGCGTTGTTGCCCGCTTCTTGCACCTTTTTGTTGACCAGGTTCACGAACTGGGTCTCGGCCATGTCTTCGCTCAGCTCCCAAGTCTCCTGAAGCTCTTGGATGGCTGCCTGAGTGCTGGCCACGTCATCGCCCTTGGCGTCGGCAATGGCCCCCTGTACCTCGGCCAGAAAGAAGCGAATTCGCGTGGGGCCGTCCAGGCTGAGGTCCGCTACCAGATCCACGCCCACCTGATGATAAAGTATTGGGTGATTGGTTAAGTGGTGAGTTGGTTGGGCGATGACCACATCAAAGCAGCAGAGTATTTCGACACACTGTAGTGACAAGTCTATTGAAACATGAGCGCGCTGCTTCCACAAAGAGGCGACATCGAAATAATGCGCTCAGCCAAAATCAATCCTACTCTGTCTCTTCTCTTCACGACTAATACTGCTACGACAAGAACTAACACTACTACTCTCAAATGAACTCTCAAACGGCGTCCACTATCTAAATCATTCACTTTCCTTACCTTGTCCACTTTGGCCTTGAGTTCCTGCACCGCCTCGTTGGCGATGTCCTTCATGCCCCCGCGCAAGCAGTGATCCACCGCTTTTTGCGCGTAGCCCTTCTTGAGCGACCACAGCATGTTGGTGGCGGTCTCCGGCTCAAGGCCCAAAGCTTCTTGAATCGACACCAACTGCTGCACGTCCTGCATGCTCACCTGCGCAGTTGAGAGCCAGGAGAAAGAAATGATGGAGCGAGGAGGTGAAATAAAAAGGTTATCAACGGTTTCAACAAAAATA
>Ga0307979_1003063_pt1 | contig 11388 bp, 4 predicted proteins | sample OrgLakmetage1058_FD_201833 | JGI IMG/M metagenome (GOLD analysis project Ga0307979, IMG submission 201833) | Saline water microbial communities from Organic Lake, Antarctica - #1058 | ecosystem: Environmental > Aquatic > Non-marine Saline and Alkaline > Saline | place: Antarctica: Organic Lake...
ACACTTTGACCTCTGCCGAGTGGACCTCGTGTTCCGCATGTCACGAGCTTCTTTGCTCGCGCGCCTTCCTCTTTATTGTTCTGCGGAGTGCGCAACACCCACAAATTCCTCGCTTTTTGCATTTTTTTCGAGGAATTTGGCCAATGCCCCTCTCCCTCCTGAATCATTCCGCACTTGCTTTGTTTGCGCAACGCACGCGCATTCCCACTTCTGCCCGCAGCATTGGCTTCTGTGCCATTTGGGTTTGTATTAGTTCGAGTTCGAGTTCGCTAATCAGGCGCACATGCCCGAGTGGCCATGGAAGTGATGGTAGCGGTCCAAAGTGGCACGCTAAAATTTTCACTTCACGTGGCATTTCCGCGGTAATTCCGCGGGTTTTCCGCGGGTTTCCCGTGCCGTGGTCATAAAGGCGCAGCTAGATTCGCATCGCGGAAATCACGTCTGAGTGGTGAAAATTTCCCTTTCCGCGGGAATTCCGCGGAATTTCCCGCGGGAATCCGAACCTAGCTAGACCGCAGGACCAGTAACCACTCTGGCTCTCATTCAGCGTAATTAGTAATCACCGGGTCTTATGCTGAGCCGAAATGGGTTAAAACCCGGAAAACCCGCGATTTTCTTGGTTACTGCGCAGGACCGCCAAATGCCCATTCATAGAAATTTAGACTGCTTTACAATTTCGGCCGTAACGCAAGAAACCAATGGCGTGCATCACAGCTGGTTATATATTGAGCCCGCCACTTCCAAATGGGCAGCCGCGTTACTGTGCAACAGCCGCTATCCGCTATCACTCTTCAGCTCACCAGCTCACCAGCGATAAGCACACTTTCCTACTTTCTTATACTATATTTTACATCGATATTATGTTCGGGGAGACGTCGTGGTACTGGAGTACTGGTTATACTGTACTTAGTGTAGGGCGGGGTTAATAACCCAAATGAAAAAAAACCAAGTAATTGGGTTATTTACCCCCAAAATAGCCTTGTTCAGACAGAAGCTTGCACGCAAATGGGGTCACGCAATTGCTCGGGGATGGGCGACTCTTCTTCTGGATCGCCTGAGGGACTTCGTTGTAGTCCCCTCCTCTGCGGGCGGAAACTCTTCTTTTGAGCTGCACTCTCAGAGCATGGAGGAGCGTGCCACTTTGGACCGCTACCATCACTTCCATGGCCACTCGGGCATGCGCGCCTGATTAGCTTCTTAGGTCTAGTTTGCGCTGCTTTGCTTTTCTTCTCTACCTGTTAGTCTTCTAATTCCGGCCCTTCGGGGCCTGTCTCAAAATAACCCTGCCTAATTGCTCGATTTGAATTAAACCCCTCATTTTTCCGCCTTTCCCAAAGCTTCTACCATACATTGGCGCTTGCTGGAGAAAATTTGACTCCATTTGGCGTTTCTGAAAATCGAATATAACCGAAAATAACCCAAAAAAAACTAAAATAACCCAAAATAACCCTTGACCTTCCAATTTTTAGGTTAGAACCATCACACTGTACTGGAGACGTTGTGAAGTAGTGAAGAGTAAAATGAGAAGATGAGGTGAGATGAACGATGAGGCGCGTTCGCGGACCATTCAAGACACATAAGCGTATTGCTCATGGAGTAGCGCACATGCGCGATCTTCTTCATTGCGTTTCTAGGATTTAGCTTGCCCTCTTTGTTTGTGCAGGCTCTTTGGATTGTGGACATGAGCCAGTACAGTAGCTCTAGCGCTCCATTAGACAATTATCACTGGCCTACGGTATCACCGAATGCTCTCCTCGCAACGGACTTGCCCGCTTTTAAGCATGTTTTACAACACTTCAATGATAATCCTACTAGAACCCAGCCACCAGCCGATGATGCCTGGCGAGAGAAGCACGACCGAGCCAAGGTGTTTCGAGACTTGCGCGACGGATCGTTGGACCACCGTAAGCGAGAAGCCTACTGCGCGCATTGGGGGCTGGGCGAGGGCCAGGTGGTTACTTCACTAGATTTAATACACTTCGAGTTAACCGTCGAAGCAGCGTCAGTGCTAGCTGAGCTACTGCGAGATGGGTCGCTTGCCGATCTGGCAGTTCTGCGATTGGGGCGGAGTGCCCTATGGGAGATGCTTAATGAAGAGGAGCCCACGGACGATGACGAAGACCAATACATGGTAGGCGTCGCTACATCGACAGTCGCACAAGAAGCATACGTAACCACAGTCAAGTTGTGTGATGCGCTGATGCTGCACACGACGCTGCGGGAGGTGACGATCGCGGGCGTGCCCTTGCCTGTACGCACGCTGCGCGGTTCGGCCGAAGGAATGCTGGAGCTTGACCTTTCAGATCAGCACTTGCAAACCATACACGGCTTGTGCGTAGCTGCAGGCCTCAGGATAAACCACGTGCTGACGTCGTTAGATCTTCGCTTTAACCCGGGCCTCGGTGCAGCAGCGTACTCGTCGCTAGCTGAAGCATTCTCAAATGGTGCAGCTCAGTCGCTGACTACCCTGAACGGCATCGTAATCGATGCCAATAGCACAGCACTGGACTTGACTGGCCGAGGAGATGTGCCCTACTATGAGCTGCTGTGGATCGAACGTCGCCTCGCAAGTGTTGACCGGAAGGGCCTCATTGAAGAGCTCAATTTCGATAATTGTGGCCTCGGTGTAGACGAAGTTAGGGTAGTTGCTACCATGGTGCCCTCGCTGGCAAGCACCATTCGTTTAATCGACCTCTCGCACAACAATGTGTGTGGGATACATCGGGATCGGTACGACACGTGGCACGGGACAGAGGAATCCAGCGGTCTTGAAGCCTTCTTCACAGCATTGGCCGGCCGCGACCTACTGCACCTGAAACTCAACGGCTGTGCGCTTGGCGCTAGTGGGGCGGCGGCGCTCGCGGCAGCGCTTCGAGGTTCGCTTCGTAGCGACAGCAAAGGGCCGATCATGTTGTCGAGCCTAGAGGTGCGCAGCGGGCACATGGAAGTGGACGGGCTCGCGGGTGTGCTGGCGGCCATTGGGACTGACCCTACTGCAGCTGGTGAGGTACAGGGACGCGGTGTGAGCACCATGGGCAGTTCGGGGGAAGCTGCAGGCGGCCTCACGCTCGAGCAGGCCTCCTTGGACTTCACTCAGCCCTCGTTGTCCATATCCTTCGCCGCTTCTGCAGCCGCCTCTGCCGCTGCCTCAGACGCTCCACCACCACCTGTGCAGCTGCCGTGCTGCCCGATGACCTGCCTAGACACGCGAGGGAACGTTGTCAACAAGCTAGCTGAGGTAAACGAATGGATTAGGGAAAGTACAGAGGTTGAAGATGAAGAAGAAGAATGCGTCATGTTGTTTCGCTTTTGCTTCCATTTTGCTACGAAATCACTTCAGGGAACTTTGCCTTTTCTATCCTCGACCACAACTTTTGAATCCGTCTCACTTCACACTTTTTCAAAACCATTATGATTCTTAGGCGCGCCTCTCAACGCTGATGGAACGCGTGTTTGAAGCAGGGTGGTTAGAGTGCTTCAATGGGATTGACTTTCGACCGTTTGCGCACCTTCGCACAGCGCCTACCTCAACAGCGGCTGGTGAAGAATGGTGGCGCAGGGGCCAGGCAGCTCAGGAGGCTGAGGCGGCCGCCATCTTGCACCACACCCACCCAAACGAAAGCATGCGCATGGTCTCAGCCTCAGGGCGCTCCATCGTGGCCGCGCCGGTCGAAGACAAAGGTCTCTTAGATGAGCCCCCTCCTTCGCTTGCGCGCGCCTTAACGCCAGTGCGCGAAGAGGCACCACTGGCATCGACGTTAACCACTAGGACGGCTCGCGGTGGCGTGCTCTTCACTCAAAAGCCTCCAAGCAAAACCAAGGGTGAATTGAACTTAGCAAACCACATGTGGGTAGAAGACTCCCCTCTGCCCGACAACAATGGCCACGAGATGCGCTCGAGCGTGAGGTTCGCCTCGTCCTATGCGAAGGAGCGTGTAACGGGAGGGGTCACGCATTTGGGGCTGAGCATCCACGAGACGTGCTTTTCGTGCTGCATGGCCCTGCGACTGCGGCTCACGAAATTAGTGCTCGCCGACACGCGGCTGGTTGGTTTAACTGAGGACGGCGCAGGCCTGCTTGAAGCAGCAGAAAGCGACCGTGCGCTCGCCCTGCAGCCTCTCAAAGCTGTGTGCTCGCTCATGCGTGACTCGGCGTACCTGCGCAACCTCGACCTCAGCGGAAACGGCCTTGGGGGCGCAGGTGACGCGGCAATGGAAATGCTCGCTCAGGCCCTCAGCATGTCAGTGAGCCTGAAAGCATTGGCCCTTGCACGCAATCGCTTCGGCCCGCAGCAGTTAGGCCACTTAACCAGTGCCCTCATTCACAACAACTGCCTAGAGTCGCTCGACCTTCACACCAACCAACTCGGTGCTTACAATGCCATTCAAACCTTTTCTAGTTCGTCTCCAGCCATTAGCGAAGAGTTTTCGGAGCCGCCCAACCGCCAGCTAGTTGACTCTCACGGGAAAGGCAAGCGGCGACGGCGGCCGTTACCACGGGTGCGTTCAAAGCTCAACGGAACTATGCAGGCTCCGCAAGGCAACGCTTTGGGCAGCTCTGGTTTCTATGGCACAAGCCGAGGACAAGCGACTGGCCACGCCTCAAGCAGTGGCAGCAGCGTGCACTCAGTGCGAAGCGCCTACTCTCAAAGGAGCCTGTCAAGCGACAGCCAAAGCATGAACAGCAGTCACCGCAGCGTCGGCGACGGAACCCTCGCGTCAGAGCCGCTCGACTCTGGTACACGCGCAGTGTCTGCCACATTAGCGCGTTTCATGACTATTCTGGTCGAAACGAACTCGTCGCTGACACGGCTTGACTTGCGGGAAAACGGCTGGAGCGTCGACGAGAAAGAGCTCTTCGCCGATGCCCTTGACGTCCCGAGAGACCCACCATTTACCTACCTCCATTTGTAGCGCCTTCAAACCCTGTACCTATATATTTTTACGACCCGATAATTACTCTCGATGCCAGCTCCCAATAACTGCATATATGCCGTTAAAAGCCCAATCAATTGCACGGAAACCACACAAGCCAACAGTCGCTTTTTTATACAATTATGTGGTGCACTTTGATAGCTCCCAACTCCAAGTTGCAAGTTAGGAATACTCGCGCAACACATACAATGGCAAGGTATAAAATGAACGACTTCAAGTCGCTGGGACTTGGACTTGGGCTTGGCCACTGGCCATGCATGGGTTACTTATAAATTACAAAGGCGCTATTCGGCACCTGGCACTGGGGTTGTTTAGGAAGGGCTCGTTGTCTTTTTTTTATTAACGAATCTCTAAGAATTCCTTTTTATGTTAAAGAGACACGTTCAGTGGCATCAAATTACCAGCTTTTCTCTCATCATAAGAAAAAGCACCATTTTCATGCAACAAAAGACATGAAATGCAGCGGTGTTTATGTTGTCACGATTCGGAAGTAGAAGCGGTCCGTGAGCGCGAAGAGGATGGTCGAGCGACGCGGCGAAGACCCTATGGGCACAAAAAGAAAGAAGAAGAAGCCATATATTTGACCATTCGATCGGACAAAAGAGAGCGAGATAACGCAAGTGCACATGAAGAGGAGAGCCCAGTCTAACCTGAAGAATAGCTGAAAGCAGTTCACGCATGTCATCTGCTTCTTGTGCATGGCCTGGGAGCTGCTGTGGTTTGTGGGCAGACATCTGTGGGTCCTCATCCATCTCTTCCTCTCCACCACTAGCTGCCTCCTCAGAATGGTCTGTTACACCGCTCGAACTTTCGTGAGCGTCAGGTCGAAAGTGGGGCGATTGAGCAGCGTGCTCTAGGATGGCGAGGGTGCCGTCGTGCGAGACGGTGTCCATGCACACCTGGGCCGAAGCAAGCAAAGCAGACTGACATTTCCTCGCCTGCGTGCCGTCAGCCACTTCCATGCACGCTCCGGCGTCCAGCGCTGCGAGCAGTGGCCCTAGCTGACCGCTGCGGTCTCGTTCAAGCGCTTCGAGCGTGGCGGCAATGCGCGCCCCACACACGAACAGCACCCCTTGCCGCAAGGTTTCGGAAGCCGACAAGGGAACCCGCACGAAACGATCCAGAGCACCATCGTCCTGCCCGCCAGCGCACAGTTGAGCAAGCACAACAATTGCTTCGAATTCGGCCGCCCAGTCGACATCGCTGCCCGCCACGGGTGTACCTGAGAGTGCTTTGGCGAAAGCAGCAATAGTTGCTAGCTTCGTGGTCTGCTCGTCTAAGTCTGAGTTAGCCCACTCGCTTTGCTGCCGCTTCTTTGTCGAATACTTGGGTGGCGCGACTGCTGCCACACACAGGGACTGCAAAAAGCACTGCAGAATCTCCACGTCAGCTTCGTCGCCGTCACTGGTAGCACCGCTTGGGGGCCGCAGCTCGAGGGGAGCTTCGAGGTGGTGCCACGATGGAGGCTTAAGGTTACCGAACAATGGGGGAAGCTGCAACGCACTCTCTTGCTGAGTCTGCAAGATTGCTACCACTGCACGAAGCACACAGATATGCGCCCTTACAGCAGGCGCAACGGGGGTAGTCTCCGTGCTTGACGTAGTGAGGCATGCGAGAAAATGGTCACCACTTGTCTCTCGAATCTCAGTCAGTATTACGTCTTCACACTTAGCTGTGGTAGTAGACGCAACTATCTCAGATGGTTCATCCTCTGCTGCTTCATCTGCTGCTGCTACTGCAAGCGAGTCCTGCGCTTCAGGTGTTGCGTTCAATGCGTTCTGAATCTGCTGCAGTGCAGTTACAGCATCCAATTGTAACTTATCGTCAGTAATAGCGGGCGTCAAGTCTAGAAGGCTGCACGCACTTTCACAAAAACGATTGACTAAGATGCGGTCACGATCGTGTGGCTCCTTGTCTTTGCTACTGATTGCGAGTTTGAAGTCGTTGAGAATAGATTTGGAGAAATCAGGATCTTCTTGTGAAGTTAAGAATGATTCAATAACATACGGATATAGCAATTTGTCATAAATATACTTCGCTGTACAAGCTGTAAGGATGCAGAGGGCTGGATGAGGGGTTGCGCCGCCTTCCGAGGCGGACACCGTACTTTGGCTCGAAGGGATGTCGTAATCAAAGAAGCGATCAGCCCAAGTCGTTTGACTAGCATCAATAGGCAACGCTGCACTTTCAATGCATTCCAATGGTGGGGCACGTCTTGGAAATTGGCAGGGAAATTGGGCAGCTCTAAGATGAGCTACAGCTAGCTCAAGCAACATGGAGTGGTCAATTATCTCCAACCCATTTGCATTTAGAACACATGGCATTGATGTGGAACCTTCCAGAGGAAATGAATTTGTCCATGATTGCGATAAAAGAAGTGCAGCATGATTATGGAGCACCAAGCGGGACAGTCGAGGTGCGGATGAAGTACCCGAGTATTTGTCTGCTGAGGACATTTCATTTTGGTCGTATGGATTGAAAGCGAATAGTTCAAAGAGATTTATCCTGCTGGATGGCTGACGAAACTTATTCAAAACTGGAAATTCTTTCGCACAGTTGACGATATGTCCAAAAGCTAAATCAGGCCACATACAACCAGAGTGGTTGTCACAAATCCTCGGATCAGGAATGGAAGAATGCTCGATGAAGGATATATACTTACAAATGTCGATGTTCCCTTCTAGAGCTGAAAGGATATCAAGTGCTGTTGTGTCCCACACTGCAATCTGAAGGAGTTTGCCTTTATTTATAAGAGTGTTCTCACTGGTAGATTTAATGGCCGATTCTTCATTGTTTTCGTTCTCCTCGCCTTGATGCAAAGTAGCAGCACTCAATGTAATTGGTAATGGCCCAAGAATGTCATTCTTGGACTCTTCGAGGCATCCAGAGGCTTGAAATAATGCCAGATTGAGTGCTCTTCTTCGCGATGTAAAGAGAAGTAGCAACCGTAGCTGCGTTAAAAGAGAATCCCATGTGCCTCGAATCACATCATTTGCAACTAAATTACCATAGGTCTTTGATTCAGCCACTTTCAACAACCTGAAATGCACTTCCCGTGCCACAACTGCGAGCACAAACGCATTACCGTGGTGGTGCTGTTCTTCTCGGCAAGAGCGAAGCCACGGTAAAAGCGAAGATATGGTTTCTTCGCCACCTTCAAAAGTAAACGGAAAGGAGAAATTCTCCATGAGACGAATAACACCATTTGAGGCTGAAGCAGTCGAAAGCACTGTGCGTCGAAGGAGACTTGGTGGCAACTGCATGAGCCACCTGCCGAACAAGGCCGAAAGTGTTGGTATCCACCAAGAGGAACTAGATTCCAGGAGACTGTTAGATAGTGTTTCTGACAAAAAATTGGAAGATTTCAGGGACCCTATTTGTATCAAAACTCCTGATCGTTCGGCTATCAATGGTCCAATAGTCTTGAGACACCGGCAGATAGCGCTACAGCAAAAAACGTCGAACAAAAGGGGCGCAAATAGTAGATCCGCAAGAAGGTCATAATTCTCAGTACCGTCCTCGAGGTAGCTCAAAAATATGTTGACAGGTACCAAATTGAATTCTATGTTCGAGAGTTCTTCTTTATCAGAGAGATTCAACCATGCGGTTGCCTCGCGCTGCCACAAATCAGATACCCATTTGCCAGTGGCAGGTGTTACGAGTGGTGCATCGCTAGCATCACGAATTTGTTCAGTCAAATTGAGAGCAAGTGAAGAAAGCTCACGATAAGAGTCGATAAGCGCAAGCCGGCGCTCCAGAAACGATTCTAAAATCTCATTTAAATGCCTTTCGTCCGTATCATCAGTAGCTTTTAAAACCGTTTGGTCTTGTGGTTTAGTACTTGCTGAAGTACTGAATAATAGCAGCCCAGACGTATTCGCATCACTCGCCCAGCTAATTGCGTCTTGAAGAAATTCAAGACTGCGCGTCGATGATGCATTGCTCATCGATGGTAAATCCAAAATAATTTTGAATGCATCCATTACACCACTGGCTGTTCTCAAACGGCGAAGAAGTACGAACACATCATCCAAAGTGACCATTTCTGGGTAATCTGCATTTGACATGGCCGCGAGGCTTTGCACCGTATCCAAGTCCGACTCAAATACTTGCGCACGCTCAACGTCGTCAATTTCAGCCATGGTATCCGCCCGACGATGTGTCACAACCCTCAGAGGAGATGGTGCCTCTAAATCAACAGGCGAAGTTTGTGCACACGATGCTTTTGGCGGCGAGGAATTAATGGGCAAAGGCAGCGATTCGGTATTCTTGATCTTTCGCTCATTTTCAAATCCAACAAACGGGCCTGCCGCGGAGAGCGAGAGCATCTCGAAACCAGATGATGAAGCACCGCGGGTTTCTCTAATGATACATGTCACACATCGAACGTGTTGTGGGCCACTTTCGGACACAACTTGTGTAGTGACGAGCCTCGCTCCAGTGCCCACACTGAAAGAGTGCACCAAAGTGCCGTGAAATGCTGCAAATATGTCGACAAAGCCGCGGCGTGGGGCGTAAAGCAACATAAATAGTTTTCCACTTTCTTGAAGCCACCCACATTGCGCATCGCGCATGCCTTTCCACATTCGAACAACAAGCTGCTGCGTAGTGTCAATCAGCAAAACTCGACCAAGTTGGTCCGACGCCAGAGCATGAGTAAGAGTTGGGTCCAACCAGACTTGCGTAATTGATCGTCGATCGTCTCGAATTCCAGATACACCGTTCAAAGGCTCAGTTGTATCTTTCTTTTTGTCAGGCGATTGTTGAGCTTGGCCACCTGAGCTCTCACTATTATCAGCTGCAAGCAGCCCACCCATAAAGCCCGAGAGGAAATTAACCGCCGTCACTTTCAAGGCATGCGCAGCCTGACGAGCAATGCGTCGAAAACCGCGTGGTTGCCCAGGGAGATCTCCTAAGTGGTAGAACGTGAGCGGATGCGGTGCATGCGAGCACACAAGTAAGGTAATAGAATGCGCAGACGACCCGCCAGACGTTGAGGCTACACGGCCGAAGAGCGAGACACTGGGAGCTCCACATGCAACAACGTCATTGACTTGCGAATCGTCTGAGATGCCGTGCGATTGAGTATCACTGGACGGAAACGGCGACAGTGCGCAGCGTTCGTGGGGTGGAAGAGCTGTACTTCCCTGGGAGCCTTCCGCTGTCTGGAGTGGCTTCCTAGGATCGATGTCTCCGATAGACGTAGAAACCACAACTCGATCAGCATAAACTATCCAAAGAGAGCAGTCCAGAGGCGCGCACCATAACGAATCAGCATTGACTATCAGGCCATCTGCTGAGACTCGGGAGACTCGCAGGGAGGCTACAGCCTTGTCGTGGAAATGCCCACGAAACCATTTCTGTCCATCAGACCCATTCTTTGGGCGAGGCAAGCAGACGACCTCGCCCGATTCAAATCCTGCGCATAATAGGTCAGCCGTTGCCCAGACTAGTGCTGAAATTGGGCCACAGATTTCCACGAGATCGAACTCTGACTCTTGATTTACGACCCAGATTTGGGTGCTTCCGTGCTGCGCCATGGCCAAACTAAGATCAGGACCCAAAGCAGTCAATAGGGTCGAGTCCTCGGAAGAATCTATACTCAATGATGCTGGCCATGAAGGCGCGGCCATTAAGACCGTATGAGCCATTCTAGTCTGATACTACTAAGTTTTAGGAAGAGACGCCAGAGTTAGAACCATTTTTTCTTTCTTACCTGCATGCCTGCCAGGTAGCCAGGAAGGGAGGCTGCTGCCTGCCTGCTTTCTCAAAGCTTTCCTCATTTTCTTTTCACTCAGAAACCCCCTGAAAGGACGGACTCGTTACAACGTAATAATTACGATGCTCTGCACTGGCATTATTTTCACTTTTTTCTTTGGACAAACTTACTTGCGCCTGGAATGGCGCTATGAAGAGTGCAGCTGGTGGTATTATTTCTTTCTCGGCTGGGATGCCTAGGTAGGTTAACATATAGATTTATCTGCCCGATACCATCTTAGAAACGACGTCTTCATCCAACGCCATATAGTCTAATTTCCTCCTTACATGAACGCACCATCCAGATAATATACAAGGGAGCTTTGAGTGAGCTGTATAAAAATTGCACACTTCTACGTAGATAGCTTAGCTTTCTAGGTGAAATGCCTCAAAGGCAGAATGACATTATGAGCCAAAGCCCAACATTATTCGAGAAAACTTCCAGTATATCGGAGACAGCGAACTCTTCCGCATCAAGGAGGAGAAGACGAAGAAAACGTACCTCAAAGGAAGTAAAGAATTCACCCATTTCACACGACGGGGACGACATTGAGAATGCAGACTTCAAAGGAGACGAAGCTGCTGTTGATGCAAGAACTGCTGAGGTTTCGAGGACTAATCCTCCATTGCAGGAAGCTGAATCTCCCACAACCCACGCCTGCAACGCTGAACGGTGCGACATCCTCAATGAGGAAGG
>Ga0307979_1003064_pt1 | contig 11388 bp, 7 predicted proteins | sample OrgLakmetage1058_FD_201833 | JGI IMG/M metagenome (GOLD analysis project Ga0307979, IMG submission 201833) | Saline water microbial communities from Organic Lake, Antarctica - #1058 | ecosystem: Environmental > Aquatic > Non-marine Saline and Alkaline > Saline | place: Antarctica: Organic Lake...
ACGCAATTGTACTTTAGTATCTTTGTAGCGCTGCAGTGCCCGTCCAATAGGCGGACCTTGCTGTACTCCCCCGCACAAAGCGCGGGAGATAACTACCAGTCAGTGAGCAGCATCATGCTGTTCGTAGGATAGCAGTCGTCAATCCAATGTGACGATCCGATAGTAATGGTTTCGTGAGTAAATCTGCCAACTGAATGTCAGTCGGGCAATAAATGAACTCAATAGATTTTCGATTCACCAGATCTTGAAGAAACCTCAAGTAGCACAGAGCAGAACAGGGCGGTCAAATGGACCGCACGGCGCGCTCTCGCCAACTTTACCTTCTTAGGTAGTTAGAATGTTGTTGTGTGTTGTGCATCATCCGTTCAACAGAACGGAACAACAGAACGAAAGAACGAACGAATGATACGCAATTGTACTTTAGTATCTTTGTAGCGCTGCAGTGCCCGTCCAATAGGCGGACCTTGCTGTAGTAGCATCAGAAAGTAAGTTGAAAGTTTTACCAAGACCCTTGGGTTTACTTTTACTACAGTACCGTACAGTACAGGGGCCAGTTTAAAGTAACCATTTTATGTCATTTTTACTAGAAATAGTTACCGACTATCCCCACGAGGAGCATGAAGATCGCTTTTCATGCGCCCTTCCTGATAGAACAAGATAATTATGGTGTTATTAATTGCTCATGAAAAATTTCTGGCTGCGCTGCTTCGATTGTGATATGAAAAATGTGGCATCATTTCAACAGGCAAAATCGGTGTGTCCCTTGTGTAGTATGAGCACATTAAAATATATATTTGGATATCAAGCCCATTAGTGCACGCCCAGGTTCTTCGCGGACTGACAAATTCATCTGATTTGCCAAATAAGCTGACCTTTTTGGCCTCAAAAGATTCAAATTAACCCTCATGATGGTCATTTTAGTGTTGACAACAAAAATTCGCGTGGTGTCAAATTGTCCTTCGGGAGGGCACTTTTTTTCACTTGGGGTAAAAAATGAAGATGAAGGCCGTTTTTGATGCGCCTTTCGTGGTAGGACAAGAGAGTTCAAGTGTTACTTAATAAGCATGCGAAGTTTGAGGTCATTTCAGTCGAATCCCCAGGAGTTACAGCTCATTGCTCCACCCGGTGGTTACTTTAAACTGGCCCCTGTACAGGTTACACTACAGGGGGTTCGTTTCACTACTTACTTGTTGCGCAGGATGATACAGACGACTACTGTACAGTACAGTACTGAGCGAATTTCTAAATTCTGTATGCAAGCACTTTCGCTTGAAGTACTCGCGTAGCTACCCGAACATGTTCGGCAAATTCCGGGAATGGAAAGAAGTGTATCATAAGAGGATACTACGTACTACGGCTGCTAGCTTGCTGCTGCCTGCTGCTACTGCAGGACAGCACTTCCGACTTCCGACGCCTGTTACAACGCCGACGCCGGCAGTCTAGCAGTGCTGCAGTAGCACATTTCGTGCATTCCTCTAGCATTTTGCGCAAGTCACTACTGTAAGTGCTTTGCTGAATATACTGACTACAAACCAGGCTACTTTTTTCATGAGTCGTCGGTAATACGTCAGCTCCAGCTAGCCTGCCTCTTGATGCTCTTGATGCTCTTGATACTCTTGATATAAGATACAATTGGAGCTACTGTAGCTTCTGGTTTAAACACGCGCTTCTGAAAGAGGTATACTAGGAGGCAGCTCTCTTGTACATACGTGTCGAAGAAGGCTCTGCTCACTGTAACAATGGGCCAGTCATTGACTTCGTGCTTGGAGGAGGTAAACCCCCCAGAGATTGACTCGCAGTGGGACACTTCCTACCAACTTCCTCTCGGCGCGCCTCCGGCTGGCTCAACGCGTGAAGCGAATCCAATGGTGTTCTTCGACATCACCATCGGTGGGTCACGCAATTCATTTAGGTCCTTGTGTCGTTGTAGGCTATGATATCGGTGTGCGCCGCTCCTAATCTCGAGCGCCTCCTTACTAAAACAGCGAAGCCTAGCCAAGTATTATGGTGCCGTCTAATTGGTGTACATGTGTGTTTCTTTTACCGATGATGTGCTTTCTCAACAGGTGGGAAAACAATGGGCCGCATTATCATGGAGTTGCGAGCGGACGTGGTTCCCAAGGTGGGATTTATCATGGAGTTGAGGATTACATGAGAGAGTGAAACTAGGCTCATGAGCGCTCTAAGTAGGTGTTCATGGAGGAGCATCCCTGAGATTTTTTTTTGTTGTTCGTGACTTTCTACAAATACTTTTCTAAAAATGAAATAACGGATACGTTTGTCCATTTCCTAGACGGCCGAGAACTTTCGCTGCCTGTGCACCGGCGAAAAAGGCTTTGGATACGAAGGGTCAAAATTCCACCGCATCATCGCGAACTTCATGATTCAGGTAGTACTAGCTTGAGAAGGGTTCGTGGTTGCATCCTTGCTTGAATTGAAGGCTCTGTGTATGTTTTCGCTGCGACGACCGTTGTTTGTGTGCTGAATGTCCATCGGACTGCCGACTTTTTGTTGTTTTTATCGCCACTGAGCAAAGGAGGCAGCACCAAAAACATTCATTGGATAGCATGTATGTTCATCTAGATAACTGTTTCCACCATTTGCCCTCATGCTAACTTTCAATTCAGCCTTTTTTGTCGTTTGCCTGATTTTCATGAATTTGGCATCCTACATGTAGGGCGGCGACATCACGAATGGCAACGGCACCGGCGGACGGTGCGCTTTTATGAGTTCTCAAATATGCACACACTAGCATATTCACCATCCAACTCTTATACCTTCTTCCTCGTGTGCGCCCCTGTCAGGTCTATATACGACGGCAGCCAATTCGAAGACGAAAATTTCTCGTTAGCTCATGAAGGCCCCGGGATCTTGTCCATGGCCAACCGAGGGCCAGGTATTTAAAAATCCTCCCTGTAGTAGCATGAGGAGTAGGATTAGTAGCGTCAAAATTAGTGACCTGGTTCGCATGAGTAGCTTGCTTCAGAGAGGGCCCTCATCAGTGCATCATTCCAGATTATGGAACCTCGTTCTTTTTTTTTCACTCATCAATCAAATAACATTGAATCTCGTTTTCGTTCATTCGTTCACTCCACGCTTCGTTCGTTCTTCGTGTATGCGCCATTGCACGACTACTAGGCACGAATTCATCGCAGTTCTTCATTTGCACCAAAACCACCGACCACTTGAATGGCAAGCATGTGGTAAGAAGACACACTGCTCGCGTAGGTGATTGATTCTCGAACTGCAGCACCAAGGCGGACGCTTGCCTTCTTACTTGCGTTCAATTCTTTCTTTCTTCCTGCCGTGCTTCTTTCCACTTAAAATCTCTCATGATATCTTTCTCTTCTTCGTCTATTTTGTTTGGCCTCGTCAGGTGTTCGGTCAAGTTGTGCAAGGTTACGCAGTGGTGAAAGCAATGGAAAGCATGGGTGGATTCGGCGGACTTTCCACCAAACTTCCTGTCGTTGTAGCCGCCTCTGGGCAGCTCTAGAAAGCTCTTCATGTGAACATTAAAGAACAATATTCGATTAGAAAAGAGGATCACAAACCACACAAGAACACCGTGCGCTGTTCCTCTGCTTTGTGGTGATATAGAAAGAAAAAAATAGATCGGAGGTAAGTAGGGATGGGTGCTTCTGAAGTATGAGTCCCTCCAGGATGTCCAACTTTTACATATCACATAGGAACTAGCAATTACGAGTTTGACTTACGCGCAACGGAGGTGCGTGAACTTCTGCCCAAAGCATTGGCTTCTGTGTTATCTGGGTTTGTATTAATTCGAGTTCGAGTTCGCAAGGGACTAGGGATTCGCTTTTGTTCGCTTGTCGGATAATTTAACTTACCGCTGTGAAGGACGAATTTGATTCCATTTATATTATAAATTTATATAGTATATAGTTCCCATTCGGGCAAGTGAAGTAGCTCAGGCATTTAAGAAATTACTGGCGCCCGAAAATTCCTTATCTCATGTGCAAAACCTTCAGAACCTGCAAAGGGGAAGGCATCGATTCCGACCGAGCGTGCCACTTTTGGCTGCTGACGTCACTTGCATGGCCACTCGGGCATGTGCGCCTGATTAGTCACTCTTCTGGTATTGCAAGCCCTCAATGTATGAGCTGCTTTGCTTTGCACTTCTTTCTGCTGGTTTTCCAAGTCCGGCCCTTCGAGGCCTGTATCAAAAGGAACCGAGGGGGGCTTTTGTTCCACTCACGTATTTTCCGAGCCCCCCCCCCCCCCGGGATAACAGGATTTAGTAAGTAAAAGGCAGAGTGCCATCCGGTCGGCGTCTAAATAGTCTATCGAGCCAGACTGAAAGCCAGGCTCGAGGCGAACGTATTTTTGAAAAGCCACATTCCAGTACACATAATCCACTAAAAAAATGGCGTAAAAAATAAGCGGAGGTACCAATTTTCTGTGGCAGGCCCCGAGGGGCCGAAATTAGAAGGCTAACAGGAAGAGATAATTAGCAAAGCAGCTCAAACAAACCTAAGAAGCGCTAATCGGGCGCACATGCCCGAGTTGCCATGGAAGTGAAGGTAGCGGTCCAAAATGGAACGCTCTCCGTACTCTGAGAGTGCTGCTCAAAAGGGACTTCGTTGTAGTCCCCTCCTCTGCGGGCGGAAACTCTTCTTTTGAGCTGCACTCTCAGAGCATGGAGGAGCGCGCCACTTTGGGCCGCTACCATCACTTCCATGGCCACTCGGGCATGTGCGCATATTAGCTTCTTAGGTCTAGTTTGCGCTGCTTTGCTTTTCTTCTCTACCTGTTATTCTTCTAATTCCGGCCCTTCGGGGCCTGTCTCAAAAGAGGAGTTTCTGCGTTCTCCATGCTCGCGACTTACAGAGCCATATCAGGGCGCCCAGGCATCGCAATGACCCGGAAGTAGGAACGAACCTATTCCGAGCCCCCCTTTTATTATCAGAGCAGGGTACCATCTAGTCGGCATCCCCAGAGTCTTCCAGGTCTGGCTGGAAGCCGGGCTCGGGGTTCATGAGCTAAAGCATAATAATCCTTTATATTAAATGGAATTTGGTGGTTCGTTGGTGGTCGTCGTTTTTTTATGTACCTACAGTACAGTACAGTACAGTACAGTACAGTACAGTTCTGTTGTACATGTGCAGTAAACAAGAACACAAGGTGGACCACGGGCACAAGAAGGGACACGCACCACGGGCACAAGAAGGGCGCTCATCCACGGGCATCTCAAGGCCGCGCACTGAGGTGCTAAGAACACGCGCCTACTTTTCCGCAGCAAACACATTGCTCCGAAGCCGCGCATCGCGCGGGCACCTGAACTTGTAACTCCAAATACACGGCCGGTTGCTGTTCGGTTGTTCTGGTGATCACTGCTTACGTATCTTATTAGAAATATTCTACGGGTGCTGAAACATCATACTGTAGCGCTAAAACGCTAAAACCATTCTCCTCGTATACTTTCGCACACAACAAACTTAAGACCAACTCATAGGCAACACCGTCAGTGAAATAAATTGGATAGTGATTGAAACGACGATGGACTCCGCGAGATCGTTCACTAACTTTTTAGAAAGCATGTCCGGGCAAGAAGAAGAATTCAATACCAATATTGATTGGCTATCAGTAGATTTATACGGGTCTGAGGCAATTCAAGGGAGTGACCCCTCATCAGAATGCTCTATTGGCGCTGGCAGCACAAGGGATTTCTGGCAGACATGTAAGAATCCTGATAAGGAAGAATCTCAAAGCATTGAAGGGCTCGCTGCTCAAGGAGGGGGAAACCAAGCTGAAGTTTCAGGCCGACTGTCATCAGGATTATTACCACTACAGCCAACCATCTCGGGAACTGATTCAGTGGAAGTTCCAGGCTTAGATTCACTGGAAGAACTTGTTGATCGGCTGAAGCACGCAGATTGTGACACCATCGAATCGAAAGAAAATGTAGCTGCTATTCTGAGGCACCCAGATCATTTGAAGAACACCTCCGAGCTCAAAGTGTACTCAAAATTGAGTGGGGGGTTAAAATATTACTCACCCGGTACACCGCACGCATGGCTTTATAAGCCGCAAAAGAGAAAAAGGGATATGAACCATGACGGCAATCTGGAAAACGCAGCGGATAGTGCTGCCTTAGTTTTAGTTTATCCCGAAATTTCAGGACCGTCTTCTAGTAATGACGACGAGTCCAAAAAAGCTTTTCATTTTGGTGGGCGAGCCAATACTTTCCGCAACGGCAGTGATGAGCGTTTGAAAATACAGCATGGATCGTGCAGAGCTCTTGGGTACGTACTCGATGTCGTGCTGCACTAGTTGTGATAGATACGGTTGCTTTAAAGGATTGTTTTGTAGCAGGAAAAACTTGACGATATAATGCGTTTGTGTTGCTTTCACTCACAGGTTAAAAGCACGTAAATTTCAATTGGTCGCTGCCAAGCAACACATTCCACGTAACCTCGATGGTAAAACTCTTGGATCTTCTTCCCCCAAGAAATTGAACTCCGAAGACTCTCCTGAATGTTTGAAGCCGCTGGCACTGCCTGCAAAGGCTTCAGCAGAATCCAATCATCTGGATGCAGCACTCGACGCGCATGTTAAGAATGTGAGAAAAGACATCGAAGGCAACGACCTCAAATACATCAAAGCAGTATTAAACGAAGTATGGACTCGGGAAGCGGCCTCTCATGATGCTCCTGCGCGGCCTTTATTGAGTACGGACGAGGTCCCAGATGTCGACTTAGACCAGAGCGCGCAGGTCCCCGTCTAGTAGGGCTTTGAGTCTTTTCTTTCAGTGAAGGGGCGAAAGGGAAAACTATTCAATGATATCCAAGCGAAGGGGTTAGCATTGAAAGTTCGCGTGCACTGACTCAGAGACCTCGCTTTTACTTTCGTTTCTATCATGACGATACTCCAACTCGAACTTATAGAGACCCAAATGGCACAGAAGACAACGCTGCAGGCCGAAGTTGGAATGCGCGTGCGTTGCGCAAACAAAGCAAGTGCGGAATGAATCACGAGGAAATGGGGCATTGGCCAGATTTTTCGCAAAAATGCAAAAAGAAGCGAGTCAGTTGTGGGTGTTCAATAGTACCATTTTCTATCACCATTACTTTCGAAAGCCACAACAATAACAATGATATTTGTAATATGGTACAGTAGCCGCGATACCAAAAATCAAATTATTCTTATGATTTGCCCATGGCGCACAACATGCGTAGCCTCTTTGCTCGGAACTTGGACTTGAAATCGAGAGGGGCGGAGGAATTGAGGCACCATGATGCGTTATTCAGTTGATAGAAATAAAGTAAGTTCATACTCCCTACTTGTTCCCGAGTTACTGCAAAGAGACATCAACCGATCAATGAACAGCACAGCGTGCTGTTTATGTATCTACAGGTGGTAGTTTCGGGTGTGAAGTGGTTGTCACGGTAAGAAAATGAGGCTCAAAATTTGAGACTTCTCCTGTTAAAAATCGTATTCCTTCTTGTACTACAGTACTGAAATTCGTTAAGAGCGCGAGGGTTGTGGGCATATATTTTACCCTTCTAGTCCAGTGTAGTCCAGTTAATACTCTTCCAAACACAAAGAAAGGCAAGTGCGCAGCAGTCATAGGGGCACATAAATACAGTTTACCCTTCTTATTGCCCGAAACTACCTGTAGTCATGTGAGCTAGCTCATGAGGCCCGATTTCTACGTACGTTCGGAACTAGAGAATCAATCCCCCCTAGTTGCGCTTTACAACAGCGCCACACAGAGCACAAAAATGGTTGTAGCCCAAGGTAGCGCATGACATTGAGACTCCTTCACTTCTCAATGACTTCCTGTTGGCCAAGCTAAAAGCAAAGTGTTCTCCGGCGTAACGTCAGACCCAACCAATTCAAAAAGCTCGCATTGTAAGCCATTCCATTGGCCATATTGCCTCAAGGTTTCGCGCCGCCCTCCATCGAGGAGATACTTGCAGGCACGTCCAATTCGTTTCCTCTCCTGTGCACTTATACCACGACGCCATGATTTCGCAGCCACTGCCATACGGTCAATGTCGCGACGACGTGCTCTTTCGTGTGCCAATGCTGCTGCAGCAGGTCGCACACCAAGAGAAGCAGCAGCAGCAGCAGCAGCAGCAGCAGCAGCAGCATCATCCGTACTTGTGCTACCATCAGCATGAGCAACATTTGCCAAGTGTGCTCTTTTGCTAGCTGCTTCTTCCTCTTGTGCAGCCGCAGCCTCCAGTTGAGCTAGATGAGCCGCTGCAGCAGCTGCACGCTTTTGGTCACGCTTGTAGATGCGGCTACTAGGGTGGTGTTCTTCGTTGGGGATTCCGCCGTCTACGGCCCAATGAGAACAAGCGCGCAGGCACTCAAACTCGGCACAACTCAAAGATGATGAAGTAGCCATTTCCTCAACCCCAGCTGGATTCGTATCATCACTAGTAGCACCTACTTTGCCAGCGGTATATTCATCAGCTTTCGTAGCGGTGACATGCTGATGCGTAAATGAAGCTTCTCCATCCATGATATTTGGTTCGGTCTGATGCAGTGATGCAATTGGCAGTACATCTCGAAGCCAGTTCTTGGCAGCCGTTGGATAATCTTCCCAATTACAAAGACCGTGGCAACAGGTGACAATGGCTACTCCCATTAGAGGTCCGACCAGCTCCACTTCCACATCTGATTCTGCTTCCTGACTACAACCCTTTCTCTTCGAGCAGCATTGACGAGTCACCGCCGTGATCGTTAAGTCAGTGGCAGCACCGCACAAATGTTTCCCAATGGCGACCTTGATAAAAAACGAGCATCTTAAGTCACATAAACACAACAAAACAATAACTCACACGAGACCAGAGAGGAGTAAAGATTTTATCGCGTCTTTTAAGCTTTGACGGTCTTTGAAGATCGTCATTTGTACATTCGATTCATCTCACTCACCGGCGGTGCCGCACGCAAATCCACATCAGGCCTTGCTGCGCTCACTCCACCCAGATCAAAATCGCGGATGTCGAGTTGACAGCGCAAGAAGCCAGGTGCTTTGAGGGGAGATGCAAGGGCAGCGGCTAAACCGTTTCCAACCAAGGGCTGCGTTGATAAGAGAGATCAGACCAAGAGACTCAAATGAAAATTAGAACAGCAGATGTGAGATAGAAAGACTCTCGCGTGAGCGGCTAAGTAAGCAAGCCATGAACTTGTTGTATAGCATGCCTGAATATATCAAATTATACTAGGGTCCAGCAGATGAGTGAGTTACCTGCGCTAACCACCGGCGGTCAGTGGATGGTGGAAACGGCAACCGCTCCACCAGCACTACATTAGGACGATCACAACGTGCACGCGTAAGGGAATGAGTGGCACTGCTGCTTTGAATCTCCTTGTCGTAGCTGCTAGTTTTGACCTGATCCCCACTACTGCCGTCCTCGCAGTCGTTGCTACCGGATTCGCTGAGGCTACGACTGGGGTTAGAATTGGCATCAGGATCACCGGCAGCAGCAGCAGTTTGGGCGCAGGCCCACGCGAGACCACCCGCACCCGCGCCGAACTCCACGTAAGTAAACCGTGGTTTTACGGTCACCAATGCTGGCCGATCGTCGTCGCTTACTGGGGTTGTATTTCCGTCGACAGTCTGGACTGCAGCGGTAGCACGATTACTCCTGTTTCCAGAGGAAGAAAAAGATCGAGCTGAGTGCGGCAAGAGACCCACGATTTGCAAGTACTGCGCCACGGCCTTTTCTTGAAGGGCGTGCTTCATTGCTCGTTCAGTTTTCGTGCCTGTAACCTGACCAATGACAATAAGGACAACAAGTCAATGGGCCAAGTGAGATACTATCCTTGCAACCATGAAATGCAATGGAATATAACGAGAATGAAACACAAGTAGAAGGAAGCAAGTACATGGAATGCGAGTCGAGGCCGTTGATGACATTGATAAGTTTCTGCTCAGAATAAAATGCAACATCAGTGGAAGTCCAATGAAGTAAACGAGTCTCCTGACTGTTTACCTCACCACCACCACCTCCTGGCATGTTCTCGTCGTCACCATCTTGCTCATTTCCATTGTCCTCGTCGTCATTGCCAGTGTCGTCACCAACGTCGCAATGTTGGCATTCCGCGCAAGTCCCTCCATTAAAAGGCTGCAACACTTCTTGTGGTTCTTCCCTGTACAAACGAGGCAGTCGAGTCCCAAAGAGTTGCTCGCTCACTTCCACTACTTTCCTCAACCAAGTCAGCGGGTCAGCCAAGGAAAGCTCTGCCGCTGAATGAGTGCTTCCTCCCGTACTTTGTTCAGTTGAGATAGTTCTCGCATCAGGATAGCATACTTCGGTTTGACGACCGTTGATACTTCGGCAATAATAAGGAAGACTAGTTTCTAAGAGCTGCGCTTTTGCCACTCGTTCGGCACGTCGTTTCGTTTCACACACTTTTACATGTGCGTTTACTTGATCTTCCCACACCGAATGCCGGCAATCCAACGGGCAAGGTACCTTTTAGGCGAAAAAGACAACAGAGTCCATCATTGGGAGCGAAGGAAAAAGATACAGTAGTATTTCATTCAAATGTGAAGAATAAGATTGAACGCTCACAAATATCTACACTACACGAGGTTTTGCATCTATTAGAATGAGTGCGCACATCAAGCATGGATTATTTTCTACTTAGCTTCTACTTCGTACCTTCTTGCGTGCGCAGTTAGGATCTAGGGATTTGTGCTGCCCGCAATAGGCTGAGCCCACAATCGGTCGACGCCGACATCCTCGAACTTTTCCCGGCGTGAGTGCTGCACACCTAGCTAGTCCTTCCTCGCAACCAACCGCTTCATTTGGCACACTAGACGAAACCCTAGGGTCGTCGCCATTGCCTAAAGGGTCCTTTGCTCGTCGTCTTTCATCGTCGGCGAGGCTAATCAGGCTCACTGACTCTTGTAACTGAGTTAGGTTCGACATTCAGGAGAATGCCTAATGCTGCAGTTATGACGAGATAAGTATCGCCTCAAGAAGCAATCGCCATGGACTGTCGTCCTGATTGTGCTTGCCCCATGCTTACAAGCGTCTGTACAAGTTCAGGTGCCCGCGCGATGCGCGGCTTCGGAGCAATGTGTTTGCTGCGAAGGAGTACTGTAGATGCGCATCCTTAGCACCTCAGTGCGCGGCCTTGAGATGCCCGTGGATGAGTGCCCTTATAGTGCCCGTGGTGCATGCCCCTTCTTGTGCCCGTGGTCCGCCTTGTGTTTTTGTTTACTGCACTTGTACAACAGAACTGTACTGTACTGTACTGTAGTACTGTAGGTACATAAAAAACGGAGAAAAGGCAAAAAGCTGTCAACAAAGAGTACCACGATCGTACAAGGAAGCTTGACTCGGAGCTGCATGGCTCGCAGCAAGATCAAAGAGGCCCAATAGAGAGCGAACTCAATGAGTACGGCCA